>ERZ1463038.249-NODE-249-length-17124-cov-13.397563_pt1 | contig 17124 bp, 24 predicted proteins | sample MGYA00564479_ERZ1463038 | MGnify/ENA primary metagenome ERZ1463038 (study PRJEB39244, sample SAMEA3635134) | Helicobacter pylori | study: EMG produced TPA metagenomics assembly of PRJEB11511 data set (Assembly of a 5300-year-old Helicobacter pylori...
GCGGCGCGTGGGGCGTGGTCGGGGACGGCGCCGGCGCCGGTCGCGGGGCGGAGGAGCGCGCGGCCGTACGCGATCGCGGGCGAGGTCGGTTGGTAGGTCATCAGGAGTTGAAGCATCGTCGTGAGGATGTGGTGGATCGCTTCGGCGCGCTTGAGCGACTGGTACGGCTTGAGCGCTGGCACGGGCGGCGGCGCGAGGTACCCCGGTGGCATGTGCAGGATGAACGGCTGTCCTCTGCGTTCTCCTGCGTCAGCTTTCTTCCCCATCGGCCTGACAGAGGTACGACTGACCCGATCTGAACGACCTGGAACTCGCCATTAGGGTCGGCCCTCGCAGCGCCCCAACCCTCGAGCTCAGCGACCGCCTTCTCCTCCTTCTCCCTGACGATACTCCACAAGCCGCACTCGCCGAGCAAGTTCTTGACTTCCTTAATCTCGTCCTCGCCTTCCTGCGCGGGGTCTTCCTCTCCAAGCGCCGCGCGCCTGCGACGGATCGCCTCGCCGTACTCGAAATGCGCCTTCTGGAGGTTGAGCAGCAGCAGCGCGCGCTGCAGCGGGATCAGCTGCGAGAGGAAGGCGAGGTAGGTTGGGTAGCCCGAGACGGACGGGCCGAGTGAGGGCGTGGGAGGGACTGGGTTGAGGTACGACGGCGTGTAGCCCGGAAGCGCGGGAGGGTCGTCGAGCGGAGTCGCGAGGATCGGAGTGGGCGTAGGGGTCGGAGGTGCGAGAGGCGCGGGCGTGTAGGCCGATGGAAGGGCGGGCGGGGCCGTGAACGGGACGGTCCACGCGCTGCCCTTGACGATGATGTGCAGCAGCGGGCGCGTAGGGCCCAAATGTGGGGCGGGCTGTGGGGACAAGGTAAGGGTCAGCGATTTGTTCGAGGGCTGCACTGTTCAGGCTGGCCGGCAATGTGATGTACTGGATCGTCGAGCAAGAGAAGGCCGTGAGATCGGACCGGCGAAGCAGTTGCGCCCCCAGTAGATCCTCCTACCCGTACGCTCAAGATTTTGACCGCTCGCAGAAGAAGAAAGCCGGCCTCGCACCTGTAGGCGCCAAACCTGAACGACTTGCGTCGCCGAGGCCCGCAAGACAAGCGTGCGAGAACCACTCTCCATACTTTGACCGATGAGTAATGGTGCCTTTCGTGTCGGCTTGCCAAACAGCTCCAGACGGTCCTAAAGCACTTCACGCGGCGCAGACCGAGCAGCAAGGACTGCTGATCGGACGACCGAGGGAGTCCTGGGGACGGCGGGGAGCCGAGAGCGCTCAGGGACAAGACGTATCTAGACGAGAAGCCGAGGGACGGAAAAAACTCCTGCGTAGTCAGCAGTAGGCAGCGACCGCTCGGCCGAGTGGGGCAGGCTGGTCGCATGCCGCGTAACGCCCAGAGCTCAACTCGCTGGTTCTGTGTTCTTGGGGTTTCGAGGTCGAGCTCGTGGATCCACTTCAGCTGTAACCGGCCGAGCCGGACGGCCGCAGCGATCGGCTGTCCGCACGAAACGGAGAGGTGATGAAGGAGCCGACGCGCATGGATAAAGCTGCTTGGCGGACGAGAGAGGCAAGAACCAGATTCTCCGAGGTTTAAGGGAGTTACTCCTCGCTACATCACCAGGCTGCGACCGAGCAGTCGTGTTAACGACCGCTCAGTCGCTCGCCACGCGGTGAGCGTCGAGATGCTCTCCCACCTCTCCGGATCTCAAAAGCATCGTCCATTTGTTCATCCAGTACCATGCTCAACCAGTACACTCGTCGCTGCTTCGTCAGCCAAGGCTGTTGAATGAGAGGAGGCCGACTGCGGAACGTTGGGATGGATCCGTATTGAACGCCGAGCAGTAAACTGTGCTCTCCGACATGGCTGACGAATCTCGACGAAAAGAAGCAGCCAAACCTGAGGACTTCAGACGGCGACCGAGCGGTTGGGTGGGACAGCTCGGCCGCGCGCCGCTCGCCGGTCTGTGGGGCCGCTCCTCGACGACCGGCACTAGGACCCCGTCCACCGGGGGATCCCACCCTTCTCAACCAAGCGCGAAAGGCATCTCCCACGCAGTCTAAGATTGCACAGCCTAAGTACGCTGTCGATGCGGGACCGTGAGGGGTGCGAGCGTTGGCGAGACTTGGCGGCGCACGCGTGAGGAAACACGACTCTGTACTGGAGATAGATGCCGCGAGGATGGAGAAATCACATGTTCACGGACTCGCACAGAAGGGTAACAGGCAGCCACCTAGCGGTCGGTGTTGGCGACCGCTCGGCCACTCGCCGTCGGGCCATCGAGGCCGCGCTTCTCTGTGCAGGAGCTTCTGACATCTCGATTTCCAGCTTCAAGAGCTGGCTTTTCAACCCCCTCATGAGACCACGTTCACGCAGCCCGCACCCTGCAGCGTGAGCTGTCGATGCGTGGCCGAAGGGGCGGTGCCGTAGGGCCGTCGAGAATCAGCGATGTGGGGTTTTACCACGACCCAGCCAGCGTTGATAGATCTTCGTAACGTGCTTCACGCTCCGAGGCAGAGCAAACAGCCAGCGTGCAGCCTGCAGCCAGGCTGTCGCGTTGACGACAGCTTGGCCGCACGCCGCGCCGCAGTCCGAGACGCTCTCCTCGCCAAACAGCCCAAGGCCTCGATAGTTCCAAGATTATCACATGAGCTCCCTGGGAACACCGAGCCAGTCCAGCCTCAACCAGCACACCCGCGACCCCCCTCGCCCCACACGCCAGCCCAACAGAAGCAGCTCGACTCACCTCCGGAAACATGTCACCCAGGACATCCGAGTCCCTGCAGACCCGTCCGCCGAGCACGCAGACGATGCCCTCGACGGCAGGCTTGCCGTCCCACTCGTTCGAGAGGCGCGTCTTGAGGTCCTTGATTGATGACGTGCGCGCGAGTTCCAGCGCGTGCAGCGACGGCGTGGGTTGCGTCGGGTGCGTCGTCAGCTGGAGCGTGACGGTGAGTGTCGGGGCTGTCGGGTCCGCCATCGTGGCTCGCTGAGGTGCGCTGGCGACGGGACGGACGAGCGATGGCTGGGGAGGGGCGAAAGTGCTGCGGGTTGTCGAGGATCGCTGGGGCGGACTGGTTTTGCACGTGGGGCTGCTGGGCTTAAGCTTGTGCTCGGAGCGCGACCGGCGTTTGCTGCTTCGCACTCGCTAGTCAGCTGTCGTTGAGCCCTCGTACAACCGACCACCGTTGACGGTCCGGCGTCTCTCGTCCTGCAACACGGCGCCTGCACGGCCTCCCACCTCCTGCTACGCTCAACAGCACGCGACCTTCCGCTTCCACTCCACGTTCAAGCTTTCTTGACCGAACCTTGTACAATCTGTTTACTCGAGCGGGAGGCCTGGATCAAAGACTCGGGGCTGAAAGTGCAACGCAGCGACATGCCGCCGCCCCACTCCTCCTCGCGATCTTCCACCAGGTCCTGGACGCGTCGCCTGGACGTCAACCGAGTCCGCCTCTCTGGGCCAGCACACTCGTATCCCGCTCGTGGAACGCCCCCGCAAACGTCGTCCTCTACGACGAGATCATGTGGGTGCCGTGGATCGCGGCCCCGCTGCTTCGCACGATCCTCGAAAACAAGCACCTCCTCCCACTCGTTCGCTCTCTTTCACACAACTTCCCGCACCGCCCTACCGACGTCCGACGTCCGACGCCTCGGCAGATCCGCGACGAGCTCTTCGTCGAGGCGTCGGCGACCTGGACCGACGCCGAGCGAGACGCTCGTCGGGACGAACTCGACCGGACGGAGACCGCCGCCGACGAACTCGATCCTGCTCAGGACGCTGTTGCGATCCGGAACCAGGCAGAGGCGTAGGCCGCCGCGCACGTGCTGGCTCACCCGAACGAGGTCGGCTGGGTCGGCGGTCAATCTGCTGGCCGCGAGGCGATGTGCTGTCTTGTCGGTGCACTGCCAGCGCTTACGACCCTCGCGCTCGATATACTCGATTGGGACGGGGACAGGGTCCAAGGCGTCGACGAGGAGCCGGCGCAGCGCAACGAGTGCGCACCCTTCATCCGGCTCAGGCACGAACTCGCTGACTAGCCCGCTTAAATCAGTCGCTTGCTGTCTTCCGTTCGAAACCCACTCCTCAGCGTTTAACCTCGAGTGCGAGGTCGAGCACACGGAGCGCGCAATGCGCGCGTCCGTCGTCTTCATCCGACTCTTCCTCGACCGCCGCTCAGCACCCCCACTTCGACTCGAACTTCCCTACATCATCTCAACCAGCGCCCCTCCAGATCTATCGTCCACTCGGCCCAGATCTGCGCGAGTGCGCTCGCGACCGGATCAGATGGAGCGAGAGTGGCGGGCGGACCGGGGCTCGCCTGGGCTGTGGCGGGGAAATGTAGTTTAGGGAAGGCGCAACACGAAGGCGTCTCAACATCCCGATAAGGAGGCGAGGCGTGACTGTGAGCCCGGAAGCTGGGGCACGGCGATGGGTTGCCGTTCTCACGGGGCTACTAGGTACGCCTAGGGATTCTTGCGAAGGAGGTCCGAAGTGCTTGTCAGAGAAGTTGCTCACTACCTGTATCACGGGCTGTGTGGAGATTGATTCCGACCTACAACTGAGTGCATCACGAGCGCTGGAAGATGACCGCGGGAGTGTTGCACTCATCCGACACTCCTCCATGTAGAGTCCGCTCGGGTCGTCAGAGCTCTCCCTTCGAGGTGCGACGAGAGTAGGTCGAACGCTGAGCTGCCAAATCCGGGGGGTCGATACCTCAGCGAGGTCGCGACCTCATCGTATGCTTCCGCGGATCCTCCCCGCCTCCCGCGCACATTTTCCGACAGTTGTATTCTCTAGCAACTCTAAATAGACCTAAATCAAGAGCTTCTCATCCATACAGAAGGCAGCACTCTCCACTCGGCGAGGACTGGCGAGCAGTGCGCGCTTCTGCATGCGCTGGTTGCCTCTCCCCTCAGAAGCTGCACTCAAGTGACGCATACCTTCGCAAGAATTTAGAGGCCGAAATAGAATCTCTCATGAGGTCTCGCCTTGTCCTCTAGTCAGGAGACGAGCGTAGGTCCCCGGTAGTCTTCGGTGACCTCTTCATCGCACGGGCCCGTCGCACACCTAAACGTCGTGTGTTAGGTAGAGTCGAACCCGTGATCAAAACGCGATCAGCAGAGAGTCGACGCCATTTTCGAGACCAGTCGCCAGTATCGTTCCATTCGTCAGCTTGGCGTGCCACCTCCTCAGTCCTCCCTCAAGCACTACATCTTTGCGTCCTCGTTCCGATATAGACTAAAATGGTATTTCAGCGGCACGGCGAGCTGGATGATGAAACAGCACCTCCCAGCTCTGGAGACTGAAAGGCGGCGTCACGGTCACATGGCGGTGCACGCTCGGCAGGATCTCACGCGACCTCAGATGTTGTGAGACAGATGTGCAGCGAGACAGAAAAGGAAGTCGAACTCCGCAGCACAGGATCTAAGCTCATTATCCGAGTGGGAGCAGGCGCTGGTCCCGGAGCGGCGTCCAGTTCCCCTCTCAACACCTCAGACGACCTCGCCCACTGGCCTAACTTTGTTCAAGCAGTTGGAGGAGATACAAGATCTCAACAACATGAATGATAAGCAACCAGACTTGTCTCCGAACAAGCAAGTCGCCCGTCCGCCCGTGTCTCCTGCTCTTCGGTCCATCAGTTCCTCGGGCCTCGAGTCTCCCCAGAACTCGCCCACCTCGTCGCCAGTTGATCATCATCGTATAGAACCTACAATGAGCAATTGGACCAGTCTGGCTTCACTAGCGACGAGATGACTTCCGTTGGGAAGCAACCCGACGTCACCAGCTTGGCCCTCACAGGCCTCACAGGCCGCTAGCTCCTCTGCCCCCGTCCTGCCGCTCCTCCCTCAGATCGGCCAAAGAGTCAACACGGGAGACCTCATCCGAGCCACAGCCATCTAACGACCGCGTGGCCACTTGGCCACCTGGCCGAGTCACCCGGGGTCGCTGCAGTGCTGTGTCTGGTCGTGTCGTGTTCAAGCCACACGCTGAGGTGGCGCACATTCCAGTGACGAAGTACTTTGCTGTGTGGGTGCTCGGTTGAATAAAGGAGGAGGGAGAGGCGGTCACGCGCTGGGGAGGAGGCGTTTCAGGGGGCTCTGAGACAGGTTGGTGTCTTCTTTCGACGGTCACCCGTTTAGTTGACAGTGCCTTTTACTGAGCGTAGGATGGAAAAGGTTGGAACTCAATCTTCCCTTCGCTGTAGCTGTGAGCCTCCCTTCTTCAGAGCACGCCAGCGCGGACTCGTCTTGCCTCATTGGCCTCGGCTCGTGCCCACACGAATCTCGACCAAGTAGCATAGTAAAAAAGTGAAGTGATCAAGGCTTGTCAAAAGCGCTCACTATTGAAACCAAGTTTGTGCACGGCGAGCTGGCCGCGAAAATCGCAAGCCTTGAGCCAACGACTCCAGCAGCGAGCAGCAACGAGGTTCTGACGTAGCTCGGCGGCGACTGTCACCGACATACGAGCAAAGACAGCACACTAAAGGCTATGAGAGACCTGGCGGGCGCATGAATCCTCTATCGGGCTCGCGGCTCCGAGATGCCGACCCCCTTGATCGGCGTTCGACGCTCGAGAGCTTGCCGGCGCTAACGGTGGCCGAGCTCCCGGAGTGTTCTGTCTCTCAAGATCCGAGTACAAGAGATGCAGATGGCCACAATTAGGTTCGAAGATCAGAAACGGGACAGCCAGAGCTTCCTGTGAAGTGTGGCGTCGCGACGCGCCCTGCGAGCCCGGTCGTCGATCCTGTTTGGTTTCACCGCGAAATCATGCTCACCCGGACAGGCGCAACGTTGCTGAAGCCTCACCGAGCCAGTAAAGCCCCAAATATTCCTTCAAGTAATCACAGGACTGCTAGATGAGTAACAAGCGTACTTGCGAAGCTGGAGTCTGCCCGGCGAGTAAATCACAGGCTCGAAGAACGAGCGCAGTTGGGGAGCACGGAATATCAGACGAACCGGCCACGATCTTTGAAAACCCCCTGCTGCCGGTTCCCACCACTTGCAAATGCGGCGGGAATACGTATGCGGGGCGCTCCGGAGGGGTCCCAGCGGCGTGGGACCTCGAACAGCTCTCTCACCCACCACCATCTGTACAAAATCTCTCCGCGACCTCGACTGCAGGCCATCGAGTGCAGGCTCCCCTCGCATCCCCTAAAACGGACCGCCGTCGCGCACCTGCTCGATTGGCCCCACTCACGTCCCCAACGAAGCTCGACGCACGTGAAACGAGATCATGTACGTCGCCTCGCACTCAGATCGCACATCCGTACTCACTAGCTCACCTGATGACTATCCAGGACTCTCCCGGCCCCATCGCCGATGCCCTCGTCCGCGTCGTCCCCCACCGCAACCGACTCGGCGCCCCTCCCGAGCCCAACCGCGCCATCGACGCCCTCGCACGACCCCAGTCCAACTCTCCACCGGCGACACTCGTTCCACGCCTCGCCAACATCGTCTGAAGACCCGCTGCCAGAGGCGCTCGCGCTCGACCTCGCATCGCTCACGCTCGGCGAGCGAGATAAGGAGCCCGAGCTTCCAAAGTCCGATCCGAGCCTCGCACAAGAACAGTATCAAGGCGCAGCGTTCGCACCGGTCGATGAGTACTACGGGGCGCCGTTCTCGGCTGCGTACCCGCTCGCGGGCGCGTTCGGGGGCCCGCCGCTGCCGTGGGGAGGACCTGGGGTCGGCGCGCTGATCGGATCGGGCGTTGGTCAACTGGGAACTTTGTCTGCAGAGGAGCAGCGAGTCGGTCCGGATGGCGAGCCCTACCCGCCGACGGCGCCGAGCACTGGACCCCCTGGAAACGGCGAGAGGCGGTACGGCAAGACCAAGTTCTTTAACGCCCAAAAGGTGGCGTCTTGGATTTGATTGGCTGTAATTGTTTGGTCAGAGCTGACGTGGACCATAATCTCGCAGGGGTTCGGCTTCATTCTCGACAGTCGGTCCGAGGAGCTGGCTGGTGACGAAGGTGCGACCCCACTTTCCAAACGCATCTTCACGCTGAGCTGTGACTGATTTCGCCCACCTCCACCAGTGTTTGTGCATTACTCTGCGATCCAGGCGGTCCAGGCTGGAGCTCGTGCTTTCCGGTCCCTCTGCGAGGTAGGCTCATAGCTTCCGACTCGAGCGCCGGGCGCTGACTGGTTTGAAACTGCAGGGAGAAGACGTAAGCCCAGCTCATACATGCTTCTAGACTCACAGAACTCATGGCGTGCTCCTCCAGGTCGAGTACGTCATCAACCACGGAAACAAGGGCTGGCAGGCGCAGAACGTCACCGGGCCCCACGGTCCGCCTTCCCCTAAGCGTGACTCATTCATTGTGCTGATATGGGTGCTCAACATCTAGGTGCGCCTTGCATCGGCACCTCGAGTGGCGGTGGCGGTGGCGGCGGGCCGCACGCCTCGGCGACTTCGCCAATCCAGCAACGCTCCGGCGGCGGTCGCGGTCGTTCGCGTGTCGGTGGCTCGATGCCCATCTCGAACACACCGCGATCTGGCTACGGCGGTCATGGATATCAGAGCGAGGAGCTGGGCCACTCGCAGGGACCGGGCCATCGTGCCCCGCAGCCGTTGTTCTACCCGCCGATGCCGATGGGCGGTCAGCATGGTGAGCACCTCAAGGCTGACACCACACATACCCTCAACCAGATCACTTGGATGATTAAACTGAATCATCATCTTCACCGATCTCCAAGCTGACCAAGCTCAACACTTCTTCGCAGGCCTCGTCTCGCCCTACGGCTCTCCACCTCCGCCCAACACGATGCCATACCCGCACCCCACCGGTCAACCTTACATGTCCCCACCACCACATCAGCATGCGCAGCTTTACCCTCAATACTCCTACCCGACGCCGCCACTGATGCACTCGTCGCCGTCCGACCCTTCCTCGCCCGAATCGCCCTACCGCCCTCTCCCGCCCTCAACTTTTTTCACGCCGCAATACTCGCAAGCTGGCGGCTATTACCCGCCACCGCAGAGCATGTTCGACGGGCGGATGAGCATGGTGCCCTGCGGCGACGTCTTCGGTAGTCAGGGCGTCGGTGGAGGCGAGGAGCAGTGGGGCGCGCATCCCGGGTACGATCAGATGGCGTAAGGGAGCGATCTTGGAGGTGGGACGACATTCTTCGGTGGGCCGCCGAAAGCGCCGTGGAGGGACCCGAGTGGGCCGGAGGGCAGTCTGGTGGAGTGATAGAGCTTTCAAGACATGCACATTCCGGCTGCTCAAGGTGTATAACGAGTGCTGTGGAATTGCATCTGATGGTGTAAGGGTAGCGTCCAAGAGTGTACTCGTGCTGTCTTTGCTTCGTAAGGTTTTGCGCCAGATCGCGTCCATTGCGTCGCCGGTCGAAGGAGAGGTCCCGCACTCACATCCCAACGAACCTGATGGGAGTTTGCATCAATCAAACGCCACAGGTGAAGCTACATACAGAATGAAGACTAGAACTCTGTCACTGAAGCACTGGGCATGAAGGACGTCAGCGTTGACGAGACGCCTGCGGATCGTCGTAGCGAAGGATGGCGTCCTCGGAGTGACTCGAAATCTGAAACTCAAAATACAGCTGGAATAAAACAGGCATTCATTTACACAATAAACTGCATTTGCCGAAGCAACGGAGACGCGATGGCGTCTGGAGTGTGGGTTGTGGAGGACTGCGTGACGCCTACACCCGTATGTAGAAAGCTGGACATGAAGTACCATTAGTAGACTCAGAAGCACAGTTGTGACTGCTGACCGCACGTATACCACTCTCAGGCCTCAGTCAAACATGAGGGATGTTTGTGGGGGAAAGGGAGCCCGACCACTTCCAATCTAGGAAGTGCCGTTGCTACACGCACTGAAACACCACTCTGCTCACAACACTCACAAACGCTCCTGTACTCAAGGAGATCCGCGTCAACCGCATCCGGGCGTCGACCGGATGGGACTTGCTCATCACCGACTTGTCCTTCCAGCACCGGAGAGCCCACACCTCGATCATGGACTCCGAGTCGATGTCATCTACTCACGGGAGGATCAGGAGAGCACCGCTACGTTCGTCATCATCGGGCGCGCGTTGAGAAGGCGCCGGTCGGGCTCGTCGTCGCTGCCGATGCTGCACCGCATCGAGGTGATCGGCGGCCCCGTCAACTGGAAGAAGATGAAAATTACGCTCAAGAGCTTCTGTGATGTGATGGGCATCCACATCGGTGGTAGTTACGCACTTGGACAGCCAATATATGCGCAGTCCAGTGTTGTCTTTCAGAACCGGCGCGCGCGCTCTCGCTTTCTTCTCCGCTTCCGGCATAGAGGAATTGGTCAGAGTACTCAAGTTTCCGAAAAAACGCATTCTAGTTTGATAGGACAGGCTGGAGGACTATGCGCGAGCTTCACATCGTCATGCTGTCGCGCCTGCGAAACTTTGCGCTTTCGAAGGATCGCGGTGGCCCAGGATCGCGGTGGCCCTCGAACTACTGCCTTTTCCAATCTTGCTCCTAGATCCTACTTCTGAAGGTTTACAGTGATTTAAAACTCTGTGAAATCTGTGAAAAACTGGACGAATGGTGGCGCAGAGGGGCGCACTCGCAATCGTCGGATTCGTGTGGGCCCGCAAGCGCTCTTCGCCGCACTATTCGCCGCACTATTCGCCGCAATGGACTGTGCCCGGATACTGGAACTCCAAGGATTCGCTGCCATTAGCCCCACTTTGACTCCGGACATCCGGAGAGAAGCGAGTGCCAATGCGCGATCCTCGACGTACAATTTTCATGCAATTACAGCTCACTCCAGGCTTCGAAAGATCTCTAGAAAAATCTCAGATTCGAAGACCATGGGCGACCAGACTCCATCCGCTATACCGACGGCCACGGGTCGCCAGCGATCCCGTTCGCCGCCATGTAAGGGAGTGGAGACCTCGACATCGTCTCCGTCAATTCCTGTCGTCCGACGCTGTCTCGTACTACAATCAGGCTGGCTGAATCATTGGCAAGAAACGATGCTGATCATGCTCCCCGCACCAGGCGTTTTTAGGCGTGGGCGTCACGAAATCGCCGTCCGAACGATTGAGTGCTCCCCGAGGCATACTCTTGGGAAGGTAAGAGCCTCAGGATAGTACGAACGATACTACAGCATCGCGCTGATCATGACCCTCGACCTTCTCTGAGGAGAGCAAGTCGAGCGCCCAAGCGAAGTCGCGGAAGGCTGAGCTCGTTCTCTGGCCCACGATACAAGACGAAGTGTTTGACGAACTTTCACCTGAAAGGATTGTCCCACGCGCTATGTATAACGCTCCAAACCTTGCACAGAGAACGGAGAAGCACGCAGCGCTCGACGATGTCCTCTCGCCACAGCGGTCACCGTCTCAGCTCCAGATTTGAGCCCTCATGCACTTGCAGCCTTAACTGATTCACTCAAGAGTCGTGCGCCAACACTACAGTCATCCGGGACCACTTCCGTCGGAAATGACCTCGGGTTGCACGTCGCAGTCGTCCGGTCGCGCTCCCCCCATCCAGACAGAGCTCATCCAACCCAAGCACTAGTAGTAAGTATGTGCGCTATGAGCCGAGTAACCATTCCAAATCCTCGCCGCTTCCACCGCCGGGTCGCTCGGCTGACCAGGCTGGAACCACCGACTATGGCGAACTGGTCGACCGCACGCGTCCTTCTTAGGACGTGCGATCTACACAGTCGGCAACGCGATGAGGTTCATAGCTGTGACCGAGCTCCTGCAAGTGTTCGTTGCGGTCCTGCCCCAGCCTGAGGCGACCGCGAGAGGCGCCCGGCCGTTGCTCACCGACGCGAGAGACAACCGCACAAGCCGAGAGGCGCCGCAGGAGTCCCGACGAGGTCGTCGAGATCCTGAATGTATCGTTTGGCGGTGTGAGCCTCGCCGTAGCGGTCCCGGACAATCGAGGAGACCGATGTGACCGCGGGTGGAAACACTCTTGCACCTTGCAAAGAGGCGCCGCAAGAGTACCCTTGAGGTAGGTGGGGTCTTGGACGTCTCGCTGGGTGGTCCAAGTTTCCGGAGCGCGGTCCGGGAACGTCGGAGGTGATGGTCGGAAGGCAACCTGTGGATCCCTGAACTGGCGGTTGGAGTCGCGGTCGCGCCGGGTGTCCTCGGGCGGTGGATGGACGCCTGCTGAACTTGCGTAAAAGCAGCTCTCATTTGTTTCAAATGAAAGCTCGCAGGACTCAGCGAAGTTCAGCTCGAGCGCGGCACGAACCCACTCCTGCACGCCGCTCGCGCGTACGTCCATCGCGGTCAGCTCCCTCGCTCGTCTCCGATCCCAGCAGTTTAAGACACAAGCCACCCCAATTTCCAACACAGGACCTCTATGACCAACTTCGCACCCCTACTCATCCTTCTTCGCCTTCGCCGCCCCACCGATCACCCACCCGCCGACGACGAGTCCCAACAGCACCCAAACGCCCCTGACCTCGTCCCCACTGAGATCCCGGTCCACAAACTCGAACGCGATCGGCTTCGTGCTGACGTCCTTGGCGGCCGGGATGGCCGCGAGCGAGTCTCCGAGCTCGCCCGCCATCGCGTCGTCGGCGCCCTGCGAGCCGTGCGATGGGACCGAGAGGTGCGTCGAGGGGTCGGCGACTGTCAAGACCTGGGGTGCGTGGAAGGATGGGAACGCATCCGCGTCGGGCGCGGAGGACGAGAGCGTGTAGTTGTCCGGCTCGGTGGGCTGCGCGTCGAGTCCGAGGGGGTCAGCTGTCCTGTTCGGCCACCTTCTACGAGCTTGCTGGTTGCGCTACAGTTGCCAAACTTGAGCTCGCTGGCCCCCGCGAGCGCGTCCCGGCGGCGCGCCGAAACTTCCTCCGGGACGAGGGCTCGGCATCCCACCCTCTCGCAGGTCACACGCCCAGCGCCAGCGAGAAAGAGACGTACGATGGAGACGGAGAACGTTGGGTACTCGCGGAGGTCCGGGAGGTACACCTGCCCGAGCTCGCCTTTGGTCGTGTCGACAGCCGGCGCCTTGAACGCAATCTTGTCCGTCGGCGCGACGACCGGCACGTCCGCGATCGAGGTCGCGATACACCGTGTCAGGCGGGGTACGGAGCGGAGGGTAGGGCGCAGGAGGGCGAGCATGATATGGCGCGCGGGCGAGTTAGGCGAGAGCAAGAGGCGCGCGCAGGGATCTGCAGGTTGGCTTTCGACCGTCATCATCATTTTGCGGGCTCGCGGCTGGGAGACTTGCAACGCTCGTAGGGACGCTCAGAGGCTCCGTTGCAGTCACAGGGAGCTATGCAGCGCCCATGCCTCGTTCCATGCGGCTTTCACCGCTACACAGCTCGGTCTCTGATGTCGCTCTGGGTCGGGCAGGAAGGACCAACAGTACTCGCAGGAGCTCGGACATGGCCATACAGACCTGCGTACATGGAGAACCGAGTGGATCGCATGCTCTGAGCCAGAAGCATCGTGCGGTCCACCGGTTCCGGGATGCGCGAGTCGGGTCGGACCTCCACCGAGTACCGGGTCGGACATCAAGTGGGAATCAGTTGAATAGCTGTTTCAGATGTCAACCTGGGCGGCTTCTTCCTAGGTAGGCCGCAGGAACGGACTCCAGCTGGGCGGTCGGATGACGACAATGCGACGATGGGCAACCGCGGCGGTCTCTCAGACTGAGGAGGTTGCGGCGTGCGCCTTGGTCACCATTGCAACAAGTGACGAGAGAAACAGCTCGTGGTTGGACGTTCGTGAGACGAGGACGAGACGACCTATGCCGGCCTGTGTCGCAGGTACGAAAGCAGCGCGTCCCAGCCTGTGTGCTTCTCGTTCCCCGCGGAAAGAGGGGAATAATGCAAATGACAGTTGTTTGAGGTTGTATTACAACTTTACGCTGCAGACACCCCTTGCAAAAAGCTATGCGCGAGTCACAATAGACGAAAACAATAACGCGTCCGGCCGTTTCTTCCTCTCGTCGTTCAGCACGAGGCTGGGGTCGCTTCTAAAGCGAAGAGGCATGACATGTGCTGACGTGCTTCCGTGCCCGGTGACTCTGACCTTCGATCATGATATCAGGTGATCGAAAAATTGGACCTCGCGTGGAATACGGTAGCGCCATTCACCAGACGAAAGTTTGCGTTGCTGCTTGCGACTCCAAGTCGCGTTCCCTAGTCTCCTTGATACTTCATGTTTGTACCTACTACATAGGATACAAGAGTACACAGCCTAGAAGGTGAAGTCATTCACCCCCACGAATTCGCATAAACGGTGGGACAGTGGGGGACCCAGCAGTTGCGAGCGTGTCATACTCCAAGATGCACTGTGGTCAGAGATTTAAAACGAGTCATGGGGTACAAAGAGCTTCGGGTGTCAGCGAAGCTTCGCGATCACGCGACAGGGGAGTAGCGGTTGCATGTGAAATCAACTGACCTTTTCCACCCCCCATTTTCGAGCGTTCTTTGCCTTCACTCATCTCTCGATTATTTTCCTCCTGTAATTGCTGCAGGATCCCTCGCCAAATGACAACTCCGATTGGCCCCGCGCACGACACCGGTGTCCACGGCACCTCAGGTTCGATTAAGCGGACCTCCGAGGCGTCGTTCGGTGCGGACTAACTTTCTGCTCCAGGATACCATGAAGACTTGCCGACGCACTCGAGGCTACGTGGAGGATCTTACCCGCTCGAGCGCGAGAGAGACGACCAGCCCTTCCTTCCCACTTATCGCCGTCGTCGCGCCGGTGCGTGAATTTTTCAGCATCTGGCTGCCCCGAGATGTCTCGAAGTGGCTCATAGTCCTCAGTGACTCGGAGTTGATGTGGTTGACAGTGCTGACGGGTCGGGATTGCACCCTATAGACCCAGGACCTCTCGGCTTCGCGGCACTCGGCAGTGAGTCATGTCTGATTTCTACGGGTAGAGTCAAGCTGTCGGGTAGAGTCAAGCTGTTAATATGATCTCGAACCTCCCAAAGGTGGACTGTGGGCCATTTCCATCATCGCGCTCGGCACGGCGGATCTCTCGCGTCTTCAAGGATCGACTCCAATCACCCTGTGGTTCTGCGCAATTGCATTCCTGGTCGCGGGAATCTGGGGTGCGTGCTCGGTGGCCAACTTCAATTTTTTAGCTGATGACAGGACCTGCAGAGTTTCCCTCTGGCAACTCATTTGGGGCTGGTACGCCATTTGACATCGTCACATTTCAGCAACTCTCTGAAAGAGGCTCACACGGTTCCCGTTGCAGCATTTTTCATCTGCCTTTCGGGTTTGTTTGCCTCCATCTCATACATACTTTCCCCCTGGTCCCTACTGTCCTCGTGGGTGCTCTCGTGGTCCGTTAGTCAGGAAGCGGGCTGGCTTACGGTTTCATTTCCGAAGGTCTTATGCGAGCGGCACTGAGCTCTCGCACGCGATGTGACTCACATGGCTCCTGAAACAATGTCGTATTAGAGCTGACCACTTCTCACTCAGTTCGATGGACATTTTCAGCTGGTGAGAGCGGTACGATTGCAGAAAGCACGGTCGGGAAGCCTGACAATGCTCTGCGTGGTTCAGGTTCATCGTCATGTACGTGCTTGTGTACTTATACGCACCCACAGGCATTGACTCTCCATCGTGGCAGGACGCTATTTACGTTCGCAGCCCACCGCTCTTCTGGCGGGCTTCTCCTCACATTGGCGCTGCTGGATCTCTTTCTCCTCTTCCTGGCGCTATATTTCTACCACTCCGACCATCGCTCTCTGTGAGTTTCAGTGTGATCTTTTTGCCTTGCTAGCCACCCGAGACACCGTAAAAGCTTCCCTAACGCTCGGTTTCGTAATAGCTTGACGGCCGCCGGAGCGTTCGGCATCATCGGTGCATTGTAAGCTGGCGCTTGGATTCTTTGACACCTTACTCGAGTGTACAAGTAAGCTCACTCATGGAGTGTCTATAGTGTCTCCTGGTACCTCTTCGTCTCGTCCCTCTTGACGGAGCACTCGTCGAAGTACCGTCTGCCGGTTCTGGGCGATCTCTCGGAGAAATCCTCGACGTCGGCCGCATAAGTCCTGGGGCCTGGTGTCGGTCGCATAAGTCCTGGGGCCTGGTGTAGGTCCTATTGCACCCAAATACAGGAGCAAAGCAGGCTTTATTGGAAATCTACCCCTTGTTCCAACATTTCTGCGATCGCGCTGCGGAGACTTCTGTTGGGTGTATGTTTTCTCCTTTGGAGCGCGTTCATGACTTGGAGCCAACAAAGCCATAAAAAGGGCTGCGGGAACTCCGCTATCGGCGCCGGTGGACAGCGACGCTGAGTCAGCAGGACCCCTCCATCTCTTCCCGGCCGGAGAAAGGCTTTGAGGACCACATCCAATCGCATCAATGGTCCCTCTGATGCGTCTGATCCGGACTGTACATCATTGTTTCTCGAAAGAGACCAGCAGGACGTCTTCACACATCTCCGCGCCCTATTTCTCGAGAGAGACCAGCAGGACGTTTGCACACATCGCCGCGCCGTATACTTCCTCATTCCAGCAGATTGGGCTGGGAGAAATATAGGTGGATTTAAAAAAGGCATTGTCTTGACTTTTACTTCACTTTGTGGACATCCGTGACCGCTCCCGCCAGAAATTCTGTCACACCAGCCAAGGACGTTGCGACGGCGCCTTGGTGGCTCAGCCTGCTCCTCTTATAGCAGGACAAGAGTCCAATATAGTGTTCCTTGGACAGCCCTTGAAGATTGGAAGGTAAAGCAAGGCCTTGGGAATAACGTCACTCCAGTCGTGGATCGACCCGTGCGACAAGACGACGCCGACGCGGCGCACATGATCAAAGAAGGCTCATGTACGACAAATTAAACGCTTCACTCATTCGTCCGTGGGGCGGGATTGTGTCACTAGTGCTGGACGGAGCCTCATCACACCCCGCACTACGTGCTGCTCCCTTTGCAGAAATGCGGACGGATCAGTGATGAGTAGGTGGTGGGCGCTATCCTCTGTAAGCCGAACTCTGTAGAAAAAAGACACTGTTGGATAAGGCTGGAAATGGTTACCCAGCATGCGAGACGAGGGGCGCCGCGAAGTCGTCTTGGTCGGCCGGTGCGTTCCTTTCGGAGCACGACGGGATTTCATGTAAAGATCGAGGTTCGAGCCTCTTACATCTAGCTGCAAGGCGACGCAGGTGGCATCTTCTTTACGTGACAGCCGGCGCGCACCAACGCG
>ERZ1463038.251-NODE-251-length-17113-cov-12.343182_pt1 | contig 17113 bp, 27 predicted proteins | sample MGYA00564479_ERZ1463038 | MGnify/ENA primary metagenome ERZ1463038 (study PRJEB39244, sample SAMEA3635134) | Helicobacter pylori | study: EMG produced TPA metagenomics assembly of PRJEB11511 data set (Assembly of a 5300-year-old Helicobacter pylori...
CGCTTCTACGCCTTCGGCCGTGTCTTCTCCGGAACGGTCCGCGCCGGCCCCAAGGTCCGCATCCAGGGCCCCAACTACGTCCCCGGCAAGAAGGACGACCTCTTCGTCAAGTCGATCCAGCGCACCGTGCTCATGATGGGCGGCCGCGTTGACCCCCTCGAGGACTGCCCCGCCGGAAACATCTGTGGACTCGTCGGAGTCGACCAGTTCCTCCTCAAGAACGGAACCCTCACCTCGTCCGAGACCGCGCACAACATGAAGGTCATGAAGTTCTCGTGCGTCCCTTTCCCGGTCTCGTTTGCAGTTTGATCGGTACTGACTGCCCCGCACACAGCGTCTCGCCCGTCGTCCAGGTCGCCGTCGAGGTCAAGAACGCCAACGACCTCCCCAAGCTCGTCGAGGGACTCAAGCGTCTGTCCAAGTCTGACCCGTGTGTCCAGACCTGGATCTCCGAGACCGGAGAGCACATCGTCGCCGGAGCCGGAGAGCTCCACCTCGAGATTTGCCTCAAGGACCTCGTCGAGGACCACGCCGGTGTGCCGCTCAAGATCTCGGACCCCGTCGTGCCCTACCGCGAGACGGTCCAGGCCGCGTCGACGATGGTCGCGCTCTCGAAGAGTCAGAACAAGCACAACCGTCTGTACATGACCGCCGAGCCCGTTGACGAGGAGGTCTCCAAGGCCGTCGAGGACGGCAAGGTCGCCCCCCGCGACGACTTCAAGCTCCGCGCCCGGCTCTTGGCCGACGAGTACGGATGGGACGTGACCGACGCCCGCAAGATCTGGTGCTTCGGACCCGACGGAGCCGGACCCAACTTCCTTGTTGACACCACCAAGGGAGTCCAGGTGCGTTCCTTCGTTCGCAGTTCTCGCCGCTGGTTTGGCTGACCTCCCGCGCGCTCGACAGTTCCTTTCCGAGATCAAGGACTCCTGTGTCGCCGCTTTCCAATGGGCTTCCAAGGAGGGACCCTGCGCCGAGGAGGTCATGCGTGGATCCCGCTTCAACATCATGTGCGCTGCTTTCCGTCTCTCGCACAGCTCGGCTCGAGCGCTCGGCTGACGATCCGCAACCGACAGGGACGTGACCCTTCACACCGACGCCATCCACCGTGGAGGAGGACAGCTCATCCCCACTTGCCGTCGTGTCATCTACGCTTCCGCGCTCCTCGCCAAGCCCGGAATCATGGAGCCCGTCTACATGATCGAGGTCCAGTGCCCCGAGACCGTGCGTCCTTCCTGTTCGCCCAGTCGTGCCACACTCCTAACTCTTGCTTCCCACAGGCCCTCGGAGGTATCTACTCCACCCTCAACAGGAAGCGTGGTCACGTCTTCTCCGAGGAGCAGCGCCCGGGGTACGTTCACGTCGCCGTCGCTCGCCCAGCCGCTTTCCTGACCCCGCCCCACCTCGCAGAACGCCGATGTACACCGTCCGCGCGTACCTCCCCGTCGCCGAGTCGTTCGGTTTCACCGGAGAGCTCCGCCAGGCCACCGCTGGACAGGCCTTCCCCCAGATGGTCTTCGACCACTGGCAGAGTGCGTGCCCCTGTCCTCGCGCTCCCGGCCCTGGCACTGACTCGCGAACCCGATCCAGTTATGCCCGGAGACATCACCGAGAAGGCGAGCAAGGTCGAGCAGCTCGTGCTCGACATCCGCAAGCGCAAGGGTCTCAAGCCCGACATCCCGACCCTCGACCAGTTCTACGACAAGCTTTAAACGGTCGTTGTCGCAGCGAGCGGTTGAGTGTTTGGAATTGCGAGATTGCTCTGTTCCTTATGCACACGTTGTCCGCGCGCTCGTCGCCGTCGAGAGGCTGGAGCTTCCGGTGCGCGCCTGTCCTTGGTCTTGAGATGCTCTGTCTGGAGAAAGCCACCCTTTGCCGCTGTGAGACCGATTTGGTGATGGCCTACCAGCACGATCATCCTCTACGGTACCTATCCAGGCGCGAGAGGCGAGGAGGGCTCAACACGCGACACGGCGCACAGCTCCGCGCCCGCCGGTCACGCACAGGCGCCCAAAACGGTGGTAAGTGTGCGAACGCCAAGACCAGCTCAGCTCAAATGATGCGCAGAGATCTACCCGTCCAGATCCTGGGTCGTTCGACATCCGAGCGCCGATGACCCGGCTTGATAGCCATCGCGCGACCTGCCCCCCTTCCGCTTTCTCCCACGCACCATCAGTCCGATGGGGCTCAGACTACTCGGAGCGCTTCTGCTACTCTGGATGGCGAAGCGGGGGTACCTCGTCAGATCGTTCCTCGCCCGCGTCCGGTCCGCAACTTCTCCCTCGCACAAGCTCCGAGTCCGAGGTACAGTACCTACAGAACGACGCTCATACCGTAGTTGGAAACTGGGCCTCGCTGGCAGCGCGAATCCCACGAGAACTGGTACTGCTCACTTTTCCTGGTCCTCCTCACTCCTCGAAAAAGACTCCTTTCCGCCAGTGTCCCGCACGACGATCGTACGACAGCCTCGTCGTCGTCGCCCTCAACCTCGAGCCCGCCCTTCCAGTCTTGAAAGCGCCGCGTCTGGCCCCGGCTTCAAGTCAGTCTCGCGCTCTTGAGATCAACGAGAGGGAACCGCACGGGTACGCCGTGATCGAAGAGGTAGTCCAAGCGCTCGAGCGAGAGCCCTATGAGAGAGAGGTGGAGGCGTCAGACGAGCCCTGGATGAATCCTGTGCGGTGAGCTTACTTCATCTCGGGCACCATGAAGAATGTCCAGGGAACTGATATAATGGTGAATCCTTTCGAGAAAAAGGATGTCAACATTGTCTTGGGTCTGCAGCGCTGAATCACCACCGGGGCGGGTGGGCACGACGACGGACAAAGCTCGACTCACCTCCCCAAATGAAGCCGATCGACCTTGATGATTGACAGTTAGCTCACCGCTCCATAGAACAGGTTGAGAAATGGAGACTCACCCGCCGAGGTTACCGTATTGAGCATTCTGGATGTAGGGTGAGACGAGGTTGATCGCGCTGGTTCACGATGCGGCATCAGCCAAAGGCTACACAATGTCCGAATGAAGAACTTACAGCCCGACCCCGAAGCCCATGAACGTCGCGAGCGTCAAAGTTGGCTCGCGAACGCGCGCCGAGCACACTTCGGCCGAAGTGATCCAGGTGAGAGGCGACCAGACCACGCCAAAGACTTTCGAAGAAGTTCAGAATCAGTATCAAATCAGTATCAAAAGATCTACTCGGAGGATAATCGAGTGCAGGATGTACCAAAGTACCTGGAAAGCGTGTCAGCGACGGGTGAGTGCGCAAAGGGCTTCCAGACTCACCAGATAAAGATGAGGCCGAGAGAAGCTTTCTGGGAGCTGAGGGTGGCCGGAGAGATTCCGACGTTGAGGCTGGACACGATGATAAGGCACGAGCCGCAGATGGCGGCGCCCCAGATGAGCATCGGTCGACGTCCGAAGTAGTCGGGGAGCACAAATGAGAACATGATGCCAGCGAGGTACACGCAGTAAAGGATCCTGCTCCAGACATCAGCTACCAAGTATCTGTGTCGGCCGGTGCACAGAGGGCGCAGACGCACATGATATTCTGAAAAATGTTGCCCAGGCCAAGGGATGTGAGGAACAACACTATGTACGAGGTCATGCTGGCGATCTTCCGTAAGTGTGCGATCGTATCTTGTGCGCCTATTACTCACTATCCCGATCCCTGGGCCTGCTGTAGGCATTGCACGCCGACGCTGATCAAAGTGCGACGCTGAGCCCGGGGTCAGCCTCCCCGAACCTCAGCCAAAGCGAAGAGACTCACCAAATCACTGCCTTTGAAAACGTCCAAGATGGCTGGCTTCCTCGACGCCTTTTCCGCTTCGAAACTGACGACGAGCTCTGCGACGTCGTCGTCCGCGGAGTACGACGGGTCGCCTCCAGCGTGGAGCCGAATCAAAATATCACGAGCTTCTTCGGTGCGCCCTTGCCAGACAAGCCAGCGAGGCGACTCGGGCATCCAGTAGATGCCACTCAGGAGGATTGTCGGCGCGATGAACTGCAGGCCGATGGGGACTTGCCAAGCCGCGACCGTGTTCCGGCTCGAAAGGGCGTAGACTGCGGCGGTGGCCTAGAGCACGTTCATGTCATGTCAGAGTGAGATCAAATCTTGTCTTCGGGCTCCGTGTTCCGTACGGCAATGACTCCGCACACTTGGATCGTCTGGTACAGATTGATAATGGCGGCGCGGAACTTGGCGGGCGCCAGCTCGCTCTGGTCTGGAGGAAACAGTGTCAGAGTATTCCTTTGACCATCATTTAGTACACGTTACATGTGGGAACGACGTTTGCCGCGACTCCCATCGCAACGGAAAGGATGAGCTTGCCGGCGACGAGCTGCCAGAACCGAAAGCCAGCGACGGACGCAGTGATCTGGATGATCACGCTGCATCCAAGCATCTTCAGCGAAGATAGACAGCAGATAATGAGACCACCCACCCGATAAGTATAATGAAAGACATCATCGCAATCGCGGTACGGCGACCATAGTAGCGGTTGCTGCGCGGGGGTCAGCGGACGCCAGCGAAGTACGAGACAAGGATGCTTGCATGGGAGTAGTCAAGAGAGCACCTAGCATGATTCCCGCCGATCCAAGAGACGTCCCGGTCGATTGTTCGACGGATGAGAGCGCGACCGTCTCGACGCCGTCAGTCACGGTCACCAGCGTGCCGAACGCCGAGTTGAACTTGGTAAGCCCGAGTGCGACCCCCCACCATCCTGTTTATATTCAAAGAACGTATCGAAGATTTTACAAGTACCGAAAGTGGAAGTGAAGCGGAACGACGTCGGTGGAAGTCAGCGCGTGCCGCGACAGCTTGAGGACGAAGGCCTTGCCGTTGTCAATCCCAGTACCGAAGCCGCCAATTGCACAGAAATAGGTGGCAACGAGGACGCCTCGAGTAAGGCCGTCAACTGAAGGCATGGTGGACGCAGCGAGGTCACTTGGCGCGGTGGGAGAGATGGGGCGGTCCAATGGCGGGGACGCGGGGCGGGTGGGAGCTTGAGTTGAATGAGAGACAGAAATGAAAGAGCGATACGCCTAGAGGTGTCTCCGGGCAAGTAGTCGTCCGGCGGTGCACGCGGGAGTGCGCCGCAGCGGCCAGCGGCAGGGGGCGGTCGGATCGGAGTGCGCTGGCCCCCGCCTATCACTGACCCGACGGAAGTCGGTAGAGGCCAATCAGTCGGGATGGTTGAAGAGGAGGTCAGAAGTCGCGGTAGAGAGAAGCGGTCGGGTTGGACTGCAGCCGTCGACTTCGGCCGAACGGCTAGAGGGGCCGTTCGTCCCCACCTCTTACGCAGACGCGACAGCTCTTTCTGCTCCACAAACTTCATCTCAAACATCGAAAGTTACTCGCATCATGCCCGGAATCATCAACGCCTTCGCTCAAGTCGTGCGCGCTTCGCCATCACTCATACTCCGCGGACCACACTGACGCGGTTCGCAGGGAGAGACGCAGCTCCCCATTCCGCCGCACAAGTACTCGGACCTACTTACGAAGGGTCCCTTCAAAGATGATCTACGCAAGGAGCTGTCGACTAAGGGATTCTACGTCGTCAAGGGGGCGATCCCGGTCGAGCGTGCTCTTGCTTACCGTGCCCGCGCTCACGACTGGCTCACCGGCTTCGGTCTTGGCTACGATTTCAAGGACGAGTCGACTTGGACCAATGCGCACTTTCCTCCTCACATCAAGGGCGGCATGTTCAATTTCTCAAGGGTGTACCACGAAAAGTGAGTTGAAGTCGACGTGTTCTTCGGTAATAGAAGCTAATAAGTACACTTGTAGGTGGGTGTGGGATGTTAGATCGTGAGTACTGAGCGCTGGGCTTTTGTCGCGACCCCGAACTTTGTTTTGAGCTGAAAGACCGACGATTAGGGAGCCTGGAGTCGTGGCCGCTTTTGCTCAGCTCTGGGGCACCGACAAGCTCACGACCTCGTTTGATGGAGTCTCCATCATGCTCCACCACCGCAAGGATCTCCCGCCTCCCGCCGAGGCCGACAAGTGGGGTGAGTGTCGCAGCTGTCCTCCATCGCCACCGTTCCCGTTCACTTACACATTCTCGCCTTTCAGAACACATGGACCAGTCCTCCAACCGCACGGGATTCTTTGGCAAGCCACACCACCGTCTCGGCCGAGCAGCGCTGCTGACACCGTCGCTCAAAGTTGCCCAGGGAATCGTGAACCTCAACTACAACGGTCCTGAGGACGGAGGTTTGATGGTCATGCAAGGATCCTCGATCCTCATGGAGGAGTTTGTCCGATTCTACCGCCAGAGGCATCAACGGCTGATTCTCCGCTGCGCAGGTATTTTGCCACCTTCCCCAAGGAGAAGGCCAACGGGAACTCCTGTAAGCTGTATTCGTTAACCTCGTTCTTACTGAGGAGGATACTGAGAAGTCTTTTCCTCGATGCAGGGGGGCCTGCGGACTGGTACGGCTTCACCGACGAGCAGCAGAAGTGGTTCTACGAGCGCGGATGCTCGTGGGTCAAGGTGTGCTGCGAGCCTGGGGATCTGATGCTGTTTGACTCGAGGTAGATCATTGAGAGCACCTCGAAACGCTATGAAACTAACCTTCATTTCTTCAGGGCCATCCACTACAACCGGCGGCCCGTTGGCGACCGCGACCGCGTCTGCACCTGCAAGTCTTGAAACCCCGGGAGTTTGGCATGTTGAAGGAGAATCTGATAATTTTTTCCCTCGCAGATGTCTGCATGGCGCCCGACGAGCTCCTCAATGATGCGGACCGCGCCACGAAGGCGCAGCTTTTCAAGACGGGCGGTGCGACGGTACGTACCTTCTTCTCGTCCATCTTCGTTCGACGCATTCTGACCTTAATCTGAAACGTAACAGACCCACAATCCGTTCGAGAACATTTTCGTGCGCCTCGACAGCCTCGAGGGCCCCGTCCAGGACCCCATCACAAACGCGTCAGACACAGTGCTCAAGCTCTCGGCGGTGCTCCCGTACTGAGCAGTTTCAGTTTTGCGTATCGATTGAAATTCGAAGCCCTTTTGGAAAGAATCTCAGCTCACGGTGGTGGTCACGGCCATCGAGCTTGTGGCCGTCCTCAAGAGAAGACTACCGACGGCACGCGGACAGGGCGGCTCTGGGAATGCAACAAGCAGATGTCAGAAAGCCTTGAGCATCGAATCCCCATCTGACTGAACTGTGGCTTGGTAAATCCAGGCTTGCCGCTGCCCCTCGACTGGGAGCCTGTGGTTTGCGCAGGGTAACCAGCCGCGTGGATCAGCTTCAAGTTGAAGAGCTGCGCGTTGAGTCAACGTAGTTGACGACCTGGTCCAATTCCTCGTCAAAGTAGCATGCGCTGTCACGAGCCACGAGGTACAGTGGATCGTTGAAACTGATAGATTATAATTGACACTTCGCGGCACGGCCCAACACCCTGCCTGTACAGTCCCCGTCCATCAAGTGCATAAACAGAGCACTCGGCCCAACACAGCGTATGATAATTTTACTTCTCCTCAGTAGAGTTAGAGTAGGAGCCCTTGGTGTACGACCCGTCCTTGGGAACGGCGACCACGGTCTCCTCGTCGAGTCCGCCCTCCCAGTTCTGGAAGCGACGTGTCTGGGTGTTAGATTACGATGTTAGTACTGGTTCAGAAGAGCCAAACACAGGATGCTGCTCACAGGAACGCCCTGGTCGAAGAGGTAGTCTAGGCGCTCGAGTGAGAGGCCCCTGCGGAGCGCGGAGTCAGTCAGTGGTGAGCACGAAGAGTAGCCAGCCGCGTCACGTACTTCATCTCTGGGACCATGAAGTACACGTAGGGTACTGAAACCATCGTGAAGGCTTGAATGGCGGGAGAATGTCAGGATCGGTGCTCAGAGCGTCGAGTCGCCGAGCGGGTTCGCCCCTTGCGAAGCGAACGCATCGGTGTGGGCAACTCACCTCCCCAAATGTATCCAATGGATCCGCCGAGGTTTCCGTATCCCTGGTTCTGGATGTAAGGCGAGACGAGGTTGATGGCGCTGATGGACGCAAGTAAATGTCAGCGCACGGCTTTCCTCATGATTGACGAACGAAGCGTACAGTCCAACTCCGAAGCCCATGAACGTCGCGAGCGTCAAAGTAGGCTCGCGCACGCGCGCAGAGCACACCTCGGCGGACGTGATCCAGGTGAGGGGCGACCAGACGAGTCCGAACACTAAAAAGTAATCAAGTCAGTACTGCAAGTCACGCGGAGGCCAGCTGCTGTGTTGCGCGTACCAAAGTACCTGAAGAGGAGCAAGGTTAGCGGATCGAATCGAAACTTGGAGCAGCAAAGGCACTCACCAAATAAAAATGAGCCCGAGCGACGCCTTCTGCGAGCTGACCGTCGGCGGCGATATTCCAACGTTGAGGCTGGACACGATGATAAGGCACGAGCCGCAGACGGCGGCGCCCCAGATGAGCATCGGGCGACGGCCGATGTAGTCGGGGAGGTAGAAGGAGAAGAGGATGCCGGCGAGGTAGACGCAGTAGAGGATCCTGTGTTCGAGGAGTGAGCACCGGTCACGGACGTGCTGCTAGAGCGAGAGACTTACATGACGATCTGAAAGACGTTCGTCATGCCGAGGGATAGCAAGAAGAGCACGATGTAAGAAGTCATGTATCCCGATCCTTGCGCCTGCTGAAGGCACTGGACGCCAACACTGATTCCGGTGCGACGCTGTGGGCATAGGCCGTCAGCGAAGCAAAGGTAGACGTAGGCGGAGGAGACTCACCAAGTCACTGCCCTTGAAGACGTCCAGAAGAGCGGGTGCCCGGATCGCCTTCTCCATGTCGAACGCCGCCGCGAGCTCGGCGACGTCCTGGTCCGCGGAGTACAACGGGTCGCCCCCAGCGTGCAGACGCACAAGCGTCTCGCGAGCCTCCTCCAGCCGACCCTGCCAAACAAGCCAGCGGGGAGACTCGGGCATCCAGTACACACCGGCGAGGAGGATGGTGGGCGCGATGAACTGGAGGCCGATGGGCACTTGCCAGGCCGTGACCGTGTTGCGGTTTGAGAGCGTGTACACGACCGCAGTCGCCTGTTTCGAGCCCATCAGGGCCCTGCTAGCAGCTAGTCTTGACTAGTAACTCACGACGATGACACCGACAATCTGTACCGTCTGGTACAGGTTGATGATTGCCCCACGCCACTTGGCCGGCGCCATCTCACTCTGGTCTTTGAATTTCGGCGAGTCAGAAAGCTCGTTCCCAATAGATGTAAGCTCAACTGCGCACAAGTGGGCACCACGTTGGCGGCGACTCCCATCGAGATCGAGAGGATGAGCTTGCCCGCGACGAGCTGCCAGAATCGGTAGCCGCCGACGGACGCGGTGATCTGGATGATCACACTGAATCAAAACCGAGTCAGAGAATGTGTGGCAAGCGACGATGATTCGTGAGCTCACCCAATGATGGCGATAAAAGACATCATCGCGATGGCCGCACGACGACCGTAGTAGCGGTTGCTGGAGACCTAGCGAGTCAGCGGCCATCACGCCGACCTGCGATGCGATGAAACGTACATGGGAGTGGTAAGAAGAGCCCCAATCATGATCCCAGCAGAGCCGAGAGCCGTGCCCGTCGACTGCTCCACGGACGACAGCACGATGGTGGTCACGCCAAGCTTGTCGACCTTGGTGAGCGTCCCGAAGACCTCGTTGAACTTGGGAAGTCCCAGAGCTACTGCCCACCATCCTATTGGGCGCAACACGTATTTAAGGTTGAGAATTAGAAGACGGGGATGGTGCGTGCGAGGAGCGGCGGGGCAAGGTCAGCGCGCGCACCAGCCAAAGCAGCGGCACAGCGAGGCCTACCGTTGTCTATACCGAAGCCAAACGCTCCAATGGAGCAGAATGATGTGGCGAGGATGACGCCCCAGGTGAGGCCGTCGGTCGATGGCATGGTGCAGGGGGAACGGGCGCCGGCGAGGTGAGGTCGCGCTAAGGGATCGGAGTATGAGCTCGCTTGAGCGGACTGGAGCAAGGGTGTGAGGTGGAGCTGGGGTGCGTGGCGGACGGACGACGAAGTGTGAAGGGAAGAGAGCGACCGGAGAGCAAGATATGCGTCTTTTCGTTGCGGCCGCCGTTCGGCTCAACGCGTCGGGACAGCGCTCTGGCGGATCGTCCTCGTCGGAGTCCACTGCTAGCTGGCGACCTGCCGACGGAAGAACGGGTCGGATCCTGGGGCGTTTGTTATCGGTATGGAGGACCACTATCGGAGCCGACAAACACGGGCCACTTTGAAGGGCGAGCTCGAATCAATGATTAAAAAATATTGGACTTCAACCGCCAAAAACCAGACCTACAATTCCACCGGTATGGGTAAATCGGTCACCTAGAGCAAAATGAGGATAGCTTTCCGTCCGGTCCATCACACGATCGTTTAGATTGGTTGAAAGCGGGCAGAAACTCGGATGTTAAAGCCGGCGCGGCCGAGTGGCCAGATCGCGGCTGAGTCCGCCCGCAGCAGGTTGCCTCTTGCTGTTCCCTTCTCACCCCGAGTGCCCTACTTGCACTCTCTTACCCATCTTCTACACGCACTTGACCATGCCGGGCGTGACCAACACGGCTAAGGAGCCCGTGAGTCCGCCAACGCCCCACGCCGCCCAGTCTGGCCCCGCTGACGTTCCGCGGCAGACGCCTCAAATCCCCATTCCGCCCCACAAGTACGCGGATCTCCTCCAGCAAGGCCCTTTCAAGGACCAGCTCCGACAAGAACTCTCTCTCTATGGATTCCACGTCGTCAAGGGCGCGATTCCGGAGTCCCGCGCCGCCGAGTACCGTTCGCGGGCTCATCAGTGGCTCGAGAATCACGGCCTTGGGTACGACCGCAACGACGAGGCGACGTGGACGAACGCACATCTACCGCCACACATTAAAGGTGGCATGTTCAGCTCCCGCGTCTACCACGAGCGATGGCTGTGGGACGTGCGGACGTGAGCTCGCCCGCCGTCTCCCGTTGCGAAGGTCCCTCTGACTAGTTTCTTACCCGCAGCGAGCCTGGTGTTCTTGCTGCTTTTGCTCAGCTCTGGGGTACCGACCGATTGACGACCAGCTTTGATGGAGCGTCCGTCATGCTGCCGCACCGCAAGGACTTGCCTGTCCCCTCCGCGAAGGACAAGTGGGGTCAGTGCTCGCTGTTTAACGCTGCTTCGTCGCCGATTTTCACCCGTCTTCAATCTGCAGAGCACATGGACCAATCTCCCAATCGCACCGGTTTCTTTGGTGAGCACGGATCCTCCTCGACGCGCGACGCCGCACCGGCGCAGACTCTGACCCGCCTTCGCTCTCCAGTCGCCCAGGGCCTCGTCAACTTGAATCACAACGGACCCGACGACGGTGGTTTGATGATCCTCAAAGGATCATCGTCTCTCGTCGAAGAGTATGTGGTCACCTTCATCGGTCCTCGCGTCCTTCCGCGCTGACTCCGCTGGCGTCGCAGGTATTTTGCGACCTTCCCCGAGGAGAAGGCGAACGGGAATTCCTGTGCGTCTCCTCTCTACCATCTGCAACTACATGACTGACGCTCTCGACGGGTGCAGGGGGGCCAGCGGACTGGTACGGCTTTTCTGGGGAGCAGCAAGAATGGTTCTTCGGCCGTGGGTGCGAGTGGATCAAGGTGTGCGCCGACCCGGGAGACCTCATCCTCTGGGACTCAAGGTGCGTTCATTGACGCGATCACAACCTGATTCGCACTGTGCTGACTCGCCTGTTGCCGCAGATCCATGCACTTTAACCGCCGTCCGACCGGCGACCGCGACCGCGTCTGCACCTGTGCGCAGCCCATCCTCCCCAGTCGCCCTTCTTTCGCTGACGATCTTCCTTCATAGACGTCTGTATGGCTCCCGCAGACCTGCTCGACGACGCCGACCGTGCGACAAAACAGCAGCTGTTCAAGACTGGCGGCGCGACCGTTCGTCCTTGCCATCGCGTGCGCGCCCGGCGCGGTGCTGACCCTTTTTCGCAGACGCACAACCCGTTCGAGAACATTTTCGTGCGCGACGAGGACCTCGAGGTGGCGATGCAGGACCCCGTCACGGAGCCGTCCGACACCATCCTCAAGCTCTCCGCGATGCTGCCGTATTGAGCGTGGCCCGACGAACTTGGATCGCACAGAGGAAGGCCGAGATAGATGTTGTAGGAGCAGTGAATCTGTAGGACTGTGGTAGATCCGTAGTATGTGTGTCAGTGCAGGCAGTTGGCATCCTCGAGTGGATCCTGGAGCCTGTGTTTGAACCCTTCGCGGCCTTGAAGGCGAAGGCGCGGCCGTCCTCGGGCCGGTCTGTGTTGATCAGAGAGAGAGAAGGGTCTCTTACTCTGCCAACGAGCCAGAATCGCATGGATGGCCTTCGAAAGCGAGTGGTGGGGAGCGGTGCGGCGTAGCGGTCGAGAGCGTGTTGACGCGGTGAAAGCTGGGCAGAGAGTGCAACACTCTGGGTCGAGTCGCGTTTGTAGAGCTTGCGGATTCAAGCTGGACGTCGATTCGGGCCCACGTCGCGTCCGTCCCCGTCCCCTTCCACGGTGGCCGACCATGACCGCCTCGAGACCGCCGAAGCCCAAGTCTGTTCCTCGAAAAGCTTCGTCGTAGAAGATATTTGTAGTACAACAACATGACTGCCCCTCCGCCCGACCCTTGAAGCTCGACGCGCCGTCCCCGTCGCGTCCGGCACCACGCGCGCGTTCCTCACCGCCTCGCCGCGAGTTTCTCGTCTTCCTGCTCCTGCCGTTGTACAAGGATCGCCCACACGCTCGCTGCCCACCCTCGCATCAGCGCTCGTCGCCCAGAGACCGCGCAGTCGACCGCACCTTGATACAGCGTGAGCACGAGGCCCATCTTGCGCTCGAGCGGGCGGAGTTGCTCGAGGATGTACGGCTGTGACCCAGCGAGCTTCTGCGAAAGCTTGGCCATCTGTGGGTGGGTAAGCGGTCAGAGGGTAGGGGCGAGGGAGGTCGAGACGGGCGCACGGCGTCGAGGTTTTGGGCCATGCGCGCGTATTCGGATAGCACCTCGTGCTCAAGCTGCACGGCACCTGGAGTGGACATGCCTGACGGTCTTCTGTGGTGCGGATGTGGTGCCGCGAACAACAACCACAGATCCGCAGTAAACGTCGTGGTGAAGCGCGCGAAACCTCGCGGCGGTCGAGCACGCAGATTCCCGAAAGTAATCCGCCACGCATCCCAAGGCGGACGCTCGCAGCGAGGGCTTTTGCTGGCTCGTGTTCAATCGTTCATCAACAGGTCATCGTACGTTGCGGACTGCTGGCTGGACGAACGGGGAGACGGCGCTGACCCGGACCTCGCCGCGCAGATGGTACGCTGCCCTTCCGTTTTCCGCGCGCACGAGCGAGCACCGCATCCACACATCCTCGACGACTCTCCCACTCTCGACACTCGGCTCGCCTAGTCTGCGTACTGAACGGACTCAATGGGAGATCTGGCTGGGCGCAGACTCGGCGCTGGCGTCGTGCGGCCGGCGTGCGTCGAGTCGCGCGGGCGCAGAGTCGAAGGCCGACAAGATCTGCGTCCAGGGGACCGACACTGCAGGCTCGGCCTGGGTGTTTGACCAGGTGGTCACGGGCGGCATCGCGGCGATTGCGCCCCGAGGGCAGGTCGTGCTCGCCGTCGAAAACTTCAAGCGCACTCGCTGCGAGGACCCGACGAGCAGCGGAGCAGGGAAGCTGACCCGAGTTTTCGCGTTGCGTCCAACAGGGAATCGACCTTCTCACCAAGCACCACATCCGGAAGGGAAACCGCTCGGCGCCCAAGTCGGAGGACCCGTACCTCCTTCTGCTCGTCAAGGTGCGTCCCGCTGCCGGAATTTGCGAGTCCAGGGCAGGCCGGCTGACGCCCGCCACGCACAGCTGTACCGCTTCCTCGCCCGTCGCACGGACAGCAAGTTCAACAAGGTTGTCCTCCGTCGCTTGTACATGTCGCGAATCAACCGCCCGCCGCTTTCGCTCTCGCGCGTCGCGCGCCAGGTGTCCAAGGCCAACTCGTCGTACAGCGCCACGCACACGGTCGTCTCGGTCGCCACCATCACGGACGACATCCGTCTTACCGAGGTGCCCAAGCTCTCGATCGCCGCCCTGCGCTTCACCCGCACCGCGCGCGCCCGCATCGAGGCTGCCGGTGGAGAGTGCCTCACCCTCGACCAGCTTGCGCTCCGCAAGCCCACCGGACGTGACACGCTCCTCCTCCGTGGCGCCAAGAACGCCCGCGAGAGCGTCAAGCACTTCGGCATGGGGTCCGTCCGACTTTGCGAGGCTGGGCCTTGCATGCGACGCAGCACGCTGACTCGTTCACCTGCGCAGACCCCACAAGAACAAGAAGCCGTACACGCTTTCGAAGGGCGAGGAGAAGGGTCGTGGACGCAGAAAGAGGTTTGTCGGCCCTCTGTCGCATTGCTGGGCGCTTGCTGACCCCGCCCCGTCCACAGTCGCGGATTCAAGGTCTAATCTGGACCCTGGATCGTCGATGCTTGTTGCCCGGGGGGGAGAGGTGGGCAGACAACGGGCGCGTGGGAGGGAGCCGGCGGCGCTCGCACTGTTTTTTGCGCTTGCTGTCACCCATGCCGTCCGTTTATGCTCATCCTGCCCCCGCGCGTGGTCACTGTTTTCTATGCGAGTGGAGAGTTGCTTGCGAGGCTGGCCAGCTGACGATGCGCAGTTGTCGGTGGCGACGACTCCGCCGGCGAGTGGTGACTTCAGACTCACCACTCGCCGGCGTCGCGCCTCGCTGACAGTGCTCCTGGATTGCGCGACTGCTCTGGAGAGCTACACACCGCATAGGTGAGCGATCACCCAGTGGTCAACCACAGCCGTGCTGGCAGCGCTACCGCTCACCCTGCCAGTCGACATGGCCACCTGCGACTCCCGGCTGAGGTCCTTCTTCAAATTATGAATGCAACGACCATAAATCCAGCAAGCACCCTGAGCATATAGGCTACGGGTACTGCCGCTACGCCCTCGTCTGCCAAACCTTGCGCGAGCCCGCTGAGCGTCAATTCCTCTTCGGCTCACCTCTCGTCGGCAATCATCGAGATATGGACGACGGCGGCTATCCAGCTGGCGTGCTTGTGGCAAGATATTATGTATGCACGCTTCTGGCAGAAGACTGAGCCTGTTCACAGATTGACACCATCTCGAGCTCGACCAGCCCGAGTACCCCGAGGACGCGGGCGGTCCTGCTCTCCTGCCGCCATTCACCACCTCGTGCTGGAATACCCCTGCAGGACAAACAGTCCCGTCTTTGATTACGCAAAGCATCACATAAAATCCTCAGGTCCTCCCAGAAGAGCCTCCAGTGGTCGCTTGCATCTGAACCAGTGTGCAGTGGGCGGCGCGGACTCGCTCTGCTGGACGAGTGTGAGAAACGCTCTGAAAATGTCTATTGTCGGTGGTAATAAGTCTGAGCAACGGCTCCCTGATGTGGTCAGGGGGACGACGGCTGACCGCGACTCTTCAGAACGCGGGCGGAGGTGGATGAGGTTCAATACAGACCCGACCTGGCACGGACTTAAAGAAAGTCGGATTTCTTCCGTGAGTCATCCCTTGCGATCATTTTCAGGGCATCTCGGACCGTCTCTTGTCCTTATCCCACCGCTTCCACCCCCAAGGCCGGATGCAGAGCTCCGTCCCAGCTTCCTCAGCTCCTGCCTCGGCCCCCCGAGAGCACGGCCTCTGCGGAACCCAATGGACGCGGAAGCAAGCTCAACATGCGATGGCGTTCTGTATCCTTGCACTCGTAGGGATGAACGACAGTGCGACGGGAGCCAACATAAGTCCTCGCCCCTCCCCCACGTCGAGCCGATCTCCGGCTTGAGGAGCAGCACTGAATCAGAATTTATCGTAGCTTGACTCGATGAAAAGCTTCTACGGCGTTTCATACCGCAAGATCTCCAACGTCTTCCTTGCGAACGTCGCCGGGTGCGCCCGAGCGCAATGGTGGCTAGGCTCCCCTGTGCTAACGCCTACCCATCGCAGATACTTTATATCGTACATATCCAGTGCCGCAATCTCGCAACACCCGGGTGCTCGGTGGGCCCTGATTGTGCATCTTCAGACCCCGGCTCAGCGTTGCGAGCGCTGACCGCCAGTGCGTAGATTGCAGGTTGCGGCATGGCATCGGGCTGCCTCATCCTCACTTTCGCGCCGCCATTCCCTGCTTTTGTGATCGGCTTGGCTCTATTTGGATTTGGATGCGCGCTGTACGACAGCGTGCTCACCACGATCGTCAGCCACGAGGAGGACACCGCCAGCATGTCGTACCTCTATGCCGCGTTTGGGGTAAGCTGTTTCATAGGCTACGATTTCCTAGGCTTCCCTACTTACGACGTGCTCCACAGATCGGTGCGATGGGTAGTCCGCTGCTCATTGGCGGGTTCATCGACCGCGGCATCTCATGGAACGTGAGTTCACAGTCCGCGCGATGTCGCATTGGTCTGGATTCACGAAGACACTTCTTTCTATATACGAAGTATTACTACTATGTTCCTCTCGGACTTACGCTACTTCTGGGTGTTGTCTCCCACCTGCTCTTTGCCGAGTGTGCGTGACTCCGGAGCCGTGGTGAAGCCCTCCATACGCGAGCCTACAGATGAAGCACCATCGGACGACTCGTCAGCTCCAACGGGATCACTGGACCCGGAAGCGACGGAAGCGTCGTCGCAAGACACGTCAGAGAGCAGCCACCATGCGTCTCCACTGACTAGGACCGTGCTCGCCAAGTTCAAGCTGGTGCTCCAACAGCGCACCCTTTGGGCTTGTCTGTTGCTCATCGCTCTTGAGTACGTTTGTATCTAGACCCGTTCAGATTTGATCTGACTCCAGCCTTCAGATTCGCAATGATGAACACCGTCTCTGGCTGGCTTGTCTCGTGGGCCGCGTCTTCGCATGCCTCTCCCCGAGCTAATATTCACTCTCGGGCTCAGTTTCATGGTCACGAATCGCACTTCACCCTCCGCGGTATCCCGGTACCAGCTGTCCGGATTCTGGGGAGGTGGGTGTCTGCACCACTCTCAGTCGGTCTCGTGCGCTAAACATCTCCATTGACGCCTAGGCGTTGCACTGGGGCGCATGGAGATCGGAAGAGCACACGTCTGAACTCCAGTCACCCGTTAGATCTCG
>ERZ1463038.252-NODE-252-length-17108-cov-13.268692_pt1 | contig 17108 bp, 21 predicted proteins | sample MGYA00564479_ERZ1463038 | MGnify/ENA primary metagenome ERZ1463038 (study PRJEB39244, sample SAMEA3635134) | Helicobacter pylori | study: EMG produced TPA metagenomics assembly of PRJEB11511 data set (Assembly of a 5300-year-old Helicobacter pylori...
GTCTGGCTGCGACTGGAAGCTGACTTCCGGGTACAGGTCGGCGTCGGGACAGCTGCGTGGAAGGCGTGCCCCGCGGCAAGAGGCTTGCTGGCGCCGTTTGAGTGCCCGTTTGCGTGCCCGTTCGCGTGGCCGTTCGACAGTGGCGACATTTTGATCTGACCGACAGGGTGTGTCAGCTCCTCGGCCGCTCGCGTCGCACAGCTCGAGAGCTGAATTCACCTGTATTCGGCAGAGGAGGTCTATCGAAGAGGGAAGAAAAGCGAGCGGTGGCGAGATGAGGGCTGACAACCAAGAGCCGAATCGCGACATCCACGCGTTCGCTCGCGCGGTTTACCGGCGCGCGGGCCGCCCTACGGTACGGGCCGCATACAACCGGGCGAGGGGGTTGCTGATCAAACTTGCTCGGCTCGGAAGCGCTTAGTAGTGAGCTTGTGACGAGCTGCAGACCATCAAGCGAAAGTGCGCCACCGAAGCTCCCCGCGTCGTCTTGCTGCGCTCCGGAGTCCCGGACGGCGCTTCGCGGACGTCTGCAGTGGCGCACGTCGTCGCGCGCCCGCTTCCGTGTTACAGCTACTCTGGATACTCCTTTATCTATTAGTCTACGGTCAGCGTTCACGTTCACGGTCAGATGGATCATCGCCGCGGGCGCGGAAACGGCGAATATGGTGAGTACAGCCCTCACTTCACCCTCCGACCTCCGTCACTTCCACTTCACCACAGAAGCTCTTCGAGGAACCCGCACCCTGGAGCAGAGTCAGGGACGTATCACGCAATGGCCTGTCCGGAGACGTCGTAGGTGGTTGACGATCGCGAGTCTCGCGAGGGTTGGACGCTGCTGATCAGTGGTCCTTGTGCGGCCCTCACTCCAGCGAAACCTCTCAATTCTTCTTGGGAGCTACTTCCTACTCAACAGACTCAACCGCCTGATTGGACGCGCGAGGATGAGGAGGCGGCGCGAGCGGCGCACCGCACCGCCAGACTCGAACGTGAACGCAAAGCAGCACACGAGAAAGGGTGCGCCGTTAGGTGATCAAATAGTCACAAGAGCATTTTGATTCACTTCTTGTTGCTGGACAGAATGGGTGACTACCGATGGTGTTCTAGGACGTGGTCGCAGTGCGTCAAGCTGAGACTCTGCACGCCGTTCGACGTCCGACGTCCGACGGCGATCTGTGCTGATCGCTGATCGCTGACCGCTTCGTGTCATGTATCGAGCAGCACTACAAATGAGTCGTAATCTTGAGTTCAAATCAAGAGCTGCAAGAGTGCCTGGCGTGGAAGAAGCATCTGCAGGTGAGCGAGCACCTGCACCGCTGCGCGACGCCGCGAAGCCGGGCTCCGTTGGACGGCGTTAGGCGACGAGCGTTGCCCAATCACCCCGTTTCTCGAGCTGATGAAGCTATCCCTTGCTCTGTCTTCTATTTGATTCACACAACAGGACCTCAGATGGAACCAGGGGCCCACCACCGACGGCGTCGCGGCACGGGGCCTGGCGAGCGTCCGCACCTCGACGCGCCGCCGATGCCTCACCTCTCGCCTCCTCCAGCCCCACCTACAAGATCTCTCCCAAAACTCCCAGGATCTCTCGCCGACCCGATCCCAGGCCCGCACACGCCCGTGGAGGACATTGGAGTCGCGCGCACCACCACGAGGGAGGAGGACGAGGAACGCGAGCGGCAGAAGCGTACGCGGACCCGATCTACATCACGCTACCGCTACCTTACCTGAGGCTTCTGAACTTTAGTGATGACCAAGCGTGGCGAGCACTCCAAGGAGATGCGGCAGCACGACTCCGCAGCCCACCAGAGGCGTCCGCTCGAGAACCAGCCCCAGCTGAACAGAAGTGAGGCAAATAGGTCGACCATCTCCATTCAAGTCTGATTACCTGGTATCTACAGATCAAACACGATTCCCTTACCAGTCCGATTCCGACAGCGCCGACTCGGAGCCGGAACATGTGCCCGCTGGATCGGGTACAAGCTCAGGTATGAAAAACTTCAGCATATCCGCTTATCTTGTTCCGTACTTACGGGCCCCATCTGTAGCTCGCCAGTTTCGGAAGCTCCAATTGCGGAAGGCAGAAGCGGCGCGTGCGCGGGCGGCGTATGAACGTCCGTGTCCGCCGCAGATAGTAAACAGTGTGAGTGGGCTGATACAATCCTCGATCAGAGGAACCAGATGAGCACCTCTCGCCCACGGAATCGTCTTCGACTGCGCCACCGCGCCGCCCGCCAAACTTCGCTCGCCCCCGACCAGACTCGGCGAGACCGCTGATGCACGAGCACGGCGAAGATGAAGAGCCCCACCCGTACGCCATACCTCGAGGTGAATATGACCCTCGGGCGCATTTGCGAATCCCGTTCACCGACGGCCCCAACGGCCCAGAGTACTACCAAGGGCATGACCCGCGGGCGCGCACCCCGACGGAGAGGCCGGTGGTTCACAAGCCTCAGGGCTACGACGGCACCCAGTGGTAATTCAAAATAAGCTGAGTGTTGCTCCAAGCTGAATCTGAATGCCCAGGTTTTGACGCTGCGGCAGCGGCATGGTCGCCGGAAATCACCCAGTTCCTTTGTTCTTTGTGTTCCTTCTTTCTATCGAAACCGACATTTTTTCCACTTTCATGAACTTGGCGGAAGCAACGCAAGAATTGGCCAGGAGTGCACACAGTGAACTAGTCTACCCCGCCCACCGTCCTGGTTGCGAGGGGATGTGCATTGAAGGTAGGTATCGGGGCGTGCGAAGCAGCGGAACACGGGAGAAGATACGAGTACCTCGGACATGTGAACATGCATGGTGACAGGCTGTGTGAAAAGACTGGGCGCACATTGGCCCACACCACGTTCGAAGACTCCGCCCTCGCAAGACGCCGCCGACTACTCCGAGGAGCTCCGACTTCGCTCCTTGCATGGCCAAACCACTTGCAGCTCGAGGATCACGTTCTTCGCTCTTTAAATTTTAGTAGGCCACCCACGAGTCTACCCTCAGCTATGGAGCACCATCGTGGAGACTCTTGTCAGCGGCGTCCCGCCAGCGGTCGGCGCTTCGGCGAACCATCGCCCATGCCAGGCTATCCACCTCCCCCTCTTCCTTCAGAGTCTCAAGTAAATTCTCTCAGACGAAATGCTGCAGTCCTTATGCCTGCGGAACCGACAACGCATCACTCTTCGCGTCCAAATGCTGATGAGATCGGCCGTGCGGTGACGACGACGCCGGAGCACGACGAGGAACGCCGGGCGCTGGAGAGGGAAAAAATGAGTGATAACCGTGCGTGTATACCTCTCGAAAAACAGGAAGTGCTGAGACGTTGGCTGAAAATACGTGAGTTTCAGACGACGGAACGACGGCGCGTCCTCCCACGACTACTTCCGCCCAACACGGTCCGAGCTTCTCACGCCTACACCCACACTCAATTTGGCCGCTAGGACGAGACTACACCTCCCATCCAGTGGAGGGCGAATCACATGGTCACCTGCTCCAGAAGTTCGAGGACACCGCCTTCCTCGCGCCACCAAGTCACTCGCGGGGGCTGCCCACCTTGAACCCGGCAGGACCGCGGGCGCGTACTCCAGAGGAGAGACCCACGGTCCGAAGAACAATCAGCTTTGATCAAGATGTCAGAGAGGCGAATCCAGAGTTTTACCGAAGGAATGTCGCCCTCACCCCCGCACCACAAGGGAGCCTGCTCACGCTGCTGGTGGGACAGGAAGGTGAAGAAGGGAAAGAAAAAAACCGGAAATGTCGAGCTCGGAGTGTTGGGTCTTTGAATAGTGGCTTATGCGGTGGCTTACAAATCCTGGGGGTACCCGTGCCGCTCTGCTCGTAGTTTCCGGGCTCCAAGCACGAGATCCTCTTGCGACCCACTGGTAAAGACAGGGATGCGGCGTTTGAATTACGATATGGGGTAGCTTTCGTGACCATCCTGTTCCGCCTCCACCGAATCTTCAGACGCAATAAATCGTACCCTGTCGCTCTTGCCTGGCGGACTCCGGATCTGAATCGGTGGGGCCGAGAGTAGTTTCACGAGCCAGGCGAGCCGACATTGCTTCTTCGACATATAGCTTGCACGTAGGTGAAATATATCAAAATACACTGACTTTCATCGTCGCCTCCGGACATCGTCAACCAGCGGCGGGAACGAGTGCTTGAACGCGCCGTCGCGCAAGTTCGCCCGGAGCCAGACGAGATCCTTGTCCTTCAGCCCCTCGCACAGCGACAAGTTGAGCTCCTTGATCTTCGTCGCCTCAAGCTTGCTCTCGACGAGCTCGACGACCGTGCGGCCAACCACGCCCGCGCAGCTCGCCATGTTGAGCCGCGCGAGCTTCGGCAGCCTCGTGCCCATCTCCTCGACCGTCTTGCCCGTCACCCATTGACACAAGCTCACATCGAGAACCTCGACCGAGGCAAACAGCGGTAGCGAGATGGTCTCGCCCTGTCGCGCGTTCGAGCGTGGCAGGCGCAACTCGGTGAGGTGCGGTGAGCGCGCGGAGCCAAAGTGGGCGAGGAGCGGCGAGTGCAGCGTGGCGCCGGTGAGGTTCAGGGAAGTGAGCGCTGGGAAAAAGGTCGAGTTGGCGATGACGGAGTCGATCAGGCGCGTCGTGAGCGCGGGCGACGAGACGAGCGAGAGCGTTGCGAGCGTCGCGGCCGAGGGCGAGAGGTCCGGCTTGGCGAGCGTCGGCTGGTCGCTCTGGCGGTGGATGCGCAGGTGCCGCAGAGACGGTGCGGAGAAGAGGTCCCATGTCATCGACGGTGACGTTGGGCCGAGCTCGACGTCCGTGAGCGCGGGGCAATCGCTCGCGGCGAGCGTCGGCGACGCGATCGTGCCGTCCTTGAACTCGAGGCGCCAGACAGGCCCGACGAGCACGAGCCGTGTGATTGCCATCGGTGGCCAGTCTTCCTCGCCATCGTAAAGCGGCAGGAGAGACGCCGGGATGAAGACGTCGGGCGCCGTGACCGTCGCAGGCGTGGACCGGAGCTCGAGCGACCTCAGCGCGGCGAACGTGTGACCGAGCCGCGCGACGCTGAAATTGATGCGGAGGTGGGCGTCCGTCTCGAGCTTGATCGCGCGGATAGTAGTCGCATGGGCTCGAAGGAAGGTGACGACGCGGTGGATTTGGTGTTGCTGGACCGCGGTCGTGCCCGCGCCGTCGACCCAGGAGCACTTCAGGTCGTCGAGGCGCTTGAAGGCCCCCATATGTTCGAGCTCTTCAAGCATGTCCGACAGCCCTTGGGTACCGATCACCTGCGAGCGGCTCAGGACGAGCTTTGACAGGCCAGGCCCCCAGCCTAGGCGCGCCGGGTCTCCTAATCCCACCGCTCGGGAGGCCCACCACCTCGCCTTCTGCCTCGACCATTTCGATGTGCCGTTGATGCTCAGCGTAGACCACAGGCGAGGCGCGCCTTCAATCGTTCGTCGCCACTGCCGACAAACGGACGACGCGGCGAGGACAGGGTGGACCAAAGAGGCGCTGGACGATCGCATAGCAGCCTGCTGGCTGTACGAGTCGAGTGCGAAGGATATGATGTCGATAAAGAGCTCCGTGGGAAGGCCAGAGAGCGGGGAGAACTGAGAGTGAGGTCAGCGCGATGGAGTGCAGGCGTGCTCGTGCAGACGCACCTGTGCTTGAGCTAAAGACTCTGATGCAGCTCCCATCTCCCGTTCGATCGCCTGTTCGTGCATGCGTGAGTCCCCTTGGTTGCCCCACCCCGAGCTGAGACGAGACGCACCTTGCGCTGAGCGGTCTGCTCGACCGTCGTCTTGGTGAGCGCCTGCGCCAAAAGCTGCTGTGCCTTCTCGAGCTTGCCAGCGAGCTTGTACAGCCTCCCAGCGAGGAAGTAGCCCTGTCAACGCCGTCCAGGTCAGCACCCGCCATCACGCGACGAGGAGTTCAAGCCCGCGCACCTCGTACGAAGCCGGTCGCAGCTTGACCACCTCGCGAGCATCTACGAGCGCGTCTCGGATCCTTCCCAGCTGCTCGTACGCCTTTGCGCGGGCGTGGTACGTCGAGGCGCGTGCCGGGTCAATCGTGATGGCCTGCGCGACACGGTCAGTGTGGACGGCGGCCCGGGAGGTCCAGCCAGGCTCACGGTCGAAAAGAGCTCCGCTGCAGTCTCGAAGGAGCTCGTCTTGTAGGCAGTGAGGCCCTGCTGGTGCGCCGTTGCGGCCGACATGACGGCTGAGGATCAACAACTTGAAGGTTCGCGTGGTCCGCGCCAGCGGGCTCGGGGCGATCCTTCGATAGCGCTGCTTCCACGCGCCCCTGGTCTCTCGCTGGCAGCAATGCGAAAGTGTAACGATCTGAACTTGTTGTGGCGAACGAGCCGCACCGTGTCAGGCGTGATGCTGACGTAAACACGCCAAGCCTGTCTCCTTCCCCAGAGAGATCGCCCTCCTTCGCCACTAGCTACGCCTTTACATTGACCACCTTCCCGAGCCGATCGGGGTGTCTTTCTCGACGCTTGAACCCACCTGCGACAGCAGAGGGCGCGCTTGTCGTGCGCGACGAGGCAAGCAGGACCATCTGAGGCGAGCAGGAGCGCGTCCGCCTCAAGCTCGCGCAACCCTCCACACTTCCGTCCCGCATCTCCGCAACTACCGAAGACGAACGCGTCCTCCACTCGGAATACTTAGACAGAACGTCTTCCCCAACCTGTGCCTGGGTGTCATGATGCAGATACCAGGCGGGTTAAGCTCGCCGTGGGCCCGGCAACGTGAGCGGGGTTCCCACTTGTATTCTAAATCCCAAACTAGAGGTTGATCCCTTGCTCGCTCGTCGGACTCGCCAGTACTCGCGCTCGCCGCCGTGGCCTCGATGCTCCTCTACTCGCTCGGGGTGGCACTCCAGCTGGTCGCGTTCGCGTTCGGCGCCGTGCGTCCTTTCGTCCGCCGCGCGTCCCTAGCGCCCGACATTCCCCCAGGAAGCTGACCTGCAAACGCTGCACGCAGAACTCGACGACGCCCGACGACGCGCCGTTCTCGGTCGACAGGGCGGTGATGGAGGCTGCGATCAGCTGCCCCGGCGGGATCAACAGCCTCGACATCGTCTTTCTCGTGCACGGGACGGGATTCACGGGGGCCGAGAGCTGGAAGAACGGGCCATACAACATCCTGCTGCCTTCCACGGGGGACGGCTTTGACATCTGCTGGGTGCGCTGTCGTGCTGGCCTTGAAGGGCAAAGGGCGTCGCGCTGATGGCTGTTCGCAGATCAACCTGCCCGGGCGGGCACTGGTCGACGCTCAGCTTTCGGCTGAATACGTCGCGTGAGGGACCCCGTGTTCATCTCTCGGTCGGCTGACTTGCTGACCCCGCCGTGTAGCTATGCGATCCAGTACCTCGCCCCGAAGAGTCCGTCCGGAACAGTGGACGTCATCTCGCACAGTCAAGGCGGCTTGAATGTCCAGTGGGCGCTCAGTAAGCCCTCCTGCCATCCTCTGTTGAGTGGAAAGCCGACTTCCACACTCCCGCTAGCGTACTGGCCGTCAATACAGCCGCTCGTGCACAGCTTCACCGCGCTCGCAGCGGACTTCCACGGAACCGACGAGGGCATGCTCGCCTGCAACGCCGCCAAGCTCGGCACCTGTGCGCCGTCTGTCTGGCAGCAGACCGCGGGATCCAACTACCTCGCCGCGTCAAATTGCATGTCGAAGGGCGGAGGCGGGCACGCGTTGGTCGGCACGACGTCCATCTTCACAGTGCGGACCCTCCCTCGGTCCCGCTCCCGACCACAGCTAACTCTACTTGTTCGCCAGATCATGGACGATGTCATCCAGCCCGAGCTGCCGCCGTTCGGCCCCACGTCTCGCCTCTCCGGCGCCGGTGTCCACGCTCTCCAGGATTTCAGCATTTGCGGGTGCGTCATTCGTCGTGTCCCGCCACCATCCTCGCTGTGCTGACTCTCTGGACTTTTGCAGACCGACGCACGTCGCAGACCATTTCTCCATGGTGGTCGACCCGGCGGCGTACGGGTTGACGCTTCTCGACCTCGAACACGGCGCGCCGGCCAACATCTCCAACTTTGACCCGGCGTACTGCACCTACTTCAGTACGTGTATCTCCTAGCCTTCCTGGTTTCAAAATTGCTGACGCCTTGCTTCCTGCAGAGGACAACGTGCTGTTCACCCCGAAGGATGCGACTGCGGCAGTCACGTCGGTCGTCGCGGACTTGATGGGGTTCGCAAATGCTACGAATGTTCCGTCAGAACCCACTTTACAAGTACGTGGCCGGCGCTGTCTCGTGTGATTGAAGGATGCTGACGATGTTCGTCTGAAGCCGTACGTGTGCGAGAGGGGGCACGCCACAGATTGCGGGCCTGCATTTTGAGCGTGGATGGTGAATAAGAAGTATTACGCAGTGCCCTAATCTATAATATACGAGGTTTTTGTGGGACCTGGGTGCTGTTGCTCGAGTGCACTCAGAACCCACCTCAGCGGACCTCGAGCCAGTTTTGGACACAAGCTAGATTCTACCTTGCGACGCCATGCCGCAGCAGCTTTGGTATCCACACTCCACTGGCAGTAGATTGTACACGACTCAAGCACTGCGGTACGAAAGAGGGTCCCTCCTGAAATCACGCCGACAGCCCAGTTGTTCATAGCTGGGGCCTTCCCATCCCGTTCATGCCGTTCATACCTGGCGCAGGAGCAGAGATTCCTCCTCCTCCCGACCCGCTCGAGTGCATCGCCATCTGCGAGCCCGCCATCTGCGACATGACCATCGCGGCCATCTCCTGGTTAGACGGCGTGCGGCCCCACGTGAGCCGGCAGTACTCGGCAAACGCGGACCAGCAGCTCGGGTCGAGTGCGTTGAATTTTGAGAAGTCGAACGGCGTGGGCGGATGCGTCGGCGCCTGCACGGCGAGAGGTGCCGGCGCAGGTGCCGGTGCGACGTAGGGCTTTGGCGGGACGGGCTGGCGCGTGTGCAGTGCTGGAGGTGGAGACGGAGACGAAGGCTTGCGGCGGTACGGCTGACGATCTGGCTCGTCGTCCTCGGCGTCGGGGCGTATCGCTCGACCAAACTCGTCGAGGCCGGGTGCGGACGGCACCTGGGCACGGCCAGGCGCGGGAGCGGGTGGCGCAGGACGGGGCGGTTGTGATCCAGATGTCGAGGGCTCGTCCCAGCGTCGCTTGCGGTCGTTCCCGTTCGCGCCGTCGGGGCTGCGCTGGTCGCCGCCGCCGTTCTGGTACCCGCCGCGACCGGCGCCGTTCGGTGGACCGCTCAATCCGCCTCGTGCGGGGCCGGCCGCGCTCCCTCGGTTCCTCGGGTCGACTCCCTGCCTTGGCCTGCCGCCGCCGAACGCTGCTGGCGCGCCGTTGAGCTGCGAGGGCGGCCCGTTGTTGAACTGAGCCGGTGGCGGCGGACCTCCGTTGAACTGGGCGGGAGATGCGTTGAAGTTCTGCGAAGGCAGGCCGTTGTAGTTTTGCAGAGGGCCGTTGTTGCTCATGCCGGGCGGAGGCTGGAAGCCCGTCGGAGGTGGCGGTCGACGGTCGCCCATCGGCGGACCGTCCCATCGGCCTTGCAACGGTCCTCCTGCACCGCTGCGCTCGTCTCGACGATCCATGCCCTGCGGTGGAGGGCCGCGCCACTCGCCTTGCGCTGGTGAGGGGCCGTTGCCGTTGCCGCGCTGCTGCTGCTGCTGTTCCGGAGCCGGGCCGTTCCAGCCGGCGCCGTTCGGGCCTCGATTTGGCGGTGACTGATCTCCTCCGTACGGGCTCTGCTGGGCGGGCGGGCCAGAAAAGTTGCGCTGGAAGGCTCCGCCGGCACCGTACGCGCCTTGCGGAGGGCTGCCGGCGAAGCCGTCGTTGCGGAAGTGGTCTTGCGACGGCGGGGGAGTTGGGCGGAAAGAGGAATTTTGCTGGTTGAGGTAGGACTGCTGCGGAGGCGGGGACGGCGCCGAGGGACTGGCTTGCCCGGACGCGGACGCGACGGAGCGAAGGAGTGCGAGTTTAGCCGGGTCGAGCACGAGCGTCGGGGCAAGAGTCGAGGACGAAGCCTGCGAAGAAGAGGCTTGCGATGGTGCAGAAGGAAGCGGACGACTGTTTACAGTCGAGTTTTCAGGGGTCAGCACTGCGAACGACGCTCCGAGAGCTGGTGGACGCACATGATTCCGGCGCGCGCGTCAGCGATGGCTTGTTCGATGTCACTCGAAATGGTTTGCGCTGAAGGTGCGGATGGTTGGCTTGTCGCAGCGAGAAGGGCGAGAACCGAGGCTGGGATGCCGGCCGGCGCGGTCCCGTTCGTCGTTGGTGCGAGTGCCGGCGGAGCTGGTTCGGCCAGTCGTTGGACATCTGTAAGAAACGAGGGTGGGAGAGCGGGGTCGGGGTCGTGATAGGGCGGCCAGGTCGAAGGCCATGCCGATTCGGGTTCGACGAGACGGGTTGGTGGGGAACAGGCAGGGGGAGATGGGGGCAAGGAGACTGGCTTAGTGAAGCTGTTCGACAAAGGAAAGGGTCTCTTTCCGTGGAGTTGCGACGGCCTGGATTGGGATGAAGTAATCATAATCGCATTGCGGCAGGTGGGTCCGGTGTCGAAGACTATGCCACGGCCTACAGGCGCGCTCGGTGGGTGCGCGCACGCCGAGTCCAGTCCGGCGGCCCCCGTGCCGAGCGCATGCACCCAGCTCCCTCGGATCGAGGAGAGTCGAGATTGCCGTGCGACTCGTACGAAAGGCCATGCGGGGGTTCTTTCCGGGTGCGCGGTTTCGTCCGCCTCGGAGACAAGCGCGAGAAGCGCCTGCGCCTCGTTCGACTTTCCGGTAGCCCACCAGACGCGCAATCCGGTACCAGCGGTAACACTGGACTAGTCGGAGTTGGGGCGGGGGGGATGAGTGAGTAAAAGTTTACCTGTCACAGGCGCGGGCGCGACGACGGGGGCAGGCGCGGGGGCGGCCGACTCGCTGTTGCTGGCGAGGAGCTTGTTGCTGATCCGCGCGAGCGAGATTGCGCTAAACGTTCCGGCTTTCGTCCAGATGTCCAGAACCTTCCGAACCTTCTCCTGCGGGCGTATGAATAGGTCAGCGGCAGGTCCGAAGGCCGTCCGTCCTGTGGCCGAGTCACGGTGACCGCTGACTCGCGAAGCCCCAGGGTCACCTCGTACCCGACGTTCGGAGGAGAGTACACGTGTGAAGGCTGACTCGCGCGTTCGAGACCTGCGGCAGTCGTCCTGCCTGTTTGGCTGCCCCGCCCGCGGCTCGCTTCCCGGCCCACATGCCGCCTCAGTCGACCGAACTCGCGCAGAGTGAGGTATCGAGCCGAGCAGCGCGCCTGACCACTCGCTCCGTCTTGCAATCCACAGCTTCCCCGGGCACTCGAGTCGAAACCGGCGGAAACGGTGACTCACCCTGTGCTCCTTCAGGCCGTTCTCCCAGCAGTCCAGCACAATCTTGCTCAGCACGCCCTCGACTTTGGCGAGGAACGAGGCCGGGGTGCCCTTGGCCTCCTTGCCCTCCTCGGGTTCGGCGTCGGGCTCGGCGGGGCCCTTTTCCTTGAGCGCCTTCTTCGCGCGCGTGCGCGCCTCGCGGGCGATCGCGTCGACGAGGTAGAGCGAGACGAGCTTGTTGGCGGCAAGCGCCTTCTTGTGCGCGCGGAAGAGGGTCGAGATGAGGTGCGCGTCCGACTGAGGGCGGTGGCGGTTGGCGAACAGCAGAGGCGAGGCGCGGAGCGGGGGCGGGGCATGCGACAGTCAGCAGCGGACGACGGGCAAGCCACGGGAACACGCACGGAGATGTTGGCGAGCGCGAGGTCGACGACGGACTGGACCACGGTAGGCGACAGCTTGCCCTTGGTCACAACGGCCTTGACCTCCTTGTCAAAGTCCTGTATCGCGCACAGGTCTGTCAGAATCACCTGGGCAGCATGCCCGTCGGTCTCATTCACCTGAACGGTCGACATGGCGTGTGGGCGCTGTGGAGAAGGGCAAAGCGCGCGCTGGGGCTTTTTGCAGAGTCTGTGAACCGTGTTTCACAGAACCAGGGGCGCGCGCTGTCTCTCTTTCTCTCTCTCTCTTCTTTCGAATCATATGCGAGTTGGGCCTGTACACATTTTCAGACAAAATGTGACATCCTTGGTCTCCATGGCGTCTCGATCAGTATGAGAAGACCGCGAGGAACTCCGGTGACGTTCGACGTCGGACGAGGGCACGGGAGACTCATCAGTAGATTGATTCATGTACACGCTGAGGAAACTGTCACAAGTCTTACTTCAAATCTTCGGGCCAGTCGGAGAGCAACCGCCACACTGCCCGACGCCGCATCGTCGAACTCGAGGAGCGTCGTGAGCTGATCCAGCAAATCACAGCGCGATAAGAGTGCTATGATGCGTCATTGATGGGAAATATAATAATCAGAGGTTAAACATCCTTCTGCAGCCTCTTAGGCAGCCGCAGGGCCACCGCCGCACTGCCTGGCGCCGCGCAGTCACGATCGAGCCGCTCCTCAACCTCGACCATGGCCTTGCTCCGCTTCACCTGCGCCCAATGCGCAATCACGTAATCCAAAACTACGTCCTCGACCTCTCGGTACACCCGAACGGTGTCCGAGAAGAGCTCCGTCGCCGCATTCTCGTTGTTGAGGTCCGCCTGGATCGCGGCGAGCGCGAGTGCTTTGAGCGGCGCAAGATCGAGGTACTCGGCGAGTCGGAAGGCGGACTTTGGAGAGATCGGAAGGGGAAGGTCGGGCGAGGTGGCGTGCGTGATGGCGATGAATTGGGCGCGGGCAGCGAAGGGCGCGAGGAGCGGCGTCGAGGGGAAGGTCGACGTGAGTGGGGTGAAGGCGATGAAGCCGGACGTCATCCAGCAGAGCACGGCGCGGTAGGTGTGGTAAGAGGCGTCTTTGATGGCGATGCGGTGGCAGGGCGTGGCCGAAGACGAGTGCTTGACGAGCGTCGCGGCCTCGTCCAGCTCACCCTCGTCGTCCGAGTCGCTCACCGACAACTCGTCCATGGCTTCGTTCGATGTAGACGAGGGAGGCGCTTCGGACGGGGGAGATTTGCATTGCGAGGCTTCACCCTCGGCGAATCCTGACGACAGGAGCGATGAGAAGTAGGATGAGGCGGAGTTGAGCATCCCCGACACAGCCCACAGCGAGCGCCCGTCGCGGAAGGTGAACTGGACGTCTGGCGCTTTCGGCGAGTCGATCGTGACTGTTTGGGATTGTGGGTACACAGACGTGATGATTCAATCTTCGAGAGAGACTTACGAAGAGCGACTCGAGCGAGGGTGGTGTCGACTGTGGCGCTCTGTCTGACGGTGACCTGCAGATGCTCCTTCTGAGGCTCTCTGGCGGCCTTCATGGTGACGGCAACGTGAACCTTGAAAGGCGGCGCCTGTCCTACCATCGGATACGAGTCCTCCACTATTCCGTCCGAGTCCCGCCCCGTCCTCACGTCCTCCGAGTCGATAGCGTGTACGCGAGCATCGCCGAGCACGGAGCCCACGGACGAGTACAGGTGCAAGAGGATACTCTTCACTGAGAGTCCCGGGCTCAGATCTGTCCAGCGGAATCCGAACCGCATGGGTGCGAGGCCCTGGTGGTAGAATGTCCATCTGCCACCGACAGAGTGGAATGGTCTCGAGTCTGGGGAGAAGAACGGGGTCCCGACTTGCTCCCTGGGATCCTCGACAAGCGTTGCGGAAATGATGTGGGTAAATGTGAAGCTGGGCGAGGTGTCCGCCGCCATCGCGGGACACTGAGTCGGTTGAGGTTTAAGTGACGAGGCGGTGGGACTACGGCCGGTCTGGCCGTCGTTTTGTGAGTGGGTGGAGCCGTGAGTGCAGCGCAGGCAGCGACGGGGCGCCACGACGACGCGAGCTTGATGATCCGGCCAAACCGGCCCAGTTCCGAGAGTGCACCTCTTTTCTTTCTTCGTTGACCCATGCTTTACACTGCTAACGCGTTGGAGACTTGCGCATTTGAAGCAAATAACAATTCGGGTGCCATAGATAGAAAATTGGCAGGTCCGGACCCGCCCCGGAAGGAATCACGACCTTAAAGGGTCAATGAAATCCAGTTATGTGTCCAACATGGATTATTGGACTCTCGTCCTTGTCCTTGTGCCCTGAGCGCTTGACACGCTAGAAGAAGGAGCAGCCATTGATTAGAACGGAGCTTCTAGCAATGCGCGAGTGGACTGTGACTCACTGCACCCGGTGCCGGGTCGGCAGCGGCCATAGGCTGTACACAATTACACATCAGTGTCTTCGTAGTTTGATCAAATTCTCTAATTCTCACCTGAACGGACCGCTTGTACGCTTGACCACCAACTGCACCCGAGCGCGAGCAGCTCGACGACTTCGGAATCGGCTGGGCAGCGGGGGTAGGACTCGAGCCTTGGTGCCAGGTGCTGACGGAGCCATCCTTGTTCTTGTAGACTCCCATCGGCTGGGCGACATCGTCCGCCTGGCAGGTTTCGAACGTTCCGGAGTCGTAGTTGCCGGGCTGGTTCCAGTTGCATCCTTGGGGAGAGAAAACGTCAGCTCACCATTTTCTTAACAAGACTGTGAGATGAAACGCTTACCCATCACGTCGTAAATGTGCTGACAGTATCGGTAGTCATCCGGCGATGGGTAACACGCGCGAATGCAGAACTGTGAGTCGCTGATGAACTGAGTCCATTCGGTGTACCTGTGGGGCGACCTTGAGCTTCGGCTTTTCTTGCATCAGCATGAAGCCTTGACTAACTGAATCAGCTGTCCGTCATGATTTCCAAGGAGAAGGCCCCCAATTGGGTTTCTGAGCAGAGCGTGGGTCATCATCAGCGTGTTGTCGTGACCAAGCAAGGCGGGGACGAGTACCCGTTCCCATTGGCACTAAGGGAGAATTAAATTATTTGAACATACTCGGAATCTTCAGCGTAGGAGAGACTCACCCATGAGGATCCAGCTCACCGCCCTCTGCAGTCCAGGTCCAGGTCAGCGACCGGGTCTCGCGGAACGCGCTCCGGCGTACCATCTCCGCGTCGAACATTCATACGTGAGAAGTCGCCCGATCCAGTGATCTGGATGTAGTGAGGAGTAGTGACTAAATGGGCGCCTGGGGTGGAACGTTAGCACAAGCAGGCCAGGCCGGGGAGCGACGAGAGCCTCGCACCGGTGATTGCGCCCGCTGGAATCAACCTGCGCGAACAAAAACATAAGAGATGCGGTCAGAATTATAGACAAACACTTACCGCGCTCCATGCCCTCTCTTTGTGCACCACGACACCTCATACTGCTCAGAATCTCCGATTGCAGTGTTGGCTGTCGGTGCGGATTAGCTGCCGGCCCGTGCGGACCAGGGAGAGAGAACGCACGATTTGGGGGAGCAAACAGACAGAAGTCTTCGAGAGACTGGATGTAAGAGGTTTGGCATGCGGAGGAAGGACTGTCGCCACGGTTCGCGCAATCGTTGTAACTGTCGCAGTGGAGTCAGGTTGGAGAGCACGGGTCGGGCGAGTGGCGCGCACCCTGCTTGTCCGTTTTCAGACTGATGTGGAGGAGAGTATGGGTTGTTGATCACCGCGCCTGCTGACGCTAGGATTGGGAGGGCGAGAACGATTGGCGTGAGCGAGAGCAGCATGGTGGCGGACGACGACAAGTAAGCAGAACAGAGCGAGACCGAACGTAAGGGAATGAAGACAGCACAAAATTGAAATCTCCTGGGCCGTGAGTGTGCAATCTGCGACCAGGCGGCATTTGACCAGGAGGCGTGGACGCGTCGCAATGCGCGCTGGGAAACGTGCTGGCGCATGAACGCGCGTCTGCAATGCGGCACAAATGTGCGGTGCGAGCTTAATTTCACAAGTCATAGTATGTCTCATTCGTACGACGCCAGCAGCTTGGTGATGCTCTGAGGCTTCCACTCGGGGAACAGCTGGTGAAGCACTAGTGAGTGAAGAATCTCGAGGGCGAGGAGCGGATAGACGCACCTCATTGTCAAGCGGGCCAGACTTGTAGATAACCTCGCCTTGCTCCCAGCTCAAGAACAGATAGGCGACAAACCCGGCCAGACCGTGGTCGGTCGCGATCGTCTGCTGGGCGGCCTCGATGGAAGTTCGAGTTGGGATGACCTTCTTGCCGGGGTGGGTCCTCTCGTATATGGATACTATTTCGTTGAAAGATTTGCGATCGCCTTCGATTCGAACGATGCGGTCGACAAGGGAGGCGGGAGGGAGGGAGGTCAAAATGTGTGCGAGAAAGCTCGCGATGTCGGCGCGGGCGGTCCAGCCGATCTGAGGTGAACGACGTCAGCGGTCGAACGAGCGCGCGACACACTTTCGACGTACTGGAGTATCACCCTGGCCGACCCAGGTAGCGCTACCGTTCGCAAAGTCGAAGCCGAACGGTGCGACCAGCACGTAATCTGAGAAGGGCCCCGTCCAGAGGCGGAGGGAAGGGAGGCCGATGGCTTTGAGGTGTCTCGCAAGAAGCTCTCGACTAGCAAGTGGACCGGTGAGGAGGCCCACGGTCGGGTTCCCGAACTCGGACGGCACGAAGAGCTTCGCGCCGGCCTGCTTCGCCGCGTTCGCGAGCGCCTCTTGGACGTCGTTTCCGCCTCCGCCGAGCGTCGAGATGACGACGTCGATTCCAGAAAGTGCTGATTCAATCGAGGAAGGGATGGCGTAGTCGACCACCTTGACGACAACGCCCGAGGGGACCTTGACGTCGGCCGACCGCGAAAGGACAGTGACAGCGAGACTTGGATTGGCGGCGAGCGCGGCGACGACGTACGATCCGATGGCACCGGATCCCGCAACGGCGAAGGAGGTGTAGCTGGACATTTGCTGCGGGTGTTTGAGTTTAGCTGGTGATTTCGCGCGGGCTTCGAAAGGAGCGCACGCGAGTTTGAGGGAGCTGGCTCGAGGTGATGAATGGGAGGAGAGTGAAGTGTGAAGGAAAGAGAACTAGATCCCGCTCAGGCTCTTTATAGGCTTGCTTGGCAACCGAAATTCCGCCATAAGCTCGGAGAGGTGGTGTCAGCCCCTGACTCAGTGGCGTTGTCAGCAAATGAAATGTTTGTCACAGACGGTCAGCAGTCTAGCCATACCATGCCAGAGCTTATTTAGACGATTAGTACGCTGTGCTGCTCGGATCCGAAGCGCCAGTTGCTCGATGTCGCCGGTCTCCGGAAGTCGAAC
>ERZ1463038.255-NODE-255-length-17052-cov-12.614403_pt1 | contig 17052 bp, 17 predicted proteins | sample MGYA00564479_ERZ1463038 | MGnify/ENA primary metagenome ERZ1463038 (study PRJEB39244, sample SAMEA3635134) | Helicobacter pylori | study: EMG produced TPA metagenomics assembly of PRJEB11511 data set (Assembly of a 5300-year-old Helicobacter pylori...
CCGATCTCGTCCTCCACCGCAGGCGCCTCGGGCAAGGCCGAGAAAAAGTCTGTCTTCGGCAAGCTGTTTGACCGCAACAACGCGTCGTCGGCCTCTCTCGGTCAGAGCGAGCGCATGGAGCGCGCCGACTCGGGCGGCACGAACGGCAGCGGTGCGCCCGCGCCGGCGACGAACGGCACGGCCGCGGGCGGCGCGGCGCTCGCGCGCAAGCCGAGCAAGAAGGAGACGGACAAGGCCGAGAAGGAGCGTCGCGACCGCGAGAAGGCCGAGGACAAAGCGGCCGAGAAGGAACGCAAGGAGGCCGAGAAGCTCCTCCGCGTGCCGTCTGGCGCAGGCAAGGACAGTCGTCCGCGCGCGCCGAGCGCGAGTGGCGAGCGCGAGGGCAGCATGGGCGAAGCGCTCAACAACTTCATGCGCAACAAGGTTCAGCGCAAGAGCTCCGTCACGAGCAAGAAGAGCGACGACGGCAAGAGTGACCGTGGCGGCAGCCAGGCCGGCGACAGCCAGTATGGCGGCAGCACGAACGGCGGCGACGGCAAGAGCAAGAGTGGCCAGACGACCGCGAGCCTGCTCAAGAAGTACGGTGTGTGCGAGAAGGTCGCCATCGGCAAGGGCGCGACCGCGACCGTTAAGCTTGCGCACAAGTGGGACCGCACCACCGAGCGCCTCTACGCCGTCAAGGTTCGTCTGTCTGCTGCTGGTGTAGGTCGGAAGAGGAGCTGACGATTTTCAACTGCAGGAGTTCCGCAAGCGCAGGAAGAACGAGACGGAGAAGGAGTACGTCAAGAAGCTCACGTCCGAGTTCTGCATCAGCTCGACCCTGCACCAGTCCGTCTTTCCCATCTTTGGTTCCCAAGGCCCCCCTGGCTGACCTTTCCCACAGCCACAACATCGTCGAGACGGTTGACCTCGTCCAGGACGAGCAGAGCCACTGGTGCGAGGTGATGGAGTACTGCCCCGGCGGAGACCTCTACGCGGCGATCAAGAAGGGCTCGATGACGGCGCCCGAGATCAACTCGTACTTCAAGCAGATCCTCTCGGGCGTGTCGTACCTCCACTCGATGGGCGTCGCCCACCGCGACATCAAGCCCGAGAACCTTCTTCTCGACGCCAAGGGCCACGTCAAGATCACCGACTTTGGCGTCTCGGACGTCTTCCGCATGTGCTGGGAGAAGACGACCCACCTCTCCAAGGGCCTCTGCGGCAGCGAGCCTTACATTGCGCCCGAGCAGTTCGAGCAGAAGGGTGCGCCCAGCGTCCAGCTTCAAGGTTCCGTGCGCGTTGCTGACCCTATTCTCTACTGAACAGAGTACGACGCGCGCCAGGTCGATGTCTGGGCCTGCGCCGTCGTCTTCTACTGCATGCACTTCCAGGAGCTGCCGTGGCGCGTCGCCAAGCCGTCGGACCCGTCGTACGGCCCGTACCTGCAGATGTACGCCGCGTCGCAGTCGGCGCCCGCGCCGCTGTCGAACCTCGTCCCGCGCGAGTGCCGCCAGATCATCAAGCGCATGCTCGACCCGGACCCCAAGACGCGCGCGACGACGGAGCAGGTCGCCAACGACCCTTGGTTCAAGGCGATCCTCGTCATCCCCGCTCTCGAGGGCCTTCAGGCGCTCCCCGTCAGCAGCGCCCCGGTTCACATTGGCCCTTAGCGCTTCGCCCCGACCCCATAATCCTCTTCATACCGCGCCACCACCACCACCCATCGGCACCCACCCCCCGACGGTCTCTCGGCCTACTCCCCCCGAATCCTCCTTCATCTCGTTCCGCGGCAGCACTTCCCCCGGCTCGATCCTCCCCACCCCCACGATCGTTTACAGCGTATCACCCCTTGTACCAAGTTCTGAATCGAGCGTGTGCCGCCGACCCGCGTTCGCAATACCATCTGTCCCATATACTCAGAATCTGGGCCGAGTGTGCTCCCTCGCTCCAACCCGTTCACTGCAACTGATAGGCTCACCTCTGGCAGTCAGATGCACCACCCGAGCCTACTACAACCTCAAAGCACGTGCATCAAATGATCCTTTATCGTCGCCAATTGTCGCTCGAGACCCGAAGTCCAGGCCTCAGGCCTCCGACGTCCGACGCCGGGTGGTCGTAATGTCCGCCGGTCAAGGGGGCGCAGTCCGATCACACGAAGAAAGAAGGAACACTCAAGAATCCTCTCCTCTGCGAACTCCTTCCATGGCTGCAAGCGACTCGGGGTCAGCGCTCATAACGTGGTGGTCCGCCATCCGCCGGCCGCCGCGACTCCTCGGTTGGACACGGCCGACGCTCCTTCCCCTCGCGCCTGCCTTTTCGTCTCTCGCACGTTCACCAACCCTCTTGTGATTCTTGCTGCAATGGCCGCCGCGCTAGATCACACTGCCGGCGCAATGGTGTGTGCAGCTCTGTCGTCGCGACACCATGCCTGATCATGATCCACCCGTTGCCCAGCTTCTTTCTACTTTCGAGGCAGTGAGTCTCTGAGCGAGTCGGCATGGACGAACCTGACTTTCTTCAAGCTGCTTATGCTCGGAGTGCTGTTCGCTTACGGTGCGGAGCCACCCGCCACCCGCCGCGACTTCGCTGACCTGCTCGTGCAGGGTTTCGGTACTTCATGAACTGTAAGCTTTGTTTACGTAGGAATCTGGACTCAAGACTTACTTGCTGTCCCATTTGGCTCGGATCAGCTAGCCTATAAGCTCGTGGTGGGCGTCACATTGGCCTTCATGACACTTGGGGGAATCGTTCGGCTCCTCTCGGACGATATTGCGATACAGTCGCTGACCACCAGGGTTCCAAGGTCGAAGCTGTCTGGGCCTACCGTGTCCTCGTCACTGATTATGGGCTGCAGCAACATCTCTACCGCATGCCAAAGTCGTCTCGTCCTTCCTGCGACACGAAGAGGCGAAGAGGCTGACACACTGCGCAGGGAACTGGTCGTCCTGGTGATCGTTCTCGGTCTTGTCACCTTTATCTCACAGGTAGATACAGCCTTACGATCAGCCGCTGGGCTGCGGTACTGAACCCTCACCAGACCTTCTTCGCTGTCCGGCTGTTGACCGTCGGTCGCGGTCTCGGAAAGCGTTACGTCGCGCTACCTGCGGTCATCGTCCTGTGCTCAACCATCCAACTGGGTCAGTTCATCTTGACATCTTACGCCAGATCACTAATGTCGAAGAACTTTCTCAGCCTTTCTGATGTGGCTTGCGAGCAGCTTTTCTCGAACAGAGCTTCTCCTTGATGCGTACAGCTCGGGCTTGTAAGCGGTCTCTTCCAGTTAAGCTGCCGAGATCTAACTCAAAGGAACGCGCAGTCCAACAGGCGAGCCACCCCTCTTCACCTAAAGCGCTGTGAAGAGCGGCTTACAAGGATTCGGCAGCGTTCGGATGGCTTGCCGCCTGCATCATTGGAGACCTACTGATCTCAGGCGGAACAGTGTGCGTGCATTTGCAGCGTGGGATGTGCTAATCCTCATGTGGCTTGCTTTCTCAGCTGGAACCTGTGAGTCCCCCCCCCCCCCCCCCCCCCCAGGACGGATTTGCAGACTCCGTCTTGACCCGCTTGTGCCAGTGTCATCCTCCCCCGGCGACTGGAAGTGGGTGCGCGGTTCAGCCGGTAAGCACCTCACCAAATATCAACAATTAACTCTCTGACAAGCTGTATAGCGCCTTGGGTACGATTGCGGTTCAGGCGGTCGAGGCAAACGCACTCACGCTCGCCGCGGTGATTGCGCTGGCCGTAGCCGTGGCACGCGCGAACCATACGCTGTGGTGGGGTAAGTGATTCGAACATAAAGCGTAAGAATTATCATTTCTTACTCGCCAATCCAGTGTTTTGTGCAAACTTTGCGACATTTGTGAGCGGCGTAGCAGCGGCGACGGTCAAGTGTTTCCCAACCTAACGCTAGGCTTCGACTACAGGCCCACAGCTTCTCCCTTATATTCACTTGTACCTATGCTTCTTTTTCACCATTCTGCATCAGCTGAGTCTACTCTCTAGTGTGCACTTCTTTCGGAAATGAAGGTGGTGCGACACTGACGCAATTTCAGAGAGGTACCTCTCTCTCAGAACACAAGGGTTCGAGCTGGGGACCTGAGGCCGCTTGAGCTCGGTCACTGGGGCGAGCTGCGGCATGCGTTCGACTTCGAGAGGGGGTGGGAGCTTCGAAGACGCGGCTCAGGATTTGGGCTGAGTTGCAGTAATCAAGATCGTTCACATTTTCAGGGGTGTGTGCTGGACGACCAAACATCCGTCTGCTTGCCGTGCTCGAGACCCGACTCAGACTGGCGCTACGCCGCAATAATGGACTGGGGGTTCAGAAATACGGCCTGAGGGTCGTACTTGCGTCGAAGCTTCGCAAGCCTGTTGTACTGCGAGCCCCAGTAGAGCGACTTCACGTCGGCCGCTGAGAGCAGGGGATCGACTGTGGAAGGGAAGGCATGTCAAAACCGGTCGCTCACGAGGCTTTGATTGCTGAATCCCACCGTAGTTGACGTAAGACCCGAAGGTTGCACCCCAAGAGGCCTTCATTGGGTTGACAATTGAGTTGTATGCGCTGTGGAGGGATGGTTAGCTGGGTCACACCGTCCGTAGTGGACCTCGAGTGAGGTCGCACCCTTGAAGAAACGTGAAGCCCTCATCTGGGAACGGCGGAGCGTAGGTGGGACTTGAAGCATACATTTGGAACGTGAGGAGTTTGTCTCGGTGCGCAAAGCTGTTGGTCGCCAGTGAGACGGCATTGATCGCCGAGTTGGCGCCGCCGTACAGCGCAATCTCGACTGAAAGTGGCTAGGCTTCAGCCAGGATGATCGTGTCAGATATTTGGAAGGCGTACTATACCAGTTGGTCGAAGTGGAGGTGCCGAAAACGTAGGTGAAGAACGCGTCGATGGCGTCGTCCGTGATGAGCGTCGAGGAAGGTGCTGCAGGGTTCAGTCAGCCGACAGACTGTAAACGGCTGGATTTCGATCGCACTCATGAGCGACTTGACGTAGAAGTCGTCCTTGTTGCTAGCTGCCGCGGACGACGAGCTGAGCGCCTGCGAGCCCGCGAGCTTTTCGACCTCGTCGATCCACGATAGCGACTCGATGGCGGTGCCGTACCCCGCCGGCAGTTCCGCGACGAACGAGTCGAACACTGAATGGAACTCGGCTTCCGTCCCGTAGTACGCTCCATTAAGGACGATCCAGCCGCCCTTCCCGACCGTGAAGGCCATGCCAAGGTCGGCCGGTGCGGAGATGTTCCCAAACGCTTGCCACGCCGAGAAAAACTTGGCGGCGTCGGCAACGGAAATGGCTCCTGCCTCGTAGTTGTACGCAAAGTTGACGACGGTGGAAGGGACTGGGAAGGTGGAGAAGGAGAAGGAGGTGACGATGCCAAAGTTTGGTGCGGCTCCCGACAGCGCCCAGAACAGATCCGGGTCGTCGGTGCGTGTCAAGTTGGTGATGACGCTGCCGTTTGCGAGTACGACGTCAAACCCCACAACTCGGTCGACGAGGAGACCCGATCGGCGGCCAGTGAGTCCGAAGCCTCCGAAGGAGGTATGCCCGCCGACACCAACGTACGGGCTGCGAGGCAACCAGCGTCAGTGCAGCAATGAAACCGTGTGACTTGAGCCATTCACCAAGTCCCGTGAGGAAGGCCAACGCCGTGACCGTTGAGAGCAACCGCCATGTCGCCGAGGAGGTTCCCTGCGCCAACACTGGCGACACCATCAGACGCCACCGAGATCGTCTTGAAGCCTCCGAGGTCGACGACGAGGGATCCGTTGAATCCACCCACTCCATAGCTCCCGTAGCTGTGTCCCCCTCCTCGAGCGGCCACGCTGACTCCTGCATCGCTCGCACACCGCACGGCGGCACCAACACCGTCCGGCGAAGTCGGGACGACGACAGCGGCCGGCCAGGGCTGGAGGCGTTGATTGAAGGCAGCTGTGAGACCCTGATAGCGTCAGTGGCCAACAAATGGATCGCTCAGGTGTGCCGGACTTGCCGATGTCCGAAGTGTACGACGAGGAGGTGGGCGTGACCGCGTCCAGCGACGCATTCGAGAGGCACTCGACGAGGGACGCCGAGCCTTGACGAGCTCGCAGCGTCGGGACTGCCGAAGCAGAGAGGAAGAATAAAGGAGCGAGTTGGAAGACGCGCATCGGTGAAGAGGTGAAAGCGGAGGATGCAAGACACCGAGAGAGGTCACTTCGTCCGGAGAGGAGCCAGCCGTACGGACGGGCGCTAAAGTCGAGAGGGGTTCCCTGTTGGTGAGCTTGGACCTGAGGATGTAACGATGAGCTGTCTGTTACATAACTTGGAGAGAAAGGTGCACGTACGATCATTTGGGACCGCCGTGGTCGGCGACGGGGACGCGGCCCGTTCGGACTCGCCTTGATTCAAACTCGCGGGGAAAACAGTGCAGCGATGGCCCGTGAAACACAGATATTACGTTGTTATTGTTCACATGAGCTTGGGCAGCGTGCCCGTGGCGCGCAAAGCAGCCCCTTCCTTCCATACGAGTGCGTCCGCCTCGAACGCACGCCATATGGGGAAGCCGATCTGGAAGAGATGTGAGCATGAGCTTTTCGTAATGAGCTGACCTGCAGGGGACTTGCCGTTCCGGCGATGCCCCAGAGCGTGTCCATCACGATGTTGTTTCTCGGCACGATTCCGCGGCTATTCCTCAGCATCGTTCCGATGGGCTCGACCGTGATGTAGTACTCGTTCCGTTCCAACCCTGAGGTGAAGTTTTTGAGCATATTGTGGTTCGAGCCCAACAGAATCACCTACCCTTGAGCATCCTAGTCGCCACTTGGTCGGGAGTCAACGGCTCGTCGGGCCCCTCGATCTTTTTGCAGAGCTCTGGTTTGACCCTCTGCTCGTTCTCGAAGCCTGGAGAGAGGATCGAGGCGGGGAGGGCGAGGTGGACCGAGATACCGTAGAGGAGGAGCTCGTTTCGCAGGCTGTCGGCGAGGCCTGGCCAGGCGAGCGAGGTGTCAGCGCGGTAGCCACAGAGCACCCAGGCGATCTGAGAAAGCGACGTACCACGGATCGCGTACTTGCTGGGACTGTAGCTCGAAAACCCGGCAAAGCCCATCATGCTCAGCACGCTCCCGGTGAAGATGACCTTGCCGCGCTTCCCCTCGTCCTTCATGCGCTTGATGCCTTCGTGGACGGTGCACAGCGCGGACATGAAGTTCCACTCCATGCACTTCCAGTGCTGCTGCACGCTCGTCTCGGTGAAGAAGCCTGGGATGGACCCGCCCGCGCACGCGAAGATGAAGTCGGGCGCCTCGCCGAACGGCTTGCACGCGTCATGGAGCGTTGCGGACGCCTGCTCGGACGAGGTGAGGTCGCACGAATAGTAGGCGAACTTCTGGCTCGGGGACTGGCGGTGCGTCTGTGGGCGAGGGGACCCTGCGCGTCAGCCTCCGCGCGCCGGGAATCGCATGGGGACAGCAAATGGACGCGTACCTCGAGCTCGGCAAGCGCCTTGACGAGTTTCACCTCGCTCCTAGAGACGATCGAGATGTGGGCGCCGCGGTCGGCGAGCTGGCACGCGAGCGACAAGCCGAGACCCTCGGAGCCGCCGCCGACGTAGCAGTGCTGGGTCCTCAGCGTCAGCACGATGTGCACACCATCCCCGGAGCTCAACGCACCTTGCCAGCGGGCTTGAAGTGGTTGTTGCGGCTAAAGAGGCCCATCGCGAGCGCAGAGAGCACGACGGCGAGGACTGCGGCGGCGACGGCGAGGGGCGCTGTGGTAACGACGGACGAGATGGCAGACGCAAGCCTGTCCTTGAGCTCAGCACTCATCCGCTCGGCGGATGGAGTTTTGTTGTGACTGAAGGCGAACCGTTGCGGCAAGCGCCAAACCTTCTGAACCTTCCACGCCCCGGAGCTCGCACCCACATCTTGTTCTCCACCCGCTTGGCCGTCGACCGCCCGCGATGGACTCGCCGACGACAACAATCACGCCGCCACCAGCGTATGGATTCGAGGCTCGAATCACGCCGTGGGTGGGAGCGTACCCCGCTCAGACGTTCGAGGAGCACGCGGCTGTCGCGGCGGGCAACTGGACCCTCTCGCAGTGGGGCGCATCGCAGAGCCAGAGCGGCGGCGCCGACTTTGTGATCCAGTCCGGGGTCGAAGCGTACCTGGTCAACATCGCCCAGGTGCCGCGCTGTGGATGCTCCAGCTTCGCGAGCCCATGTGGGGTGAGCTGCCGCATTTCACGCGCTCGTGTGACGCGCGCTGACCCTCCCTCTGCAGCATGCTGTGAGCGCTCGAGATGCTGGATTCAAGTCGAGAACGAAAGCTGACGGTCTCCACGTGCAGTTCTGGGTCTACACTCGCGTGCTCGGGCTCGCGGACAACGACCCGCTGGTCTGGCAGACATCGCTCACCTCCGCCGAGCTCTCGTTGATCCTCGCCTCGATCCTGCCCGCCACAAAGCCAGCAGCACCGCCAGCGACAGCTCCTCTGCCACTTGTCGAGCGCAAACGACCGTTATCGGCCACGGCGTTTGCCGACAGCGCCATCCGTCGCGCTCCGCCGACCCTGCGGGACTCGTACCCACCGCGAGTCCCTGCACCCTCGCAAATCCAAAGTCAAGCGTATCCGCCTCCGCCACAACCCGTCCAGCCTGCCTTCGTTCCTCTCGCACCGCTCGACCTCTCCCTCGTCCCGCCCTCCGCGCTTCGCGGGTACCTCGATCACTTCCTGCGGCGGCAGCCCGCGCTGCTGTCCGCGCGAGCTCTCGACCTGTACCGCCCAGGACCACTAGAAGCGGTCTCGGATACTGGGTGCTACAACCTCCTACTCGACCTCGTCCTTCGCGACACCTACGTCCACACAACGCTTTACGACGCGTTCGTGCGCCCGCCGCCGGCCCCGGTCGCATACCCTCAGCCCGCACCCCCGGCTCCCGCCGAGCCAACATACCAGACGAGCCTCCCCACACCTCCACCCACCGCCAATCCCTACTCCGAGCCCGCCGAGGCCCACGCTATCTCCTTCGGCAAGGAGGTGAACCGCGTTCGCCAAGCCGTCAAATTCACTGCCTCGAAACGCGGAACGCAGGTGCGTCCTGCCCCGCCATCCCTCTCGGACAGCCTTTATTTACATCGTGCACAGGTCCGCAAGAATTTCGACACGATCGCGGGCGGCGTTTGCCGCTCCATCTCCGCGACCTCGCACCCGCAGACGAAGCTCAACGCTGTGCGCTCGCTCGTTATGATGGCAGACCTCGCGGTAAACGCCGAGGGCGGCGAGATCCACAACAAGCTCATGGACCACGGCTCAGGCTACCAAGGCGTTTACACGTGCATCATCGGCATCTGGGACGCGCTGGAGTTCATGACTCTCGAAGGCCAGCGTCGCGCGCTCCCCGAAGTGCGCAAGTTTGCCCGCGAGGTTCTTGCGCCTTATGGGATCGACGTCTCGATCAATGGCGCCATCAAGCAAATGGAACGCGGCGAGCAGGTCTGCCGGAGGACGGACAGGTGACTTCTGGGGTGTGTTGGGCCCATGGAGACCTCGGAGTTTTGGCCGTAGGCTAACGCGTCGTCTGATTTTGCAGGGCAAACTTGACCGCGAGCATATGCTGTACATAGAACGACAAGCTTCATGGGTGTAACGAGGACTTGGGGTATTCGAGCATCACTCTTCTCGACGCGCGCTCGAGCGCTCCATCACTCTTGTCTTTCGACGCGGACACTCCTGCCCGCGAGGACCCTCATTTCCGTGTGCTCGCTGATATTCTCGCGTTCGGTATGTTGGCTCCCCCCCTGCAAGCGGTAAGGTCTGCTTAGGTACAAGGGCGCCGCTGGGCGCGCAATCAGGGCGAACGTCCTCGTCGATCTTTCACAGTGCGGACGCCACCGACACGAGCCGCAGCAACGGGGACGGATCTGCCTCGGCTCGCAACACCGCTGCTCGCCTCATTTCAATCACTCTGAGCCTTTCCGACTTCCACGTCCTGATGAGCTTTTGGGGGAGCCCTCCAGGTCGACCAGCGCGAGCACTGGCGCTTTGTAGTTGCGACGCTGTCGATGGAGGTGCCATCAGCTTCGCGCTTTCTCCCGCGACCCGCGCTGAATGCTCACGATTCCTATCACCAGCAGGAAAGCGGCACACAGACTGATGAGTGTCAGATTAAAAAGGAACCCGCACACGTCGATGTCTGTAAGTAGTTAAGACCGTCAGCGAGGCGACCGCCCCTTCCAGACCGCGGATCAATGTACAAGATCCGAAATCTGCGGAGTTTGGGTCAGTAAAGCTGGTACTGTATTTGATCAAAAACTTTCAGCATTACCTGGCGCATCCGGCATTGTCGCTGTGTCGCACGAGGAGCGGGCGTCAGCTGTTGCGGCGCGACTCGGAAGGACCCCCCGGGCAAGCGCGCACCTCGAACCGCCGGGATGGAGAACAGTGCGGTGAGGGGAACAAGGATAAGCTCGGTGGGAAGATGAAACCCGAAGAGTACGATCTAGTGAAAACGTCAGTGCAACTGCCTGCTGCCGCTTGCTCTTGCAAGAACACACCTTGGCCGTGAGCCAGACAATCACCAGCGTTATGACTAGGGATCTGATCGTCAGTAACCATGATCCTTTAGATGGAGGCACATACTCCAGTTGGTCAAGAAGATCCTGCGAGAGCGAGGGAGAGACGGCGAAGGAAGAGCGGCGGCACCAATAAGCGAGGACGGTCAATGCGCATCCGCGGACTTTCAGATGCCCACTTACACGACGACGAACGCCATTGTTGAGCTTGCACGTGCCGCGGTGAGTTCGAGCACGTATCGCTGCAGCGGATCCGCCTCGGTCTCCACACAGATTTGGTCGACGCCGGCAGCGTCTTCAAACCTCAGGCAGCGCTCGAGCTGGTACCCTGTTGCCGAGATCGCCCAGTTGGGCATAGATGATTGTGCGAAGGCAAATATTATCGGAACACTGTACAGCCCATGTCAGCAACTGGTAGAGTCCGGACGCGGACGCCATTGTCACGGCGACGAACGTCTGGTTTCCTTCCACCGTTGCCGCGAGAAAGGTGAGATACGACTTGTAGCTGTTTTTTTCTGAATTATTACCTGTGATGCAGCGGGTAGACATAGAGCTCACTGGTCGAATGGGTACGCGAGGGTGGTGGCGAACCGATTTTGGTCCAGCTGTCGGGTCAAATCTGTGACGAGCCATGAGCCAGTGTAATTGCTGCGTGAGAGAATTCATCTGACCAAAATCCACCTTGGTTCTGCAAAAGAAGAACAAGGGTCAGCCTGGATTCATGTTGCCAACACCTGCAAGGGGGGCCTACCCGAAACTCTGCGGCACAGAAATCAAGCTACTGGCCGACGTCAGTATTCTGAGAATCCATCAGTTGGGAATATGTGAAGTCTCACGATTTCCCCGGAACCACAAACTCGTCCATCCCGTTCGCTTCGTACCGGCCTACCTTCCAGTGATTCATGAATGTCGTTGATGCGTTCTCCTGCGGGCACGGGCGCCAAGCTCAATTTTTCATCTCAATATTTGGTCATTGAACATTGGGAGTGCTCTATCAGAGCAAGCCTATCGTGGAGTTGGCCCTCTGGTTGCTTGTGGTTGCCATCTGAGATCCAAAAAAACTTACCTGAATGTAGAAGTTGAGATCTACAGCGGGCCTACCGCAGACATAGTCATCCCTAATGAATCCAGACATGTTCTTGAACATGTCCTGTACTCCAAAGTCAGCCTCACGGAGCGTGAGCCATGTTTGCAGCTTACTGGAGATCCACATCCAGTCCCGAGCTTCCATGCAATGGCAAACATTCCCTTGTCAGGGTCAATGTCGACGACTTGGCCTTCGAGTGTGATCTGATCAAAGTCAGGGCATGTCAGCCCCGCGTTGCATCGATCGGACGCTCGAGCTCCGCACCCCGCTCGCCCCGACTTTCTCGTTCTCGGTGTCGCCGATCGAGAACCTGGACGTGTAAATGTTGTTTGTATACATGTAGAAAGCCTCGAGTACGCACAGGCCCAACGCAATGATGATACCGATCACTGTGAAGACGGGCGATCAAGACGGCCCACCGATGGGACGGCGCACCGGACTCACTCAAGGCGGTGGCCCGGTGCTTCCGAATCCGAAGCCCAGCGCCTCTGATACGCGAGTTTGTAGGTGGCCGCCATCCGTTCAGCGGGCTGCCGTGATCCCGCTCGTCGAGGAGGACCTCGCCCGGCGTGGACTCGCGGCGGTCGCGCGACGAGAGGGCCGCCATCGGCATCGCGGACGTGAGGTGAGTCGCACGGTACGATATCGAGCCCTCTTGGTACATCGCAACCGGTGGAGCTGGGAAGACGGGGTGGACAAGAGGTGATCCGCCTCGGGCCCAAAGCGACTGAGGCAGCGTCAAGTGGGCCGTGGCAGCCGACGTACGTCAAAGTGTTGGCGTGCTGCCGAGACTTCGATCTTTCAACTAGATCAAATTTCTACGTTCCCCATGTTAGACTCTCAGCTAGACGCGACAAGCGCTCGTGCGAAGTGGCGTGTCGTCTCCAAGTCCGCGGCTATCATTCACAAGAGCGCGCTACCCAGTCAGCCTCCCGGTGGCGGGTACATTAAGTGGATTACGTTGCCAAATTTCCACCAGTGTGAGGCGAGTAAGGAATCATCGGGCCGAGAGTCCCTCAAGTCTGTTGAGCCTCGAACTTGGGCGCTCTTGAGCTCCGACGTGCTTGCCCGTGTACCGCAGAAGGCGCTGGCTTCTGATCCAGGATGCATTGGCAGCGAATAATTAAGTATAGAACCAAGAACCCTTCATTCTGAGTGCTCGCGGACCTCGTAATTTCGTCGCTGAGGTGGGACGCCTCGCGTCAGCGAAGCCCGGGTTGAGTACTGAGTGTAGGAGAGCTCACAATCCCGACAACGAGCACCAGAGCCGCACACAGGCTGATTAGAGTAAGGTTGAACAAAAAGCCACAAACGTCCATGTCTATGACAAGCAGTCTCAGTGGACAAGCGAAGGCCCTGAAGGAGTGAGTACTCACAGGATCCGAAATCTGAGAGCTTTAGTGGTCAGCCAAATGTGTGATATCAGCAGATGTGGGAGGATGTCTACCTGGTGCATCGGACATAGTTCCTGCAGCAAAGGGTTAACGGATGTGCCACTGCAACGCAAAAGAGAGCACACCTCGGACCGCCGGTAGGGAGAACAGGGCTGAGGTGAGGATGTCAGATTTTGAGCACACACTCCCAGAGCATGAATGCTACCAGTGATTGGAACGAGAATAAGCTCCGGGGGCAAGTTGGATCCGAACAGGACGATCTAGCGGATAGGCGCCGTCAGTCGTGGACGACAAGGCGGCGAGCGAGCGTCGAACGGGGCTCGCCTTGCACCTGTAATACACGTTGGAGTCAGGCCTGAGTTTCGGTAAGCTTCATAGATACCTACGTCGTCCAGACGATGACGAGTGTGATTATCCAGTTGCTCAGCCAGATCTGCGAGAGAGGAGGAGAGGAGGAAGCGGACGATGGGGGAGGCGGCGATGAGCGTCAGTCAGAGTAGCTCCCGTCCTCCAGAAATTTGACGAAGCTCACCAAGCACACGAAGCAAACCGTCGAGGTAGCTCTGGAAGCGGTGATCTCCAGCACGTACCGCTGCAGCGAATCGCTAGACGAGCCGTTGCAGGAGGTGGACATGCGCTGGTCCGTTACGGACACCGAAAGTGACTCGCACTTCACCATCTGATACCCAGTAGTGGCCACAGACCAATTCGGGATCGACGATTGAGCAAATGCCGACCCAAACGGCACGCTGCGAAGCGCTGGTTAGCGCGACCGACGCGGGACCGGTGGCGCGGGGACGAACGTCGTGTTGTCATCAGTTCGAGCAGCGAGGAACGTGATGTAGGAGCGGTATTTGTCGAAAGGGTAGGCGAGTGTAGTGCGTGTTTGTTCTGCTCGAGCTGACGCTCGAGGTCTGTGTGGTGCGAATGAGCGTTGGGGGCCGACGCTTCGGTACAGTGAAGCGCACCAAAGGCAATCTCCGTCCTTACGAATAAGTCAGCATTGAGTTCCTTGACATTTTCATAACGGAGACTTACTCGAAACCCTGTGACACCGTCGCCAGTCTGTGCGCGAAGTCAGTCCTTCGTTGTCTCGATCCGTGCTCCAGTGAAAGAACCCACGATTCTCCACCACGATGAGGGATAAGGAAAGTGTCCGAAGACTCAGCCTCGTACCGCCCCGCCCGCCACTTCTGCGCGAAGGCCGCACTGGCGTTCTCATTGACGTAGAACTCGAGGTCGACTTTGACGGCGCCGCACGCGATGCCGGGGGTCAAGTCCACGACCTCGTCCTTGAAAATTTCCTGAGAATACAAATCGTTTATTCAGTATGATCCCAACGGGTAGGAATGAACGCAAGACGGACGGGAGATCCACAAGCCAGGGAGGCGACCTCCCAGGCGATGCGAAAGGTGCCGCGAGCGGCGTCGATTTCCGTCACCTGGCCCTGAAGATTCAACTGATACCCAACATAAAGCATCAGGTTACGGGTGTCTGCTTCACAGGGGCGGCGTACTCACGCCGAGGTCGCTGCTGGTGAGGTTGTCGCCGAGAATCCCCAGCGAAGTGCGGTCTAGGTACACGTTTTCGCGGTACCCGTAGAACACTCCTACTCCCATGCACGTAAGAACGAAGATTATCCCAGTCACTGGTGCGGGGGGCGATGGTCAGCGCGCGGCGTCGTGCGAAGGTCGCGGACCGACGACGCACTGAGCATCGCGGACGGGTGAACCCGAGCTCTCGTCAATGAAGCATGCGTACGAGAGCGCGTAGCTTCCGCCGCCCTCTTCCATCTGGATGGTCGGAGCGGGGCCGGGCTGTCGAGGACGTCGGACGAGGCCCCCGACTCTTTGCGCTCGCCAGAGTCCGACATCGCGGTCGGCAGTGGCGGGAACGAGGAAGCGCCGCACGGTTGGCACTGCAGCCCGTCTGGATGGTAAGAGGCTCCAAATCCACGCAGACTTACAGAGATTCTGCCGCAGCCGGGTCGATCCCACTCCAGCAGACGCGCTGGGCCCGAGGCGCCGGCATGCGCCCTAGGGTCGCGTCCGCTCTTAGTACGCGACCCTCGTTCTTTGGGAGATTTGTGAGAATCGTGACGGGGCTATCGCTGGACGGGTCAAGATGCGCGTGAAGCGTAACGCAGGTCCCGCTGCGATGGACCGGTGGCGACGACTCCCCCGGGGAGATGGGCGCAGAGGTTAGCCCGGCCAGTTGCGGCGTGGCGTGAAAGGTTGATATCGCGAGTTTCAGTCTGCAGCTGTCTGCAGTCTACAAGTCCGTTTGGCACGACCTCCCGTTCGGACGCGTGCGGCGTGCGAACTCGTCAGGGGTCACGTTGTCCCATTTCACGTCCAAGCGACGCGTCCAACGATTATACCAGTGTGAGGAAACCTCCTCTGTGCTGATCAAGAAGCAAGAGCACCCCAGTGCCGGAACAGTACCGCGACGCGGTCACAATCACGTGACCTAAATAAAACCACTGATTGGGCTCGACAGCAGCAGTGCTGCTTGCACCCTTCCCCCTCACACCTCCCTCGCAGCGCAGGCGTCCTTCCGACAGGATCCGCCCACCCGGGAGCTCCTCTCCTATGAGTACTTCAATCTTCTACTGGGGCCACGTCCAGCTCGTCGGCGCGGACGGCTCAATCAAAGCAAGGCGATCTCTGACTCAACCGAGCCTCTCCTTCGGGCGCGACACCGCGAGCGACATCCAGATCGCTCTCGAGGTCTGCAGCCGCACGCACCTCACCATCCACGTCGAGGAGGACGAGCCGTACCGCGTGCGTGATCCCGGGCTCTCGATCAACATGGAATGCTGATGGTCGTTGTGACAGGCCACCGCGCACGTCGGCAGCGCGAACGGCGTGCTGTTCAATGGCGAGAAGCACGGCAAGGGTGCCGTGCTTGAACTGCAAGAGGGCGACACGCTCGACATCTGCGGCAGGCTCTGGCGCTGGCAACCCGCCAGCTGGGAGTTGATCCCGCTCAACGTGCGTCCTGTCGCCTCGGCCTGAATCTTCAGCTCTGCCTACGCACAAGCTGACTCGTCTGGTACCCGCAAACAGACCCCAGCCGCGAACCGCCGCCTCGCAGCGCCCGCCTCTCCCGCAACCCCAATCCGCGCCGCGCCGGCGCTCGCGCCCACCTCACTGCTCAGCTCGTTCCTGTCGCCGTTCAAGAGTCCAGCAACGTCTCCCCAGCCGCCCGCACCGCCAGTCGAGACCGTCGCGGAAGACGAGGACCTGATCTCGTGGGACAACAACGTCGACCGCGCGGAGGACGAGGACCTCATCGTCTGGGAGCAAGACGAGCCAGAGTCGGATGCCGAGTCGGACGAGCTCGAGAGCGACGACGAGATCGTCGAGCAGGCGCCCGGCACGCCAGTGCGCCAGGTGCCGGCCACGCCGCTCGCGCACCGGGTGCGTCCGGTTCCAGCTGTCGCTTTCCACGGTACTGACTGTCCTACGTACTCACAGGCTCGCTCGCAACGTCCTCCCGCCACCGCGCCGCGCCCCTTCCGCGCGCCCACGACGCCTCACTCAACCTCGCGCCGTCGCTCGGTGCACCTCACCATCGTGCCCGCGAACGCGGCCACCGCCTGGCTGCGTGACCGTAACGCACGTCGGCAGATGGAGGCCGCCGCCGAAGCGGCACTCGCCGTGTTTCAGGCCAAGCGCGCGTCGCCGACGGGCTCGCCGACCGGGTCGCCGACCAAGACGAGTCTCGCGCAGCAGCTCCCGACGACGCCGAGCCCGCCTCGGAGGGTCAGCACGCCGTCGATCGTGTCCGCGGGGTCGAGCACGAGTCGGAGGATCAGCGCGCTGCTGCTTAGCGGCAGCAACAGCGCTTCGAGCTCGAGGCGATCGTCGGGCGCGTTCAGCCTCAAGGGCGACGACCAGGACGACCTCGACGAGGACGAGGACGAGGACGAGAGTGACGAGAGCAGCGACGAGGACGAAGAGGAAGTGCTCATCCACCTCCCCTTCCCCGGCTCACCCCGCCGCCAGACGACCACGCCCGCCGCACCCGAGTC
>ERZ1463038.256-NODE-256-length-17026-cov-14.917153_pt1 | contig 17026 bp, 35 predicted proteins | sample MGYA00564479_ERZ1463038 | MGnify/ENA primary metagenome ERZ1463038 (study PRJEB39244, sample SAMEA3635134) | Helicobacter pylori | study: EMG produced TPA metagenomics assembly of PRJEB11511 data set (Assembly of a 5300-year-old Helicobacter pylori...
CCCGACGACCCCGAACGGGTTCACGCACCTCGCCGAGGGGTTCTACGACCACGAGACCGTGTCGTTCGTCGGCAGACCGTTCCCGCTTGACGAGGCGTACGCTTCTGATTCGCCTGCAGGTGGAGGACGCGCGCTGACGGGTCGGCGCAGGCATGAGCACTTCTCACGGCTCCGACAGTGGGGCCTCACTTTCCTCCGGCTCGTAATCACCTGGGAGTCTCTCGAGCACTCTGGACCGTGCGTGATATCGGACACCACGTGGTGACTTGCTGACCCGATGTCTCCACAGCGGTCTCTACGACAAGGAGTACATTGACTACCTCGCGCAGCTCATCGCGCTCATGCCGCAATACGGCATCAAGTGCTTCATCGACCCCCACCAGGACGTCTGGAGCAGACATACTGGTGGCTCGGGTGCGCCGGGGTGGTCGCTCGGCCTCGTCGGACTCGACATCCGCGCGCTGAAGGCCACTGGCGCGGCGCATGCGCACAACCTCCACCTAGCCCCTGGCGACCCGCCTCCCAAGGTCTGGCCGAGCGGATGTGCGTCCTTGCAAAGCGAATCGATTATCTTGGAGGAAGCTAATACGTTGAATTGACAGACTGCAAGCTCGCGGCTGCGACGATGGCGACCGTGTTCTGGGCCGGCGAGACGTTCGCGCCGCGGCGGAGGGTGAAGCGTGGGCTGTACGAGGGCGGGCTTGGTGGAGGGGACAAGAGCGAGGAAGTTGGACTCCAGCAGTTCCTGCAGGAGTGCATGATTGAGGCATTCGGGCAGCTGGCGGACCGGGTGAGGGACTGCGAAGCCGTCGTCGGGTTCGAGGTGCGGCTCTTTCGTTCCCCATCGGGTTTTCGAAGGCGCAGAAGCTGACAGAGGATTTAGGTCATGAATGAGCCACATCGGGGCTACGTCGAGCTCCACTCGCCTTATGCATGGGACTTCAAGACAGACCTCGCGATCGGCTTCTTCCCCTCTGCTGCCCAGTCGTGCGTGACCTCTCTGAGCACACATCGAACATACTCTCAACCTGATGTTGCTCGTCAGATGGGCACTTGGCTCGGGCCACCCGGTCTTGATTGACCACTACGGGCCATCGTTCCCAGTCACGGCCAAGACGCACGCCGTGCTGATGAAGCCTCCCGGTGGCCGGCGCGCGTGGAAGGACGACGTCGGGTGTCTCTGGGAGGAGCACGGCGTTTGGGCGTGGGACGCAAACCGCGGCAAGTGTGGGCAGCCGGTCGTGCTAAAGGCCGAGTACTTCCACAAGAACCCCGAAACGGGGAAGGCCGTCGACTGGTACCAGTGTGTCACTGTGCATATGTTCCTGTGGCGCAGTGCTGATTCTCTTTGATTTCCAGTGACTTCTACTGGCCATTCTGCGCCAAGTTTGGCGAGCGAATCGGCAAGGCGAACCCGGCATTCAGCACGTTCGTTGGGCCGATCCCGAACGAGGTGCGCCCTGCTCCGCTCCTCTCCCTCTAACTAACTACGCCACTTCACTAACTTTGGACGTCTAAAGCTTTGCGTCGATTGGCCGCTGGAGCAGCGTCCTCGGAAGCTCATCTACGCGCCGCACTGGTACGACCTGCAGGCATTGCACACGAAGGCGCTCAACTTCTGGTCCGCAAATGTCCAAGGGCTCGCGAAGGTATGTCCCATCTTCCACCTTCGGAGACAAAGGCTCATGCTTCTCTCGACTCCAGGGGATGTTCATCCTGAATGCTCTCGTCTGTCCCCGCGTGCCATTTTCGCAGCCCGTGCTTACACCATCCTCCGCCCTAGTACTTCGGTCGCTCTGGTCTCAAGAAGAAGTACGGCACATCATTCTTCGCTCCTTTAGGCTAGCCGCTGACAATCGGATCACAGCTACCTTGTTCAGATCCGCAACATTATCAACGCGGGCTACCGCTCAATCGGCGAGCTGCCGGTCGTGATCGGTGAGACGGGCGTGCCGTTCGACCTGAACGGCAAAGCCGCGTTCCGCACGGGCGACTTCTCGTGGCAGGAGCGGCAGATGGACGCCATCTGCGGCGCGCTCGAGGAGAACCTCGTCTCGTTCAAGTGCGTCCGTCCGTCCACCGGCGTCGAGCGAGACTGATGATGCTGCACAGCCTGTGGAATTACAACCCGCTCAACAACGACGAGTGGGGTGATTCGTGGAACCAAGAGAACTTTTCCTGGTTCGGACAGACGGACCGCACGCCCGCCGCGCTCGCGAAGGCGGCGAAGGAGGGGCCGCACGCGCTGCTGAACGTCGGAGCGCGGACGCTGGATGCAGTCGAGGTGTGCTCCATTCTCTCGCCTTCTTTTCCTTGTCCCACCACGGGTGGCTGATGCTTCCGCACTGCACCCAGCGACCCTATGCCTGCAAGATCGCAGGCATCCCCCTCTCGGCCAAGTTTGACTTCCAGACGCTTCGCTTCTCCTTCACCTTTGCCAACCCGCTACCACCCTCGACGCCTCACTCGACTCCCAAAGCGAGCTCCGACACCCGTCGACCGCCGCTCGCCGGCTCACCGGTCCTCGCGCGCGAAACGGAGATTTACCTCCCCCGCCGCCGGTACGGCGCTCCATCTCGCGACGGCCGGCTACGCGTTTGGATTGAAAAGAATGACGGCGAATGGCGGTATGACGTCGAGGTGAGCTCCGCTTCTGTTGCTGTGGGTGGTGGCGAGCGGGAAAGCTGATGGCGCTCCGCAGAAACAAACGCTGTACTTTCTGCACCAGAACCTCGAACCTGGGTTCGTGCACTCGGTCAGAATTTCGGTGGATGGGATGGGCGGGGAGCTGCTTGGATTGAGCTCGCAGGTGTGGATGGCGGTCGTAGCGGTGCTGCTGGCGGTGCTGCTTGCGATGCTCCAGCGGGGATCGTAACAGCGCATGCGCTCATAGAAGTAAATTACATTGCCTGAGGATGAAGGTGAGTCTCAAAGATAGGAGCAGGCCACTCAGCCTGAATCAGTTTCGTGCGCCATTCTCTCAGGTATAGCCCACCGCCCTCCTCCGTAACGTCAATCGTCGTCTTACTGTCCAAGCGTCCGACGTCCAAGCTCGAGCGCCGCCGCTGACCCCGCGCTCGACCGTACCCGTGCCCCCGCCCGGCGCTTGCTGGCACGCGCACGCCACTCGGAAGCGGACACAGCTTCTCTACCGTCGCCCATCTTGCTTCTGTCACTGTACGTTCTACCTTTTAGCTCTTTGGTAACGACAAAGCTGTGAGCTCGGGCGGGGTTGGGCAGGGGGAGCGTGCGCTGCGTTGCGTGACGGTGGGGCTCGCTCAAAGGGGCGTGGCGTGCGGACGGCACGTCGCTCGCGCAGCCGTCCTTGACCACAGAGACACGCTGGGCAGCATACGAGGCTCCGAGTGCCTTGCTGGACACGCTCACGGTCGCCGAGCGCAGTCCCGAAGCTGTCCGAGGGCTCCGCGCTGACTCACCCCTGCTGTCGACAGCCTCGGTCCGAACGAATCCGACCTTCGGTCGATCGAGCAGCCTCTCTAGGGACTGCTGACTACCCAGGCGCGCGTTAGGGTGAGCCCTCCCATTCCCGAAAGGCGTTCCGCAGTCGCCCGTTTGGCACCAGGACTCGAGGCCAGGAGGTCGTCCTGCTTCGATCGAGGTCGCTACATCAAAGCACTGTCCGACGTAAAAGTGGGAAAGCGAGGGTGGACTGGTATTCGAGGGCCAGCAGGGGACGTTGGGCTGAATTGACCCCCCCCTGCGCACTGTGCGCTCAGCCCGCCATGTCAACCAAGCCGCGCGCACCCTCGACCCCGCCTTCCTCTTCCGCCTCCCACTCTTCCCGCCGCCGATCACCACCGCTCGGCCGCACTCTCGCTCAGCGCGGAGGCCCACGACCCGCGCCCGTGCTCTCGACGTCGCCGCCGCCGGCGTTCAGTCCTGGCTTCGCAGGTCGGTCCATCACGGGCGACGTCTTCTGCCTCGACGGGCTCAAGCATGCTGTCGAGGAGATTGAGCGAGGGCAGCAGAAGCTCGGAGCAGGGCTCAAACTCAAGATCGATGCCAAGGGGAAGGGCAAGCGCAAGGCGTCGTGGGACGACGGTGGCGTCGCGTGCGAGACGGCAAGGAGGGTCACCACCATACACGTGCGTCTGCTCAGAGCTGACTGTGACAGCTAGACTCTCGATAACCAAGCTTCATTGTATCCCAGGATTTACCGGACGAGCTACTGCTGAAAGTATTTGGCGACCGTGAGCTTCGCACCACCCATTCGCTCACTCGAACACGGGCTCATGGTTGTTCCGAGCGCAGTGCACGACTCGTCTGGATTTAGATCAAGACTCTCTCCGCTGGGCCCTCAATGGTACAACCCACCCGTTCGGCTCGAGCTCGTGTGCCGTCGCTGGCTGCCGGTCAGTTTACCACTGGAAGTTTCGCCTTCATCTGGCAGTAGCTCAAGTACAACCGTCAGATTCTCCGCACACTCTTCTACCGCGACCTCTCGGTCAACCACCTCCCGCGAATCGACCCGCTCGTGCGCACCCTCGCCGACCCCGCCATCTCGGCCCTGGTCCGGCGCGTCTCTCTTAACGTCACACCACCAATACCCCGAACAACACGAGGGCACTCTCGCATTCCTTCGACCGAGGACGGGCCGGACAAGAGCATCAAGCCGACCACCCAGGCGCAGCTGCGAGCGCTGATCCAGGCGTGCCCGTCGCTCCTGCGCGTCGAGGTCGCTGGCATCGACCCCGCGACGCTCTTCCCCGAGTCGCCGACACCGTCCTTCTCGCACCTTCACCGCATTCGCCTCGTATCGATCACGCACCTCTCGCTCTGCGCATCGCCTGGCGCCCCGCTGCAGGTGTACTCGCTCCGCGCGGCGCTGCTCGCGCTCACCGGACTCCGCGTGCTTACCTGCAAGGGTTTCGTCTCGAACCCAGCAGTGCCACTGGACCTCGCCCAGCAGACGCTCACGCACGGAAAGAAGACGATCCGACAACATCCCCTCCGCCTCTCCAAGCTCCGCCTCGCGAAACTGACCCTCATCGACTCGTCCTTCTCCGCCGTGGACCTCGCGACGCTCATCTCGCACATCGCGCCCGGATGTCTCCAGTCGCTCACGATCGACGAAATTTTCGCCCCGGTGCTCGCAGGCGAACCCGCGCGCGAGCCGACGCTCACCGCGCTGCTGCTGCTGCCGTCCCCGTCGCCCCTGTCCGCGCTCCGCCACTTGCGCGCCTCGCTGTTCAACTACCCCATCATCGCCACCGCAAGCCCAGCGACGCCGACGGACGCGCTCGTCGACGCGCTCATGCCGTCCCTTCGGCACCTCGAAGTCCTCGACCTCGGCGGACCGATCGCCTCGGCAGAGATCCTCGACCACCTCCCGCCATCACTCGAGCACCTGACGCTCCGGGGGTGCTCGGCGCTCACGGCCGAAGTCGTCCATGCGTTCGTCGCGGACCTCGCGAGGCGACGCAAGGAGCTCGGGAGCGGCGTGAGGAGAGTGCTGGGCAGCTCGAGGAAAGAGGGCGGGTGGGACGAAGTGGGCAGGTTGAAGGTGCTCGAGGTGCATGGTGGGGCCACGACGGGGTGGAAGACTCCTGGCACGGCGTGGCGGGTTCAGAAGGCGTGCTGGGATGCTGGGGTCGCCTGGATTGGGTGAGGCGGGACAGAAAGTGTTGGGGTTTATACATGCTGGTGGTGATTGAGTACGGCTGTTCACGACCGGTAGAATGATCCCGTTTAAGGAGTTCTCACTGATTGCAAAGGTACGGAGGCCAAAAGGGTGTTCAGACTGCGCGGGAAGCAGGAAGCTCAAGAGTTCGGCAAGGGCCCTCAGGCTTTGGGTCCGGGAATGACTACGTTGGACCAGGTGATAGCCCGATGCCACTGCGTCGGGAGCTGGACAGTCGCACCAAACTCGGTCGCAGCGTTGAGGACGAAGTCGGCCTGGCGAAGAAGCTCGCGGCCGAGGTGGATGACCTGCGCGTCGCCGCTCTGCAGGATTGCTTCCGCTAGACACGGGGACTGGGTCAGCATGTTCTGAGAATAAGGAGGGAAGTTCGACCGACCTTGCGCGGCGGTCTTGATGAGGCCGACGGAGCCGAGCGGCAGGTTTGGGAACGTCTTCTTGATCTCGCGCGCGAGCGGGACGTTGTGGCCCGGAACGGCAGGGCAGCTGGCGTCGCAGTGAACCCGTCAACAAAGTTTCAAAGCTTGACGAGCCAGGACTTCACTTACACCTGATCAGGGTCAAGTCCGCCGCTGGTGCAGTCGACGAGGTCGATGCCGAGCGCGACGAGCTCTTTGACCATGTACCGCGACGACTCGACGCCCCAACTGACGTAGTTGCCTTGGGAGTCCTTCTCTCCACCGACGTGCCAGTCGCTGATGGAAAGGCGGCAGAATACGGGCTTGTCGGCCGGCCACAACTGGCGAGTCAACGCCGCGATCTCGAGGATCAGCCGACTTCGGTTCTCACTGGGTGCGGCGCGGAAGTTAGGTGTGGAGGGAGTGATGCGATATTCTGAACTCACAGTGATCCACCGTAGTGGTCGGTTCGGTGGTTCGAGATGGGAGACATGAAGCTGTGCAGGCTGCGAAGCGAGGAGGGTCAGGGCTGGTTTCGCGGGGGGAGCTCAAGGACACTCACAGGTAGCCGTGGCTGGCATGAAGCTCAATGACATCGAACCCGGACTTAATTCCGCGAAGAACTGCCGCCGCCCAGTCGTTCTTGAACGTCTGGATGTTCGACAGCGTCATGGCGACCGGCGTGATGTACTTCTCGTAGTAAGGAATCGCGGAGGGGGACCACACGTCAGTCCAGCCTCCAGCTGTAGGTTCGGTGGTCTCAGAATTTGCACCTTGGAAACTCGATGAGAAAGACGCACCTTCAGGCGGCGCGACGTGCGACTTGAGCTGCGGGTTCTCGCCGAGAATCTGGGGCGTGTAGACGGATCCGCGGCGACCAGCATGGTTCAACTGAAGTCCCATGTATCCGCCTAGACCAAAATATGTCAGCTACAGCGAAAATTTTAGGCGACCAGACGACCGGGAGCGCACCTTGCGAGTGCACGAAGTCGACGATCGTCTTCCAAGCGGGGATGTGGGCGTCGTCCCAGATTCCGACATCTTCGGGGGTCATCTGGATGTGCAAACGTCAGCTCCACGCCTCGAACTAAGCATTCTGAACACTCACCCTTCCGTTCGCAGAGATCGCGGTCGCCTCCGTCATGACACAGGCGATTCCACGCATGGCAAACTGTCCATAGTGGACAAGGTGGTATTTTGTGGGTGTTCCGGTACCGGGCTGACACGAGTACTGAGCCATGGGACTGTAATTTCGCCAGGGAGGGTCAGGCTCCGCCACTTCTGTCTTCCTACACCTCACTCCGATTCTCGACTCGGCGCAGTAACTCACGACAGGAAGATGCGGTTCTTGAACTCGAGGCTGCGAAGCATGAGCGGCTGGAGCAGCATCGGCACCTTTGCATTCTTGCGCGCCGGATCGGCGGGGCCCAAGTACGTGCCGGGACGCGGCGTCGTCTGTGGAGTGAAGAAGCCCACCCCGGCGGACGGGACAGTGAGGAGCGCTCCCGAGTCGGTCCTCCCGGTACGGTAGCGAGCCTCGTCGTAGTCGGACATGCTGGCGGGACTTCGGGGATGGATCGGTTGCCGGGCAAGAGACGATCGCAAGCTCGACTTGGGGCTTTCCTGCCGATTTCGGGTCGTCAGGAGACTTTCCCCGCCGCCTAGAGTGAGCTCCGGGTGGGAGGGCGCTCCGGAGCGGCCGCCGCCTCTTCCGCGCCAGCGCGGCGAATTCGCGACGCCGGGCGTAAGTCCCGGCCCCCGCTGTCGCCTCATCTCGTATCTTGCCCGTGATCGCAATATCCGGCGTCTTACCATCCATCGTCCGGTCCCTTGCTTCCCTCGACACCACTTGTTCAGCAATGCCGCCCTACGTCAACGGCTACGCGAAGCCTGCCTACACGGACGACTTCGTCAAGGAGGCCCCCTTCTACTCGGGCCGTGGGAGACCACTTCGCGTCGTTTGCATCGGAGCTGGCGCTGCTGGCATCTACTTGGGCATCAAGCTCCCCCGGTCGTTCCGCGAGGGCGCGGTCGACTTGCAGGTGAGCGCGTGCGACGGCTGGGCCGGGATTGTCTCCGGACGCTGACCCGCGCGCCTCCCAGATCTATGAGAAGAACCCGGACTTTGGAGGGTGCTGGTACGAGAATGTGTACCGTGAGTGTCCTTGGGAGACTTGGGAGAACGGCCTAGCTAACACTCGTCACCGCGTGCAGCCGGATGTGCTTGCGACATCCCGTCGCATGGTGGGGCCCAATCTCGGGATTACGTCTCACAAGACCTCCTTCTCTGACTCTCCTGTCTTCTTGGTACACAGTATACAGCTACTCGTTTGCACCCAATCCAAACTGGTCCAGTGCGTGCATATCTGAGTGTTGTGCCGCCCATCGTGCCAAGAGCTAACCGACCTCCGTTCAGACTTCTACTCGACGTCGCAAGAGATTCAGAAGTACTTCAAGGGAGTTGCTCTGAAGTACAGTAAGTGCTCTTGACCTTTCCTGCCAGGTGAACCACGGTGTTGATGAGGCGTTCGCAACAGAGGTCGAGCAGTATGTGCAGTTCGAGCACAAGATCGTGTCTGCCATCTGGGGCGAGAAAGAGGGACTCTGGAACCTTAAAGTACAGAACCCGGACGGCTCGGTCTCGGAGGACTTTGCGGACATTCTGATCAACGCGAGTGGCATCCTGAAGTACGCCGCTACACGGTCGCGCCTGCTTCGCTTCGCGAGCTGACTTTTGCGCGAATCAGCGCCTGGAAGTGGCCCGATATTAAGGGCCTCAACACATTCGAGGGACTGAAGCTCCATTCGGCAAACTGGGACCACAGCGTCAACTTCACGAGCTCGACTACGGTCGCGGTCATCGGGAACGGCAGCAGCGCCAGTGCGTCCGCTCCAGCTCTCGTATCGATACAGCTTCTAAATTGACTCAACCATTCTGAACAGTTCAAATTGTCCCGAAGCTCCAGCCAATCGTCAAGCAGCTCGACACCTTCATCCGCACCAAGACCTGGATCGCGCTCCCGTTCACCTCGGGCAAGATCACGGCCCAAGTAGCGACCCTCGACCCAGACGCGGATCCCACCGAGGCTCTCGCCCGGCCTGAGACGTCGAACCCGCCGTACACGGAGGCGGAGCGGAAGCGATTCAACGACGACCCGGCGTACCTCGCCAAATACCGCAAGGAAATCGAACACGAGAACAACGGCCGGTTCACGTTCACGACGCGCAAGGACAGCGAGGGAGCTATGGCCGCCATCCCGAAACTGGCAGCCATCATGCGCAAGCGTCTCGCGAAGAAGCCCGAGCTGGCGGACCTTCTCATCCCGGACTGGCACGTCGGCTGCAGGCGCCGTGAGCTTTTTCCCCACCTTTTTTTCCCTTTAAATGTGTTCTAAACACTGCTTTATATCAGTCACGCCGGGAGTCGGCTACCTCGAGGCGCTCTGCGAGGACAACGTTGCGGTCGTGACGTCCCCGATCGTCGAGGTCGTCAAGGACGGGATTATGACTGCGGACGGCAAGCACCACCCTCTGGACATTCTGGTGTGCGCAACCGGGTTCGACGTCTCGACTCGCCCCCACTTCGAGGTCAAGGGCCGGGACGGCTACGTTTTCACCGACGAGTGGGCGAAGAGCCCGAAGGGCTACCTCTCTCTGGCCATGTCCCACATGCCCAACTACTTCCGTGAGCCTCTCTCCGCTATCAAAAGCTTCTAGGCACTCACAGTATGAGCATTCAGTTTTCAACGGGCCGAACGCCCCGGTGGCGAACGGCAGCCTGGTGAGCTTCGCAGCGGTCTTGGTCCGCGGACTTTCGCTGACCTTGATTCGCTGTCACCCAGATTCCCGCAATGGAGGCCGAGGGAGACTACATCGTCAAGATGATCGACAAAGTCCTTCGTGAGGACATTCGCAGCGTCTGCATCAAGAGCGAGGCCGAGAAGGCCTTCTGCGAGTACACGGACGCGTGGATGCCAAGGTCCATCTGTACGTCTCCCTTCCGGCAAAGATCTCTTTTTATACGTCTGAACCCTTTGCTACGTCTGAACCCTTTGCTTGCTCGTAGGGACCAGCGGGTGTCGCTCATGGTACAAGGGCGGCACGACGGACGGCCGCGTCTCGGGAGTCTGGCCCGGCTCGATCCTTCACGTTAGTCTTTCTCATGTTGCCTTTGCCCAGTGTCACAACTGAGAGCCTCTTCCTTCAGTTTATGCAAATGCTGAAGCACCCGCGGTACGAGGACTACGACTACTCGTACCTCAACTCCTCCAGCCCGTTCGCGTACATGGGCAACGGGTACACGCTCTCGGACGTGGACCCATTGGCGGACAAGGCACCTTATCTCGAGACTGCCGGGATTCCGGTCGAGGGAAAGCTTTCCACATTTGTCTAGATCTCGCTACGCGCAGCGCCTTCTCCCGGCGCCTGCGCGGCGGCCACAGCTTTGGGTACAGCTCACGTTTGGCTTCACCGATTATCCTTCACGACCTTGTAGTAAACCGGACCATCGAAGTCTTTGTCGAGTACATATGCTATGCAGTTGCACTTCAGTTAGGGCTGTCGCTACCTTGCTCTCGCCTCCAACGCGCTGCCTTTCCTCCTCGCCACCAACTTGCCCCGCACAGACGATTCGACGGAATTACGGCCTGTAAGCAGTAGCTACATTGCCTCAAGCCTGAGCGTCGTGCGTACCTTCGGCCCGAAATCGCCGTATATCTGCACGCTCCTTCGACATGGGCCGCGACAGGCCCACCGCGGCGACTAGTCTACGTCGCCTGCGCCTTGGTACGACTGACTAGCTTGAGACTTGTATACTAGAGCCCAAGTATCGGATCTTCGTGCCGGCCGGAGTAGCGAGAAAGCGCTGACGGCGCTTTTGTGGCGAGCATGCGCCGTGCCGAAGAGAGGCGGGGTCTCGCAGACGCGGCACCTGTCGACGGTCGCCCTGAAGCTGCGAAGCCCGTACCTTGAAATGTTTTAGGAGAGGCTTCGGTGTGCGGTGGTGTGAGCGTGTCGTGACGCTCGCTCCCTGTGCGCTCGATGGACGAAGTCTCACTGTCTTTTGTGTGGGTTCGGCGCTCAGACAGTTTTCAGCTCGTGGATTCCGACCTTAGGAGTGTTGCCTTGGAAGATGCACTCGTGATCGCCGACGAGCCGCTACTGAAGCGCTGAAGACCCAACATCTCGTTCTGCCCCTGGTACCGTCGGAGCGACTACCAACTTGCACTACAGCTGCTCTTCCGCGGTAGAGCTGACGTGTATTTTTACATCGATCATTTCAAATTGAGCTTGGATTTTACTGTGCAGCGAGCGCGAGAGAGCGCCACGCACAAACCTTGCTCCAGGTCCCCGAATGCGGGGTGAGACTGGAAGCATGGCCTAAGCGCTTTGAGTTAGGCAATATGATGAAATAGACCCTAAAGTTGGTCTTCGCATTTTGTATTACTCGTACTGACGCGCAATCGCTGTGCATCACGTCGTTTTCGCCTACTTCTTGCGAGGGGCACGTCTCCTTTGGCGACCATGGAGACGCTAACTCGCTGCGTATAGAGACTCCAGGCCTCCACTGAATTCGAATGAAAACGCGGTCTGATCGAGGGCACCATAAGATGGCCTGAGCGGCGGCTGCTGCGTCGCTCGAGCTCGTGCACGCGCCGCGCCGGGGCTGGGGACCTCGGACCGCCTCATCAGCTTTCTCCTTCCTCCCACCGCGTCGCACCCCCCGCCCACCCGCGCAATTTCGACCGCTCTACATCCAGCACCCGACCGCTAGACACGCACAGACAGCAGCCATGGGGTGCGCGGCGTCGAGTGACGGAGCAACGGCGGAGCAGAAGCAGCGGAACGCGCAAATCGAAGAAGAGCTCAAGAAGTCGCGCTCAGAGATGAGGTTCGTACTGTCGCGCCTCTCAAGTCTAGCAGGGCGAGGGCGAGTCCATGGGAGCGCTACCATCGCGGCGGTCGGGGTTGCTCGAGCCCGGTGACATGCCCCGTGCCAGCGGCGGGGACGGGGACCTAAGCTCCACGGAGTGGAAGGCACCGTGGTAGCAGAAGAATCACAGCCGGCCTTCTCGGCTCGCGGGTGGGGAGGGATTCGCTGCTGGGAGCCGCAGACGCAAGGAGGGGCGACGTCCGTCCGCGGACTCGGGCTTTTGCACACGAACATCCCAACTGACGTTCGTTCTCGCGCTTCGTGTATCACGCATGCAGAACAGAAGTCAAGATGCTTCTCCTTGGTGAGTCTCCCTGCATCCAGCTCGGGTTCGAACCAACTAACACCGCATGTACAGGGGCCGGTGCGTGCTGCTCCTCTAGCGCCAAACACCCTGTCCGCCTCTCATCGACCCCTAAGCTGACGTCCGCTCCTTGATGTTGCTTCTGGTCGCAGGAGAATCCGGAAAGGTGGGACGAACCATTACGGCGATGAACCGCGGTGTTCATCCGACTGACTGGGGAACTTCGCATGACTTCGACAGTCGACCATCGTCAAGCAGATGAGGTACGGCACTCCTTGTGCTGAGATCAAGGAACACTGAACTGATCACTCGGAACGCAGGCTGGTCTACGCGGAGGGCTACACGAATGCAGAGCGAGATTCGTACCGCGAGGTCGTCGTGCGTTGTCCGGGGCTGTACTCCTACTCCGCGCACTTGCACTTACAAACACCTGTCCCAGTACTCGAACGCTCTCCAATCAATTCAAGTGTGCTCTCAGCGTCTGCCTTCGCTCAAGTCTCGACGCTGAATTTGCGTTCGCAGGCCGTGATCCGAGGCTTCGACCTGCTCTCGATTCCCATCCCGTCCGACCTCGAGCACGCTGCCACCTACCTCGACGGACTCGACTCGGACGCGGCTGATGACACGACCGGAGGCCTCGAGCGGAACATCAAGGAGGCGATCGAGGCCCTCTGGGCCGATGCCGCGACGAGGAGTGTCGTTGACCAGAGCATGTCCTTCCAGCTCAACGACTCGGCCAGCTAGTAAGCTTATAAGACACTCGAACCCCCCACTATTTCCTTTTACTCGATCACCCCACCTGTTTCGAATCGTGGGAGCAGCTGCTGACCTCGCTTTCGCACTCAGCTTCTTCGACGCCATCTCCCGAATCGGCCAGGAAAACTACGTCCCAACAGACCAGGATATACTTCGCACTCGTGTTCGCAGTACAGGCATCACCGAGGAGCGCTTCCGCGTCAAAGGTCACACCTTGCGAGTCTTCGACGTCGGAGGCCAGCGGAGTGAACGCAAGAAGTGGTGAGCCCACGGGATCTGTCTCGTTTATAATGATATCGAGCTGATCCAACCTTTAGGATTCACTGCTTCGAGAATGTGCAGGTCCTCGTGTACGACCTCCCTCGCTCGCGCTCCGAGATCCACCCGGACTCACAACAATGTTTCGCATTCCAGATTTGTCGCTGCCATCAGCGAGATCGGGCAACAGCTCTGGGAAGACGAGACGATCTCCCGAATGGACGAGGCGACGATGGTGCGCGGCCAGGTTCCCCCGCTATCAGGCTCCGGACACTGACTTGGTGGCGCCGAACCCAGCTCTTCGAGTCGATCTCCAGCTCACGTTGGTTTGAGAAGAGCGCATTTGTGCTGCTGTGAGACACTTTTGTGATCGTTTGAAGTGTGGCATCTGTTGCTCATGACGCCCCTCCGCAGCTTGAACAAGACGGACCTCTTCCGCGAGAAGATCTCGAGGACGCCCCTCGCCCACTACTACCCCGAGGTACTACCCCCCTGCGTCCAGGCAATGCTCCGGAACTGACTCCGTGTTGATGCCGAAAGTTCACCGGAGGCGACTCTTACGAGCTTGCGTGCCAGTTCATGCTCTCAAAGTTTACGAGCCTCGACAAGAAGCGTGCGCAACGGCCCCTATACAGCCACTTCACTCAGGTACGAGGATGAGGGACGGCGGCGTGCGAGTCATTCGCTGACGAGTGGCGTTCGCAGGCGACGGACACGAAGCAAGTCGCGGTCGTCATGGTCAGTGGTTTTTCCGTTAAGATGTGACGAGCACGTGCTGACTCTTTCAATTTTCAATCTCCTTTCCTCTGTCTGCATTGCTGCTCTCCTTCTATCGGTGCCACTTCGCCTCACCTTGCTTCGCACTCCGCGTGCCACTTTCAACTCGCAGGCCGCTGTCATGGATAGCGTACTCACCGCGCTGCTGTCCGAGGTCGGGCTCATGTAGCCAGAAGAGAAGAAGGCGGGGTAAGCTTCCTGCACGCATCTGCGCCACCCGCCGATTCGCCCTTGACCAGCTCGACTAACGAGCATCTGCGTCTTCCCAGACCTCAAATATTACCATCAGCAACCACCGCAAGATACCACTACCTAGTATACTCCTTCGTTATCCTCTCAGTCGCTCGGAGGTGCGGGCGCCAATCCCGCACGCACTGGGGACGCCGTAGTCGACGTCCTTCCTTCCTCTGCCACCGCTCGCCGCCAGCACTTTCACTTCACTTCATGTATTCCAGTTTTGGGTCGCTCAGCTCAACTCTTTCGCACTTGGTGGGCCCGGATCTTGCCTGAAATCAGCGTCCATCCAGTGGGTGGTGCGCCTGGATGACTTCGAACTTCGCTAGGCCAGCGAATCCGCACTTCTACATTTTGTACGATGTCGCACAGAGTTGAAAGACTTTCAACTCCCTTCGGAAATGGTTGGGCTTTCACCATACGGATCAGCATGTGCGAGTGGCGAACGACCCACGCCACAGCCGGCAGCCTCTCTGTGAGCCGGCGTCCCCTCTACTCGACCTGCCACCTCCCTACGCAACCCAACTTCAGTGCTCTCTCTGTCCGTTTTCAATTTGATCAGCGACGAGGCATGCCTGGGAGCTTCATGTGCGTCTGCAGGGTTGAAGTGACGTCCGGCTTTACACCTGTTACGCCCGGCCGCCCCACCATCGCGTCAGTGTGGGGAACCATGGGGTGTGCGGAGGTCGCGAGGAAGGGCACTCGCTCCTTCGCGGCACCAAACGACTCGTCAGAGACGTGCTTTCTTCAAAATAGAGGAAGCGCTCGCTGTGTTTAAGCGGAGCAGGGCGTCATGAGGAGGTGCGCGCGTGACCGACCAGTAAACCACCCCCGGCAAATGATCGGTATATCTCTTCCCCGCTTTTTCTCCTCGCCCTGCTTCACGCCACAATGTCGTCGGGTGCCATGTCCTCGACCATGTCTGTACGAGACCTGTCCGTCAATGGCGACGAGGAGGACCGCGACCACCCGATGGACGACGACCAGCCGGCCAAGAAGAAGCGCCGCCGTCAGAAGAACAGCTGCCTTCCATGCCAAAGGTGCGTCGTCGTCTGTACGCAGTTGCTGCACCCCTGATCACACATCCTCTCCGCCAGACGCAAGACAAAGTGCGACAAGGAGGATCCCTGCTCGGCCTGCACCAGTGGGTTCCCGGCACCTGCTTTCGAGACCGGTGCGCGACCGCTGACCAGTCATTTCATGGCAGAGCGGAGCGAAGGAGACCAGTGCAGTAAGCTTGAAACTCTGTGATATGATGAGGCTGTCGATGGAGACGCTGAATCGCGTTGGCTGCAGCATGGGACCTTCCCCCACTCGTCGGACCAGTGCCGCACGACATTGCGTGAGTGCGCGGAGGCTCGAGGTTCCAGTGCTCTCGGAGAGCACAGACAGGAATGGAAGCTGACCGTGTCATTGACTCTCACCAGCGCCGAGTTCGGCGCCCTCAAACGTCGGCTGTCGAGTGTGCGTCCCCCGCGCGGTGCCGTTCCGGCGATCTTCTCGGCCGGTAGAGTGATGCTGACGCGCAAATATTCTGTCAGCTCGAGCGTATCATATCATTGCGACCAGATGCACCTATGAAGATGTCTGACTCGCCTACCGCCTCCACCTCCGTTGCGCTGCCGCCAACGTCGATGTCGTACATGCCGACCTTCGACACCTCGCCCTCCACAAGCCCGACGTTCTCCCTCCCACCTCTTCAGCCAATTCGCCACTCGGGCCAAACGACCTCCAAAAACCCTGCAGGCTCCTTACTCTTCGAGCTACCTACTCCTCCGCCCGATTCGCAGAAGATTGACGCGGAAGCAGAAGAGGCGGTGCAGGCGCTCGAGGACCTCGCGCTGGGCCGACGCCAGGTGCGTTCCTTGAGCTTAAAAAGACTGGCCTGAGCTCGAGCTAATGAGGTTTAATACTAGTTCCTCTCTCTTGGGCGAAGTTCAGAGCTCCCTCGCGTCGGGAAGATGGTGCTCAACGAGACAGTTCGCCACTCCGCTTCGGACGCACGAGCATCTCACTAACACGCCCGCATTCGCAGGACGAGCGAGAGAGCCCGAGTCCAAGCGTCCCAATGTCGGGAGCCTTCACCACCATCCTTCTGAACACCCGCGCCGCCAGTCGCTCCGTCTTTGTCACTCGCTCGCGCCAGGAAAGTCACCTCCTCGAGTGCTTGCCGGAGAGGGTTGTCTCGGACGCGCTCGTGACCGAGTTTTTCACTGAGATCGGATGGGTATATCAGGTCTGTCCTTGGTATTGTGCATGGCTCCGCCGCAAGTGCTGATGTCTTCCGGTATAGGTGCTCCACCGGCCGACGTTCGAGGCCGAGTGCCGCGAGCTCTGGGACTGCGTCGCAACGGGCACAGACAGTCGTATCGACCCTGCCTGGCTCTCTATTTATTGGATGGTATGGCATGAACCTCTTGCTTCCTTCAACAGCTACTGATGCGCGGCACCACAGGTCCTCACTTGGAGCGTTTCGACGCTCGGTCGTGCAAAATCGCGAGAGGTTCTTTGCCACTACCCGGAATCTGAGGTCCAGAAACTTCCGGAGATATGGTACGAGGCAGCGGACAAGGCTCTTTACGCTTGTGGCAAGCCCTACGGCCTACTGGAAGTCAAGAAATATCCTGACGTCGTTTTACAGACTGGGCTGGTCGTCCCCAAGTGCGCGCAGTACAGATCGGAAGAGCGTCGTGTAGGGAAAGAGTGTC
>ERZ1463038.257-NODE-257-length-17020-cov-12.426172_pt1 | contig 17020 bp, 13 predicted proteins | sample MGYA00564479_ERZ1463038 | MGnify/ENA primary metagenome ERZ1463038 (study PRJEB39244, sample SAMEA3635134) | Helicobacter pylori | study: EMG produced TPA metagenomics assembly of PRJEB11511 data set (Assembly of a 5300-year-old Helicobacter pylori...
TGCCCAATTGCGGCAAATGGTCAGTGATGAACGCGACAGTTTTTCACGTGGTGGTCGCCGCCCAGTGCCTGGGTCTGTCCTGCCTCGATCACCTCGATTCCTACTTGGTGGCCTCAGCATGCGAGCGCCCGCGTCGGTGCGAGCGGAAGCGTCGGTGGCAGCGTCGGTGGCAGCGTCGGCGGCGGCATCGGGGCGAGTGTCAGCGTTTGAACTGCTGTAAGTCGCCAAACCTGGCTACTTGTGAAAGTACACGACCTTAAATCTTCATCTTTCAGTCCCACCTCTTCTCAAGCATTGTATCGTAGATCCAACAGACACTGAGTTAGCGCTCCATCCCCTCGACAGCAGGCCGTTTGCAATTTCGAACCTGCAGAGCTGCATAATCGGGCCTCGAGAAGAGCCTAGTCATCTCTATTCATGAAGAAGGTTGTGGCACTCACACACGTGTTGAAGAAGCTGCGTAGAGCAGTTGGCGCAACCACTCCGCGCAAGAGGTCGCCCGCCTCCGTCAAGAGTACGCCGAGCAGGGTGATGTTCTCAAGAGCACCAAGTCACGGTATCCGAGCTCTACGAGCTCTTTAAGCCGCCATATGTTGCCGGCATGGCCTCTCTCGACGGCGTGGTGCTCGAGCTCGACAAGCACCCCTCGCTGGGCGCCCCGCCGCGAGTTACGGTCAAAAAGGAGGATACGCGTGCCGCTCCCTACAGTATGCCTCCGCAATCTCCGAAAAAAGCCGCACCACGAACACCAACGCCGTCTCCGGGTTCATACCTGTTACTTGGACGTCCTCGCGGAAGGAGATCCTTTCTTGGATGGACACGTTCTTGCGGGGTTGAACCGTTGTGGACAGGCATGCAGGACAAGAACGAATTAAAGGAATTGTTTTCCGACATCACAGCATCGAAGGAGAATTTGTCTCCCAACTTGAACTCTTTCTTGCTCATTGGACTCGCCGGAATCCGTCCGACTACCCAGGCTCCTGAGGGACTCGTCTGCAACCTTTACGAGCTCAGAAGAATCCCGAATCCTCACACCCTACGTGGGCTCTCTCTCGTACGACGCGAGAATTACTCGAACTGGACCGCTGATGTGCACGACGCGCAGCAGAACGATCAAGTACCAAAACCCACTCGTTGCAACCAGAAACGCCCCACCCCATGCCCGAGTCAAGCTTCAGTACTGATATGAACAACTGACTCCAGCCTGCCCCCGAGCTCGCGCTTGAGCGACGACGAGATCAATGTCTGCGACGACGTCGAGACTCGCGGACGAGGGCCCGCTTCAATCGCCACGGGCGTGCAACGAACCCGCTCAATGGCAGACGTGCGAGGTTTCTTCCTGGATATCCTTACTGCATGTAAGTAGAGCGATGAAAGCTGTAGACGATGCGCCTGACCTCGCCTTGTCCGGCGACGACAGTGAGCGGGTCCAGTCGCGGTGGCGCTTTAGCTGCCGCTGATAAAAGCCTGAAGGGTTGGGATTTTCAGTGCGCTCTCATAATGAGCTCGGTCTGAAGAACTACCCCGTCGAACGGACTCCATCTGCCGCTGCTCGAGGGTGCTCCTAAACGACGCCGGGAACCAGCTGAGCCGCTGGAGCATCCCTTCCGTCGACATGACGCCGTGATCGAATTCAAAGTCAAAGTACGCCTCCCGCGCGGTCCAAAGCGCTGCAAGCTACAGCGTCAGTCCGCACCGCCTCTTTCAACTTCGCACGATCTCACTCAAGTACCCTTCCCGGGCTGCGTGAACCTTCGCTTGCAGGCGCTTACGTTCGGAAGGTGAAGTGCGAGGATTATCGATCAAGAGCCGGTCTCCTTCGTCCTGGTCCAGGTGACGGTTCCACTCGTTCTCCCCGATGAGCGAGTAGAGGCCTTCCCACTCGCGACACCAGGTCGGCTCGCCCACGCTGGGGTCGGCAAAGTTTGCTTGAAGACTTGAGAGTAGCCCCGGAGGAATGAGGCGGAGAGGTGGGCTGAGGATTGACGATCGTCGGCTGGGACTATGAGGCGGCAGAGGGAAGTCCTGGGCGACAGGACCTGGGCTGGATGGCGGCGAAGGGCTCGGCGAAGGGTACATCATTCGCAGCAGAGGGGTGACAGGATGAGAGAACGTTTCCAACAAGACAGCGGAAGACGTGGTGACGACGTCTGAGGAGTGTTGGAACCCATCCGACGCGCGCGTCGGATCATCACGTGAAGGGGAAGATCACACTGCGGTGACTACATCAATAAGTTTATGATTATTTGATATCAATACTTTTCTACACCCAATGTAAGTACCGCCAGCGCCCTTTCTGCCCAAAGCCTGACACAACCCCCGGCTCTGCGCGAAGTCCTCGGACCATCCTATTATCCTCCAGTGGAAGCCAACAACCTTCGGAACACGTTCATAAAGCGGTTAGACGAAAATGGTGTCGTCTGATGCGAAACGCCTCTTGCTGGGGATCATGGGCCTACCGCGCAACATGAGCTTGGGGATCGGCGGACGCGCAGGAGGAAGAACACGCACGAGACGCCCACGCCCCACACCAGCGGAACGAGTATCGGCCTCTTCCGTTTTCTGCTCTTTTGATCCAGAGGTGACTCTGTGGCGGCGAATCAGTCCCTGCGTGAGCTTGCAACAACTGCAAGCGCGCACCTTGATGAGACGCCTCGAGCTGACGCTCCTCGAGGGTGCTCGCATACGATCGGTCGAACCAGCCGAGCCTGTAGATGACTTCGCCGACCGTCCCAATTCCATGCTTGAGCTCGAAGTTCAGGTAGGCCGCTCGGGCTCCCCACAGTGCTGTTGACCCGCGGGGTCAGGCGACGGCCGTCGGAACTCGAATTGGGAGGCTCACAGACGGCGTTCGCTCTGCGGATCCGCACTCGCTCCCAGATTTTGAGCTTTTCAGCATCGTCCAATGCACCGACGAGCTGAAGGTGGTCCGCCTGGTCCGCTGCGACCAGTAGCTTCCACTCGTCGAGAGGGAGCAACTGGAACAGATCCTCGAGCTCTCTCGTCCAAGTAGGCTCGGCGCAATTGAGCGAGTAGTTGGCTTCGATAAGGGGCAGGAGTGACGGTGGGATCAAGCGGAGCGGTGGGATGAACGGCATAGGGTCTCGTGGCGAGGCGCCCTTACCAACGGTGCTGGTCATCGCGCACAGAGAGACCTGCGCCACTTTTTAGACAAAAATTAACCTCGGTGTGTTGTTAGGGACCAGGCGGTTGCGAAGAGCTGATATCCGGCCAGGCTCAGCTGGTGCTCGCGTCGGTTGAGCCTGGTGTCGCCTTCGCACTAGCGAGACCGGTCCCAGCTCACTCAAGACATTTTAAGGAGGAACAGCTCAGTTTAAATACTACTGGCTGGGCCGCACCAGGGTGTCCGAGTCAGTCTGCGGGAAGGCGTTCATCGAGGCGATCGTCACGAGACGACGCCGCGGGACAGCGGCTGAAATGGTGTTGTACCGCTCAGAGCTGGGCCTTTCGGGACCCCCGCTACGTGTGCCGGATTTGACTTGGTTCGACGAGTGCAGCCGTGCGCGAGCATCCGTGCGACTCACCTCGCACCGGCCTGTTTTGAAGGAACTGCGATGCGGATGCTTTACAAATGCGATGCTTGAGCCCGGACTCTTTATCTCCCGCGCTCCATTGCGAACGCCTCACTGCGGATGAAAGACGTCAGTCACTGGCCGGGAAGACGCAAAGGAGCGAAAGGGCGCACAGTTTCCGGATCTGGGCCCGCAGGTTCTTCAGTTTGGCGCTGGACTCGAGCCACGCCTCCATGTCGCTCCGGATGGCTCCGAGCTCGGCCGTGATGGGCAGAGCGGCGTCGGCGCGCACCTTGCGTGGGTTGAGCATCGCGTCAAACAGGCGCGTCCAGAGGTCCGCCTGGTGGTATCTGCGGAACGTCTGGGAGATGACGGCGCGGCCGTCGGCGTCGGTGGAGGTTTCGATCGCGCGGCCGAAGAGCACGTTGAACGCGATCGACGCGATGCCAAAGTAGTCGGGCTCGTACGTCCAGTCCTGCTCTTCGCGCATCTCGCGGCAGTCGACCGCGCACGTCTCGAGATTCGACAGGAAGCGCTGCTCGGGCGGGAAGACGGCCATGTCGATCGTGCGACCAAAGTCGATCATCTTGACTCCCTTGCTCGCCCACCCGTTCGCGCCCGTGCGGTCGTACGCAGTCGACCACTTGGAGTTGCCGCCGGGGACGTCGTCGAGCCGGACGAGGCAGTTGTCGATCTTGAGGTCGCCGTGGATGAAGCCTGCGTCGTGGAAGCCCTCGACCGTGCGGATGAGCTCGACAATGAAGAACATGGCGAGGACCTCGTCGAGGCCCGAGGCGACGCCGCCGGTCGGGGGCGCGACGCCCGACTCGTTCGCCTTGTTCACGACGTCGAGGAGCGTGCCCTGGTCCGAGAAGTCGAGGAAGAGGAACGACTCGTCCTGGAACGCGTACAGCTCGTGCGCGCGCACGACCGACTGGCTCACTTGCCGCGCGAGGCGTGCGTGCAGCTGGGAGAGGATGTGGTACTCCCACAGGTTCGTCGGCTGCTCGACTTTGACCGCGTACGCGACCTCGCTATCGGCGTCGCTCGAGAAAGACGCATCTGGGTCGTCGACGGCCGGCGACTTGACGACGAGGAAGACCGCGCCGAACGCGCCCTCGCCGAGCTTCTGGCGCACGGGGAACGTCTCGCCGGCAAGCTCGAGCGCCCAGACCTTGTCGATCACACCCGTGCGGTCCTTGCTTTTCGACTTGGCCGCCGCCTCACGCTTGCGGGCCATCTTCTGCAGCTCGGGCAGGCGGTTCGCCTGGACGTTCGAGAAGTCGTGCGCGTGCGGCAGCGCGAGCGCGGCGGGCGAGGCGAGCGCGAGGCACTGCGAGATGGTGGCCGGATCAAATGGGTTGCACGGGTTGGCGAATGCGAACCCGGCCACGGGCTCGAGGTTGGTCGTCTCGGCGAGGACCATGCCTGTGTTCATGCCCGACTGGTTCCCGGTGATGGTGAACCCCTCGGGGAGCGACGTGTTGAGTGAGACGTCGAACGAGCGGTCCTGAGCCGCCTCGGAGTTGACGGACTGGTTCGGGAGGTCGACCGCGGACTCGTCGTCGCCATCAAAGTGGCCGTCCTTGCGCGTCGAGTCGCGCCACTCGCTCGACGAGTCCCCGCTGGCGGTCGAGACACGCAGGAGCTGCACTGGCGCCCGCTGCTCGACTGGGAGCGGCATCGGGGCCGGCTGGTCGACATCGTCGTCGTCGCTCTCCGAGCTCTGGGAGCTGCGCGAGTGATCGCTGTCGCTCTCGAACCCGCCGACAAAGGCCTGGTCGCCGGCGTACTCGTCATCCGTACTCGGCTCGTCGTCTTCGTCTTCGTCGTCCTCCTCGACCGGGAGCGGTTGCGGGTAGACGGAGCCGCGGCGTGAGCGCGACGCAGAGAGCGAGGTGCTGGCCGTCATCTGGGCCGTGTACTCGTACGTGCGCTCGGTGATGGGCGTGAGGTTGTCGATCATCGGTGCGAACCGGTTGAAGCCCTTGGCCTGGCGCCCCTTGGAGAACCCGTCCCCAAAGTCGCGCGGCGGCTCGTCCTCGGCGCGGAGCGGCTGCTCGAAGCTCTCCTCGACGTCAAACTCGTCCGGCTGCGACGATGGGACAGATTCCTCGTCGTCATCGGCCGCGTCGGGCATGACCTGGAACGAGCGGGCGGCCGGGGCGAGTGGCGTCGCGGCCTTGGCCCCGAGCGGCGCGCGCTTGACGGGCCGGAACCCGCCGGTGGTGGAGACGGTAGGCGAGGTAGCGGGTGATGCCGCCGTCGCGTCGTGGAAGAGGCGCATCGGGGACGGGCGGGCGGGCGCGTTCTCCTCGTCGGCGTAGACGATGCCGGCCATCGAGACGGGCAGCGTGCGTGACGGCGCGAGCACGTCGTCGTCCTCCTCGGGCAGGTCGCTCATGACTGAGAACTGGCTCGCGACCATGCTGTCGCTGATGCCCTGCGAGAGCCCGAACGGGGCCATGACGGACGACGCCTGGCTCGACGACTGCGTCATCTGCGACTGGAACTCGAGCTGCGACGGCGGCATCGTCGACCACAGCGGCGGCTCGTCCTCGTCGTCCTCCGTGTCGGGCTCCTCGTCCTCTTCTTCGTCCTCGGCCTCCCGCTCGTCGTCGTCCTCGTTCCAGTCGTCGAGCTTGATCGTGTGCTGGAAAAGTGAGTCGACCATCGCTTGCGCGTTGCGCGTGTTGATCGTTGGCGAAGGCTGCCGGGTCGGGACCGCGAACGAGCGCGACGGTGATCCCGACGACGTCTGGTGCCGCTCGGGCGAGATGGGGTCCGCGAGCGGCGCGGGGCCGGACGGGGACGGGGTTGGCGAGAAGTCGAGCAGGTTGCGCTGGGGTTGTTGCGCTGGCGGAGGGGAAAGCGGGGCTGGAGAGGGTGATCGTGGCGCTGGGCTCGGGGGAACGGGCTCGACTGGTGGCGGCGCCAGGAAGTCGTAAAGCGGGGCTGGTGCAGGTCGGGTCAGCCTTGAGGTACCACTTAAAGAATCAGATACGGCCACTCACCCTGCGTAGCGGCATTGTAGAGTAAAGGCCAGCCCGTAGCGTGGTCGATCTCGTAGGATGTGCCTGCGAAGTCCGCATCAGGGTCAGCTTTCATGCTCTGCACCAGAATAAAAGTCACGCACGACCAGTACGTTCCACCTCTGCGGTCCATGGCTCGAGCCACTCCCAACCGTTCCACGAGTCGGCCTCGTCCTGGTACGCTGCCCGTCGCTGGATCTTGATTTCCTCGAACGAGAACTCGACGCCCTCGGACGGGTACACGGCGCGGATGTCACACCCGATCGCCTCGGCCTTCGTGCCGTCCGGGTTGACTTTGGCGACCTCGGCCTTGGGCTTGCGCGCCTTTTTCGGCGCTGGCCCGGGCGCTGGCGGCAGCGGGGTCGCGACGACCGCGCCGCTGATTAGGCTCAGGTCCGCGTCGCTGTAGTTCTTGAACGGGTTCTTGACGAGCATCTCCGTCTCGCTCGGTCCGCGTAGGGAGCGCGAGAAGACCTCGCCGGCGGCAGGCGCGTGGCCCGCGGGCGTCGTGGCGGGTACATCCTGTGACGATGTAACGTTTTATCAGCCTCAGGTCCACCTCTGTAGAGCGAAAGACTCACCTCGTCGCGGAAGACTTCGAGCCGGAGCGCACCAGGCTTGGGCGCGGCCGCCATCGGGAGCGTCTCGCCCTTCCACTGGCCCGCCTCGACATCGTTCTCCTTCTTGCGGCTCTTGACCGTGCCGAGGTCCTCCCAGTCCTTGCCGCGCTCGTGCTGCTCGCCGTCCGCGCCGTCCTGGAAGACGGCGAACCCGCGCGCGCCGTTCTCCTTGACCAACCCGACGCCCGGCTTCGACGGGCCAACACCTGCACCAGCGAGGATCGGCCGGGCGTCGCGCGAGGTCGAGGCGGTCGTGGTTTCGACGGCGGGCGCGGGTGGCAGCGGCGGGGCGACGAGCATGCGCTCCTTGAACGCCGTATGCCTCTTCTTCAGCCGGTCGAGCGGCACCGCATTGCGGGCGACGCCGATCGCGTAAATCTCATCGGCCTCCTGCCGCCTGCGGTGGACAAGCGTGAGCTGGCGAGCGCGCGGGTTACAGAAAAACAACGGTTGAGCGACTCACTTGCCGGCGGCCTCGAGCGCGGCCGCGTACTCCTCGTACATCAGGCCCAGCCGCTCACCGATCCCGCGACTGAACAGGAAGCAGTAGCAATCGACGGGACACTCGACGTGCTTAGCGTAGAGCCCCCACAGGCGGAGGTAGCGCGGGTCGTTCGTGTAGCGGTCGTCCTTGACGAACCGCCTAGTGCTCGCCTCGAGGATCGGCACGAGCTTGCTCTTGGCCGAGTTGCCCGCAGGGTAGTTGGCGAGCACAAACCTGGCGTACCGTACGTGCAGGTCCAGTGGGTCGTCCGCGAGCTGGGCCACCTCGTCGCTCGAGAGCCCGTCGCGCCCGTCCTCCCAGACGCCGCCCGCGGCATCGTACGCCGCGATCGCGTCGATCTGCGTCTGGAACCGCTTGTGCTCGATCGTGTTCTTCGACCCGAGGCCGGAGAGCGAGTGCGACGAGAGCGAGGCGAGCTGCGAGGCCGACCGCCCCGAGGCGAGAGGCTGGATGTTCTCCTTCTGCAGCTCGATCGTCGAGATGTCGACCGGAGCGGCCTGGAGCGGCGGAGGTTCCATGGCCTGCACCTGGGCGGAAGAGGTGAGGTCGGTTGTGGGTTGGTAGTACGCAAAGTGAGAGCAGGGGCAGCCAACTTCGGGGGCGTCGGCGGAAAAAAACACGGCTCACGTGACTTGCGCGGGCCCAAAAAAGGACGAGCCTGGTCGGGCGGTACAGTTTGTACTCGGATGATGGGAAGACAAATGGAGTCAGGGGAGGTTGAAGAGAGATACAACCTGGTTGAACGCTGCGCCGTCGACCGGGGTCCGCGATGCGGCTAGCCACACCCCTGCTATGCACAGCCCAGCAGTCAATCAGCCAGATTGCTGAGTGTTCTCAATTGTGGAGTATGGTCGTACGGGTTTCTGGGAAACGCGGGTACTCCTGCCTTGACAGGTCTCCGCCTTCGTTGGCTCGTCGTTGCGAGATCGGTGTCGAGACCCTCTTTCACGCACGTCGGTTGAATACCAGAATATTTAATCACATAGAGACTTTTGAAACAACGACCGGATAGGATGGAGCTGCGTGCTCCTCGTGAACCTCACCGACACTGTAGACTGCCCTTGTGAGGGTTCCGGAGCTGCAGGCTCGGGCTGGAGCGGCATCAATCTCCAAATTGTGCGAGATTTCAGATAATAGCTTGCCGCAATATAGCGATCATATCTGAACCTCCAGTTAGAGGGGAATAGTACTGAGGGAGCGAGATGAGCGATGATTCTTCGTGGCTTATCCGAGTATCGTGGCCCGACGAGGACCGATGGCTGTTCGTAGACTTCTCGTACACCATTGATGAGCTTGTTTCCACTTTCTCTCACGGTCTCCGAGTCTGCTACTGTCATTGGCGTGACGTGTTCCCCGGGGGCCCGTACGATGAGCAAAGCGCCGAACCTCCGGCGTCGTATACGAGAAAGACAACTGACGCGTGTTCCTCCATCCAGACGGTGAAACATTTATTTTCGTATATTGTTCTACGATATGCTGGTTGATCGGTGAGTCGGCCGACGTACCCTTGTTCGGCGCCCGCGAATCTGCTGCAGACTCGTGTGCGAAATCGACGGACCGAATCCCGCCAGCCCTTTGGAAGCAAGTTCCAATCATAAAACCGGCTCATAGCACCATTACGATATGCAGTGATAGTCCTAACTCTCCCGGGGCAGCGACACGCTGCCGCCGGCCCCGCCGGTCTGCAATGGCGTCTGCGCACGTCTTTGTCGACGAAGATCTAGTATCGTGGGACCAGACGCCTATTAAAGTGTACTTGGGCCATTTCAAATGATCACAGGTGGGTCAGTTGGTAGTAGCTGGTGCGTTCGAACGACGGTGCTCCATTTTCTGCGAACCTAGACCAGCGCCAGACCGTGGACGCTTGCTGATTACAACGCTTCCTGTAGCTGGGCACTTTGCCTATCACACCAGGAAAAAGAAAAGTTTCCTCGAGTCTGACTCGCTCTGCATTGCTTCGGAGGCGTCGCAGGCTTTGGTTCAGTGGCGGCGGCGGCGAAGTTGCGAAATCATGTTGCGACGTGATCATGACGCAGCAGCGCTTGACGCTTTAGTCAAGTCAAGACCCCCGCTCGCGCAACAAGTGGAATGGCAAAATCATCCCGGACGGGTGGGTGCGAGAGATGGGGTGTGCGCCTCTGATAATCTGCACAACGCTTCCGCGGCAGCGCCGCGACTCCTCCCCGCTCGCACAGTTCACGGCGGTTCCAGAATTCCGGAGTCGCAGATCCTCACAAGTTTACACAGTAGGTACTTTTCATTCCCATCCGGCCCGCAAGCGGCTTAGGGTTGCGCCCATCCGACCCGGTGCCCGCTGGGACCTGGAGCCGCGGTGCCAGGTGGATAGAACATTCATGCGCACAAAGACAATGCCATTCCAGACTCTGAGATCTCAGAATTGGAATTCCTGTTTATTACTGCGTGAGACAAGGCCGTGTGCTCTGCCGCCGACCAACGGCTCGCAGGTACTTGGAGCCACACCGTCGGCCGCGACACTGCCGCGACCCGGCACCGCTTGACCTTCGTTTAGCTTGCCGCTCCACGTGCTCCACACGCAGCGTACCATAAGAAGTGAAGGTTGAACGTTGAGCTCTGAGATCGAGATCTGAGCACGACACGCTTATCTGCTGTTCATGGCTCCAGTTGCGGAGGGATGAGAACACCGGGAACCGAGTCAGCAAATGCGGGTGACCCGAACACCAACCTCGCGGTCGCGTCTCCCACATGTGCATGACGGCGACGCCTTCCAAAGCGTGGGTATCAGCAGAAGACACCTCGTTCCGTAGTTGGCGATTCATGACAGATCATGCGTCATGACCCGAGGTCAGGTCGGGCGAGTGATGGGACTGGGACATAGTAGTCTCGCGGCTCTGTGGCGCCTGCGAAGCTCGAGGCCTGACGCAGAGTCCGACACCTGCGCTGCTCGGTACCGGGCAGGAGCGCTAGGGACTCGCACAAAACTGACATGCGCATCTCCCGCCATGGATGACACGGCAACCTCGGCACCACCGTTCTTGCGAAGTGGGCGCGAGTTCGCCGCCAAGGAACGAACTCTCGCGGCTCGGTCAGAGTCCGCCGCGAGCGGATGCGCGCAGGTAAGTATGCCAGAGACCCATTCGCACCTGCTCGAACAGTCGACAGGGAGGTTGGGTGCGTCAAGATATCCTGCGGCCCGCTGGACGATCCAAGGGATCGAAGAACGAGGTGGGCAGGTGAAGGAAGATGTGCGCGGTGCGGGGCGGCGCAGATCCCAGGGGCCAGCCTAATTGTAATCGCGGGGGAATGGTGTGCTTGTCTCGCACGAGCATGCCACGCGACGCTTCTGATTCTCGGCGTACATACGGGATACGCCGTGACGTGCTCGACGAGCTTTTCCGCCGCGACCCGCCACCATGCGCGAGCGCGCATGAGCGCGGCCGGCATCGCTGCACTGTGGGTCTGCGCTGCAACCCAAATGCGTCGCATGGAGCCATGGACCTTCTTAAAGAGTTCCAGCAGATTCACATCCCACTACTACTTTGGTTTGCCGGCTCGTGGCGGGATGCGAGCAGGGGCGCGCGCGCGAGGCGGCTGTCGCAGCCTGGCAGGGCTCATGACACGCTTACCGGATGGGCCGAATACTTTGAAAGACAGTTTTCGTTGCGTAGGACGAGAATAGGAAATGCCTTGCTTGGACTGGGCCCGGTGGAAATTGGGCCGCAGACATGGATGCCGAGGTGGCGCCCCAGGTTCGTGAGGTGGGCACGGGCGCCCTTCTTTGCCAGCAATATTGAATGGATCGGCAGATCTACAGTATACAGACCGGAAAGATTGTCTGACCACCTGCAGCTGCAACCCTGACGCGGACGAGCGAGGAGAGGGAGAGGCTTGCTCAACCCTTCGCAAGCTCGCCGTTGGCGGTGCCGTCTGGGCTCGTCGACGCGTGATTCTTCAGCAACGCTTGGAGACGGCACCTCCTGAAGTTGAGTGAATACATAGTCCTCCACCGCCCAAGTAGTGGCGAACGGTGAACTTTGAAGGGTGCAATTTCAGGGATGTTGGGTGGCTTCTCTGAAACAGCATCGCGCGCGTGCGGGATGGAATTGCTGAGGGGCGGGTCGTCCATGGGACAAGTCGTTGCTGGTGTGCTCCTCGGTAGAAATACGTGGTCTCCACAGATTCACACCACGTAACAAAAGAGACAGAGAGCGAGGTGCCTGACGGCAAGCGCTCGTCGCTGATCACGTTAGTCCGCTTGCTGCGGTCTGACCCCGACGCTGACGCGAAAAAAAAGCCGGGAGGTCGCGTCTGTCTCTCTCTCCGCCCCACACGTCGCGATGCAGGGCCCGCCAACATCGTGGTACCGCCAGCCGGCAGACGATTCGCAGGAGCAGGACGACCGCTCCGATGCACCGCCGCCCCCGCCGCCTCACGCTGCTGGACCCCACGCTGCGTTCACGCCGTACCGCCTGAATGGGCACCCGGCGCCGTACAACCCGCCTTACAACCCGCCTCAGTACGCGCCATACTACCCCGAACCGGTGCACCAGGCTCCGCTCGACCTCAACCAGTACGGCCGGCTTGCCCAACCGCATCAACTTGGACGCCAAGACTCGGCTCCAGGCGCGGGCGACGACAGCTACCGCCCCGATCCGGTTCACCAGCGGCACTACTCGCACCCCGGCTCGTCGTCGCAGATGCAGTACAGCGACCCGAGCGCAGACGACCGCCGCGCGTCCTACTCGCACTCGGCGCCGCCGCTTTTCGCCCGCCAGCTGCCGCCGCCGGCGCTCGAGCAGCCCGCGCCGTACCACCGTTCGACGTACCTGCCTCCAGAGTGGAACTACGGGCAGACGCAGCAGCAGATGTACAGCCAGCAGCAGCGCGGCGACAACCTCGCGCGCGTCGACAGTCCGCGCGAGCCGAGTCCCCCCGGCCACGGCCACTACTCGGCCGCCGCGTCCGTCTCGTCGATGGACGACCACCGGCCGCCGCTTGAATTGCAACGATCGAGTGGCAGCAGGGCCGTCTCGGCGAGCCGCAGGACGAGCGACGGCGAACGCGACGAGGGCACGCACGACGAGCGGCAGGCCGAGCAGCTCGATGGCAACGAGTCGGAGCCCCCCGCCGCCGCCACGCCTGACGCCGAGTCCGACGGCAAGAAGAGTCGAAAACGCCGCCGGCTCAAGGGCGAGCTTCCCCGCGATCACGCGCTCCGCAAGTACAAGTGCGAGGAGTGCGAACGTGAGCCCCCCATGACCTCAGGTCCGCACCAGATGCTGACCTCGTCCGTGCCTCATTCCTTTCCGAAACCTCACGAATCTACTATCGCGCTCGTAACAAACCACCTCCACCACCATCGACCTTTACTCGCGCCGCCTTTCGCCGCATCCAGAGAAATTCGCACGTCCGAGGTGCGTGCGGACCCCCCACCCACCGGCCACCCGGTCGGACCTTCTTCGCGAACTCAACATACTAATGTTTTGTTATCATCTACAGCGCGCTGGCGACCCACATTGTGAGCACTGCCGGCCTGTCGGCTGCGCGAGGGGATAAATGCTGACCGTTGCGTCCTGTCCGCTTCAGCTCATTCACACCAAGGAGCGACGTGCGCCCTCCCCACCTATGTGTCAACTTTGTATTCACTAACACGTGCTTCATTCACAGCCTTCGTCTGTATCACCTGCGAGAAGAGCTTCGCCGTCATGTCGAACCTCCGCCGTCATTGCCGCGTCCGGGTCCGCCCTTCCGATTTCCGAGTACCGGACCATGTCTGACCACTTGTTGGCTCGCAGAAACACGCGATACCTCCACCTGCAGTTCGTGGCTCGAACACCGCGGCTGCGGCTGCCGCCGCTGCTGCCGCCGCGCCAGACAACTCGCGCACGACTTCCTGGGTCGGATCGGCAGGATCGCACGCGCCATAGTCCCGACCTCACGGTGAATTGCCCTTGCTGGGGCTCTGATCTGGGGTCCTGGCTGATTCTCTTGCGTCTGGCCAGTTCATATGCTTTGGGTGGGAGAGCACAGACAGTAAAAAGGAACTGGTCGGAGGTCGGGATGGGACCCGAGTTCACGCACGCATGGATATTGTTGTTTTGGATAGGATCGCTCGATCACATGATTGAAGAAACTAATGGGGCTGTATCAATCGACCTTTGCGAGCGCGATGGGAATCGAGAGGTTGACCGCACAGGGGTCGCAAGCAGGGGGCATGTTAGGTCGTCCCCTTGCTCCCGGTCCTCTACTCCTAACGACTGCCTCGTTCTCTCGCCCTCGGCGCTCTCGCAACTTACGACGCTCACGACCGGTTCCCAGCGACGCCCGACGCTCCCACCGCGCGATCGACCGCCGCCACTCGAGCGCGACCGTCCCGACCGGCACCCTCGACTGCCCTTGTTCCCCGCCAGCCGCGCGCGCGCCGACACTCATTAAGTTTACCCACCCAGCTTCACCGGGTGCATCTCACTGCTCCACTAGCGGTACCTCCAGCGCAGCAGCCCCGGCGGCGCTCAGCTCAAGGTCAGTTGCGTTTCCGATTCTTCCGCGTGGCAGGGTCCTAAGCTGACTGCTGTCGCGCCCACTGAAGCCTTTGGCTCCCGATGAGCTTCATGAACACGCCCACTACGGCCCCGGGCGAGGTTGAGGTGGACCCGATCGCGCTGAACGACCTCGCGGACCTCCCGACGCAGGCGTCCCCGAGCGCGGATGACCTCCTGCCCATCCTGCGTGCCCGATTCAATGACGGCCTGCTATACACCGACCTCAGCCCCAGGTACGTTTTTTTGCTTTGTATCGCTGGTGGGAGTGCTCTGAGGTGTCAGCTTTGGCACTGGGTAAGCGCTGATGGTTCTGGCGCAGGGTTCTCGTCGCATTCAACCCGTTCCAGGAGACGCAGGCGTCGAGCCAGGCCGTGCTCGCCGACTGGAGCGCCGAGTACGCCGACTGCGGTACGGAGGGCATCCGCGGCCGCCTCACGCCGCACGTCTGGGCCATGAGCGGCAAGGCGTACTACTACATGCGCAGGACCGGACAGGACCAGACCATCGTGCTCAGGTGAGTCGTCTTTGCAATTTTTCGGGGCGCGATGCTCCGCAGGCTGCGCCCTCGCGCAGATTGGGTTCGCGAGGAGCCCCATTCGCTGACATCTGGGTCCCACCGCAGCGGAGAGACAGGTTCGGGCAAGTCAGAGTCCGGCCGGCTGCTGCTCAAGTCGCTCGTCGACCTCTCGAGCCCGCCACCGGGCAAGAAAGGCTCCAAGCTCGCCGCGACGATCCCCGCGGCATCGTTCGTGCTCGACGCGTTCGGGTCCGCCGTCACGATCGCGAATAACAATGCGTCCCGCTTCGGCCGGTATACGGAGCTCCAGTTCTCGGACGCAGGCCGCCTCATGGGCATCAAGGGACTCGAGTACTACCTCGAGAAGTCGCGCGTGACCGGCGCGAGCGCAGGTCGGCCGTCCTGATCACCTCAGAACCGAGCAATCGCTGACTTTCAGTCTCAAGGCGAGCGCAACTTCCACATTTTCTACTACCTCGTCGCCGGAGCGAGCCCCGATGAGCGGCACCACCTTCACCTCGACGACGTCACCACGTTCCGGTACCTCTCGCACCACCGCAGCGCCGCCGCGAACGGCTCGCCGGACGCGGTCAAGTTCACGCTGCTCAAGGAGGCGTTCAAGGCGATCGGATTTCCGAAGAAGGTCGTCGCAAGCCTGTGCCAGATCCTCGCCGCGATCCTGCATCTAGGGAACCTCGACTTCCACATGGACAAGGCGCGCAACGTCGACTCGAGCGTTGTCAAGAACACGCACGTCCTCGAGCGCGTGGCCGACTTCCTCGGCGTCGACGCGACGGCGCTCGAGCACGCGCTGACGAACAAGTCGATGCTCGTCAGCGGCGAGATGTGCGCCGTCTTCCTCGACTCGGAGAGCGCGTCCGCGAACCGGGACGACCTTGCCCGCGCGCTGTACGGACTCGTGTTCTCCTGGATCGGCGAGTTTTTGAACCAAAAGCTCTGCCGCGACGACTTTGCGACGTTCGTCGCCATCGTCGACTTCCCCGGCCCCGTCTCGGCCTCGGCGCACCGCGACGCGGCGGGCCTCGACGCGTTCGCGTTCAACCTCGCGTCCGAGCGGGTGCATGCGTTCGGCCTCGAAGAGCTCTTTGAGAAGAACAAGGCCGAGTACGCGTCCGAGGGCGTCGACCGCGTGCTGCTCGGGCTCGGGACGACGTATCACTCCAACGCCGAGTGCCTCCGCGTGCTCACGAACGTCCCCGGCGGCCTCGTGCACATCATCGACGACCAAAGCCATCGGCGCGGCAAGACGGACGCGACGATGCTCAAAGCGATGACGAAGCGGTGGGGCAGCAACCCCTCGTTCGGCAGCCGCGACGGCGACGACGCGCTTGGCCGCCCGGGCACGTTCCTCTGCTCGCACTGGGACGGCCAGGTCAACTACTCGGTCGAGAACTTTATCGTCGACAACTCGTCCGCGATCGCGCCCCACTTTGTCGAGCTCCTCGGCGGCACGACCCCCGCGGTCGGCGCGGGCGGCCTCACCACCCCGGGCGCACGCGACCAGCTCTCGACCGGCGGATCGTCCCTCTCCTTCGTGCGCCAGCTGTTCGCGGGCGACTCCATCCAGACGACCGCACACCCGAAGAGCGAGGCGACGATCGTTGGCGCGAACCAGAAGGTCGGCCCCCGTCGTGCACCGTCGACGCGCCGACCCAAGGGCACCGGTCGCGGCGCAAAGGCTGCCGAGGACGAGGACGAGGCGCCCGCCGCACCGGCCGGCCTCGCGGGCCGGTCCGTGATCAAGGAGTTCGACGATGCGCTCTCGCTCCTGCTCACTACAATCGCGGAGACCAAGTCGTGGCATATCCTCTGCCTGCGCCCGAACGACGCGCAGCTGCCGAACCAGATCGACGCCAAGCTGCTCAAGCAGCAGATCCGCGCGCTCGTTCTCCCCGAGCTCTCGCGCCGGCTCGGCGGCGAGTGGAATGCCAACCTCGAGCAAAAGGAGTGGTGGGACCGCTACCAGGGCATCGCACCGCTCGCCGAGTCGGTCCAGGTCCTCGCCCCGCTCATGTACCGCGACAAGGTCAACAAGATCCGCGAGATCTTTGGCTGGCAGGAGCGCGACATGGCCATCGGCACGACCAAGGTGCGCCCCGTTCCCACTAACCGTTGGGATGTCAGAAAAGCTCACTATGTGACACGACAGGTCTTCCTCAGTGACTTTGCCTTCCGCCAGCTCGAGGACCTCATCCGCACCGATGAGCACGAGGAGCGCCAGCGGAACCAGGAGCGGGCGCAGGCAGATCGGAAGAGCACACGTCTGAACTC
>ERZ1463038.258-NODE-258-length-17002-cov-13.432466_pt1 | contig 17002 bp, 25 predicted proteins | sample MGYA00564479_ERZ1463038 | MGnify/ENA primary metagenome ERZ1463038 (study PRJEB39244, sample SAMEA3635134) | Helicobacter pylori | study: EMG produced TPA metagenomics assembly of PRJEB11511 data set (Assembly of a 5300-year-old Helicobacter pylori...
AGACGTGTGCTCTTCCGATCTGAGGCGGCGACGTAGTCGAGCGGGACTCGGCCGGCCGAGTTGGCCGGGATGGAGAGGCCGCCGAGAACTGACTGTTTGGTGCAGTCGGTCAGCGCTTCGCGCCAGAAATCACAAAGCAAGGACGAACCATGAGGACCGCGACGTCGGCCTGCTCGACGTCCTTGCGTGTGCCCGCGAGCCCCCAGTCGTCCGAGTACGCGTCATGCGCTCCGCTCGCTCCACCATCGCTCACTCCCGCGCCCCAGACGACCAGCGGCGTCCTCGTATTGTCCGGCTCGCCATCGCCGTGGTTGCCCTTTGCGCTCATGCCGTGGTCCGCCGTAAAGACAAACGCGGTCCTCCCATCGCCATAGTACTCGTCGAGGACCCTGACCGTCTCCTCGACGACGTAGTCCACTACTCGGATGTTGCGGTGGTATTCGGGTCCGTGAGGGCGGTACGAATGGCCCGTGGTGTCGAGTCCGAGGAGGTGCAGGAAGAAGACCGTGCCGTCCGCTCTGAGCGTCTTGTCCAGCTCCTCGCTCCTGGTCGAGTTCGCCAGTAGCTCCTTGAGCCGATCGAGGACCCACAAATCGAGCCGCACGGCGTCGGTCGAGAAGTCCTCGTACTCGTCGCCATAGCTCCACGCGTCAACGCGGCCGTGCACGGCGCCGTCTCTGAACATGGGCAGAATGTCCGGACTCCCAAAGGAGAAGGAGTGGGAGGACTGGTTGAAGACCGAGTCGAACGCGACGGGGTTCGCCTGCCAGCCGCGCGTGACGGCCGAGACGTCCTCGTACATGCCCCCGATGAGCGCGACGTGCCCTGGACGACTTTCGGTCGGGACGCGCGTGTGGGAGATGCCCCAGGACGCTGCTCGGGACTGAATGAGAGAGCGGAGGTAGGGCGCGGGGGTCGTGAGGCCCGCTCCGGCGGGCGAGTGCGGCGCGACGGGGTCGAGTGGGGAAGGAAGTGGGTCCGAGTGGGCGAACGGTGGGTCTGGATACGTCTGGAAGAGCTTGTCCGCGCGTAGGCCGTCGCCTGCGGACGCGTTACGTTAGCTGGCGCAGCACCACACGCGCCGAGGAGCGCTCACCGACGATGAGCACGACGCGCTTGGCTAGTGCCTCGCCCACTGCTCCACCCGGTCCGGCTGACTGGCCGACGCCGAACCGGACCGGGACGGGCGTGACGGGCGAGCGGAAGTAGATGTCGAAGATGGACCCGAGGTAGATCAGGTGGAACGCGACCGACAGCACGAGCAGCGCGGACGCCCCACCAAAGTGGGATGTGGCTCGCGGTGGGCGTGCGCCTGGTGGCATCCTGACCGGGAGCGGGCGGCTGGCGAGCGCGGGTCGGCCGGCGCGCTTCGGGTGATTGGCAGTGGTGCGGGTCAAGAGGCGCTCGTCGGCATCGCTCCCTTTTCAACCTCACTCTACAACTAAAACCAAAAAAACCAAAACCTGCTCAGCATGACCCAGACCGTCCTCGTCACCGGTACGTCCCATCCCCGCACCTCTCGCTCGCACGGCTGACCCGAGCGACAGGCGCCTCGGGCTTCCTCGCGGCCTACGTGATCTCAGAGTTCCTCTCCGCCGGCTGGTCCGTCCGCGGTACTGTCAGGTCGACTGCCAAGAGCCAGCACATCCTCGAGCGGTACCCCAAGGGCAGCAAGCTCGAGCTCGTCGAGGTGCCCGACATCGTCACCGGCGAGGGCCTGGAGGCCGCGCTTGCGGGTGCGTTGGTCCGCGGCACGGAAACAGGATGGTGCTGATGCGGAGGAACAGGCGTCGATGCCGTCGCGCATACCGCGAGCCCTTGTACGTCAGTTCGGCCGGGCGACAAGTGGGGCCGTCGGGTCAAGGTGGAGCTCACGCCGTTGTGTGGATGCAGATCAGCTGTCGGTCGAGGACCCGATGAAGGACTTTATTCGTCCCGCTGTCGATGGGACGCTCTCCGTCCTCAAGGCTGCCAAGGTGCGTGCAGGCGGGTCAGCGTGCGGCCGAGTCGGCCAGAGTGGAGGCTGATTGGCAGCGCAGGCCGCTGGAATCAAGAGGGTCGTCGTGACGAGCTCGTTTGCGGCGGTGACGAACTTCATGCTTGGTGAGCTCCGCTTGCGAGATGCGAGGCCTTCCCGGCGGGGCCAGGACGGCGCTGACTTGTAGACTTTTGCAGGCGGACCGTTCCGCGACTATACCTACACTTCGAAGTGAGCTTCCTCTCGACCCAGTACTGCTCTTGTACTCGAATCTGACCCGCTTTACCGCGCGACAGGGACTGGAACCCCTCCACGCTCGAGATGGCGCTCGAGCCCGGACGCCCGGGCGCGTTCGTCTACTCGGCCAGCAAGACGCTTGCGTGCGCTACCTCGGCTCTTCTCCAGGACTACTCCTGACTGACTCGTTCTGTTCCGCAACCGCTCAGCGAGCGGGCCGCGCTGGACTACGGCCAGGCATCAGGACTGCAAGGTACTCGATCTCCCACCATCCAGCAATCCAGTCCAGACCTCTGACGCCATCCTGCCGCAAAACCAGTCGTGACTCTGAACCCTCCGATGATCTGTTCGCACCCCTCCCCCGCCTCTCCGTCCCGCTCGCGCTGCTGACCCCGGACCTCGTCCAGACGGCCCGCCCCTCCAAGCGATGCACACCAAAGCAGACGTCAACACCTCCTCCGCGGCAATCTACGCGCTCATCGCGGGCCCAGCGGACCGCGAGGTCCCCGGCGACCGACTGCCGCTGTTCTGCCATGTCCAGGACGTCGCCAAGGCACACGTCAAGGGTCCGTACCTCCCTTCTAAATCGGTTTTGCTAGACATTCAAAGGTTGACCCGATCCGGTGCGCAGCTCTCGAGGCAACCGATGCGGTCGCGGGCCAGCGCTTCCTCCTCTGCGGCGGCGCGTTCACCTGGGCCGAGGTGCGCCCTTCCCTCGCGGTTCCGCTCGCCTTCCTGTTTCTGATTGCATCGAACAATGCAAGGCCACCGCTTACCTCCAAACCGTGCGACCGGCGCTCGCGTCGCGCCTGCCCAAGCTCACGACGGACCCCTCGGACCACGCCAAGATCGCGACGCTCGACACGACGCCGGCCAGGGAGCTTCTCGGGTTCAACGAGTTCAAGGGTGCGTTTTCTGCCCACTCTCGACATCGCGGGGAGAGCACTGATGGGAATTTGATGAGGGGATAGGGTGGAAGGCGACCCTGCTCGAGACGGTCGACGCGCTCGTTGATAAGGAGAAGGAGTGGACTGCGTAGGGACGCCCCGACGATTCGGATATGGTGCAGTGCTCGATCGTGGTCGAGTATTGGGCGAGGCAAAGTGGTGCAAGTCGGAGCGGTGGATGCGCCGCCTCTCGTTGTGCTGCCTGCACCCAAGTTGGCTGCCCTCAAGCTATGCTTCCGCGGCGGTGAAGGATTGCATACAAACAAGTCTAGCTGAACAGATGTGCCACTGACCACTCCGACTTTGGTATTGAGGCTACGAGCACGGGAGTCCTCTGGATGCGAGCGGGGGGGGGGGGGGGGGGGTCACCCTGCATGACGCGTTCACGGTCAGGAGGGCCACGGACTCAAGCGTATACTCAAGTACTCAAGGTCAGGGTGAGCGAGATAATTAGAAAGGGATGCAGAGATATCGATCCGAAGTGGCTGGTCCGGGCTCAAAGTGTCTGCTTTTCCAACGAACGCCGGCGGCGAGGGACAGGGGGGGGACGATAAGAATCAAGCGAGCGTGATAGCGACGAGCGTCACCGCCAGGAGGGAGCGAAGATCAAAGATGAAGAGCGACCCGGCGCGACTGTCCTTGGTCGCGCCGGTGGCGGAGGTCGTAGCCTTGCCGCTGAGCGACGACGCGGGGAGGACGGACTTGGGCAGGAGCGGCTGCGTCTCGATCGTGCCCGAGCCAACCATGACGTACTGTCCGATCGAGGGAATGTTGTTGATCACGACAAACCTGCGTTTTAGGAGCGCGGGGGGGTCAGCAGGAGGCGAGGTTGGGAGAGAGGGCGGCACGGACAGCAGTGCGGGTCCGGGGACGAGAAGGGCTGGGTTCGGTGCGAGCTGAGCAACGTGCAGAGTGGCGCTGCCGTCGCTGTTACCCGTGTAGGAGCTCTGCGGGGAAAAGAAAGTGAGCTTCAACGGTTGCGAAATGTGAATCGGCACCGACCTCGAGCTCGACGTAGCGCATTCCAAAACTACAAATGGGCACAGCGAGTTCAATACCCAAATGTCCAGGCTTCGGTACATTCAAGAGCCTTACTTGATGGCGTGGGTGGAGAACCCGCCGCGCATCAGCCCGACGAACGCCGAGCCGAGGTTCGCGGTCCCGTTGATACTTGATGAGGGCAAGGTAAGGTTGAACCCATCGCCACCGTACGTGATTTTCTCGGGGATTCCAGAAGGCTCAGGTCGCCCGGCGTCGTAGTAGGACGGGTAGAAGCGCTCGGCGCGGTACTGGGGACGCGGATCAGCAGTTGCGGGAGGAACCGGGAGCGGTGGGAAGATGAGAGCCGACCTCAGTCTTGAACGGGTAAGACGCGTTGTTGGCCTCGGTGATGACGTCCGCGTTCGGGTTCGAGCCCGCGATGAAGACGGACCCGTCGGGAAGGATTGTTGCCGCTGGTTCAAGCTTTTTCATCAGCACCCCCATCCCACGATTTTTCAGTCAGACTAATACACACAAGAGTGGTACATGCGGTTCACAGTCGAATTGGGCAAGCTCGCGTCGTGGCGCAGCCCCGCCGGCGCCGAGTGGTTGTAGTAGGAAGGTGCGAGGATGGGCTCGCGAGCGTAGCTCTGGCCGTACTTCTGTGCCCACTTTTGAGTACCGTAGCCCGCTGAGCCGTAGCCGACACCATTGACGAGGAAGAGCCTGGTGACTGCCTTGCGTCAGAAACGGAGTACTCGCGCGAGTGGGACAGGCTGCGGACCTTTGGTCGGGGAGAATGATGAAGTTGCCCATGCTGGACAAGAAGGATGAGCGTCAGTACCTTTTCGATTGAATGGAAATTCGATAAAGCTCACCCACGCCGGTGAGGAAGATCGTCCTCGTCGGCGTAGGTCGGACTCGAGTCCATCGGATTGATCCTGTCACCACGGACAATCTCAGCAGCCACTGGCAGTATCGTTCGTTGAAAGGCACGCACGAGACACACTGTTTATTTTGAATCAGGTCAGCCAGCGATACTCACGCCCAAGGCAAGCAATGTGACGCACAGAATCCGAAGTCGGCGTGTCGACGATCGCCCACTTGTCCTGATCCCAGCTTCGCAGATTGGGTCAGCTCCTCGCCGCACTATGTCCCAGACAAGAACCAGCTCACTCATCCCTCTTCGGGTCCATCCCACCACAGAAGAGCAAGGTCGGCTCCCAACTGTTGGCCTTGGTCAGAGGCAGCATCGCCGACGCCGCGCTTCCAGGGTACGTCCGCTGCGCGTGAGTCATGTTTGGGAGGCGAGTCTCTGAAGCCGTAGTGTAGTTCATGAGAGTCGTCATCCACGATGCTTGCAGGAAGAGTAGTCCGGACGGCAGGAGCCAGGTGAGGGGGTCTTCGCGCATCAAGTCAGTTTCCAGGAGTAGGGTGGAGGATCGCGAGACGCACAGAGGTTCGCGGGCTGCGAGTCGACGAGGAAAGTACTGCTTACTGGAGTGCCGCGGGAGGGGAAGAACTCGCTGGGGGTGTCGCAGGACGGTCAGTATGGACGGAGCGCACTGGCAGGACGACGAGGTAAACGCACTAGGTCGGCACGTTCTGCATCTCGCCCGGGTCGTTGACGAACCCGCCCCACAGCTCTCCACCGATGATGATCGAGCTCTGATGTCATGTCTCGCTCAGCGTCCAGCGAATAAGAAAGAAGGGTGGGAAGGAGCGCACCCCATCCTCGAGCGTCTCCAAGCTGGGGTACCACCGGTTGAGCGGCATGCCATCGAGGTCGTCGTACCACGTGCACTTTTCATCGTCGCACGGCGTGATGAGCCTCTGAGCTCGGCCTCCCGAGAGATCCTTGTACGCGCCCGTCGAGGTCGACTCGGTCATGTTGAGCGCAGAGTCCGAGACGCCGCCGGTCGTCACCGCGTTGTTCCCCCCTGAGAACGCTCGATGAGCACTCAAAATTAATTGAAACAAGTACATGATCTCGTACCAGCATTGATCCACGACCTGCGCCTCTCATCAGCCCTGCCCAGATCCCACGGAGCAACGAGGCCGCGACGCACCCGTTCCCGAGCAGCGTCCCACCGGCACAGAACGAGTTGGTGATAATGTCCATCGCACGATACGTGTTCGTCGTCGTGTCATACTCGGTCGCCCAGGCTGGGTGTCCGCCGACCGTCGCCGGGTTGTTCTCGACCTGCGACCCTCGATGAGCTCAGGCCCGCGGGGGATGCAAGGGGAACGAACACGCCTTGTCAACGATGTACACCTTGTTAGCCGCCTATCTTTGTCCATTAGTGGTGCGCGTGAGGTGAGCACAACGTGGACGCACGCCGAGGAACAGCTGCTGGGCGGACACTCCTGAACGGCGCGTCTTGGCGTGAGCTCGGGGCCATGGTTCCGTTCTTCTCCGAGTCAGGACGTACCAGTCTCTCCAACGAGCTCCCAGGTGTTGGCTTTTCCCGCTCCAATCACTCCAGACGACAGAGCAAGGGTTGCGACGACGAACGGGAGCGCCATCGTGGGCCGCATTGTGGCGAGCGCTGTGGTTGCGAGCGGGGCGCGTGGCAGTGGTCGAGTAGGTCAATTGAGTGAGAGATGGACGAGAGACGAGATTTTCGAGGCGAGCAGAACTAGAAGAAGGCGCCCAGTGCGCCGGGGTCAGCCCCACCTCTCGCAGCTTCCCTCTACTTCTGTACGTCGCGCGGTCGGGGCCGCGGGCTTTCCACGAATCCCATCGCTCTCCTCGCATTCCTAGGAGCTTTTGATCGACTTCGAATCTGGATGTGCGACCTGTTCCTCGGCCCCGAGGGCGTTGCTCGAGGTGGCGGTGGTGCCGTGCCCTCGACGCCAGCTCAACGCTCGATCGTAAGACGGTGCGGCGTTTCCCCTGCAGACTTTAAAGCGAGCAGATAGATCTTAGAGCTTAAACATCCTGTCTTCCTAGCTGATGAGGGTCAGAGACGTCGGAGATTGGCCCGCAGCGGGCGAATCACGCGTGAAGGAACCCCGTTCGCAGCGCTTGTCTACTCTTCTCCACTTGCTTTGGTTTTTCAGTAGTGATAAAACCTCCCACTGTACACCAACACGGACATTCTCTGAGCAGGCGCCTCCCGGAACACGGACTTTGACTGCCGCGACCAGCCGCGAAGGATGTGTGCCCAAGTCACTGCATTCAAAGCTCAGTGTCTCATCTCTAATAGCTCAAGCTACAGATTCATCAAGGATGCAGAAGTTGTTGTTCCTGCTCACGTCGGTGATGAGCAAGACGAACCCGTTGCTCGAGATATCAAGGCTGAACGCGCTGTTCGGATTCGAAGCAGCTGGAGGGTATGCTGATCGAGAAAGCTGACATGTACTGACGACCCCCAGGATGACGAACACGTCCGTCGCGGTCAGGAGAGCCTGAACGGGCCATGGAGCAGCACGACGTTGGCTGTCCCCGCACGATACCTACGTTCGAAAGAACTTGAGATTGTCTTATAAGGAGGTGTTCTTTTTTCAATTGGTTATGTTGTTGCTGCTCGCTTGCTTATCCATTGTGTTCTATTCGGTACATAGGCAGTCAGCCTCACGCGCACCGACAAAGAGCTGATTGCCCGCCGCACCAGGCCGACGAACCGCTGGCTCCAACAACTATACGTGTCGTCCGCTTCCGGTGGGTCACCTGCCCTCGCCTCGCCGTCTCGTCCGAGCCGGAACATTTTCCTCCTCGCCAGACTTGCCCGAGAGCTTGAGTATCTAGCGTGTATAGGTAGCTCGCTCGGCAGGCTGGCATCCGGTGTACGGCGACGACGAGGCAGCAGCCTGGACCCGACCTCTGAGCGAGCCCGGCCCGGCCCGCCCGCCATGCAGTCCTCTGCCTGGCCGGTTCAGGAGGGGAGAAGCAGCAACAGGAGCGTCGTGCGGGTCGCGGGAAAGCGTTCGGAGCACATCGCGAGAGGAGAAATGCGCATCTCTATTTCTGGACCCCCGTTAGCCGACCGCGCGCTCCAGCTTACCCTGCCGTTTTTCATGGGGCGATGGTTGGTGCTGGGGGAGGTGGTTCGGACATTTGCGGAGGGAGTCTGGAGAGCTAGAGGATGAAAGGCCGATCCAGCAGGAACCGGCGCGGGGGATGGACGAGGAACGACGGAACTGCAGATCGTGTGAGGGCAGGCGAAAACTCGAGGCCTGGGCCCCGCGCGCGGGCGAAACGATGGGCCTATTTTTGGTGGGCGCTGTCGGGAGCGAGGCGTGGACGTCGTCGAAGGCGCCTCGTCGATTCTCACCACCACGCCCCGACCGCGCTCGCACGCCCGGACAACCCCGCACACATCTTGACAAGAGGCCAGGTGAGTGGCGGAGCGTGAGCGGGCTCGGCCCAGCGAAGGTCGTGCCCAGGTTGAGCGCGTGCTGACGGGCCAGCACTCTTGGCAGCTCTATCGCCTATCGCCGGCCCCCGCCGCCTCTCGCTCACCCTCCCGTACGCTCTGCCTCTGCGGCGACCTCCCCCAGTCTCGGCGGCCACGGCGGGGCCGATGGACGCGCGCCTCGCTCGGACGAGCCAGGCGGGCGCTGAGACATTCCTGCGCCCGTCACAACACCCGCCAGAGCCTCCGCGCTCGCCGCCGTGGGCCAGCACGTCCGCCTTGACGGTCGAGAACGAGGACGGACGGGATGGGGCGGCCGGGGACGGGCAGTGCTGGTGCGGCGCAACGAGTACCGGTCGGTCCGCCCGCCGCCGGATGGGGAAGCGCGCCCGGCGGTCGAGCACGGGGTCGACCGCGCTCGCCGCTGCCGCTGCCGCTGCGCTCGCGCTGCTGCCGTGCACGACTGCGTCGCCAGTCCAGCTGGGGAAGCGAGTCGCCCTGCCGACCCCGATCGTCCGCGCGGACCTTCTCCTTGCATCTCCACCCACCCCCGATCCGAATCCGACCCCGACGACTGCGCCAGTCGTGCAGCGACGAGCGACACTACCGCTCTTTGAGCCGACGACGGCGTGGACGCTGAACGGCAAGACGGGCGCGGGTCGACTCGCGGCGTACCCCACCAATGCGCCGGCAGGCACGGTCATGCAGGACAATTTCGACGTCGCGGCCTCGTCCGCCGTCTCTGCCTCGTCCATCTCCTTCACACGCGCCTCAGCCTCGACTCCAAGTGCGTCCTCGGCGAGCGCGTCGTCGTCGGTGTCGAGCAAGTTCGTCGTGCCCGCCGGGTGGGCGGCCAAGTCGCGCAAGACGGACTACTACGCCGTGCCGGTCATCATCTCCACCTCGGTCATCCTCGCCGTGATCGTGATTGGGGCGATCGTCGGCTCCGTCGTCTGGCGCCGCAAGGCCCGCATCGACGGCCGCAAAGCCGAGCGCCGGGACCCAGAGAAGGCCCTGGCCGCAAAGGGCGTCGTCGGCCGCGCGCTCGCCAAGGTCCGCAAGGGCAAGGGAAAGGCGAAGGGATCCGCAGACGGCGGCAGCGATGCCGGCCGAGCGTCGCCTGTTGTCGCGAGCGGCAGACTCCGCCAGCGGCGGCCAAGACGCGCGAGGCCCGCTAGGGTCGATGCGCCCGACGACGAGAATACCGCGCTCACCCGCTCTGTCAGCTCGGGCAGCCATGCTCCGCCGGACACGCTCACCCACCGCCTCGCGACCCGGCTGCGGCTCAAGTCGTCCGCGCCCGCGTCCGAGGCGAGCCCGACGGTCGTCTTCTCGAACGGCAGCCCGCTCACGCGCAGTCGATCGACTCTCGGCTTGACCCTCAGCCGCACGTCGTCGCACCAGTCCTCGCTCGGCCAGCCCGCCGACCGCCCGTCGTCCCTGCGCGCGCCTCCCCCCGCGCCCGCATCGCCGTCGCTCAGCTCGCCCAGCTCAACCTTCGGCGGTCTCTTCGCACTCGACGGCTCGCTCCCCGCGCCCGGTCCCCCCGCGTACCGACCCTCGTCGTCCACAATCGGCACGACCACCCGACTGACCTCTTCGATCCTCCCCTCCCGCCGCGTCCCCCCGCCAGTCGACGACGAGCTGCGTTGGCCCGAGGAGAAGGTCCGACCACCGAGTCGTTCCCCCACTCCCGTCGCTTCCACTTCCGCCCCGCCCCCACCGCCCCCGCCAGTCGACGAGCCCGAACCGGACGAGCACCCACCAGAGCCGTTCGCAGCGCACCTCGCCACGGACGACAAGGCACTGCTCGCGCTCATCGCCCAACAGGCCTCGTCGTCCGCCTCCTCCTCCGCCGAGCGATTGCAAGGCACTGCACCAGACGCCGACGTCGACCCGGACGGGTTCGAGCGCTTCGAGCCGGAGACCGAGACGCCACCCGACTCGACATCGACCATGCTCCCGCTCCCGCCGGCGGCCGTCCGCACCGCATTCGACTTCAGCAGCGGTACGCAGGACGTCCTCCCGCTCCCGGTCTACGTACCACGGACGGACGCGCCCGAACCGAGCGCGCCCCCGCCCGACGAGGACGATGAGGACGGGTACGACGCCGAGGAGCGGTACGACGAGGGGCGGTTCGACGAGGAACGGTGGCAGGTGCGCCCAGCGTCGATGGAGGGCCGCGAGGAGCATCGCGAAGTGTAGGCCTCGTCTTGGATAGTAACCGGTAACCCCGCTTGTAGCATCGTCGTACCCCCCCGCAACCCATATCCGCAAAAATCAACAACATGGATCCGACTTGATACCCCCCTCACAGTTTCGTGCGAGTCATCTCGGGGAAGAGAGAGACAGTCGTGATGCTTCGAAGCAGCGGATCGGCTCGATCCTCCGCGACGCTCTCACGCCCGGTGCCCACCAGCGCGGGCGGACTGCTTGGGGCCAGGCTGTTTGGAAGACTTATAAGAGGCGCAAGCTCAAAGGCAAGTCTGTACAGACAAGCCCTGTAGGCAGCTCTGTAGGCGGTGTGTACTCGTCCACTTGAACCGTTCGGCATCGAGCGATCTGCGCTTCAGGCTACGACGGCCGCCAAGGGTACTCCGTGCCTATGAGAGACCAAATTAAACCCTGTCATGTTCTCTTCAAGGCGGGAGATCCCGTGTGCGAGGGTTTTCGAGACGCACGCACGCCGCCGTCGCGGGGTCTGTCCTTGCGATGCTCTGTACCTTCACTCTACCACCTTTCACATGCACACCAATATTAAACACTAGTCACTTTGGCACAAGGTCTTTCTCACCGGATCAGCTCCCAGCGTCGACTGATTCCCCAGTTCCCTGGCACGTACTCTTCCTCGCGGCGCCGCTCGCGTCTGCCCAGTCCACGTTGGACAGACCCTACTGTGACCGGAATTATTTCCACCGGCGGCCTTGGATAAACATTCCTTCCTGCTCCGTCAAACGGCTAGGGCTCGCTTAGCGTCTCGGACAGCGGGTTCGTCTTGGTACAGTAACGCCGATGTGATTGATCTTCCGCGCGCGTGTTGAGCAGGGTCAACCACTTCCCTTGACTTTCGAACCTGCTTATGATCCGCGAAGTTAATGATGGATGGAGAGGTAGGCAGATCATGATATGCCTGGAGACTGGACTGAGCGGGATTCCGCTGATTCACGTGGGAGCGCGAGAAGTCTTGTGGGCGGAAGCCCCAAGTCTGACTGACTCAGGATTGGTCCCCGCGCATCTCACCAGCACTGGCCCAATTGAGCATGAATATAATCTGAAAGCTGAGCAGCGACGGTAATATTGGCACCTTCATTGGGATTGTGAAATCCGCCTCGTCGACGCACCCCTCACTTCACCCTGTCCGACCGGTGACGAAAGAAGCAAGCGTCTCCCTTTCCACACAGTCCAGTCGTAGGATCCGCGTCCACCCAGCAGTATTTTGTTTGCTCAATCCGCGCCAGGTGCGCGGCGATATCATCGTCCGTGAACCTATCACGGACGTGAGAGTAGCGACAGTTCTCCGCGGGGCGAAAGCAGCCGATCGCAGAGCGGAAGTGCTCAGGACAGGGACACTATGAGTCGTTTATATAATCCTACACCAGATACTTCAGCCATTCAGCCGTAGTGTGAGCTCGCAGTGCACGTACGGCGCCGGGAACTTTTGGAACTCGCTCGGGGTTCGGGTTCCTCCGCACAAAGAGCGACATGAACTTTTTGGTCCTCGGCGTAGTTCTCATAAGCTGAGTTGAAGTTCCCCTTTTCGACAGTCCTCATCATGACGACCTTTGACAGCTGAGCGGGCGTCCATGACTTCAGCACCGAATGGTAGCCTTTGTCATGCATCCCGCCGAGCCAGATTCTTTTGCATCCTGTGTCGTCCCTCAGGAGTAGCAGCATTCCTGTAGGAATCACTAGCTAAGCTCCGGGGAGTGGAGGAACATCATAGGTGACAGACTCACTGTGGATCTGGTAATCCGCTGCCTGATGGGCCATCTCTACATCCCGAATCTGAAAGTTCGGTCCAGCCGTGTTAAACCCAGCTACAAAGGTGTCAAGGAAAGTGTAGTCGGGTATGCGATTGATCCGCATCAAATACGATATTAGGCCCAAACGGTTTCTAGGCGCCAAAGTGAGCACTTGGCGGCCAATTTAAAAGAGGGAGAGAGAGAGAGCTCACTGGAAGATAAAGCATCGTATCTCATCCTCTTTATGAATTGACTGTTTGGTGCGGTCCTCCAGTGCCACTACAAGCAGTTGCGCCGCAGCCTCTTGACCTCCAAGCTCCCGCTTGAGGATGAATCGTGTGTGTGAGAGCTGTGCGAGCCAGTAGTGAAACCCCGTGTTTTAAAGGACTGCGTTGACCCACAATATCGTTATCCCCGTCAATAAGGAGAATTGCGAAGGGTCTGGTTGGACGGACACTGTCGAATTCGTCCCAAGTCGGTAAGTCCACCACCCCGACAGACTCGTCTCTGCAGGCTCGAGTTAACAATAAAGAGGGGTCTGAGCGACTCAGTCATCTTGCACTGAAGGTTGATCCGGCGCGGAGTCATCACGCACACGCCGCACACGCCGCTTCCGCTGCGGCGGTGGAACCGACGTCGTGCTGTCGTTGGCGGTCTCGGCGTCCAGGAGCACGGCATGCTCATGATCGTAGGATGCGAAGTATCGGAAGTCCGTCAGGGAGGAGAGACAAGATCCCATGTTGAGTGGTGGAGAGAGAAAGGCGTAGATTTCTCTGCAGGTCTGACCGGTGTACAGGGCGATCCCTCGGTCGCGCCATACGTTGACTCGTGATGCAGGACATCTCAAAACTATAATTCTAACCTATGCTGCCCTTCCTGCATTACTCCAAGTCATCGTACACGATCCGCCTCTTCGCCAGTCGCCCGTCGCGGCGTGTCCTCGTCTCTCCGACAGCTCTCTTGAACCCCGGCGTCCTCGAGACCTTCTTGACCTCCTGTGCACTATCCCTCCGGCCCACATCCGCGACTTCTCCATCGCGCTTGAATCCTGGAGTCCGCGAGACCGCGACGGCCGGCTCCGGCTCCGCGACCGGGGCAGACATGTCGGCCTGGCGCCTGACGTTAATGTGCGGATGGTTCCGGTCGGCGTAGTTTGCTTGGTTGGAGCTGTTGATGCTGGGTGGCGAGCGTGCGGAGAGCGCCGAGGATGGAGTGGAGCCCCTCGTGGGTGCCGCGAGTAGCACGAGGGCCGAGAGTACGAGGAAGGGGAGGTTGAGGAGAGACGTGGCTCGCATTGTGATGGCTGGCAGAGGCGGGTTTCTCGCCCGTCGGGTGATGTTTGCGCTGCTGATGCACTGGCTTAGGGGGACGCGAATGGGTAAAGCAGGCGTGGGACTCGTACTTTCGATGAGCGCGGCGTAATGTAGGGGCTGGAATGGGTAGAGAGAGAGAGAGCAGGGCAACGAGTCGAAGCAGTGGGTGCGGCAGCATCGAGCCACGCGGGTGGCGAGTGGGTGAGAACGAAATCCCGGTGGCGAGTGGTCATCCCGGCGAGATCGGAACAACACGCGGTCGAGCGAATGATCGTCACTAAGGTTCGCCAATCAGTCATGCGCATCTTGAAGTCGGACCAGAGCATGCAGACGGCACGCTGCGGCGACGCACCTTCCGCGAGAGTGGGTACGCAACACCTGCAATGCAGTATGTCAGCTTTGATCAGCGTGCCGGATCTGAAGTCGCTGGGAACCGAATATGGTGTAGATTCAACTTTGACGGCAGTGAGGGATCGCGACCTTTAACAACCTGGGTGCTTTTCCGGGCGCAAGTATAATCGCGAGAGATCAGTCCCCACGCTGTAAACACCCGTGAGCAGCGGCGAAACAAAAGCCATGCCGCGCCAGACCTCAGCACAAGTCTACAGCCACACCATTCATTCTCAAGTCAGGCCTGCAAGTCTACAACTGCAAGTAGCTGCGACGGGGTCGGTCGTCAGCTCCCGTTTCCTCGCCAACATCAGTCAGAAGGTCGGAGAATAAACTCACTCGGCAACCTCAGCCTCGGTCAACTTCCTGAACCCCGGCGTGCCCGCGTCGCCCGTCCCATGCCCGCCGAGCGCGAGCGCGTCCTCGCTGAAGCCAGCAGTCGAGATGATGCCGAGCTCGATCGTCTTCTCGGTCATGACGCCCTCAAAGCCCTCCTTGAGCGTGAGGAGCGCGGTGTGGATCGCGTCCTCGAGCGAGAGCTCGTCGTTGTACCTGCACCCCCGCTTCGCATCAGCACGAGCCCGGGGAGCGGGATAGAGTGAGCGGCTTACCGCTTCTCGAGGAACGTCTTGGCATTCACCTGGTTCTTGCCGATCGCGCTCGCCTTCCAAGCCCAGAACGAGCCGGACGGGTCGACTTGATAGAGCGTGTGCCCCTTGGCCTTGTCGTAGCCGGCGACGAGCAGCGAGACACCGTACGGTCGGACTCCTCTGTGAAAGGGGAGTTACATGTCGTCAGTACTCTAACATCTAAGCGCACGCGGCTCGAGTTCCACCTGCGTGGCCGCGCACCCGCCCCACGCCTGTGCGCCCGTGCGGTGCTTTGGAAGCACTCCCTCCAGTTCAAGACGCGCTCCAAGCATACCCGGAGAGGCCACCGCCACACACACCACCCAGAGAAGACTGCGGAGCCAAGCGACTCACCCAGACTGCGTCGCCTCCTGCATCACGGTCGCGATCTCGCCAACGAGGACGCGTGTGGACGGGTACTCGCCGTAGATCTTCCAGTACGCCTGAGCACTCTTGCGGGCCTTGGCGACGAGGACGCGGAAGTCGGGCCCCATGCCCGAGTAGACGAGGCCGATGTTGGGGCAGATGATCGCGACCTTCTCGAGGACCGAGTCGTCGACGAGCGGCGAGGGCGTCTTCTTGGACGTTGCGACGACGATTCCGTTCGTGGCTGCAGGGAGCGCGGGACGTCAGCTGTGTGTGCGGTGGACGCGCGGCCTGCGTTGGTGGGGTACGGGAGCTCGTTCGCGGCCGGCACGGCATGTAAACAAGCTTTCCCGAGCTATCTAAGCGGTACCAGCACTGAAACAGCGCCAGTCCAGCTCGGCGCTCGCCAACCTGCGCGCCCGACGCGCGTCCTCCCAGCGCCGGCCAAGCTCCCCAGCGCTCGCGGTCGCGCCCAAGCTCACCTTTGATGCCGAGACTTGTTGTACCGGACGCGACGGCCGCGAGGGCATGCTCGATCTGGACGAGCTTGCCCGAGGGCGAGAAGGTCGTGAGCGAGAACCTGCAGCACGCGAGTCGTCAGCGCGCCGTCCCGACCGAGCTTGCGGTGGCTCGCTGAACGCACGAGTAGGCACCGCCGGAGCCTGGTTGAGCCATTGTGATGAGAAGGGGCGGCGTGCGTGGGCGGAGGTTGGTAGAGAGGCGGAGCGGTGACGACGCCTGGATTCTGCAACTCGGGGTTGTAATGCGGATTACAAAACGGAAACTCGAAATCACGATCTCCTAATGCAGCTTCGCTTCCGTGGCGGCTGATGCTTTTCACAGGCAGGTTGGTAGGATAAGGTAGTCTGTCTGTAGCGCTCTGTGTAGAGAACCAGCGAAAAAACACAAGGTCCGATTCTCGACAACCCTCCGAGCTCGAGTCGACGACCATCATGATGCTCAGCCGTGCGCAGGTAACACGCAGCTGGGGACCGATGGAGCCACAGCGAACATGTGGTTTGTAATTGGAAGCACTGGATTGCTGTAAGCAGTTCTGGAAGTCAGCTCTGGTGGCGGACCGAAAGAAGCGATCAGGCTCACGTCGGATCCATCAGTACCGGTGCTTTCGGCCTTGGCCACTTTGCACGCCTTCTCAAGTGCTCAAAAGTACAAAAGGCAAGGTCCTTGATAAGCCTTGCAAAGGTCTCATTTGGCCTTTGAAAAGGCACGAAGGGCCAAGCACACCTTTGCGAAGCCTTTCAGAGGCAGTGCGAAGGCACTCCGAGGGACGTTAAAGTATTCCAAAGGGCTCGAATTGAAACAATTAGGCAGTTAAAAGGTAGTACATTTCTTCTAATACTGCCAGAAACTGTATACGGTGCTATTCAAGGTCGGGATTGGGGTCTAGGCTGCGTTGGTCTGATTAAACTGGGTAAAGAACGGGTCCTGCTCATCGATCCCAAACTTCTCGCCTGCCCAGCCACCGACACCTGGCAGAGGGTTCAGTCGCGCATGGTGAGCAGCGGCAACGGCGGCCTCCAGGCGGGCGATGACGGCGCGGCGCCGAGTGTCGTTCATCATCGCCTCGCTCTTGAAGAACTGGCGCACGAAGAGCTCCTCGCCCGAGTAATTCTTGCCAGAGAAAGGAACCTTGAGTCCGTTGTTGCTGAGAACGACGACATCATACGCGTGCTTGATCTGCAGCGGGTGCGAGGTCAGCGTAAACAGCTCAGTCATCTCGCAACAGTTTGAGGCCCCAGAGTGTTTCCAGCGCCTCCAGCATGAACTCCCCCGGTCGCCGAGTAGCTTGTCGTTGGAGAGCAGGTGCTGAGACGGATGCC
>ERZ1463038.259-NODE-259-length-16984-cov-19.720834_pt1 | contig 16984 bp, 32 predicted proteins | sample MGYA00564479_ERZ1463038 | MGnify/ENA primary metagenome ERZ1463038 (study PRJEB39244, sample SAMEA3635134) | Helicobacter pylori | study: EMG produced TPA metagenomics assembly of PRJEB11511 data set (Assembly of a 5300-year-old Helicobacter pylori...
AAGGATGACAAGCCGTTCTTCCTCTGGCTCAACCCTACACGTATGCACGTCACCAAGGTCACCTGGAACGGAGAATCGGTTACCCTCGACTCTTCGTCGGACCTCGCTCCGTTCGGGGCCCTCGTAGGGACTCTCGCCCCAGTCGACGTCTCATCTATCAAGCTCCCCCCGCTCGTTGACTGGTCCTTCAAGGACAGCTTCCCCGAGGCCGAGCTGGCCTTCGACGACTCTAAGTGGACTCAAGTGAAGTCAGGCAAGCTCAACAACCCATACCCGCCGCTCTACGGCGACCTATGGCTCTACGCGTGCGAGCACGGGTTCTGCGAGGGTGCAAACCTGTGGCGAGGCGCCTTCGAACCTGGCGAGGCTCATCCGACGGCGGTCAACCTTTCTCTGAGTGGCGGAGAAGGTGCGTTCCATTTCTTTCAGCGGAACCTCGTTGCTAATAACTAGTTTCCTATCACAGCTTTCGCGGGCTCAGCCTGGCTCAACGGCCACTTCCTCGGCACCAGCTTCGGCAACTCGACCAACAACCTCAACATCGTCGCCACTACGAACCAGACGTTCGAGTTTCCAGCTGGAAGCCTTGTCGAGGGCACCAACGTCGTGACTGTCATCGTCGGTGCGCCACTTCCCCCTTTGAAGCGTATGGCTCGCACCCATCGCTGACCCTTTCTCGAAGACAACATGGGACAAGACGAGGGGAACAACGAGCCCAAGCACCCTCGTGGGATTCAGGGCTATTCTCTAGTCGGTGGCGGCGAGTTCAAATCGTGGAAGGTGCAAGGCAAGCTCGGTGGCAATGTCGAGTCCGTGCTTTGTTGCCCTGGTTTCGGCGCTCGCTGAACTTTCTCTCCCTCCAGCTTCCCTGACAAAGCTCGTGGAATCACCAACGAGGGCGGCTTCTTCGCCGAGCGCGAAGGTTGGCACCTCCCCGGCTTCGACACCTCGTCGTGGGAGAAGCGCTCTCCGTCGCAAGGCATCGCAAGCGCCGGTGTCGGATTCTTCTCGACGGAAGTCACTCTCGAAATTCCTACTGGATTCGATGTCCCTATCAGCATTACTATCGATGGGCTCGACACCGCCGGCTCCAACGTGACCGCGTACCGCTCGCAGTTGTACGTCAACGGCTGGCAGTTTGGTCGATTTGTATCAAATCTTGGGTGCGCTCCCCATAACGTCTGAACTTGGAAGTGGATTCTGACATTTCCTGCCAGTCCTCAAACCATCTTCCCGATCCCCGAAGGCATCTTGAACCACCGCGGAGAGAAGTGAGCACGTGCCGATGCCTCCAGCGTATACAACACTTACTCGTCTCATCTGCAGCACTATTGGAGTGCTCTTGTGGGCGATGGGAGCCGAGGGCGCTTCGATCAAAAGCATCAACTTCACGTCGACAGGCGTCTACTCTGGAGGGGTCGGCGCAGTGGCGTCAGAGCACTCGGCCTGGTCGCAGCGTGCCAGTCTTTAAGCTTCAGGCAATCTACTCCATTGAACTCGCCGAACTACCACCACGGATAGTTTCACAGCGATGCACTGCGGTCTGGTGGGTGCCCGGGATGGGCGGAGCTGGAAGCGCGACTCCAGCGGCGGTCACGCTCTGAGCGAAGATCGAAGAAGGAAGATCGAGGAGACAGAGGGAAGAGAAGGCGAACGGGGTGAGGCTTGAGAAAAAGAATGTGATGACTAGTGTCTCGAGCATGCTGGACTCCGACGCAAAACGCGAGCGGCGGTGAGGTTGTGAGCCGACCCAGCGCCTTTACGACCTAGGTACGTCTCAAGAACTTTCCACGGTCGAAATCATCTTCGGACGACGTGAATGTGTGATGGGCGACTAATAAACAGACTTCACTCGCCGTACACTGGAAACGAGGTCGTTAGCGAGCGGCCACGGTAAGTGCGGAAGCGAATATAACCAACCAAACTCCACCTCATCTACCGGCGGCCCCGTGTGCGGCTGGGTCTGCGCCGGGCCCGCCGCCCCGGTCTCGGTCTCTGCCTCCTCGTCGTCGCGGTCGATGACGACTGGTCGGAGCGCGGGCGAGACGGGTCCAGTACTCGGTCGCCGTCCTCGAGGCCTTGGCGATCTCGGCGACCCCGCGTTCCGCTCTTCCTCCAACGCTGTGATCGTCTCCGGGCTGAGGTGCGCGGTCAGCGGGCGAGCGCACGAGCGAGAGCAGGGAACAGCGCACCTGATCGCCTCCCAGTCCTGCCGGATTTGGTCCTTGCTGACCTCGTCGTCGATGTCCAGATCGGACACGCTCCCGTCAGACGAGTCGTCGTCGCCAAAGCCGAGGAAGTTGAACGACCTGACGCTCTCGCTGTCAGAGATGTCGTCGTAGTGGCCCATGAGGTCCCCCAGGCGGTCCCACGCGGCCCTCGAGGCAGCTGGGTCCATGTCGCCGTAGAAGTCGCCGTCGCCGCGGGGCGAGAGGAGGTCGTCGACCTCGTACTCGCCGACGTCGTCGAGCGACTCCTGGCCGTACGCGCTGCGGAAGGACAGGTCCGAGTCGAACGAGCTGACGGAGCGCGTGGGCGGGAAGACGTCGTTGTCGGTGATCCGGCTGCCGCCGGGCGACGGCGGGGGCATCTGCCCGAACTCGGGCGGCGGGTGGTTCGCGCTCGACGAACGCCGGTGCAGCAGTGGGGCGTAGGCGCCATAGTGCTTTGTGTTGAAGAATCGGACGAGACCTCGGAGGGCCTGCTCGTGAGGCTGTAGTGCAGAGAGGGCGTGAGTGCATGTTCAGTCGCTGGAAGGGCGGGGACGAACCAGCGACTCCTCGACGTCGCCGTCGACGTCGACTCCCGTGAGCCACTCGTCTCGCAAGTCGGGTCGGCAGTGAAGGTAGATCGCGGTGATCACCTTCATGTTGGCTTTGGAAGAGTGGATTAGTGGCCGCGACTTCACAGTGGAAGGGGAGCAACGACTCACACTGTCGCCACTTGCGACCGCAGTACGGAACCTGGCTCTTGATGACCTTGAGGACGTAGAGCTGGAGGGTCGGGTGGCAGACCTTCAGAATCCGCTTCAGGATAGCCTGCGAGAACAGCGACCGTTTAGCGTTCTGGACACATGGAGAGCTGAGGGTCAACGAACCGAGCTCTTGTACTGAACGAGCAGCAGCACGCGGTGCGTCTTGCGCTTGGTGAGCTTCTGGAGGATGTGCACAAAGTTGATGACGGCAAAGAAGTTGCGCCACGAGAAGTCGGTGATGAGCTCGACCTCGTCGTCCTCGCTGCCGTCCGATGACTGGCCGGCCGTCTGCGGGTGCGCGCCGGCGGGCTTGGCCGCGAGCATGGCGTCCTCGGGGCGCGGTGGCTCGGTCTCGGACGAGGGGTTGATCTTGTCGTGGCAGAACTTGAAGAAGCTGGAGATAGGGTGGAGTGAGTAGCTGGAGTCGCATGCGGCACGGTTGGCAGTTGACCTGTAGTCGGGCCGGTCGTTCTTCGTCTTGACCGATGTCGAGACTTCCTGAAGGCCAAACATCTTGAGGATGAGAAGCAGGCAGTTCGAGTCGACGAGGAGCTGCGAGAGGTAGTGGAACTTCATGACGTCTGTGGTCACCAGCGTCAGTGGCCGAGCGCTCCCCACGAGCTGTCAAGTCGAGACTAACGGGAAGTCTTGAACCACTTGAGGCTGAGGATGAGGATCGCCGAGACGGCCTTTGATGTAATCTCGCGATGTCGGAGGATGTCCGTCTCTTCCAAGTTGAGCTCGACGACCTCGTCTGGACACGATACGTCCATCAGTCGCCGAAGGCTGAATGAGATGTGAGTTGACACCATTCACCATTCCCAGAGTCAGGTGGGCCGCCGCCCATGTTTTGGTTCGTGTTGGCGGTGACGGTGGCGAGGAGGAGCTTCAGGAGCACGATGACGGCGCTCTGAAGCTGAGGCAAAATCGCGCGCTGCAGGGTTAAACAGGTCAGTAAGAGTTGAAAAGAGTCTTGGAGACATCGCACATAGAGGACCTCGACGCGCTCGAGTCGCTGAACGTCGCCGCGGCGCTGTGCGAGCAGCTTGCGCTTCTTGGTGTCGTCCTCGGCGTGTTCCTCCGCCCGCAGCTTCTTCTCGAGCGCCCTGAGCATCGATAGCGGGTCCATCGGGTCGTCCGTGCCCTCGTCCTCGTCGTCGCTGATCGAGAGCGCCTCCATCCGCCGGCTCACCTTCGCCGCCTCGGCGCGCCCGTCGCCGGCAGTCGTCGCAGCGGCAGCGGCAGCCGCGACGGCCTCGGCCTTGAGAATGCCGCTCTCGTCCGCCATGAGCTCCTCGCGAAGCTTCCACGTCTGCCACAGCTCGGTGCTGATGCGCATGTTGCGCCGGTACAGCTCGCTCGCCTCGTCGATGCTCTGCGGCACCGCACGTGGCGGACGGTCGCGCGGCCCTGCGTTCGCGGGCGAGAACGGGAGCACGAACGGCCGGCTCTGGTCCGTCTGGAACTGCTGCTTCTTCGGCTTGGGCGCGGGCGACGACGGCGGTGTCGGCGCGGGCGTGCCCCCGCCGACGGGTGGCTGCGAGCCGGGTGGTCCGGAGAAGGCGGGCGTCGAGAGGTCGTGGTTTGGGTTGATGTGGTACGAGAAGGAGGGGCGGATCGGGGCGGGCGCGGCGGCGGCGGCGATGCGGTCGAGGTCGACGGCAGATATCGGCGGCGCGATGTACGACGGGTACTTGGACGTGATTTCGTTGCGGAAGGACTGGTAGTCGGTCGGGGCGACTTTCGTGTCGGGGCCTGCCGAACGGGAGCGGAGCGTCAGCATGAGCAGCGGCGGCGCGAGGGCTTGCGGACTCACGGTTGTCCGTCTTGCGCTCCTTGCCGTCTGGAGGAAGACCCTCAACCTCGCGAACGAACGTCTTGACGCGTGCGACGTCCTTCATCCCACCAACGCACGACAGGATGCTCTTCCAGAGAAGCAGGAGAAGCTGTCGCGACCATCGCACACGATCAGTAGAGGCCAACCCATGCAGTCGGACAGGGCACCCACCTTCTTGACTGGGTAGCCTTTGGCGTTCTTCTCTCGCAGCCCAGCGACGAGCTGGAACAGGTAGATCGGCATCGGCGGCTCCAACGCCACTTTGAGCACGCGACCGTCAGCTCCCTGCATGTCCGCCATCCAAACTACAGCGACGCACTGAGTTCCTCGGCCCACTCGTCGTCGCCACGGTAGACCTCAACCATGAAGTAGAGGATCGCGAGGTGCAGCGCGAGCTCGCCGTTGATCTCGTCGAGGTAGTCCTGCCGCTCCTGCGCCGAGAAGCCGCCAGGCGAGTGCGGCACGTCCGGGTCCGGCATTGAGCTGACGCCCTCCCACCGCAGTCCGGTGCCCTTGACTGCTTCCCACACGAGCGGGAGCGCGTTGGCGGAGCGCAGCAGCGCGACGTTCGAGAGCACGAGGTGCAGGTGGTGCTCGGGCGATGTTGACGACTCGAACGCGCCTGGGATCCAAGCTGGATGTCAGATTCGAGTGGAGCGACTGACAAGGCACCACGCACCCTGCGCGATGTAGAGGAGATGTCGCGCGTTGGTGAACCGTACGTCAGGGTCCGTGCTTGCGAGGCCCTCGAGGAGGGTGCGGATGTGGCGGAGCTGGATGTCCTTGGGGGTCTCGTCGAAGGCTGTTATACCACCATCCAAGCTCAGTCGGATGCTCAAATAGGTCACAGGGAGCGTTGCGCACGAGTCGGGTGCGGCCAGGAGGTCGTGAACGAGTCCTTGTGGTCGAGCACCTGCGGCACCTCGACGTAGCTGTAGAACTCCTCGAGCTCGGAACGGAGGTCGCTCGTGTCTGGGGGAGGTGAGGGGAAGGTGTACCTGCAAGGGTCTCGATCAGCTCCGCGCCGTCAACAACTCGGCGGCGAGCTGCGCACATTGATTGCTTCGGCTTGGGGAACCTGACGGACGCGCATGGTCAGTCACGACTTGTGCATCGCTCGCGGGAGAACCACGGACGTTGCGGTGATGGCCTTGAGTTGCCCGAGCGTGATCGAGTCCGTCGGCGCCTGTTGACCATCCTTGCTCACCTGCACAGCGCCCTCCCGAGTCAGCCGAGCTCCACCGAAGAGCACAAAGGTCCCAACGCACCCCTGTCCCTTGATTCTGCTGCAGCCCCACGATCTGGCTTGGCGGGAGCGGGTTCAGTCGCGCGCCAGTCGTCGGGTCACGCAGCGGGCTCGGCGGCGCAATTTGGACGGGGCTCGTGACCGAGGCCGAGCCGGACGGGCGGGCAGCGGACGACTTGGACGGGGACGTGGCCACGGGCGAGTCGGACCGGCGCGTGAGGTCCTCCTGCGTTGCGTTCGCGAGCAGCATAGGCAGAGGGTCCGGCGGGAACGACGTTGCCGCGCTCAGCACCGGGTCGTCCAACTTGTTTGTCAGGCCCATGCTCATCGCGAGCGGAGCCATCCAAGACGTCGGCGTGACAAGAGTCCAGCGCGGGACGACGCACGAGCACCCACCGCCGGATGCGAGCCGGCCGCCGCGACTTCGACTGCATCTGCGATCCGCACATCCTCGCATTGCAAGTATCTGGGGTCAGGTGATTATTATTGATCTGTCTGAATCCAATGTGTCTGCCAGACCCAGAAATCATTTGCCCCACACGAACGCGAACCTGCGTGCGCCCGCGGCGTCGGCCGGGTCGATGCGGCGCGTCGCGGCTCGGCTTCCAGCGGTTCTGTCTGCTTCCGCTCTGCAAACTTCCCAAATCGACTGTGTTTATTCACCGTCGTCGAGCAGGCGGAGAAATGGGCATCCCGCGCAACCCCGCATCGACTCAGGGGCTCCACAACGTCGCTCGCTTCCGCGAAATCTGCCACTCTTCCTTTTCTCGTCCTCCTTTCCAGAGCGCCACACCACCATCGAGCAAGGTTATCACTCTGCTTGCCGAGATTAGCCGTCGCAGCGCTTGACACAGAACAACGGAGCAAAAACCGCGGGACGCCAGCCGAAGGGAAGAGGCGCGAAGTCCCGACTCTCTTCTCGAGCCCTCCTCGTCGATACCGGGTCTTATGGCCGCTTTTCGCTCTCTTCCCACTTCCAAACACGCACTCAACTTTCGCATACCGACATGTCCCACCACTCACACTCCTCCGGCAGCCGTGCCGGCTCTCCGTGCTCCGTGTCGTCGACCGCGCCATCGTCCATCGCGTCCCAGCTCGATGAGGACGAGCAGCACGTCGACGCGCTCCAACATCAAACATTCACCTACGTGCGGCAGCTGCTGAAGGAGAAGCGCGAGGCCGACTGCCAGATCTCGGCATGGCGGGTGCGCTGCGAGACGCTCGAGGCGGAAGTTGAGAGGCTCGCCGGCCTGATGGGGGAGATGGAGGCCAAGGAGCAGGCAAGGAAAAAGCTGGCTTCTTGGGGATCTCCAGATGTGAGTGCTTTCGTCGTTCGTGTACGCTCAACGCCGCTAACGGGCTCGTATGCTAGTTGCCACCGTCGCCACCATGTTCGCCTCCGTGCTCGTCTCCGCCCGACTTCTCCTCGGATCCCAACACCCTCCCCAACACCACCACTCGCATCTGCACTGACTGGCGTGCCGCCTGCCAGAAGAACCAGCCAATTCCGATCGTCGACCCGTCAAAGAGCATGAGGTTCGTTTCAAGTCCGTTCGCGTCGCATCGCACGATCATCACTGACACTCACATATTCACAGCAAGCAAAATCCTCCTCCATGCAACTCCTTCTACCTCTGCGGCTCCTGCTCCGTCCCCCGGTGCAAGGTGCGTTCCCCTAGTCGCTTCGCAGCACTCCTTGGCGACGGCGTTGACGTCGTCCTTCCCGCACCTTCCACCCTCCAGTTCTCCCATCTATATCAACTCACGCCTCCCCAAGTCGAAGAGATGCGTCGGGGTGCCAAGGTTAGTCTCCTTCAACGACTTAGAGCGCGGGCGCCTCGGTCGGGTCGCGGATGAACACACGACGTCGCGAAGCCGTTCGAATCAGCGACGCTCAATCCCGCCCGTCCTTCGATTATGTACTGAATCCACTTCCCTCAGTTCCACCAGTGTAACGCGATCAAGAACGGCCAGACCTGCTCGGACCCGACCTGCTGCTGTGCGTGCTCCCCTCTCCCGACCTTGCTGCAATCTCCTGACGTGCCCCCCCCGACGCCTACAGACGGCCACGTCTGCCCGCGCGGATCCTCGTGCGGCCGAACAAACTGCGCCTTCAACGACGAGCAACACAAGTGTCCTCCGAGCGTGCGCCCGCTCCTCCGCCGGCTCTGACTGAGCCCCGCCCCCTCCCTGGCCGCCCTTTTTTTCCTGTCCCCCTCGTCTTGCCTCCCTCTCCCACTCCCCTCTCGCCGTTCTCGATATCACAACACATATATATACGACTGCCTAGGTCTTTTTTTTGATGAGCTTCTTGTGACGACTGTAATCGTATCTTAGGGCTGCGGCCCGCGGCGATCCTGATCCGATCCGAACGTCAGACAGGGTACTTTCGAGAAGTCAGAATCAATGGGTGCCGCGGGAAGCAGGCGGAACTGTGAGTTTTGTCGGGGACGATGACGTGCTGAAGTTGCGACATCAGAGAATCGCAGGACGAGGACGAAAGGCGACCGGTGAAGTCGCGATGCGCCCGCGGCGGTGTTGAAATCATCGAGCTAGCTTTAATGTACATGCATACAGAATGGAGAGTACACCCCTGGGATAGGTCTGTCAGTATTACAGTCCGGAGCAACGCCAAGGGACGCTCACCTCAACTCGGTCTTTACTCGGTCAGGCTTGCGGCGGCCGAGGCGTGATCCTGCCAAAGCGGAAGAAGTCGACCTGAATGTCGACCGACTTGGACTTGTGGAACGCCATCGTTTTCGGTAGAGCGTACTGCAGGTTTCAAAGTCTATCAGCGTGCCTTACACTTGACCACCCAGGACGCTGAGCTCACCTTCATCTCGGCGAGGACCTCGCCCTCGAACCCCAGAGACTTGGCCTTCTTCAGAATGAATTCCCGAGTGCTGGTCTTGTGCAGCGAGTAGACCGCAGTCTCCGCTGCCTGCTCACCAGACCCACATCAGCACTCTGCCTTCGCAGCCCATGAGCCAACGCACCTGGCACGCGACCTCGAGGAACACCATGTCGATCCCCTGGTTCCACGTTCCGAACGGCGGGTTCATCACGACCGTGTCAAACTCCCTCCCAAGGCTCTTCAGGTCCAGCACGGGGACGGGCGGGGCGGGCTCGACGGGCTCGTCCGACTCGGCGGCCTCCTTTGCGGCCTTCGCAACGGCGCTCGCGGTCGGCGGCGCGAGGGCTCCGATCTGAGCGTGTAGGAGCTCAATCTCGTCCTCCATCTCGACCGACGCGATGTTCTCACGCGCGATGGCGAGTGCGGCGGCGTCGACGTCGACGCTCAGGACCGAGCTGCGAAACGTCGCCAAGTCAGTATGGATTTGTAAAGGAGTGGCCGAGGACGTACGCCGCGCCGAGCATCACTGCACCGATGCTGAGGACGCAGCACCCACACCCGAGGTCGAGAACCCGCTTGTCGTCGATGTCGCCAAAGGACGACTCGGCGGAGAAGAGCAGGCGCGAGGCGAGGTCTGCGGGGAACGCGCTTTCAGTCGAATGGCGTGGCGAAAGGCAGGAAAGTAGGCTGCTGGACTGAGAACTGACGAGGGTTTGTGACATACTGCTCCAGCTCGCGCTTCGGCGCCTCTGCGGGGAGAAGCGCCGGCGGTCAGCGAGCTGAGCCAACTGGGAGGACCATTTGGAGGTTCTGGAGTGCTCAAAGATCGATTGGGGGACATTGTGTGGGTGGGGAGAGCACGGAATGCCTACCGAAGCCTTTGAGCGGCTGAAGCTCTTCCGACGCGCGAAGACGGGTCAGTGGCGCACGGAGACTCGGGGCGAGGCGACTGACCGGATTCCAGCTCCTTGAGCTTCATCCCCTTCAGATCCAGCGACGCTGAGCCTTTTGCGACGTTGCGTTGGTTGCAACACCTCATAGCGCGACCTCTTCAGCGGAGTCAGCCGGACGACACGCGCTTCAGACGCGGCAGCCCACGACGACAGCGGCCCGGCTGCGCCTGTTGCGTGTTTGTCGACTACATTGTGCCCCGTTCTTGCTCGTCCCTGCTGTGATCGCTCTTCTCCACGTGGCTCCTGCTCGTACCCGCCTGGCCCCACTCCCTTTCGCACCACCTCCAGTCGCCTGTCCCGCGCGCGCCAAAGACCGAGCGAGCCCTTCGTACCCCACCTCGCCTTGCCCGTGCCTTTGCTTTGCCACACTGTGATTCGAGACCGTAAATCGCTAAAATGTAAGCACTCGCACCCTCCAGGGCGAGTCCCGTCCCCAGCCTAGTCACGTCCCCCCACACGCGCCGCCGCCATTTGTAGCTCTCATCTCATTTCTCCCCCCTCTCTTCCCCGTCTTTCACCCTAAATTAGGTCGTACGACCTGTACGCCGACATCAGCTCGCCCGAGGTCGAGCCCGTCAAGAAGAGTGTGCGTTCGATGCCCCGTCCCCACCCGCCGGGTCATCATCTCACTAACGCGCTCGGTTTCTCGCGCCTGCAGCTCTTTGACGCTCCCCACGACCCGAGCCATGACAGTCACCTCGAGAGCGCGACTCCGCTGGCGTCCGCGTCGCACCAGAACGGCGCTGGTGCCAGTGGCGCACCCGCCCTCAAGCACGAGGTCGTCGACACGCGCATCTTCGACAGCCTCCCGCGCAAGCCGATGCAGTCGCAGTCGCAGACCCAGCCGAGCGCGATCCTCGCCCACGTCCCGGACCGTCGCGGCGGACTGGGAGACCTCGGCACGAGCTCCGCGATGTCCAGTGGCTCCGGACCCAGCTCGCTTCCCAAGGTACGCCTCTTTGCCAACTGCTTCGCCTTATGCTGGGTAGCTGGGAATCTCTGGGAGGGGAAGCTGATCTGATGACCTGCGTAGGCGCCTTCGACCCTGCCGCTCAACCCGAACCTCCCCCAAAACCCGATGACGGCGTTCAAAAGCCAGCAGCAGCCACAGCAGCAGCAGTTCGGACGCTCCGCCTCGTCGATTCTCTCGTCCGGAGGGCAAGGCTCGTCGAACATGAATGCGCTCTACCTGGGTGATCTGCCCTGGGTCCGCCTCGCCAAGCGTGAGAGTGAATGGGTTGCAGCTGACGAGAATTGGTTTCTTCGGAGCAGTGGGTCTCGGACGACGACATCCGTGGCGTGTGCGAAGAGATTGGCTCGCCGGTCGCGCTCAAGCACATTGCGTTCTCGGAGCACAAGGTCAACGGTGCGCCAGGATTCCCTCCTTTTCTCCTTCCAGTTGCTCATGAAATTTCACCGTTGCCATTTTTCCACGCAGGTAAATCAAAAGGGTGCGCCTGAACCAACCCGGTCTCGGAGCCCCGAGCGAACTCGCTGACCTCGTTTCCCCCAGAGTCGCCTACATCGAGTTCCCGTCGCCGGACGATGCTTCCCGCGTCAAAGGCTGGTTTGAAGCTCAGTGAGTACAGTTTATTTTGCCTGTGCCCCCGCACGCGAGGCTCACCACGCCTTTCGCAGCGACTGGCACGGCAAGCGCATGACGGCCGAGCTCGCGTCCGTCGTCCCCGGCCACCACCCGTTCAAGACTCTCCCGAAAGGTGCGCTTCTGTCTATCATCGCACCTTGATAACACAGCTGATCTTATTCGGGCAGAGTCGTACTCGCGCGACCGCCAAAGCCACAACCCGACCAGCTCGAGCTCGAACAACACCTCGTCGGCGCCTCCTCCCCGCCCCGCCCAGTCCCGCCACACGTCCTCGCATTACAACCCGCCTCCGCACCACGCCAAATCCTACCCCGTCGCCCTACTCGCCCCAGCAGTCGTATTCGAGCGCGCCGATCGCTCCTGCGATGCCCGTGCCGTTCTCGCAGGCGCCGAGCATGATGATGCCCCCGTTTGCCGCCGGCGCGATGGGCTTCCCGGGCTTCATGCCTCCGCATCTGCAGATGATGCAGATGATGGGCGGCATGGGCATGGGCATGGGCGGCGGCGGCGCGCAGCCGTTCTCGCAGCAGCAGCTCGCGGCAGCGTTCGCGGCCGCCGGTGGCGGCATGGTCAACCCGGCGTTCTACGGCGCGGCCGAGGGGATCGACGATGCCGATGGAAGTAGGAAGAGGTCGAGGGTTGACGGTTGAGAGCGAGAACTTGCTTTGCTTGATGCGACGGGGAGGCTTGATGGGGACGGACGCTTGAGTGCTTTGCGCGCCATTGTACTGCTAAGAGGCTACTCGGGCCGTTCACCGCCTACTCGTCTCACCGCGAACCCGGAGCTACTGCCTGAGTTTCCGTTCACAAACTACAACAAGGTGGGGGGGGGGGGGGGGGGGGGCAGGCGGAGTCTATCCACTGGCGATGAGCTACTCCCCGTACCGCTCGATTCGCTCGTCCATGTGTTGGTGGATCGACACCTTGCACGCCAGCGCCGCAAACGCGGCGAACACGCACGCCGGCCAGATGAAGATGGCGCCGTTGCCTTCGCTCGAGGTCCAGACGGACGCGCCGTCGACGCCGATCTCGTTCGCTTGGTACGCCAATAGCTGGGCCTCGTTGAAGTACGGGACGACTGAAAGTAGCAAGTACTTGTAGCCGAGCCCCATGGTGATGAGGCAATACATGGCGACGAACGCCAGCGCGCAGGCGGCTTCGAAGAACCGCTTGGGGTAGTTGCGGATGAACTTCTTGAAGAAGCGAGGGAGGCGGATCTCGGGGAAGTAGGCGAGCGTCCAGACGTGTAGGTATAGGATGTAGGCGACGATGAGCATGGCGAAGGACGCGACGAAGACGGATTGCGACTGTGCGGACCGGAAGGGGAGGTACATGACCGCGAACCCCGGCAGCCCTGGCGCGATGGCGGCCAGTGTGGGCGTGAAGTCCGCTTCGAGGGCGTACGGGGTGCAGTGCCGGACCGTCGAGTTCGGCGCGACGAAGCACGAGTCTGCAGGCGGACGCGGGGTCAGCGACAGGTCCGCGGACCTCGCGCCGATGGTCCGGCGCGGGACACGGGTGGGCCGCATACTCACTAAGGATCATGAAATCTGCTTGGCCCGTGCCGCCCGACTGCCTCAGCGAGAGCCACGGGTGCGACGTTTGGAAGAGCCCGGCTCCGAGCGACCCAATGGCGCCGAGGAAGATGAGGTTCGGCAGCGTGCCCCAGAAGACCGACTTGAGGTGCCCTACCGTGAGACTCCTCCGAGTCCGGGATGACGCTGGCGGAGGAAGCGACCCGAACGACTCTTTGCCCGACAGTGGCGGCGGCGAGGGGAACTGCGTGCGGCCGTCCTTGAGCGTCGCGAGCGGGATCGGGATCGGTGACGGAACCATGGTGAGACGGTGTAGGGTGAAGGACGAACTGAGGGCCTGTACAAGGACGAGCACAAGTCGCAGGGAGCGAGAGCGGCGCTTCGAGTCGCGCTGGAGAGAACAAAGGACGCGAAGATCTTTTGTCCTCTCACCCAAAAGTGTCTCACTGCTTCTGGTATCTCGCCGTAACGAGCTTTGTGCAAATCAGAGGCCATCGAAGTAGGCACCACGCAACTACTTGGGCGTGACATTCGAGATGATTTGCACGCCGGCACGGTCGAAGGTTCGGAGCTCCGGCCGAGTGCGAAACGGCCGAGTGCGAAAGGTCAGTCGCGACCCTATTTACGCCTGGTTCGAACAGCTCCGGATGGCTCATGCGCTCATGCCTCCATCACGACCAACTCTGAAATCCAGTGCATATCCGCAGGCCTACACCGTGTGCGCGCTCAGGCGTAACTTGGCAACTGCGACAACAACGAACCTCCTGCACCCGGGCCGGCCGATCCCCTCCCGACAGTGTATCTATAGCTGGATCATTTCTCGCAGTTCGTGGCAACCGTGCTCGGAAATTCGCGCAGGCGGCGTCGTCGCTCACCTGGTCGTGGCGACCCAACGCTTCGCAGGCCGTGTTGACACCGGAGCTCCACTATGTGCTACAGCTTCTAGGTGATGCGTCTGATCTACAGTGCTTCTACGCTGCTTTGCGCAGCCCTGCTGGAGGGGGCACCACATGTACAAGAGTCAGCGGGCGCTCACCCTACTGTTCCTCAGTTGCTGGCCAATTCCACTTCACACTTCCATCGCCCATCGTTGCTGTTCAACTCGGCTCTGCCTTGAATTTATTCAATCCAACCCAGACCCACGGCCACTCCACGTGCACGCCCACACCTTCAACCTACTCGCCGCCCTCTTCCTGGTGCTCAGCATCAGCAGCGTCCAAGTCACGGCTGGTGCGTGTATCGAGACTTATCGAAGTGTAGATTTGCGACTGAATCTGATGTTCCGGTAGATCCGGCACGACTGGACGGCGTACCCGCGGCCGCGAAGCACATCTATGTTCGAAAGCACGGCGACTTTGCGTCCAACGGGACCTTCAACGCCTCCACGTTCAATTCTACCACTCACGACCACCATAACGGAAAGAACAGATCCACTTCCGCGCACCGCAACTCGATTTCTTCGGCGAGCAACGCCACCGCGTCGACCGCTGCGATGAATGCCGCCGCCGCGAGCGCGGGCGAGGTGGCCGTCTCAACGCCTGGCTAGGTGGTCATTTTAGTGATGATGGGACTTGAAGCCATGCCGATTGGCTACTAGGTGTGTGAAGCCTGACAGGAGAAGATGGTCCGTCAGCTGGAGTGGAATGAAGCAAGCTGGTCTTGCTTTCCGTCATAGCTAGTCTCCCACAACCACAAATTTTGTTCACAGCGGAACAGAAGTAGGTAAGAGTAGCTTGAAGGAGGCTTGAGTGTGGTAAGGGATCGCGACTTTGGGAGGCGTGAAGAAGGCGCAGGTTCGCGGACGCGTGTCTTGTGCTGGATGGGAAGACGACCACCAACTCCACAAGGCTCACAGTCTTCGAAACCCATGCGAGAATGGTTCGCAAATCTTCGCTTCTGGGGCGCACTGCGCGCCGGCACTCCTCCTCCAAGCTGCAAGCCCCAGCCCGCCTGAGGTCCGCGAGTGGATGCTGTCGTGCATTGAGCAGACGAACCCTGTTCGAAATAGCCAACACGATAAAATAAAGTAAGGAAAACCGAGACTACAACACGCACGACTCCCGCCCGAGCCCTCCGAGTCCCCGTCTAAGCGACTGACGCCTCTACTCCCTGCGCGCCTCATCCTCATCGTCCTCCTTTGGCATCACATACACCGGCGGTGGCGCTTCTCCCCGCCCCACCGCAGGCTCATTGTTGAGCTGCACGCGTCCCAAGTTGAACGTGCCGACCCTGCCCGGCTCGCCCATCGCGCTGCCGGGCCTCGACTCGCCCTCGCGCTCCAGTCGGTCGCGCTTCTTGCTCTTGAACTGGTGGCGGCGGAAGACGAAGGCGAGGAGGAGCAGGAGGAGAATTCCGCCGAGCGAGCCGAGGACGCCGCCGAGGATCGAGCCGAGGGGCGAGCGTGGGGTCGAGTACGTGTTTTTGCTGTGGGGTGTGGAATGGGTGAGCAGGGAGGATTAAAGGAACAAGGTGGGAGAAGGACGGACCTGCAGGTCGAGACGGCGCCAGGCTGCACGACGCGGAACTGCGGAACGCACATTTCGTGAAGTCAGCGCTCGCGCCCCGCCTTGGGCCAGCCAGCTGACACTCACGTCCGAGTACGCAGCCAGTCCTTTCGCATCGACAAGGACCCAGGTGAGGTTGGCACCCGAGTTGAAGTCGACGCGCCATTTGTAGACGCCGGCGTCGAGCTGGATCGGGATTGTCTCGAGCGAGGTGCCATTCTTGTCGCCGGAGCCTATTGGGTAGAGGTGGTACGGAGGAGTCCCCTGTCCCTGTGCGTTGTTTGCGAGGGAAATGTCAGCGCGCATTCCTCGCGAGGCATGAGCTCGTGCTTCCAGTCCGTTCCCTGAGCCCCAGTGGTTCGATAGAGGGTGGGATGGACTCGGTGAGGTCCTGAGGGTCATAACCGAGCACTTGCAGCTCCCTATCGGGCCCGCGCGAGCTCGCCTCTGGGGTGGTTCGATGGCGGAGTCTTCGCGGCGCGCAGCGACTTACGAAGACGAGGTAGGACGTCTTGCAGGACGTGAACGGCGGAGCCATGATGAACGGAGCGTACACGCCCGACATGATGCACTGAGCTAGGGGTGGCGAGGAAGAGAAAGTGGCGAGGTGGCGACGAGAGTCCCAGGATGATGCGGATCGGCTCGTGCGCAGTCGGAGTCGGCGGGGGCGCCTGCGAGAGCGTCTGCGGGCCTGGCCGGGGTTGTCGATTGGCTGAAGAGTTGTGCTGATCGAGAGCGGGAGATCGGGGTGGACGAGGTCGGCTGGAATGCGACGCGAGCGGGCGGCGGGCGCACTCGACGAGGTCGCTGGAGCAGTGGCGAATCGGGTCGGAGAGCGTCCTGGGAGCGGGCGCGAGCAGGAGCGGAGGTGTTGGCTGCTGAGGTGAGAAAGAACGTCAGAAAGAACACAGAACTCAAGTGCAAGTGGGGGATGGGATCGTCTGTTCACGGTCCGACTCGCGCCCTCTCGCGCTCGGACAACGGTCGAACGAGCGCGCGGGTCACGTCCGTGCGGCGAGACAGTGGTGAGGTGTTTAGGAGTTGCAGATAGAGATAACGAGACGTGCGGTCGGGTCAAAGCACGGTGAGCGCGTCGCGGGGGATCGGCGCGTGAGTCACGTGCTTTTCTTGCTGTTGAAGGAAATCGCCCTGCCAGCAGCTTTCGCCCTCCCACCGTCACCTCGCTCACACGACCTCAAGACAGCGCTCAGACGGACAGGCTTTATCCAAGAGTGGACATCCCAGTTGGGAGCGCAGGTGCGTCCAAGTTCTCGCACGACTTTGTGGGCCTCTTGTGCGCGGCGACTGACCCGCGCTCTGCGCACGCAGCCATGGCCTCGTCGACCAGCCTTCGGTCGCCCGCACCTCCTGCCGCGCAGTCTTCGTCGCCACTGAACTCGCGGCGGGACGACAGCGGCACCGCGACACCGTCATGGAGCAAAGGGAGATCGGAAGAGCGTCGTGTAGGGAAAGAG
>ERZ1463038.260-NODE-260-length-16975-cov-17.012943_pt1 | contig 16975 bp, 36 predicted proteins | sample MGYA00564479_ERZ1463038 | MGnify/ENA primary metagenome ERZ1463038 (study PRJEB39244, sample SAMEA3635134) | Helicobacter pylori | study: EMG produced TPA metagenomics assembly of PRJEB11511 data set (Assembly of a 5300-year-old Helicobacter pylori...
TCGAAGTATGACTCGAAGCAGTAAGGGGGGACGCACCAGAGTTCCCGGGACAGGCATCGAGCGTCGAGCCGACGACGGTGGGCGTGACGCCAAACGAGGTGAAGGCGACGTGGCAAGCTATTTTCACCGTTATCTTCCCGCCAGCAGGAAGTTCCGTCACGTTGCCCTTCCCTGGAGCCAGAGCTCGATAGCTCGGTCCACTGCGGATGGGGTTCATGAAACGTCAGGTTTCGCGGACCGCGGTGCCGTACGACGGTGCTCACCGGAAGAACCACTCGTCCTGCGTCTGGAGGTTCGGTCCGATCGGCACGACGGGGTTGAGGTTTTCGTAAGCAAAATTGGGGCCGACGCCGTACATGGAGGGCGTGAAGAGGGACATGTGCGCCTGCGCGGAGCTCGCTGCCAGAGCGAGCAAGGAGACGAGACGGAACATCGCGGAAACGAGCGTGGATGGCGGAGGAAAAGGAGTGTGCGGGAGGTGGATCTGAAGAAGCATCGCAGAGTCGGACAAAGGGCGAGTTTAGGACAGGGGATGTGTCGGGCGTCGCGGCGGGCGCTTGGGCCCCTTCCCCCGGCCGCCACTGCGCGTGCGGCGTGTGCGCGACGTTATTCTCGTCGAGTTGTCGAGGTTTCGGGAGCTTTCTTGGAGCCTCGTAAGACTGTCTTGACACCCAACCGAGCTGGAACGAACCGCGTTGTTCTCCGTGTGCTGAGTCGACAACGCGGCGCCTGGCTCAACTGGAGTGACAACGACGAGTAGCCCGCCGTAGCGATGAGCATCTCCGTGAGGGTCTGCTTGATAAAAGCGTTTGGAACGAGGTCGCAGCAGAGGACAGGTCGACGCGCGCCTGGCGTGGCCTGCGATTGCATGCCCTCCTGCGTTGCCCATCGTGACTCGCCCCTCGAGCCAGACAAGCCCATGGTCCTGACCACCGTTCGCTCTGTCCGGACCCGGCTGTCGTTCGGTCGCAGGCGGTCGACGGGGCGGCGAGTGCTGGTCCGTCGCCCATCAGCTCTCGTCGTCCCCACGCAGCCACTACAGCAGCTCACCTGCGGATACGACCCCACGAGGTCACCTCCACTCTGCGCTGCCTACTCCTCGTCCTCGTCCTCGTCGCCGTCGTCGTCGGCGCTCTTGCCCTTCTTGTCCTTCGGCACGACCTCGAACGCGCCAACCGCGACCTTCCACTGCGTCAGGTCTTCGTTGAGCGCGTCCCGGGCCTTCCCAAGCGCGGCTTCGAGCGACTGGAGGTGCGTCTCTGGAGTGCTTGTCGTGAGCGCGTAGCTTTTGGTCGAGGTGGGCGGGAGGGAGGTGGATGGCGCAGAAGCGGGTCGGGTGATGCTGTACGACACGCTGAGAGCTGCCATGTCTGCTGCAGACTGAAAGTTTGAAGAGAGCGGCGGAAGGGCGTCAAGTTGGCGAGCTGCGATAAAGTGTTCCAGTAGAGTCGCTCTCGGGCCAGCTCTGCCGCCAAGGTACTTCTGGCTCCTTCCAATCCCACGACAAGTCGGACGAGGAGAAAGAAAAAACAAGCTACATCGTGTCATTGATAGTGTTTCTAAAAGGACAGAGATGGCTCCGCCCCTCATGACGCGCATGGCAGCCTCGTAAAAAGGTCAAGTGTCTATGGCGCTCCCCCCGGCGCCCGTGTATCCATACGCCCGCTCTTCTACCCCCGTCTGAAGTCGACCTTGCCCTCATCGTCGAGCGCGAGCGGCGCGTACTCGCGCTCGCTGCCCCGACCTCCCTCGGACCCGAGTGGCGAAGCGGCCCTCGAGCGCGGCGGGGACGTCGGTCCCTCGTTGGAGAACTGCGGTCGGTGTCCTGAGCCGTACGGTGCTGCCCCAGCGCCGTACTGCGCGCCTCCCGCGCCGGCCCTCGCGTCGAACCTCGGCGGGCCGGGCGACTCGGCGCGGTAGGCATTGTGGGCCATGACCTCCTGTCCCCCGTACTGCTGGTGCTGTGCGTCCTGCGCCTGGTAGGAGCCGTTCTGGTTGAAGCTCGAGTCGAACGACTGCTGGCTGAGGTTCGGGTGATGACCCCTCTGCGTCGGACTGGCGTATCGGGGCGGGTACTGGATGAGGTTCTCCTGGCTTCCCATCGAGTTGGTCGTCGGCATCCTCGACAGCTCGTACGGCAGCTCGACGTCGCCCGGTGTCGTGCCCGGGGTGCCGTGGGCGAGGTAGGCCGCACGACGCTGGTTGAAGTAGTCGTCGGGCGGGCCCTCGGTCTTGGTGCCCGCGAAGGCGGTAGAGACGGTCATGGCGTCGTCGTCCCGCTGTCGGAGGTAGGCCGTGCGGTCGTATTGGAGGTCGTGCTCCTCGAGCATGTTGAAGGTGAGTCCGCCGGCGGTGTTTTGGGTGACCGACTTGCCGTCGATCGCGCCGTGCCCGTCCGTGACGCGGCCGTGGTAGCTGCGAGAGTGCACGCGTCAGATTTTCGATGCTTTGCTGAAGGGAGAAAAAAAGGGCGTACATCGTTGGAAGGAGGTGCTGGACAGACTTGTGCAGCATGGGCGTGAAGAGCGGCTCGTGCAGCGAGGGGTGCCCGAACCGCTTCTGGAGCCGGTGCTTGCGCGCGTCCGCCTGGTGGAGGTATACTTCGGCCATCTCGGCTTCGCTCGGGATGAACCTACAGCTCGGGTGTCAGATCGAATGCAGGACCACAGAGAAGGGCAGCGACGGACCAGTCGAACGGCGCATCAAACTTGCGCGAGAGGACGAGCTTGAAGATGATGACGAACGCGACTGGTGGGGCCCTGCATCATTCAACAGGGTCAGGAGGTGCGGGGGTAGGGGTGAGGGAAGCGACGAACACCGCGATCGAGTTGTACCATCCGGTTTGTAGACCGATCGTGAGCAGCATGAGCGCTTGCATCATGACCTGCCTCGACGTGTCAGCGATAGCTCAAATTCCCAAGGGGGACAGACGCACCAGTGCAAAGAGAATGCGGTTGATGGCGACGCGCCAGAGCCGGCCTCCGGTCTCGACGCGCGAGATGCTGACGTACATAAGCTGCATGCACTCATCAGTGCGTGTGCTTTTGCAAAAAGACAAGAGTGAGCGCACCTGGTACTTGTACACGAGGTACGACACGGTGAATGCGGCCGCCGCGAAGAGCGGCACGAGGGGTGCGAGGGGCGTGTACACGAATCCGACCTGTCCACCTCGTCAGCCACCATCGCCCCAACCGGCAGAGCAAGAGGTGCGCACGACGAGCATGAGCAAGTGGTTCGAGAAGTAGACGGGGAAGTCGAACGCGGGCGGGGTGGTCCACTCGCGGATCTCGCGCGGGGTGCGGCCAAAGAGCTTCGCGCGGCCCCAGACGAGGATGAGCGAGATGAGCTGCGCGAGGTCGAACAGGGCCGAGGCGCCGCGGAGAGGGAAGATGGTGAGCCAGTACGTAGACTGGATGATCCACGTGCTTTGGCTGGGTCGACGGGTCAGTGGGGGCTGTGCAGGAGTGAGGGGGGGAAAGGGGACGCACATGTGGTCTGGGAGCGCTTTAAATGCTTTCCAGACGTTGTCGGCGGTCGCGTGGCCGCCTTCGATGAGCACGACTAGTTGGAGGGCTGCACGGTAAAGTCAGTCAAGCTGCAAGCTGGACCCGGGGGAAGGGACGGACCGAGCTGGATGATGACTCCGATGAGGGAGAAGATGAAGAACTGGGTGATGAACAGGAACGCAGAGTACCGCGCGGTGACAGTCCGGTCCGCCTGCGAGTGCGTCGTCGCGCCCTGGTAGCTCGAGATCCATCTGTGCGTCACGTCAGCGCTGAATTTTTACCAGATAGAAGAGAGAGACGCACCGGATCACGACGGGGAGGAGCAACTGGAGCAGGACGGAGAGGAGCGGGGGCACGACTCCGACAAAGGCCGACATGAGCGTCGGGTAGTTGTTCGACCACTTCTCGATGAACTTGACGTAGTTGGACCTGCAGCGACGCGTGAGTGGATGCGGAAGTAGACAGACGAAGATGGCTCACAAGGCAGCCAAGTTGGCCAGAGCGGAGACGGCGACGAGCGGGATGACGTAGAAGAAGCAGAACGCGACGAGGAGGATGCCGCCGACGAGCTTGGAGCGCGTGCGCTGACCGTCGAGCATCGTGATGTTCTAGCCAGCTTCGTCAGTTCTCGCTCCTGCAATCCCACCACGAGCAAGAGCGCGCACCTCCCAGATAATGTCCTTGGGCACCGGTGCGAGCTCAAAGTGCGCGCCCATCTTGCGCTTGCCGGCGAGCTTCCGTGCGACAAGGTGCGCGTACGGGACCGACTCGAACGACGCAAAGCCGTAGTTCTCCGCCTTCTTCTCATCGATCATCTGCCGCGTGGACTGCATCTCGCGAGTCAGCTTCTGCTCTTCGCACTCGCAGCGACAGGGAACGCACCTCGATCCGCTCGTCGTACCGCTTGATCTTCTCCGTCAAGTGATCGATCGCGTCCTGCACCACCGCCATCAGCCCACATCCACCCCAGCACCGCGAGAGAATCCACACGCACGACCTTCTTCCCCCCGCACCCCATCGTGGCCCCAATCCTGATCGTTGGGCGATTCGTCGGCAGCCGCTCGGGGTCCTTGAAGTAGCGCGTGAGGACGCCCTCGAGCGCTCGCACGGCTCCGTTGTGCGCCTCGATGAGCTCGGGGAGCTGGCCGACCCGCCGTCCGATATGGACCGCGGTGGTCGGGTACGGGATCGCGAGCGAGTTGAGCAGCTGGGCGATACCCGCGTCCGAGCGAGCTTGTTTTGCGACTTGGGTGATCTGAACTGTCGGGTCAGTGGTGCGGAGGGAGGGTGCGGGGGCGGAAGGACAGACGATGATGGAGCGCGCGTGGAGCGAGTTCTGGTACTCCTCGGAACGGAACCACTGCCATCGCAGTTTGACCATCTGCGCGTAGTTGACCCAGACGAACCCGAAGACGATCAGGGTCGTGAGGTATGTCACTGCGACGTGCGCCCACAGCCAGCTCCCTCGAACGGCCTGCTCTTCCGAGTCAGTGGAGGCAGCGAGAGGGTGACGAAGGGACGCACCTGGATCGTGAGCATCGTCATGTAGGTCCGCGCGGCCTTGGCGCTCGCGGTGCCGTGGTTGAGGTTGTAGACCAGGTTGATCGGTAGGAGCACGATGCAGGCGAGAGCGGCGATCGTGATGAACCTGTTTATCGGGTCTGCTATCAGCTGGGGTCCACAAAAAGTCAGGAGGCAGAGCTACATGTTGCGGCCCATGGCCAGGAAGCGGAGGAAGCAGACGGCGTCGAGCCCGATCGTCTCCATCAGCGACGCTTCGTTCGTCGTCAACAGCGGCTTGATCCTGTGCACCTCCAGTCTCAGCTCCCGCGTTCTTTGCCCAGCCAGGAGACGCACCACGAGAACACGCCCTTGTCAATCTTGGGTGGCTGTTTCCCGTCTTCGGAGTACTTGACGCGCGGCTGGTACACGACCGAGTTCTTCGGACGCATGAACGAGAACAGTAGCAGCGCACCGAGGCCGACGGCGCTCATCAGGCCCAGCTGGATCCATACAGCCTGCGGTCTGAGGATAGGGCGCGCGGTCAGCGGAGTTGCCGGGGATCGCGCGCCACGCATCCGAGTGGGCGAGACTGACCCGACCTTGTTGAGCCTGGCCTGGTACGCGTCCGCGAGCTGTTGCGCGACGTCCGACATGATGGATCGGCGAGATCGGCGAGGTGGAGTGGCGCGGGAGTGCGAGTGCGGGGCGGAAGGTGCCGGCCCTTCCTTCTAGGTGGTGTGGTGAAAGTTCCGAGTGGTGTGTCTACGTGCGTGCGAGAAACAGTCGCGAGTGAGAGGAGGGCAACGTCAGCTCGGGATGCTCCTCTCGTCCCCTCGGCTCGGCCGTCGTGTTCGAGTTTCGATCGCCTTTGGACCTCGCGAGTTCAACTCGGCTGGAGGCAGCCCAGCATCAATCGCTGTGGCCCCCCGCCCAACCCAACAAGCACGCGAGAGTGCGCCCGCCCGCCGTTGCGTCGGCCGTTCCCAACGCGTCGCTCCTGTCCTGGCGCACCCTTGTTTCGGTGTCGACCCGAAAGCCGACCAGCGAGCCCTTCTTCGCCACTGGTGCTCTTATCCGCGCTCGAGTCGCGCCCAGCAGCAGAGCGGCGGGACTCACGCAGCAACGTTCCTTTCGAAGCAAATCGAGCCTGGTTGATGATCCTCTCGCGGTCGGCGCGTGCGTGGAGCGGGGCGAGCAAGGGAACGAGCGCTGCCGGTCGCCGGGACTGGGTGGTGGGAACGTATGTGGCGGTCGAGTCGAAGCGTCGACGTGAAGGAACAAAGGCAAATCTCGCGAGCGTCGACGGCCAAGTCCTGGTCATCCGCAGCCGGGAGGCCGAGGCCCCCAAGCAAAGAGGGGCCCCCTCGTCGACCACTTCCTTTCTTCCGTTCGCGCTCACGGCACAGCTGAAACCTCAGCCCGATGGCGCTCGATTGAGAGCGAACAAAGTATTATGCACAAGAACCAGGTCGACGCTCTGCGACCCTCACCACTCCGCCCGGCGGTCGACGCCACTCGCAGCGCTCACTTGCGGCGCAACCTCCCGCTCGGCGTGCCTGCTCCCCATAATTTCCATGAGCGACCCCAGTTCCTGCGGGAAGATGAGAATTGCGGGATGGGACAGCGCACCTTTGCACGTCCAGCTCGCGTCCCGTACAGCCGGGGTCCCGGTCTGCTGGTATGGGTGCGGGTCGCCGAGGCACTGGGCGACCGTGACGAGCTTGTAGCCCGCTGCGAGGAGTTTCGGAACGACGACCGGGACGACCTTTTTGGCGGTCGTCTTGTAGGTCTCTGGAACTCGGGGCGTGAGAGGTCGTGGTGCGCGGGGAGGAGGGACGGACGGACCGTGGTTCAGCGCCATGAACGGCGCGGGGTACTTGGTGTAGGTGGATTTGTATGTGTTGAGAGAGTGGGAAACGGAATCACCGTCGGCGTCGCCCGAGTCGACGTTCCAGGTGACGACTGGGTTTTTGGCCAAGGTCAGTCGAGTGCGCGACAGGTGGACGGCGCACGCGCTCACCAGTGTACCCACGCTTTCTCAAGATCTGTGAGAGCCCATGGCGTCAGAGATAATACTTCTGGTGATCACATCAACAAACAGCTAGGGATGCGGCGTCGTAAGAGCCATACGGCTGCCGGGACGGGATTAGCGAAGCGCCTGAAGCAGCCAGTGGGAGGAACTTGGCGCACAGGTCGGAAGTACTTGGGTTTGATGCCCAAGATCTTGTGAAGAGCGGTTTCGAGCTTATACGAGAGAGCAATCAGTGATACGTGGGGCAGGTACGGCGCACGGCGGGGCTCACCAGCGTCAGCTCCTCGTCGAGCTCGGAGGCGGAGAGCTCGGCGATGTCGGCGTGGGTCCACGTCTGTGAAGATCGTCAGTTTTGGTTGTTTGACGTTTCTGAAAGGCATTTGAACCGACATGAGCCTGCAAATCTAACGATCAGCGCCTCGTCTTCGAACTCGCGCAGCTCGCTACGCACCCCAATGAGATGCCCCGCTGTGAACCGCTTCTTGAGGTCCTCTGCCTTGTCATAAATACTAGTAGATTTCATTAGCGTAAGAATGTCCCTCGAATCGTCGACCAAGCCGACCCACCAGTCATAATTGTTCCCATTCAGCTGCGCCACCAGCCGTTCATTAGCCACCTCCAGTACGGCGGCAAGGAGAAGGGAAAGCGGACGAAGAACGTAGTTCTGGAACCTTGGCTCTCAAAATAAGACGCAAGGGCCCCGCCATACAGCGGCCTGCGGAGGGAATGTGAGCGACGGTCTCGCGTCCTGCGAACGGGCCCTCGCTCGCACCCGTCGTCGAACGTCATCGCGAACGTCCCTGGGACATTACAGTTGGTGATGACGGAAGAGGCATGATTCGCGAGCTCCACTGGGACGAAGGTTGGTTCGTCGGCGTCGCGCGAGTCGAGGGTCGTGTTGCGGCGCTCCGAGGAGGGGGACGGGAGCGCGAGGGCGTGCGCCAGTGGGAGCAGCGGGAGAACGAACGCTGGCGAGAATCGCATCTTTACTGATGGGTCGGGCCCTTGTTCGGATGGACCGCGAAGGGCGCCAGGAGACTGGCGTGGGGAGCTGAACACGCGGTAGAGCGGGGCATCAGAGTGCGACCGCAAGCGGAGAGTATCCAGAACTCACAAGCGGGTACGGAAGCCGTGATGAGGTGAGCGCCAGACGAACGGAAAGCTGCCAGGCAGCGGAAGCCGCAAGTTCCCAGGGGCAGCCAATGGGTTCGGACGAAGGAGGCGCGCCTGGACCGGTGGGCTCTGCGGTCCAGACGCCAATTATTGCGCGGGTCTGTTGGTGTGGATAGTGTGATACGGTGAGTAGGCGCGTACGTGAAAGCTGCGTGGGCCGGATGCGAATCCTGCGCGGCCAAGCAAGGTTTGGCAGGTGCGCTGGCATTTATTTTGCAGTCATCCAGCAGTTTTACAAGGATTGCTCTCCATCGGCTCATACACTGATTCCCACGAGTGGAGGTGGGATGAGCCCTACTACTTTGACTTGAACGTTACTCGCCTTCACAGCGGTCGCCGGCTGGGCTTCCGAATGGGCCGCGTCGCAAGATGATCAAAGGCGTCGGAGCAGGATTGCAGCTGGAAATGTGACTTGGGTGCACTGCTAGGAGGTGTGATGAAAGGCGACCCAGCTCGACATCGCGAGGTCACCGTCGATCGCGAGCGGCAGCGCTGGGCGCTCAACGTTCAACAGCTGACAGTGGCTCTTCCACGCTCATCTCGCGAAAAAGCCCCGGAGACGTGCCTGCGGAGGCAAATCCTGGCGAACTCCCGCCTGCCTACGGCCCAACTGGCCTCGATTTGGCCCGTGTAGAAGGTCGCCGCCGCCGAGTGAACGTTGCCTTTTCGGGCAACACCGCCGAAGACTTGAGCGGAATGCCCTCTAGACTCCCGTCCTCATCCCTCCAGCACCTGACCTCGCCCCGGGAATGGAGTCAGTCACTGCCACAATGGCCCCTTGGGCCGAGCCCGCCTCGATCGAGTGCAACAGTGCGACCAGTGGCAGCGACACCGAGTCGGACGCGGAATCCATCACCGACTCTGACACGGACGGTCTGGTACTCCCGAAGATGGGGGAGGGCTACACTACGAGGAAAGGGAAGGACTACCGCGCAAAGAGCACGTGGTACCTCAAGTCGTGGAGCCAGAAGACGTTCTCGGAACGCGTCTTGGGCCTCCTCTACCGGCCAGAAATGGAGAGCCAATACTTTATCACCGACGTGGATCGGGGACCGATTCCGCGAGGCGACCTCGTTTCCGACAACATCTTCATCTTCTCATGCGGCATGCTCCCGATCGTCCTCCAGAGCATCGCTTACTGGAGCTTCCCTCGTACGCGCTACCGTTCTAGCTCCAGGTTTTATTCGCCGTGAGGCTCATCAGTTTGTTCGTGTTGCAGGCTTTAAATGGCCGATCTGGCTCGCTGGGGCGGTATACAGCGCCTGCTTCGCTGTCTTCGCAGGCATCCTCGTTGTCCGCTTCAATCGTCAGTCCCAATCTCGTGACGTGACGCACTGAACAAACTCTTCATCATCTGCCAGAAAATGTGCTTACTTTTGGTGTCTTCGACGAGAAGAACTTTGGAAGGGATCGGCTCGCGGACTCTGGCGTCTTCACCGTGCTCCGCGGCGTCTCTGGTGAGTACCAGTCCCCAGCCAGCAGGGATTGACTTTCGGAGCACTCGCTGACTGGTCTCCATGAGCAGCTACTATTGTCTTTCGAACTAGCTTGAGCTTCATGATGGGCTACAACTCGGACGAGAACCCCCTGCTCTCCTTCACTTGGACGTTCCCACTGCGCCTCGTCTTGTTCATCGTCACGTATGGTGAGTCAATCAGCGAAAGTCAACTCGTAGATTCAGCTGATCCCTGTACCATAACTTCAGATTACTTCTTCGTGGGTTCCTCGCCTCGCGCTCGTGGTCGTCGAGCGACGCTGACCGCCATTTCGACAGTACGCCTACCATCGCAGTTGCCACGAGTTTGACTCGTAAAGCTCCCCCCCCCCTCTCGCTTCGTCTAATTACCTAGGCTTACGCTCCACCCTTAGTCTATGGGCCATTCATTCCTTGCATCACACCACCAAGGTGCCCACCTACTTCAAGCGTTGGAGCGAGCCCCGCTGATCGGACTTGTGATGCAGCACCCGACGATCCTTCACGCAATTCTCGCCGACGGCTACCAAGAGATCATCGAGATCGTCCTGGTCCCGTCCTTCACGTGCATGCTGGGTGAGCCCTCGTCGAGCTAGCGCTGGTGGCGTGCGACGTCGCTCACTGCCTCGCGCAGTCCCCATGTCGTTCGCCGAGCTGTGGTTGACTCTCACGTACATGTTTGTAAGTATTCAAGTTACCATTTCCTTTACAAGATGTTTTTAAGGCTGACCCGGGCTCTTCCAAGGCGGTCGAAGTTGTACGCCATGTCCTCGGACGTCTCTCGCCATCAAAAGTGCTGACTTGCTGGATTTCAGGGTGGGCACACCGGGGTACGACTCCATCAAGCTCATCCTGTCCTCTGGTTCCTCGAATGGTGGACTGCTGTTCCTGTCTCGCCCAGTCGGATCGCTCGCCGCTGAAGTTCTGGGCTCGCGCAGGGTGTCGATGGAGCTGTGCTTGGAGGCAAGAGCTCGCCCTTCAGGGTTCTTACTAGAGGCTAGTCTAACACTGCCGCTGCAGGACCACGATCTACACCACCGGAACGGGAAGTCGGGGCTGTGCTAGTACGTCGCTTGTCGACCCTCAGCAAGCTTGAGCTGACGAGCTGACCCCCTTCCCGTGCAATCAGTGGCAAGCAGACAAGAGTGTGGGACCGTCTCTTTGGCACTGTGGGAGAGAGGATCGAGACCGCTGGCATGTAGTGGGGTGCCCGAGAGCACAGGATCCGCGATGGCGCGATACGGAGGGCCCGCCGGGTTTGTAGGAATCTTGAGGTTGTGACCTTGCCAAGTCCGATAGGATGAGCCTCTCTGTGGCCTTTTTCGGGTTCCTCTGGTCAACCTTTTCAAGGTCAGCCTACGGCACGATCCCCTCCTTCGTCCAGCGGTACGTGAACTCCTTGCTCCGCTCCGCGACCCATCGCGCGTTCCCCCACTCGCCCCAGCTCTGCAAAAACCTCGCCCAGTCCACCACAGCCCACTCCGCGTGCCTCTTGCAAACCTCCCACTCGTACCCGGCGATCTCGAGCTGGTCCCAGTAGAACCGCAGGAGCTGATCGTAGCCGTCCCCAGCGAGAAGGTGTGGAGAGACGGACGTGGAGAGGAAGTAGACGACGTCTCGCACTCCCAGGCCGGTACCGACGTACTGAAAGTCGTACAGCGCGCATTTGGGCTCGGCGGGACCGGGGGCGCGAGCGAAGGCAATGTTGGCGCTCTTGACGTCGCCGTGCAGGATCGTCCAGCCTGCTTGTGTAGAGTCTCCGAGGCGAGCATCGACATAGGGAGCCCAGGTGCGGAGGTAGTGGGTGGCAGGGAGGGATGCGAACTCGGACATCCGGGTTGCGAGGTACGAGTAGGTCCCGGTCGCCCAGATGCCGTCTCCGCCCGATGAGGCTGATGATGATGGGGCAGGATGAAGAAGGAGTGATGCCGGTGGAGGGGAGAACGTCGAGTGGAAGCTGGCGAGCCAGGTGAGAACGGCGTGCGTTTGCGCGAGGGTGTAGTACGAGTCGGAACCGTTAACGTCGAACTCGACATCGAGGTCCTCGAGAAGCAAGTTCTCGGCGGGGTTCATTCCTTCTCTGAGCGGGAAGGACTTGGCCACGCGTGCCGAGGGCGGGAGCGACGGCGCAAGTCGCCGGTAGAAGAAGCGCTCGACGTCGTACGACGTGAGCTTGCGTGCGTTCGACTCGTCGAAGCCGCCGCTAAGTGGCGGAGGGACGATGGTTTTTAGGACGAGGGAAGAAACGGTGGAGAGGTGCAGGCGTGAGATGGTGCCGTAACCCGCCCACAGCGAAGCCAGGCGCTCGGTGCGCAGGACCGTCCCGGCGTCACTGGTAGCCGCGGTGAAGGTACGAGGCGCCAGGGGCATGGTTGTGTGGCGTGGAAGCGGAGGTCGAGGGCGAGGAGCTGCGACCATCGCGCATGAGGATCAGCGATGGCCCCGTCTCGAGGCACACATTGGTATCCACTCACGGTGTATGGGAAAGGATGGGTGCGCGGAGGAGGAGTCAGTACTCGAACTAGACAGCGTTGAAGCTTTGAAGGAGCGCAGGAGCGCAGGAGCTCGCAGCCAGCCATCGCCTCCGCCGGTCAAGCCGGCGCACGGACCACAAGCCTGCGAGAAGCGTTGCAAAGCGAAGAGGTTCACGCTGTTGGTTTATCAATGGCAAGCGAGGTAGACTGCAGAGTGGAAAATGTTTCCCATCGAACGGGCTGAAGCTCGTTCGACGCGTGCGACTCTCGCCATTAGCCCTTCGCCCGTGTTTACTCTATCAATCACTTGAAGTAAGTAAGTGCAGCTTGGGCTTCTCCGGTCACCGCGAGCGCTCGAGCGTGTCACTGTTCTCGGTGGCCGCGCAAGCTCGCGGGTCCCCCAGTTTCAAGTCCACCCTCACCACCGAGGAGCGCGAGGACTTGATTACACTCTCTCACCACCTCCAAGCTCTGGATCAAAATCTCCTACATTCGTACCCCACCTCCCAGCTAGCGACGTGTCTCTTTGCGCCACTGCTCGCTCTCGCAACCTCGAGCTTCGCCCTCCTTGCGCAAGGCCACCACAGCATCTGGACACCTTCAATGTACGGCGTCGGTCCAGACTTCGCGTACGAAGGCCTCAATCCCGTTGACCCGATTGGACGTACATCTCTCACCACTGGAGAGCATCGCAGCTGACTCGGTACCCGCGTCGAACAGGTTCTGGCTGGCTGCAAACGGGTTGGTGGTCGCGACCTGACCCTCGCCGCGCAAGTGGCTGATCGAAAAACCTGATTTCGCAGGACCGCCAACTCCTACATGACCGGATTCGACTGCGAGGTCACCGGCTCGCTTCCCTCCGCCACCGCCATCGCCCCGCCGACCGACCCCGTCTTCTGCGCCAAGTCAAACTCGTCCTACGTGCTCAAAACCGGGTCGATGCAGCCGCTTTACGCCTACAACAACCCCACCAACGTTCCTTACTACGACAACTACGTCAGGCCCGGGTATATTGGTCGCACTTCTGCTACCTGGGCAACCGCTCATACCTTTGTCGACTGAACGGCAGATATCACTCGAGCTGGAGCTTCGAGGACGGCGCTCAAAATAAAATCTTTCTTCCCGCCTCCCAGATCACTACCAGTGCGAACTTTAGCAGGTTTGTTCAGCTGTGAGAGCGCACACACACCCTGCCGTGCTCACTCGTCACTTCGCACAGCCGAACCGCTTCCAAGTCCTCTTCGGAGTCTACCAACTCCATTGCAACCAACTCTCTCTCTCGAATTCAAACACGACCCCAAAGCACCAGCACCCGTTACACCTCCTCACCTCCGGTCTCGTCGAGTCGTCGCCAAGGCAGCAGCGCTCCAGCACGGGCACGACAGCTCGCCGGTGATGGGTATCTGGGTTCACTGAGGGAGCTGCGGTGTCAGATATGTCTCTTGGCTCTTGACGAGCCGCGTTTCTATTCGCCGTCGATTGAGAATTGCACCTGTGAGCAGTTCGTGAATTGGCACCACCCCGCATCGAACTGCTTTCTTTTCTATGCGCAAAACCTGGTAACAGGCAAAGTCACGAGGCTCACAGATCGTCAGATCAGCCTCTTGACAACGATCCGGGTCCGACCCCCTCGACGTAGTCACCTGGTCGGGCTCGGTGCTCTTGGTCTTCTCGGGCAGCAGTGCGAAACTTACGTGCATGTGCCAAAAGATTTACTCTCACAGACTTTCAGACCCAGGGCTCTTGAGACAGAACGCTGAGGCCTGGCCCAGATGTGGAGCCTGACGATCCCCGCGCCAAGCGACCTGATTGAGAGTCCTTCCCCACCCGGCGATATGCTTTCTCCCCACTTGCTCTGCTCCCTCCTCCGCACACACGCCGATACTTCTTGTCACTGCCGACTTTCCACTCCGATGCGAGGCTCCTTCACCGCCGCTGCGTTCCTGGCGGTTTGCGTCCTCCCGGCGGTCGTGCTGGCATCCGAGGTGGCGATCGCGACCGACTTTGTGCGTCTTCTGGGGAGGACCAGTATCGGGAGCGCTGACTGACACGCGCGGGTGCTTCAGAATGCCACACGAACGTGGATCGACGGGCCCGACACTCTCGTGACTTGCGAGACGGCGACGTTCTCATGGGGGAACCGGCTGGGTGCGGGGCCGTACTTGGTCAGCAGTGAGCCTTCCCACTGGCGCTTTCCAGCTGCATACGTACTGACTCCAAACTCCACGTCAGTCTACGATGCCCGTCCCACCACCGGAGGTCTGCCGGTGACTTCGTACACGATCAACAGTACTGGGATCACCTGGAAGGTGGCCTACCCTCCAGGTACGCATCTCCTCATACTTTAGCAACACAAATCTGATCACCCACTGTAGGCACCGTCATTTTCGTCCGCGTGCAGCCCATGGTGCCAGACTACGTCAACTACCCGTCTGTCGGACGATCGAAGGCTCTCCTCGTCAGCGGTGGCTCGGACGTTTCCTGGTTCGTAGATGTGCCGTCGATCAAAGAGTTTGAGACTGATCAGGTGTCCGATGTTGCAGTATCCCGGCAGGCAATTTGTGAGTCGCAGAGAGGTGTGCTTGCGGCTCAGGCTCACGTTGGTCTTCAGCTCGCCGATCGGATCCTCAGCAAGTTTTCTCGCGAGCCTCAAGAGAAGCTTCAGAACTAATGCTTGAATTCGCAGAGTGCTCTAATCGTATCTAGCCCGCTGAGACTGGTCGCATGTCAGCTTGTGACTTACAGCTGGAGCTACGGAGGAGGCGGAACGCCGCGCTTCCAGATTCGATGTACGTATCTAAGCTTTTGGCTTTTAAACGGAGGGATCTGACGTCCAAACCTGACTAGGGTCGAACGGTAATGGTGTGACCAACCGAACCAACGCACGCAGCTCGATCGACGAGCAGCTGCTCAGCACGACATCGAATGCATTCGGCTGGATTGTGGACTATCCCGCTGGAAGCTGGATCGAGGCGATTTTTGTGAGCCAGGACACTTCGTCCAACTCCTCGCACCTGAGCGACACGACCGTCCATTTGCCGGGCATCATGGTGCTGCCGGGCGAGTCGACTTCCTGGTGAGCTCTCGTATGTCTGAATGGTCAACAATACCCCACTCACTCCGATTTTTTTTCTTCTTTCCTTCTTCCTATAGTATCCGCAAGGAGCATTCGGCGGCCGCTCTTGCAGCTTCTGGCACCTTGGCGGGCTCAGCTGCGCTCACTGGGACGATGCCACTTTCTGCGCTCCGCCCAGCCGGCAGCAGGTGAGTCAAACCTGTAGATATAACCTTCGTTGATATTTTCTCATTTGCCACCTTCACAGCCGTCGTCGAAACATCGCCGTCATCCTAGGTGTCGTGTGCGGCGTCCTCGGACTGCTGGCCATTGGAGTCGGTGCGTACCTGTACCGCCGCCGACAGAGCCGGAGATTGTCGCTCGAGGCAAAGGAAAAACCCAAGGGCGTGATTCGGGGCACGGAACGCGACACTGAGGGCTCTTTTGAGATGGGTCCGGCGGGCAAGTATGTCTCGCTGAAGGACTGAGTCGCTGCATAGATGGCAGACTTTGTGTAGACGTAAACTAGGTGTTGCCTTGCTTAGCTTTTTGTAAAACAGAGTGTGCATCCAGGTCCCTGAAGAACAGCCCAACGCTTGGTCGGGACGCCGTCGTCGGCTGGATGATGGGGTTCTGCTTGGAACTCACCCGGGTACCGGGTCAAAAGCAGCTCTAAGACAATATCAATAATAGGGGCAACAGTATAGCTGTCCACTTTCCTGAAAGCAACACGCGGACGAGGATTATAAAGCGCAGTGGCTGCGCTGACGCCAACGCCGAGTCCAATGCAGGAGGCAGTGGAGGCGGTTCACAACGAACAGATGTCAGAGGTGGTTCGAGCGGAATGAAAGCAGGGTCCTCGCGGCAATTCCGCCCGGTGTCCCTCTCCGCGTTCACCGCACGTCCTCTTCCTTTCTCCAACGCCATTCCCAACGTGACGCCCGCACTCCGCTTCCAATACAACGCCCTGCAAGCGAGACATACACTATGCCCTGGCTCGATATCCCGGGCCGAAGCCTGTGAGCAGGGTCGACCTCGCCGCGCTCGCGCTCGCCGGCGGCGGCGAGGGCACAGCTTGCTCCCGCCGCGGCCTGCCTCCTGTTTCACAACTGACTCCCTCTCCCGCTCACTTCAGTCAAATGTTCTACATCATCAACTCGCCGATTTCTCCCACGTCTGACCTTGACGAAACCCCGCCTGAATCGGCCGAGCTCGATCCCTCGAAGCCCAACATTGTTTTTCTACACGCTGGCGGATCGTCGAGCACGGAATTCTCGGCACAGGTCAGTACTTCAGCTACTGAGATCTTAGATTATCTCATGTTCATGCCCGAGAAAGTTCAATGATAAGCGACTCGCCGCCGCTTTCAATCTCATCGCTTTAGATGCGCGCTTGTGCGGACGGACAACTGGCGCCCCTCGGCCCTCACACAAGCTTGAAGTATGGAGAGGAAAAATTGAAAGTATTTCAAGAACTGCTTTTCTGACGTCATTCTCGCCTGTAGGACAGCGCAGACTGCTTGATTGCGGCACTCGACCACCTCCAGCTTCCGGCTTACTCTGTCGTCGGTTCGTATCACCAATCAGAGATGTGCGTTAGCTGACCGATTTGATGCCGGATCAGGCGAAGCGTTTCATGGGTGTATTTGTGCGTCTTGGTTCGCAATCAAGCGGCCTGACAAGGTACGACCCTCGGACGCACACCTCATCGCGTGCTGCTCACCTTCGTGAGATCGGAAGAGCACACGTCTGAACTCCA
>ERZ1463038.261-NODE-261-length-16900-cov-11.138914_pt1 | contig 16900 bp, 20 predicted proteins | sample MGYA00564479_ERZ1463038 | MGnify/ENA primary metagenome ERZ1463038 (study PRJEB39244, sample SAMEA3635134) | Helicobacter pylori | study: EMG produced TPA metagenomics assembly of PRJEB11511 data set (Assembly of a 5300-year-old Helicobacter pylori...
TGCTCTTCCGATCTTTGTTGCTGCACAGTTCGTCGTTCGGCGCCCTGCGCGGGGTCATACGGCGCGTCCGAGTCGTCCGCTTCGGCGTCGTCGTGGCCGAGCGCGATCGTGGTGACGCCGAACGGCAAGATCTTGCGGCGAGCGTCTCCCTCTGCGGTGACGAGTTGGTCCCAGTGGCGGCTGAGACTTCTAAAGTCGGGGGCCTGGAATCCTGGGGCCGGCAGAAGCGACTTTGATGCTTGAAGAGCAATGTACACGAGGGTTTCCGCATGCATCCTGTGTGCCGAGGGTCAGCTCTGAGGGCGCCTGGACGACTACGAACTCACGCCTCGTGCTCGAAAATCTGAGGCAGCAAAGGTCAGATTATGTTCCAAGACCAAAGTAATGGTGCACTTACCATGAAGATGATGCGAGCAAGGCGCATCGACATGGAGCCCGATCCGCTGGAGTAGACCTTGCGGATGCGCTCGCGCACGAGCTTCTGGTAGGCAAGGATTCTGTCCAGCGACGGCCAGTCGTCTGCCTTGACCGGAACTTCCGAGTGCCAGTGATTGATCTTCTGCGGGTCTGCGATGTCGGGGTCGATGCCGCGCTCGAACGTCTGTGCGAAGCTCGCAGGCTCGAAAGGCGCCTCGCCGAAGTAGCGACAGAGGTGAATGCCAGCAAACGCAGGCTAAATCACCAAGATCAGTTGAGTTCGAAGAAAATATCAAGGCAGACCGCACGATGTGACCGGTGTAAAAAAGGATAATGTGGCGAAGCGGGATCGGCTTCGTCATGAGGAGGTCGCGCGGGATGATGCCGAGCTGTTCAAACAAATCTTCAAGCGACATTCTCCGATCGCAAGAAGTTCTGACTGACCGTGACTGTGTCCCAGAAAGTCCACATGGTCTCCCAGTCTTGGAGAGACGGCAGTCCGTACGGGTTGACCGCGGGCGCCACGGCGAGGCTCGCGTGGAGCGGGAAGTGGAGAGCAGGCTTCTCGACGAGGTAGATCGAGTGCAGGCGCCGCGAGTCTGTCCACTGCTGCACGAGACGCAGACCTGCTGCATCGAAGAGCGCAAGCGCCTCGACTTGCGTGTACTTGTACGACACCTCGATCCGTACCATCCTGCATCACCAATGTGAGGGGCAGGCTTCGTATCGAAAGACAGTCAGTACTCACTCGTCCTGCTTGAGCGTCACCGAGGCTTTTCCAGGAAGAGGAATGACCAGGCCGTCTACTCGACACTGGACGTACGCCTGCGAAGCCAGCGTTAGCGACAAGGCGAGGGTCCCTCCGAAAGTGCGTACCTCGTGCCGCCCGATCTCCGAGTTCCAGCGAGATATGTACTTGAAGTTTTTGGACGCCAACCCACCAGCACCTCCGACGTCACCGTGAAGCTCGCGGCCGGCGTGGTCGACACCCTCGAAGATGAAGCTCCGGGTGACTCCCTGCGCGCTTCAATTAGCGACTATCGAACGCGGACATCTGCAACAAACATACCTGGGGATCATCGTACGCTGCAGAAATCATGTCGCCGTCCGCGCAGTTGTCTACGCCGATGGCGAACGTATCTCCCGGGTGCAGGACGGTATCGGCAATCTTCTTGAGAAACTCGGCGGCCTCAGGGCGACTGAAGTTGCCGATCGAGCTTCCGAGCCACAGGAGACTCCTCGTCTCGTGCTCGGTTGACGGATGCTGGCGGAAGTGCTCGAGGCCCTCGTCGTACGTCGCCGCGATGCCGCCGACCACGACTCGCGGCGTCCCGTCGGCGACGGACGTTACGGACGCCGGCTCGAGCTGGACGAGCTTGGTCAAGGTCGATACCAGGCTCTGAGGCTCGACGTCGAGGGCCTTGTACTCGATCGACTGGAACGGCGCTGCGACGCCGGGCGCCGACTGGAGCAGGCGGGCCATCGGCTGGAGCAAGTGCTTCGTCTTGGCCAGTGAGCTGAGGGTGAGAAAGGGTGAGCCCACACCGTCGGGAGCATTTTCTACGAACGCGCACCCTGATCCCAGCTCGATAGCGATGCCTGAGCGAGATCCCCCAGCACACATCCGGCCGTTGACACCGTTGTTATTCACTCCCACGACCCCATCGCCCCTGCGCGCAGACTGAAGTTCAGGTAAAGTATTGAGACACGGAAAGTCAACTGACCACTTCTCCTTGGGTGCCCCGTTGCTCGCGGCGGGTGTGGGTCCGTGGTCAAATGAACGACGCCCCTCGCCTCCGCCGCCGTTGCTAGCCCCGTCGGTCCGATCCAGATACTCCTGCGTAAGTACGTCCGAATTCTTTCCAAACATTCGACAGACCTGGCGAGCAGGTTTTGCAATCAGCGAGGTAGAGCGGGCGACAAGGCAGGACGCGGCGGACGATCTCGTCGCCGAACTCGCGCAGGATCTCCAGCTCAGCGCCGAACACGTAATATTCCTGTATTCCAAGGTCAGCTAATGGAAGTTCACCAAAGCTGCATCGACCCACCTTAAGCTCGGTGATGTCTTCGTAGATGCGGAGGCCAGCATCCGAGTACAGACAGAGCGTATTGATCGACCGAGTGTACGCGAACGCCTCGTCTTCGGGGGTGCCTCCCGGTACCATTCGCGGCTGACCGTCCGCGAGGCCCTTGACGAGCTCGTCCTTGAGGGAGAAGCCGAGGTCAGAGCCGCGGAGATCGAGGATGCGGGGTGGGGAGAAGGGAGGCGTCGAGGCCGGGGTAGTCACGGCGGCGTGGACTCCTTTGGTCTTGGTGAAGCCCTGCGCGACCCCCGGGGAGGCCGAAAGATGGGTGGATGTTCGCATCGTCGTCGAGAAGTGGTCGACGGACGGTGATGGAGGGAACAGAGCCACGGGAGCACGTCGAGACAGGTGCCCCACATTCGCGCTTGCAACCATCGGGATCGGTCAGCAATCCCCCTGATGCCTCAGCATGACGCGCGGCCTTCGCCGGCATCTGGTCGCGTTTCACACCGAGAAGGAGATTCCGAGTATGTCAGTCCACCTGCACCCCGCGACAGCGCTCGAAGTCCATCTGCAGCGCCGAAACTCCAGCTCGAACGATCGCCGATGACCACCATCGCGAGATGCAGCCAATCAGCAGGCGGGTCCGGCGTCCCCGTTCAGCCACCGAGTTGTCTTCTCCGCGGTGATATTTTTCACAATCCTCACTTCCGTTCGAGGAAAAGAGCGCAAGCTGAGCTGCGACGGTTCTGGAGACTCCGAGCCGAAGGCGAGCCCGCCGCACTCTCTTGCGGCGCGCGTCGACACAACTCGACTCGGATTGGGCATAACGCTTCTCGAGTTTGAGAAGCCTGAGGTGCTTTATTGATGCAGTCCCCAGATGATAATACTGTATACAGGCTGGCTTGATTCTTTCAGCGACACTTCCTCGACTTTATGTAGCCAACGCTTTGCGAGGTCTTGCCTTCCTCCTTTAACAGGCCTTCAACGGGCAGGGAAGGATCAACAATTGAATGATGGAATACGATGTGAGCTATTGAGAATACCTCGGACTCTGGTTCCTTGGGGTAGTTCGTTTGCTATGAGGCTGAGCGGTTGGTTGGTCAGCCGTCGGGACGCGCGACAGCACCGTAACTGCCAGCTGGTCAGTCTTCGCATTTGTGTATCAGTGCAGTGGGCGGGACGCTCGAGACTTGCGTCGATGCGGTTGGCCAGTCTTTGTGCGACGCGGTTCACGTTGACTAGCCGCGAAAGCTGCTGCCGACCAAGCGAGGCAAGCGCGAGCGAGGGAAAGGAGCGAGAGCAGCACGATGTACACATAAGAAATAAACGAGCACCTCTCACTGTACAGGTTGACGTGTGGTGCGACGCGGAGTGTTGCTCATTTCCGAGAACGGTGGGCGTCACGAGTCCTCGGGTGGCGGGCCCTCGTCCTCCCTGGCGGCGCGCTCGTACCCGGCTCGATACGCCTCCCGGTAAGGGTTGAGCGCCTCGCGGTCCTCCTCCTCTTCCTGCTGCTCCGCCAACCCAAAGTCGTCGTCGCCGCCCTCGTCGTCCGAGTCGGCATGGAACCTGCGGTGGGACGCAACGTCAGCTCCGTCGCTCTCCAGGTAGGAAAATCCAGACGCGGAGACGCACATGAAGCCACTCATCTCGGGGACGCCCTGCATCGCGTCCTTGAGGATCGAGCCCATCGCCTTTGGCCTGGCTTTGTCGAGCTCTTGCTGCCTGGCGCGCTTCTCGGCGGCCTCGCGGTCCCTGGCGACCGCCTGGCGTTGCAGCTCGATCGATTCGGACAAGCTCATCGTGCTCATGAGAGAATTTGGGGAGGACCTCTGCGGCACCAGGCAGAAATCAGCTGCTATTCCCGAGGTGGGCGGACCTGGGGATGGGACGCACCTCGAGGCGCTCCATCAGTCGTCGCTTCGTGCGAGGGCTGCTGCCCATGAGTTCCGGCTCGGGCTTGAAATCCGCTACGCCGTCGTCCTCGATGACCATCGGCGTTGGCTCGGCGTCGTCTGCGATGTGCGTCCGCTGGAGCTCGTGCTTGATCTGGCGCACGCCCTCCAGCTCTTCAAGCCGGTTGAGGATCTTCGCCTGCTGACTCCGGATCTTTGTGTCTCCGCCTGGCAGGGCCGAGACGACTTGTCTGCAACGCAACGTGACTCAGTCAGCCCCCGTCCGCTCGTGCGCCACCGCCGAGCGCTTCCGTCTGCTTCTGAGCTTGAACAGCAGGGACGTACGGCGAGTTGAGCAGTAAACGGCTGCGCTCGAGCATGTCGGAGAGTTCCTCGACGGAGCATGCCGAGAGGTCGCGCTCCTTGCCGGCGCGCTTGGGCACAAACGGGCTCTTGGGCTCACGCATCTGGCGCGCCTGGGCTCTCGCACCGGCGTGCGACGTCGGGGCGACAAAGTTGCGAGGCGGCACGCGGCGGTTGGGGTGCGGCAGCAGCTCGGGCGGGATCTCGACCGGGCGAGTGTTTTGTGAGGACCCGCTCGCGGCTGGGAGCGGGAAGAACAGGTTCATCGAGGGCGGAAGGCTGAGCGTTGGTACGAGATTCAAGAAAGTTGGGGATGACGGAAGGAAGGAAGGAGAGCGCGGACGGCGAAAGTTGTCTCCGCCCGCCCGCCACAACCGTTCAACGGAGCGGTCAGCTGAACGCGGCAGTATGTACGCTACTGCTGATCGTGTTCCTCAACTACATCTGGACGATCTGCGCACTTGTAAGGATTGGTCAAATCGTGACACGAGCACCCCTCGGTGTGTTAGATTGAGGCAGTGCTGGCCCCTGACGGAGACGCGCAAGGCCAAGCACGCACCCCACCCGTTTGGCTTTGTACCCAACGTCTCGACCATGGCGGTCGGCCTGCCGTCGTCCCCCAGGTCGCAGCCTTTGTCTCCGCCGCCCCCACGGCCGTACTCGTCGGGCCCAGCGCAGGACGCCGAGCCACTCGCCGGCGCCCCACCTCGTCTGAGCGAAGACAGCACGAGCTCGTCCGCCTCGACTCTCGACTCAGACACGTCCTCGCGCTCGCACGAGGCATTCAGCCTAGAGCAGCATGCTACTGGAGTCACGGCGCCGGTCCTCGCGCCGCCGCCACTGCCACCCCGACTCTCCATCACGACGAGCTCACCCCAGACGCGGATTGCGAGCCCGGACCCGGACGCACTTCCGACCTACAACGAGCTTGCGACGCAGGAGCCCGGGAACCAGCGGTTCGGTCGTTGGAATGGGTGGGTCGGCAAGCGAGCCCGCGAGCGGCGCGAAGACCTCGAGATCGCTCGAGCCGAGGGGCGAGTGCCCGTTCGCACGAGCTGGAACCTGCACGACCGACCGGGAACCGACGATGAGCTCGAGGGCGCCCAGGAGAGCAGAGCCAGGGACGCGAACGCCGAGCGCAGGATCTCGAGAGACCCGAACCGGGTCATTGTCACGAACCCAGACCGCGTCGAGCGCGAGCAAGACAGCCCAGCACCGAGCTCGGGTAGCTCGGGCGTCAAGGGCGGCTACGGCGTCGTCCCGCTCACCGCCAGTGTGTCGATCCACCCACTCGGCTCGCGCTTCCTACGTCAGATCTCGGAGAAGCCGAGGTGCGGAGCCGTCCTGCCAGTTGGACTGGGCAAGCAAGGCGCAGGATTGGCAAGGTAGGCTTAGTCCAGTTTACGGACCAGACACCTGAGCAGCTCACCTTGGCCCGCGGCCCTCAGATTCGTCCTCGTCGGTACCGCGGAGGGTTCGTCACTTGTCGCAGCCGGCCTTTACCGTCGGCCTCAAACATGAGCTCACTATACCCGAACTACACTAGGACTCTATATCACCGACCTAGTGCCCTCCCTCGGCGCCGTGCCACTTCGCACCGCCTCCTCGGCGAGCGACGCCATCGTGCTGCCCGTCTGGACCGGCCTCGGCGTGCTGCAGCTCGAGGTCTACGTCGAGAGAGAGCTCCCCTCCTCCAAACGGGCCGCAGACAGTCCCCGTGGCGTCGTATTTGCCCTCGTCAACACGCCAGGCGACCCCGAGAGCGCGGCGACGATGCGCATGTGGTCGCTCACGAGTCTCGTCAACCTTGCCAAGTGGCGGTGCTTCAACGAGGTTCGAACACTTTCCGGATCAATTCACACACTCATGCTGACTCGTGTCGCTTTCCCAGTCGTCAGAACCCGTCGTCATGCCACCTCTCCACCCGCCAGTTGCGCCGCGAGCGACCGGCGACGGCGGTAAGCGCACCTCGAAAGCCTTTTTCAAGTCGCTCTTCACCGGCGATCCTGCTGGGGCTCTCTCCGGATCGACTTCCCGCACCCAGAGCGCCACCGCAGCCGTCAAGGGGAAGGCGCGAGCTGTCCCTCCTCCACCGAGCCGCGGTCAGACGCTCGAACCCGGCTACTTCGTCGTCGAGTCGACGCAGCTCCCGTCGCAAAACGAACCACGACCGAGTACCGACTCGGCTCGAAGGTCCCGCGACTCGCGAGAATCGCTCGTGGATAGCCTGGCGTCGCGGGCGCGCAGGACGAGCGACGCGTCGTCGCAGCCGATGGACCGCTCCGGCAGCGTGTCCTCTGAAGCGAGTCTTCTCGGCTCAAGCTCGAGTCAAGGTACACCAGTCGACTCCGACTCGACGTCGAGCAGGCCCGAGGCGACAACCAAGTCCTTGCCGTTCGAGTGGGCGAACTCGTCCGTCGCGATGCCGCTCCCGCGCGGCCACACGCCAATCCACTTTTTCCACCTCGCGGGCGTGCCCGCCCGGGACCCCGACTCGAGCGCGACCGGTGACGCCGACACGCTCAAGAGCTGGGACGACCAGACGCTCTTCTTGGCCGTCGCGACGTCGCGGGTCATCCATGTCTTCACATCGCGGCCCAGTGAGAAGCGCACATGGGTTATCTCGAACGAGTTCTACGTCCGTGATATTCTCAGGTAGATGATTTCCATTTACGCTGACGCTTGCAGCTCAGGCCCCCGCCACGCCGCGGTTCGTCACCTTCGTCCAAACCGACCCCTCGCTCGTCGAGACGCCGCGAAGCATCAAGCGCTCCTCGAACACGCCCGCCTCGCCTGTCGCATCTTCGTCGCTCGGCAACCTCTGCATCTTCCTCGGCACCCGGCGCGAGTCGGTCCTCATCCGCCTGTCCGACCTGTCCGTCCGCGAGATCGACATCACGCCCTCTGCGCGGCACGGGCGCGTGACGAGCCGTGGAAGCGTCAGCGGGAGCGTCAACAGTGCTCGGTCAGTCATGGCTTCGGTCGCGTCGCTCGTCGAAAGCCGGCACGGGACCCCCGCTGGCGTCCGCGGCGAGGAGCGCAACATCGCCGTCGGAAGGCGCGTCGCAGAGTCGTCAGGCGACGGCGACGCGGGCGACGAGGTCAAGGAGGACTGGATCGGCTGCGACGAGCTCGTGATCCCGACTCGAACGTCCACTCGCCAGCGCCCGGGAGAGCTCAGCCGGCGACTGTACCTGCTTTCGAAGGGCATGACGACTTCGGTCGTGCTCTCGCCGCTCGGTGCCCAACGCCCCGGCCTCACCTCCGAAGCGCCGCTACCACGTCCCGGTGGTGGACCTCCACCGATCCACCTCCGCCCGATCCACACCTTCACCTGGCCATCACCCGTCGTCAAAGTCGTCGCGCTGCTCCCGCCGCGCACGCTCAAGCCGGACGTCGACCCCACGCGCGTGCACCTCCTTCTAGCGGGCTTCACCCGGACTGGCGTGCACCTCCAAGAGGGAACGATGTCAAAGCGCTTCGTTGAGGACCTCTTTCACCCGCACCAAAGCGCGGACGGAGCGCCGCCACGGCCGTTCTTCACCCCGACGCGCTCGCACTCGATCTCGCCGCTCGCGTCGGAGCCCACACCCGCGAGCGTCGACGCAGAGCTCGGCGACACGGCCTCGTTCGATTTCTCCCGTGCTTCGGGCCTTCTTTGCCTCGGCGACGCGGGCTGGGATCCCGTCGCCACGCCCGCGCCAGCTGCCAGCTCGCCCGCGGGTGACTCGAGCGACTCGGACGACGACGACAGCGACGCACCGAAGGTTGTCCAGGTGAAGCGGCCACGCGGGCTCTTCTTCTGGACCGCGGCGCATAGCGACTTCCAACTCAAGTGGCTCGGATAGGACCGTGGGGAGTTGGACGGGAGCGTTCCCCGCATTCGCAAGCTCATGTTGTCCTTTTCCTACGGCCCTTGCATTCGTCTCTCCGTATACCCTTCTTCCTCTATCCCCACATCGCTCCCGGCTCACAGACTCTTGCAATCTCACTCGCAAACGCAGCTAGTCCGTGCACACTTGGCCTCGGCTAGAGTGCCGCCCTGGGACCGAGGTACATCGCAAAGACCAGGAAACAGCCTGTTTTGATCGAAGAACGATCATTGCTATGGACGATCCGAGGACTCCGCCGGGAGGGCCTTCCAGGGCTCTGAGTGCTGAGTGCCAAAGTGCCCTGCGTCGATCCCGCCGACCTCGACGCTCAAGTCCGGTCGCAACCGGGAGAGCTCTCGAGCTCTCGAGCTCTCGTTACCGGTACACCCGCCGCTAATGAACAGCCAGGAAACGACCACCTCCGGAACGCTGCTGTTGTTTACGTGCGGATCTCCGCTTCAGCGCGCCTGGGAAGCCCATCATGCGCAGTGCGTGCGGTGCGGTCCTGCCAATGTGGACCCTCATTTCGCTTGAACTGTTTTCAGTATCCGGGTACATTCTTTCAAAGTGACTACTCCAGCGGAAACGTGAGTGAGGTAGTTGGGTGCTCCTAATTATGTAAGAACATTCGACTGGCGGCGCCTGGCGGTCGCTCCCTCTCGAAACGACAAACCCGCGCTCGGACTCGCACAGCCGGAACAGGCTCTCCACAGCAGTGATTCAACAGCTTCGCTTTGCGCGTTTCATTCGAACTTTCACCCTTGCTGGTCCGCCTGGGCCTGCTGAGCAAGGGCAGCATGCTGGCTCGCTTGCGCCGCCTGGTACATGAGCTGTGCGCGATGCTGGGCGAAGAGCTGAGCCTGCTCGGGCGTGAGGTTCGGTGGGATCCCGCTCCCGTTCCCGTTCCCGTTCCCGTTCGCGTACTGGGCCGGGAAGCTGTTCGGCGACGGCATCGGCAGTGGCGGGCTCGCGGACGCGGCAATGGGTGTCCCGTTTGGCGACATTTGCGGGCGTTGCTGCTGAAGACCGCCGTTCTGGCCTGGCCGATTTTGTGGCACTGGGAAGCCTTGGACTGGCTGAGGGTAGCGCACGCCGTTGGGCTGTGAGGACTGGGGTCAGTCGAGGCGCATGGGACGCGGGTGGGGTGAACGCACTCCGGGCTGGCCTCCTTGATGTTGGGACGCGAGTTGAGCTTGTTGGAGAGCTTGCTGTTGGAGGCGCTGCTGCTGCATTTGGAGCTCCTACAAAGGGGCCAAGGCGTAAGCGGTTGTGCTCGTACAAAACGACCGGACAACCGCAGCGGACCTGTTGTTGGCGCATCCGTAACTTGTTCGCGTCCTGTTCGACCTTGACGTCGCTCCACTCCATCGGCGTCAGGACGCGGCGCGTTGGGAGGTTGTGGCTCTCGTGCATGCTCATGTTGATCCGTCGCGGGATGCCTCCGGCTGCGATCGAGAAGAACGTGAGCTTGACTTGAGGAGGAGCAAGTGGGAAGTAAGGCGCACTAGCTTGCTTGGCGGCCGTGATCTCGCGCTTCTTCTGAACCTTACGCATCGCGTCGTACACGGTGAGGTGGCGGAGGCGCTTGCGCGAGCCGTCAAAGTTGACGAATTGGGGGCTTTTGCCCGTCGCGCGATCGACAGGCGGCTGGAACGGTGGGGGCTCGACGGGAATTTCGGTGCCATCGGCGAGGACCTTGTGCGAGCTCGGACCGACGAGCTTGTCCCAGCGATCGTACAGGTCCCACCCGAGGCGGTAGTCGGGTGCGGGCCGGTTTGTCGTCGCGTTGAAAACCTCGGCAATGAGCTCCCAGTGAGTGCCGTACTGCTTCTGGAGCGCGAGCACGAGCGCGTCCTCCTCGGGCGCCCAGTGCAGCGAGACGGACCGCACCGCGGGCGCCGGGATCGACGGTGGTGGCTTGAGCGGCTCGGTCTTTTCGACTTCCTTGGCGCGCTTGCCTGGAGGGTGCGAGAAGAGTGCTGAGAAGAAAGAAAGTCAGCGATGGGCAGAGGGATCCGGGAGTAAGGAATGCGCACCGGACGTTGTCGCGGCAATCTCGCGGTGCTCGGCCGGCGGCGAGTCCTCGAGCAAAGCGCCGAGTGCGGCGTCCCAGCCGCGCTTGCCCTTGGTGCGGGCCGGCTCGAGCGTGCTGACGAGCAGTGGCTTCGTCTCGAGGAGGTGTGTGACGAACGAGAGCTTGCCGCCCCACGCGCTCGAGTCTTCCCAGCGCTTCTCGTTCTGGGGGTCGAAGTTGAAGTCCTTGGTGTAGAGCGGAATCTCGGGGAACAGGTTCGCGAGCGAGTCGGACACGGTCGCGTCGACGTCGACCGCGGACGCGAGGTCGAGCAGGCGCGGGTCGATTACCGTCACGTCCGCGCCGAGCTCGAACACGGGCGCACGGTACGCGATCAGGCTCTGGAGGTGCATCGAGCTCGCCTGCAGCGCCAGCACGCGCGCCGCTTCCGAAGCAGCGGCCGCTGCGAGGGCGGGCGCAGGTGCTGGGGTGGGCGTCGCGAGCTCCGGTGCACCCGTCTCAGGCTCCGTCTTGATTTTTTGGTCGTCGTCGGCCTCGCCATCGGCGTCCGCGTCCGCCTCGCCGTCGGCATCCGGGTCGGCGTCGACGGTCGCCTCGCGTTCGCCCTCGGCGTCGTCTTCGCCGTCAGCGTCGGCGTCGAGGTCCATCGTATGGTCGCGCGACTTGCGCGACTTGGACGCGCTTGCCGTCATTGGCGACGACGCGGGCACGGGCGAGTCGTTCACGGCGGGCTCGAGTGGGAGCGGGCGGGGCACGTGCGGCTTGGCGCACACGCAGAGGAGGTGGCGGTCGACCTTGGGTGTGCGGTGCCACTGCTTGACCGCACGGGCCATGTTGTGGGCCGAGGTGACCTTCCAGCGGCGCTCCTGGCGAAAGTCGGTCTGGAGCCAGCGCATCTCGTCGAGCACGTGGTCCCAGTGCGCCTTGGGGACGAGCCCTGTGCGCTGCTTCTTCGGCTGGCGGAACGACCACGCCTTGTCCTGCTTGAGTTGCTCGATGCGCTCGAACGCGCGAGTCGCGCGCACCTCCTCGAGACCGACAGTCCAGTCGCGCGTGCTGAGCACGTTGTGCACGCGCTTGCTCCGGCCGAGGAACGTCTTGGCGCCAGTGTGATGCGCCTTGACGTGCATCTTGTACAGGTCCGGGCCCGCGACGGCGGCCTTCTCCTTGCCCTTGCGCCGCGGCGTGCCAAACAGGCGCGTCTTGAGCACCTCTGCGGGCAGCTCGGGCAGCATCTCGGCGTAGTTTGGGTCGATCGCGGGTAGTCGGAGTGTGGGGCCGATCGCGGAGAACGGGACGGGCGACGGCACGGGTGAGGGCGCAAAAGTCGGCAGCGGAGGGGACAGCGCCGCGGCGGCAGCGGCCGGGGTGTACGGCAGCTGCGACGTCGACGCGGTCGGCACTGCGCTCGGCGAGGTTTGCGCAGACGATGATGGTGGCGGGGATGTGGGCCGGGCAGCGCGGGCAGGCGAGGTCGAGTCGACGAGCGCCGGCGATGTCGCGGTGCTGAGCGGTGTCGGCGTCGGCTCGGCTGCGAGTACCGGCGCAGGTACTGGCGCCGACACTTCCTCGGTCGAAACACTAGTTTCCACTTCAGGCGATGGTGGGTCTGGTTCCTGGTTCGCGGGTGTCGGCAGCGGCGTTTCGTCGGCGTCGGGCATCGACGCGTCGTCCTCGACCGGCGTCTCCTCGACGACCGAATCGTGCGCCTCGACAGGTGTCGGCACCTCGAGCTCAGGCGTCTCCTCGATGATCGACTGCTCCTCCTCGACGACCCGCGAAGTTGCGTCCTTGCGCGGCGACGGTGTCGGCGACGGGCTTGGGGGCGGTGGGCTCGGCGACATGGGCGGCATCGACAGGTCCAGCGCGGCAAGGCTGTTCGGTCCAGTCAGCTCCACTTCACGTTCACGCGCAACTGCCGGCTCACCGTTCCGAGCTCATGTGCTCCGCGATAAAGTCGGCGAGGTCGGACGCGACGTCGTCGTCGCCCGCGCGGTCCGGGCCTCGAGGTGCGCCTCCAGCGTTGAATTCATCCGAGCGATGCTTGTCCTTGAGCGCGTAGAAGCAGTCGGCAAGCTCGGCGGTGCGCGCGACGGCGATGGCTCTGTTTGTGTGCCGGGGGTGAGCGGAGAGGAATGCATGCGTGAGTCAAAGCGCAGCGGGTGGGCCGGGGTCATCACGTCGCGCTGGGGCGGGCGGAGCACTCACCTAGCCTTGTTCTCTCGCGGCTGGATGAACTGCTTCTCGCGCAGGAAGTTGATGTGGACCTGCAGATCGGCCCGGCGTTGAGCGGTCAGCGCCCGCGGGGCGTACGTGTCCCGCTCGCTCGACTCACGTTGCGCGCACTCGACATCGCGGGCGACCACTCGACGGGCAGCAGACGGCGCACTCCTCTTGCGTCCGGTTGCTCGGGCGGTCGTCGTCGTCTTCGGCGCTTCACGCCCGCCGTTCGAGCAAACTTCGCGCAGGATTCAGATCCGAGTCGGTTCCCGCAGCAGGATCGAGGCTTTCACGGATCGCCTGATTGCGGCCTGCGCTTGGCCGCCCGACTCCTGTGTTCGTTCTTTCGTGGGGTCCCCGCTTCGCTCTCCCCTCGACCCCCTTCCTTCAACCTGGACGCTCCCGCTCCCGCTAGTCGAGCAAACAGCGGAGCGACTTCGGCCCAGGCGCCACTCGCAGTCCAGCCCACGCACTCATGGCGTCAACAACCGCCTTGAGCGTCGCGTCCATCGCAAAGGTCACCGCCAGTGAGCTCGCACCCACACCCCACACCACTCGTACCCCAGCTGACCTGTCGTCCTGCAGCGATCGTCGGCAATGCGGGTGCTGCTTTCGCGACGACGCTGCCGCTCGCGCCGACTGCTACCGTACGTCCGATCATCCAGCCCCTCTCGGAGCCATCGTCAAAGCCCGCCACCGCGTCACGGGCTCGCGTCCAGCAGCTCCGAACACTCCCGCCGTGGGACCAGACCCGCTGACCTGCGCGCATCTCGCCGGCTGCAGAAGGCCGCCAGCGCTTCGATCCTCGACCCGTCGCACCCGGACCCGACCAAGTTTGACCCGTCCAAGTGAGCACCCCGTCTGCCGAGCTCTCCCGTGCAGCAGCGAGCGACCACGGCGAAGGCGTGCGCGCCTCAGAGACGGCGACGAGGCTGGCCGAGGCTGCTTCGTCTCGGCGCCGCGTCCGCCAGGTGACAGGAGCTCGTCGCGGATCCCCAAGGGATCTCACAGACAGGCAATCTCAGCGCTTTCAAATACGCTGCTACCCAGTCACACCCCCGTCCAGTCGTCGCAGATCACTCGGCTGACTCGCCCGTACTTTGTCTCGCAGCCCGATCGTGCTCTTTATCCTCCAGGCAGCGCTCATCGTCTTCCTGTCGCGGATCCTCGCATTCTTTCTCGGCCGCCTGCGTCAGCCCCGAGTGATCAGCGAGGTCATTGCTGGCATCATCATCGGCCCGACCGCTTTTGGTGAGCAAGCCCGGACCCTGGCACGCGCGCAAGGCGCTGACCACTCCCTTTCAATTACCTTAGGCCGCATCCCGCACTTTACTGCACACATCTTCCCTCCCGCGTCGCTGCCTTACCTGAACCTCGTGCGTTACCTCCGTTTGCCGCATCCGGATCCGTCACTGACCACCCCGCACTGCCCACAAACAAACACAGGTCGCGACGATCGGCCTCGTGCTCTTCCTGTTCCTCGTCGGACTTGAGGTCGACTTCAGCGTCTTCCGGCGCAACTTCAAGGCCAGCGCGAGCATCTCGCTGATCGGAATCATCGTGCCGTTCGCGCTCGGTGCTGCCGTCTCGGTCGGCCTGTACCGCGAATTTGTCGACGAGTCCAAGGTCAAGTTTGGCACGTTCCTGCTCTTCATCGGCACCGCCAAGTGAGCTCTCTCTTGAGATGCCGGGAAAGATCTGGAACTGACAGAGCCTCGGTCACAGCGGCATCACCGCGTTCCCGGTCCTCGCGCGCATCCTCACCGAGCTCAACCTTCTTCAAGACCACGTCGGCGTGACCGTACTCAGCGCTGGAGTTGGGAACGATGTCATGTTGGTTTCGGTTTCTCCTCCTCCCATCGAAGCCACCACTGACCTGAATGCGGACGCAGCGGCTGGATCCTGCTCGCGCTCGCAATCGCGCTCGTCAACGCCGCGTCGGGCATCATCGTGCTCTACGTCATCCTCTGCGCCGTTGGATGGATCCTCGTTCTGTGGTTCATTATCAGGCCGCTGCTTGTGTGGGCGTGCAGGCGCACCGGCGCGTACGGCGACAAGGGCCCGTCCGAGGGCATCATCTGCCTCGTCGTCTTCCTCGTCCTCGCCTCGGCGTGGGTCACGGACCGCATTGGAATGTGGGCCTTCTCTTCCTCTGGAATCGCGAAAGTCGTTGCTGACACTCATTACGCCTGGCAGCCACGCCATCTGTGAGTCTTGAGCGGCTCCGCCAGTCGCTGGAGAACACTGACTCCGCCTCGTGAAACAGTTGGAGGCTTCGTCGTCGGTCTTATTGTGCCTACGCCTATCCGCGCCGCTCTGACAGAGAAGATCGAGGACCTCGTCTCGGTGCTCTTCCTCCCGCTCGTGCGAAACCATTCTCTTACGTCCCTGCAGGACTCGGCTCACTAAATCATCCCATACACGCAGTACTTTGCTCTTTCGGGACTCAAGACGGACCTCGGCCTGCTCCGCGACGGGAGCATCTGGGGTTGGACGATCTGCGTCATCGTCGTCGCGTTCCTCGGCAAGTTCCTCAGCTGCGGCATCGTCGCTCGCTTCAACGGTATGAACTGGCGGGAGAGCGGCGCTGTTGGTAGTCTTATGGCCTGCAAGGGCTTGGTCGAGGTGAGCTTTATCGGCTTTGACCACGGTGCGGACTTTCGCTGACGCCTACCCACTCCAGCTCATTGTGCTCAACATTGGGCTCAATGCGGGCATTCTCAACAACCAGGTCTTCGCAATGTGAGCCTGAGCCTTCGTTTCACGGGTAACGATGCTGACCTCGAAACCTCCAGCTTCGTCACGATGGCGCTCGTCACGACGTTCGCCACCACGCCATTGACCCTTTGCTTCTACGCACCCCAGTATCGCAAGCAGCAGCGTGGTCTCGATGGTCTCAACGAGCCCGCCCCCGATGCCCCCGTGCCTGGCGTTGGCTCGTTCCGCCCGACCTCGCGCTACGCCGTCATCCTACAGCAGTTCGAGCACCTCCCCGCGCTCTTCACCTTCACCAAGCTCATTCAGGCGCCGCTTCAACTTTCTTCGTCCCGCACGAGCGTCAGTAGCGAGCTCAACGAGAAGACCGAGTCGACGCCGTCGCCGGACGTCAGCGCTGCGCGAAGGCCGGCAGTCACGATCAACGCGCTTCGCCTCGTTGAGCTCACGGAGCGCACGAGTGCGATCATCAAGGCGTCCGACTCGAGTGCAACGCTCGTCGCCGCGGACCCGTTGTGTCAGGTGTTCCGCACGTTCGCTCACGGGAACGGGATCCCCAGCACGGCCTCGCTCTCGATCGTCGGCCAGGACCAGTTCCCGGCGATAGTCGCCTCGCACGCCGCTGAGCACTCGTCGGACCTCATCGTCGTGCCCTGGGCGCTCCAGGGCCGTGCCGCGCACTCGCAGCCGGGTGTCGTCGCCGGTTACCTGCCCTCGCCGTTCGAGGGCATCTTCCGTCGCAACGGTGTCGCTGAGGGCTCCCCCCAGTACGCCGCCTTTGTGCGCCGCGTCTTTGCCGAGTGTGAGCCCAGTACCCCTCGCTCGCCCTTCTCTGAGCTGACGAACACAATGAACAGCCTCTTGCGACGTCGGCCTGTTCCTCGACCGCGGCGTCGACTCGACCCCAGCCGTCTCGTCTGGTCGCGCGCACCTCTACTTCGCCTTCCACGGCGGCACGGACGACCGTGCCTGCCTTGACTACGTCGTTCAGCTCGCGTCGCGTAACCCTGGCATCACCGCGACCGTGCACCACGTCGTCGCCTCGCCTGAGCCGACGGCCGAGGACCTGGGCACGAAACAGTCGACGCGCATATCGTCCGACGACGAGTCGGGCCTCGCGCAGCTCACGATACATGGCGGTGGGAACGCCGTCGACACGATGTACCCAACCCAGCCGAACCTCGCCTCCGAGACGGCCGACGCGATCGCGCTCGCCGTCTGGTTCGAGGACGCCGCCGTTCCGCGCCGGCCCGAGATCGTTGACGGCCTCACCCGCATCTCCTTCTCGACCGTGTCGACCGTGCAGCCGCTGCACACGTCCGTCGCGCGCGCCGAGGCCGCCGCGAGGGACCACGG
>ERZ1463038.262-NODE-262-length-16877-cov-10.013970_pt1 | contig 16877 bp, 20 predicted proteins | sample MGYA00564479_ERZ1463038 | MGnify/ENA primary metagenome ERZ1463038 (study PRJEB39244, sample SAMEA3635134) | Helicobacter pylori | study: EMG produced TPA metagenomics assembly of PRJEB11511 data set (Assembly of a 5300-year-old Helicobacter pylori...
GTCGGCTCCGGCCCGAATCCCCGCCGCGAGCGCGAGTGCGTCCCGCTCGCCGGCAACACGCTCCGCATCTCGTTCCCCAGCGCGAGCGACCGCACCGCCGTCATTCTGAGAGCGAAACGGGAAGGCGTCGCCGTCGGCAAAGGCAGCGTCGCGATCCTCGAGCAGCCACTCGCGGCCCACCTCGTCCAGCAGTGGTTGCGCAAGACCTGCATCCCCGTGGCGTTCCAGCTCGAGCTAATGCTCTCAAACGGCCTAATCGACGACAGCCAAGTCCTCGGGATCATCCCCGACGTCACTCATGTGCTCAAGCGCCGAGGGGAGACCGCAACGGAGCGCATCCTCGTCCGGCTCGCGAACCGTCTCGCTGAGCAGGAGAAAAAGTCGCTCGGCATACTCGTGCTCGACGACAGCGACGTCGAGATCGACGACGGAGACGGCCTCTCGGAGCTCGGAGAGATCAGTAGGCCGCCGTACCGCGGGCTGAGCGACCTCAGGAAGCTGCTCGCGGCCGAGGAGGGCGCGTTCGTCTCGCGCCCGTCGCCGTTCTCGGACCGGGACCCACAGCTCGACCTACGGCAGGTCATCATTCATCCGACACGTCTCTCTCTCATCGGTACGGTCTACTTTCTGTTTCCGTTGAGTGGGACCTTGACAGCTCGCCCTTTCGCAGGCCCTCTCCCGAGCGAGTCGAACTCGATCCTGCGCAAGTACAGCCAACCGTCGCAGTTCATCCGAGTGAGCGTCCGCGAAGAGAACGACGAGACGTTCCGCGAGCAGAACGGGCTGGATGTCCCCGGACTCCTTGAGTCTCGCGTCGGCGCGATCATGCGGACCGGGCTCGCACTGTGCGGGCGGCGGTTCGAGTTCCTCGCCTGGTCTTCCTCGTCGCTCAAGGAGCACACCGCGTACTACGTGGCACCTTTCAAGGACTCGAGCGGAAGCCTCGTCACGGCCGAGCGGATCCGCGCGTCCATCGGCGACTTCGCCAAGATTCGCCACATCCCGGCGCGATACATGGCGCGCATCGCTCAAGCGTTCACGACGACAGCCCCCTCGATCCCACTCATCGCTTCGCAAGTATTTACGATCCCTGACATCGAGACGGACGACCACGAGCGCGGGACCATCTCGTGCCACACCGACGGCGTCGGTCTCATCTCTGTCGAGCTCGCGGAGCAGGTCGACAAGGCGTACCGGGAATCACTCTCCCCGTCTGCCATAAAGCGGAGGGTCAAACCGACCGTCTACCAGATTCGACTCGGTGGCTCCAAAGGACTCGTCTCGGTCGACCCCACGCTCGATGGAAGCGAGATCTGCCTGCGCCCAAGCATGACCAAGTTCAGCGGCACCTCCCTGACGCTCGACGTCTGCAGCGACAACCCACGTCCGCTGACTGCATATCTCAATCGACCTTTGATCCTACTCCTGGAGTCGCTGGGCGTCGACCCGTCGACCATCATCGCGCTCCAGGTTCGTTTTCCGGCTACGATTGTCATTGACCACCTCTGAATTTTGACATGCGCAGGAGAACACGCTCCGAGACATCAACCGCACCGAGAAGAGCTTCACGGCCGAGAGCAGCTACGTCGAGGAGCTCGGCCTAGCGCAGGCCGCGAAGCTGGCCCAGACGTTGCGCCTCCTCGCTTCGTACTTGCCGCGCAAGAGCGCGTGCGAACCGTTCCTCGATGCGGCCCTCAGCATCGTGGCACTCCACGCCCGCCGCGAGCTCAAGTACCGCGGACGGATCCCGCTACCCGGCTGCTGGAACCTCGTCGGCGTCGCGGACCCGGGCCAGTACCTCCAGCCGGGCGAGGTCTACGCGTGCGTCCACGAACCCGGGAAGGACCCCGTCTACCTCGACGGACCGATCGCCATCTCGCGCTCGCCGACAATGCACCCGGGCGACATCCAGCTCGTCCGTGCCGTCGGCAAGATCCCCGACGACGCCCTCGCACGCTTCTCGACGGTCGAGAACGCCGTGGTCTTCTCGTCGCAAGGCCCACGCTCCCTCCCGTCGTGCTTGGCCGGTGGAGACCTCGATGGAGACCTTTACTTGCTCATCACGAGCCCGTCGCTATTCCCGACGAGGTGGGAAGCTCCCGCATCGTATGAACCGTCGTCGATGAAGAGCCTCAACCGCGACGCGACCATCGACGACGGCATTGATTTCTTTCTTGAGCGTGAGTCATTCTATCTATCTTCGAATGCAACATCAGTATTCCTGACGGCCCTCCTTCACTTTCCCAGACGTCCTGCAAGACCGCACGGGCCAAATCGCCACGGCGCACCTCGCCATCGCCGACAAGGAAACCATTTTCTCGCCCAAGTGCCTCGACCTCGCGGCCCACCACTCCGATGCGGTCGACTACGCGAAGAGCGGTACTCCTGTCGCGAAGGACGCGATTCCGTTCGTAGCGCTCCGCCCCGACTATGCCACTCGCGACCTCGAGCGCAAAACGAAGGGCGAGGACTACTACGAGAGTGAGCGCGTGCTCGGCGTCCTCTTCCGGCGCATCGAGAGCAAAACGCTCACGTACGACCGCTCCCGAGCGAGCCTGCACGACCGCCCGTCGATCGACCCCGGTGGCGCGCTCACCGCCGTCCTCGAGTGCGCGCTCCGGCCACATCTCGCGACCACGACGCCCAGCGCGAAGCTCCTGGGCGAATGCAGGGACCTCATTTTACCGTTCGCCGCCCAGCTGCGCGTCGTCTGTCGTTCGCAGGGCTCGCTCGCCATTTCCGAAGAAGAAGCGTTCGTCGGAATCATCGTGGGCTCGGGAGCTCAGGAGGACCGCTCGCGGCGGGACTTGGCGATGCGCATGCGGGAGCGGACCGCGGCGCTGTTCGACTTGCTCAGGAAGGAGATCGAGGGTGGCGAAGAGCTGGGGCCGGTGCGCAGGGCGAAGCGGGCGTGGGCGGCATGGTCGGCGGCGAGGAGCGCGGGTGGCGAGAGGAAAACGCCGTACGGCGTGGCGACGTTTGCGTGGATCGCCATGGGAGTCTTGTTAGAAACTCTTGAGGGGCTTGATGATTAGTGTTTTCAGGTTGTTGTAACACCAGGCCTGCTTGGACAATAGTGTGCCCGACGACACCTCTCGGACCCGACTCCTACATCGTCGACCCCCAACTCCGCAGACTCACTGCCACATACTAGCACAAGGGTAACCTCAATCGGCTTCGCAATCACCATCGCCATCCACCGACCGCAACGTTGATGATGGGTCGCGACTTGCCGACGCCGGTGCCATCGCGCTCGCACACGCCCCGCACGCTCGCCCTCCACTGGTCCTTCTTCCGCTGCCGCCTGCGCTCCTCCTCCGTCTCGCCCTCAGCGAGCAGGACGTGCAGCTTCGAGGACGGGTGGTGCTTGATACCGCGACGGCCGCGACCCTTGATGTCGAGGCGCTTGAGAGACGGGCCCTGAGTCGTCCAGGATTGGGCTGTGCCAGATTCTCAAGGTCAGTACGGGGATAGAGAGACGGGAAGTGAAGAAGAGCGCACCGATTACGAGCTTGTCGCGGTTGAGGCCCTTCGCGATGGCGTGGTCGCGCGCCAGCGCAAGCATGGACAGAAGCCGTGAAGCCTGTCCTTTTGGTGAGACCTGTAGAGATAGGCTGGCTGTCAGCATGACCCATCGCAAGGCTACCAGATGTTGGTGCTCCGACGCCGAGCTCGTGCCCCGACCACCGCCAGCTCCAGCGCGAGTACTCAGACGTCCGACACGTCCCGAGGCCGCAACGCTCGATCCTACGCCCGGCCAGTCGTCTGTGCTCACCTGCAGCTGCAGCACACCCTCGTCCGCAGTCCTCCCGACGATCAACCGGCTGAGGTCGTTCAGCTTCCGCTTGCTCGTCTTGAAGTTGGCCGTGCTCGACTTGTGCTGTTCCCACATAGACCCATCGTCAGCTACTGCCCCTCGTGTGCCTCGTGCGCCAGCTCGCGGCGACTGACAAAAGTGGCCTTCTTCTTCTCGCGCCCGCGCGCCTCCGGGCGCCCGATGACGGCCTCGCTCTCCTGTGCGAGGTCGAAAAGGCCCTTGCCCGCCTCGGTCTCGGGGGCTGCGGTCGAGGTCGATGGCACGGCCGCGTCGTCGGCGTCCTTGGCCGCGCGCGAGGGGAAGAGACTCTTGAGCGACGGGAGCGAGAAGGATGCGTGCCGGAGCTGCAGGTGCTGTGTCGAGAGCTGCTGCTTTAACGAGCGCGATAATGGGGCGAACATGCTCATTGTCGGTTAGCGTTGGCGGTAAACGAGCGGGCGCGGGCGACCACGGCGTGTGTGCTTGGTGTGTGCCGCCCCTGGTGTTGTCCTTCTTTTCCGATCCCCCGCGGAGAGGCTCGTTACAATAATATGGCTCGCGCTGGAAAGTACACCCGACGAAAAGACAGGCCAGTAACGCAGTGTTGGTCCCCCCTCCTCGGACCTGGCATCGGCGAGCGCGGACTCGCTCTCGCTTGGTCGGACTCATTTAAGTCATTCGATTGTTCTGCTCAGTCAACTGAGTGCGAACCCGAGCCGTTACTCGGGGTACAGTGGGTTAGCACACTGCAAGACTGGCCATGGTGCTGACCCGCCTCCGCGAAACGACGACGAGCAGCCAAGTTAGCGGCGCAGGACCTCCGCCAGACGGTCGGCAAATCGCCGAGGTTCGCTGCGGTGGTTTGCAGCAGCAATCAAGTTGACCGCCACCAGGTTCTCGAAGATGATGTACATTGCCAGCGAGTGGAGCTCGAACCGCGTCGTGCGCTCTGCGTGACTGACGGCGTCGTGCCTCCAAGACCGAGCGATTCGGGACCCGCATCAATCGTCCCGCTCGTCCCGCTCGTCCCTGAACCTTGGGTTCTGCTGCAATGGAAACGGCATCAGCCGCCGCCCTCGACCGGGAACCAGCCCAAGCGTGACTCACCTCGTCGCCACCGCCACCCATACCGCTCGGAACATCTCCACCGCGGCCCTGCTCGTGGTCTTCCCGGTAGAGGTCGTCCTGCTCCTTCTGCCGCCCCTCCTCCATCTCTTGCCGCGTCTTCAAGTGACCCCATCCGCCTGCACGTCCGTGACGACCAGTTAGCGCTTGAGCGTGCGTCAACTTGAAGCCAGAAAGCTGTAACGCACCTCGACCAGAGTCAAAGTCCTCCCTGTACTCGTCCCGGACCTGGCCTCCCGACTTGCCGCGACCGTACTGCCTGCCGTCGAGGAAGCCCGGGTCGAGGTCGGCTCGCACGATGCGCTCGTCGAGCTTGGTTCCCGAAATGTAGCGCAGTGACGACAGTGCTTGATCGTGGTGGAAGAACCTGGAGCGAGGCGGACGCGCGGGGTCAGCTCGGTGCGTCGCAGGCGCGGTGTGCGCGCGCGCGACTGACTCGACGAAGCAGAAGCCGCAGGGGGTCTTGTTGTTCCGGTCGAGGCCCATGATGATACGCTTGACGCCACCGACGCGGCTGAAGAGCTCGTAGATCTGCTCCTCGGTCGTCTGGACAGCGGTGGGGAGGCGGCGCGGCAGAACGAGGCGAGGACTGGTCAGCTCGGGCTCAGAGCTGGAGACTGGCGTTCAAAAGAACGCACGAAGAAGGACAGGTTCCCGACGTAGACGGTCGACGACTCGCCGAGGTTCTCGTGCTGGTTGGCCACGGAGAGCTGCGACCTCGAGTCCCGGTACGACGAGTACGAGGACAAGCTCAGGCAGACCGTCGTCATCTCGGCTGTCCTGGCGAAAGGCTTCGAGTTGCTGCCGTCGCTTGTTGCGAGGCTCAGATGTGGTCGTGCGAAAGTTGCGCGCGAAAGATTTCGCGCTTGCCCTTCACCACTGACCTTTCCCGCAGTCGAGGTATCCGCGCGGAGGATGAGGCCACCTCCACTCTGCAGCATGTCACCTCACGCGTCCCTCAAGCCCGGAAACGTCGCTGTCATCACCGGAGCCGGTGCTGGTTCGCCCGACTACCTCAGCCAGGTCGATGTGGGGCTGACCTCTCGGCGACAGGCGGCATCGGCTACTCTACTGCCCTTCTCCTCACCACCCGGTACCAGCTCAAGGTAAATAGGACAAACAGAATTTACATCTCCCGCTGAAACCCAAGCGTTGTAGGTCCTCCTCGCCGACAACTCCGTCTCAACACTCGCCATCGCACGCGACAACCTTCTCGCTGCCGGGGTTGCAGAGGCCGACATCCTCACCCGCGAGACCAACGTGTACGTATCGTCGCCTCATATATTAAATCTTGGGCTGAGCCTTCCTCCACCGCAGTGCGGACGCGAAGGACGTCTTCGCCCTCGCGGACCTCGCCTTCTCCCACTTCGGGCACGTTGACTTCCTGTTCCTCAATGCTGGACGTAGCGGACCGAGCAAGGACTTTGCCGAGGGTGGAGACCTTGAGGAGTGGGCCAAGACCATGTCCGTCAATTTTGGTGGAGTGCTCAACGGCACGCAGGCGTTCGTGCACCGCATGGTTGCCCAGGTGAGTGCTGGCCTTCGTGCCGAGTACCATCGGCGTGCTCACAATATAAATTCAAGGGAACTCCGGCGGCGGTTGTCATGACTGGCTCGAAGCAGTGAGTCCTTTCGTACCAGTGCTGCGAAGCCAGAATCTGATTCTCCGTACCCAGGGGCATCACCCAGCCTCCCGGAAACCCTGCCTGTAAGTCCATCACTCAGTAGCTCCTGATCAAAAACTCAACCTCGTTCGCAGACAACGTGTCCAAGTCGGCTGTCAAGTCGCTGGCCGAGTCGCTCGCCCACTCCCTCATCCCGACTTCAGTCTCCGCCCACCTTCTGGTTCCCGGCTACACGCACACAAAGCTCACGAGCGGTGGCGGTGTCCCTTCGGCTGACAAGAAGCCTGCGGCCGCGTGGACGGCGGACCAGGTCGCCGAGGAGCTCTTTGCGCGCCTCTCCGAGTTCTACATCATCTGCCCCGACGTGAGCCCTCATTTTGGATGCATCTGGAGTTTGCGTACTGATGCTGAAGTGTTGCAGAACGACGTCAGCTGGGAGACGGATGCGGCAAGGATCGAGTGGAACGTCGGCGACATCCTGAACAAGCGCCCGGCGCTCAGTCGATGGCACCCGGAGCACAAGGACGCGTTCGCCAAGTTCCTGGCCGACAAGGTCCCGAAGTAGTGCTTGCTTGTGGTGCCAATTCATCAAGACCGCATTTCCACACAGCAAGAACTGAAGATCTGGCCCGGGATCCAATTGACGACTATCGAACGTTGCACCTTTGTACACTTTACGAGCGACATATGTATTTAAAGGTTGGCCTTGAAGAACTTGACAGTCTCGTCAAAGCACTTCTCCTTGCCGGCCTTGACCTGTACAAGTCGGGACCGATTAGCGAAAGCGCGACTTCGCAGCGCGTCCGAACTCACCTCAGTCTTGGTCAGGTCACCGCGAACGGCGAACCCGTGGTCGCAACCTGCAGAAAGCGTCAGAATCTCGATTGACCGCAGAAGACCGGCGCTGCGAACCGGGGAAGTCGATGCGCTTGTCTGCGAGGAGCGAGCTCAGGTCAGTTTTTATCCAGCCTGGATCTGGTATACGATGAGACGAACACAGCTTGCTGTCTCCGAAGACCTTGTCGGCCGTGTCGGCGGCAGCCGGGGTGAACTGCATACGACGACTGATAAGTCCCCGTCGGTGTTCAGGGGTCGACAGCATCTGCGCACCATGTAGTCCTTCTCGGCAATGTTCCACAGGATCGGGACCTGGGACTTGGCCTTGAGAGTCTCGAGGTCGTCGGGGACCTTGAGGAGGGAGGGGTGGGCGACAACGCCAACCTTGATGATGTTCTGCGATCGCGGCGCCGCATGAGCTCCAGCGCGGCCACGAACAGCACAGACAAGTCGAACTCACGTCAATGGCGAGGTCGACGACGTACCTGCCACCGAAGCAGTACCCGGTGCTGTTCGACCCACGCTAGTCAGTACTGAGCCCCACATCGCAGACCGGGCCCGGTACTCACGCGCCAAGGGTGGTGATGCCGTCCGCCTTGAGACCAGCGATCACCTTGTCGAGGATGGGACGGGTGACATCCTGTCCGTGCTTTCCGAGCCACGCCATGATGTCGAACGTGCCGTCGTTGAGCGCATCGGCAGGGAGCGCCGTGCCAAAGAAGACTAATGCGCACGAGGGGTCAGCACTCCTCGAGCCTCCTCGCCAAGTAGGGTACACCAGAGAAAGACGCACGGTCGGGGATGTAGGTCGCGAAGCCGTTGGCGGCGAACGAGTCTGCGAGGAGCTGCGGTGATGAACAAAATGTCAGCAGCAAGTCCGTCCGAGCGGGGGCGTCCCTCTTTGGAGGCGCCAGGCATCGACGGCAGCCGCGTACGCGTGAGGCTGCCGGTAGATACGGAATGGCGTACCTTGGCGTTGGGGAGCTCGAGGCCGAAGACGTCGGGGCAGAACACGATCGCGGTCGCCTTGTCGAAGTCTCCGGACGGGAGGGTGACGTCTGACGAGTGGGACGAGTGAGTTGTGCCACGGCGTGAGCGCTTGCCCAGGCTGGTGAGAGTGTAGAAGCTGCACTAACAGGTGGTGACGCCGCCAACCTGCTTGATGGATCCAACGGGGGTTCCCTCGTGCTGTGGTGCGAGGTGAACGTGAGCTGGCTGACCGACTGGCTGGCGGAGCTGGGCCGTACGATCGCGCCAGAGACACAGCAAGCTCCGAGAGACATGATTTAGTTGGGTTCGGTGGGCGGGTGGAAGATGAAAAAAAAGGGCGAGTCGCGAGGAGGATGGAGAGAGGCAACAACGCGAGCCCCGCGGAACGGCTGCCGGCGCAAGCTCGGCTCGTTCGGCCGTGAGCCGGACAGAAGCGGACGTCCACTTTGGTCCTCCTCGTTGTTGTTGCCCGGCACAAGCTGTATTGACTTCGCCTACATCAAACGATTCAGCGTACATTCATCAAGTCAGCAGAGTTCCGCGCGCGACGACCTGTCGCGTGCTATCACGCTTCTTCTCTTCCGCCGCGTTCCATCTTTCGACTACCACCCCTCACGCGCACGATGACTCTCACCACGCGACCATCCACGCCGCTCCAGCACGACCCGGATCTCGTCCGACCTCTCGTCACCGGCCCGCCAGAACCGGAGGCGCCGTACCCCATCTACCTCGACGGATGGGTCGAACGCGGCTTTGGGCGGGGGAGCAAGGATCTCGGCTGCCCAACAGGTACGTCTTACACGCAGCAGTACGCTGCTGGCACCCTCGGAGCTGCTGCGAGGGGTGGCGATTGGCACGACGCGCGGGCGCAAGCGGCAGTCGGCCGGGCGTTAGCGATGCCCGAGTCACCGGTGTCAGCAGCCGCGATAAGGGCGCCTGAGGCCAGCAGCTAACACCTTGTCGTCAGCAAACTTGCCAGACACCAGCATCGAGCCGTACTCGACCACGCTGCAGACGGGCGTTCACTACGGCTGGGCCCGAGTGCTGACCCCGACGACCGAGTCGCACGACGACGTCTACCCCATGGTCATGAGCATCGGCTGGAACCCGTTCTACGAGAACACACATCGCACTGCTGTGAGCTTGTTCCACGTCGAGCCGAGCTCGAGCCGGCGCGCTGACCCCCCCGACACACGAGCTCAGGAAGTCCACATCCTGCACGACTACCCGCACGACTTCTACGGCAAGGAGCTCCGCGTCGTCATCCTCGGCTTCATTCGCCCAGAGTACAACTACGCCGGGCTGGGTGCGTCCTGCTTGTCCGGTCGAGCCCGACGCCGAGCTGACCGAGCATGCGCCCCCGCAGATGCGCTGATCAAGGACATCAACACGGACAAGGAGGTCTCGCTTCGATCAGTCGAGAGGGAGGCATACGTCAAGTTCAAGGAGGACGCCTTCTTCTCCAGGCCGAGCGAACTGTCTCCACCGACGTACGACCCGAACGCGGTCAGGGTCAAGCCCTCGGCTCTTTGAGAGAGCATGGTCGGGACGGTCATCGAGGGCTAGTGGATTGGTGAGCAGTAAGAGGATGGGGTGGGAATGGGAGACCCGAAGGCGCGGCCTCGCGGTCGCACGCGGGCCGTGGGGTGGGAGCCGGAAGGCTAGCACTCGTCCGTACTACAGGAGTGTTTTCCGATGTGAGGTGTATAGATTTGAAAGAGTGCCTCCAGTGCAGCTTTATACGTCAGACCTTCCGGGGTCGTTGCACCTCCTTCGCGAGGTCATGCGTGATCCGCACCGACTCTCTTGTGAGCAGGAACCCTGAGGTTGAGCCGAAACGCATAGTATATGGGTCACAGTCATGAAGAACGTGGCGCAGTGTCTGTTTCAATCAGGCATCCTTCGGCCGCTCCTCGTCAGCCTTCACGAACACCTCCATCGCCTCGTTTGCTCCGGAAAGCTGCAGAGCAAGTCTCCCTGTCAGTCTGCGCAATTGAAACAAAAGCAGAAAGGCCGACGCACCCAAACCAGTCCGTCGCCAAACCAACTCGGTGCTGCCCTCACGATCCACAGCCAGGCGGCGTACACGGGCAGATGCACGACCCCGCTCCGCTCCCGCTCGAGTTCTTCCACGATACGGTCCGCGACTTCTTCGGGCGTCACGACCGGCGCGAGGAACTCGACAAGGCGGGATAGGTGCGCGAGGGACGCGAAGAGCGCGGTGCGGATTTGGCCGGGAATGAGGAGCGTCGTGCGGATCGGTGGGTTGTCGTGGCTAATGACCACCATTTTTAGTAAATCACTGAGCAAAGGATTGGTGTGTGACGGACCGGTAGATGAGCTCGTTGCGTAGCGAGTCGTGCAGGCCGAGCAACGCGTGTTTCGAGGCCGAGTACTCTGCTGCAGGTGAGCGAAGGTCTGAGTAGCTGAGTGCGACCTTGAAGGTCTGGTGTGATTGCATACCAAGTTGCGATGAGCCCGCAAGGCCAAAGACTGACGCCACGGTGACCTGAACAGAGGCGTTCAGTGAGGGATTCGCGCGGGCGCGTGAGAATCGACTGACGATGTGACCCGCTCGCTTGCGAATAATTTCAGGAAGCAGTAGCTTGAGGAGGGTGAACTGAGCAAGAACATTGACGTCAAACGTTCTACAAGCACGCGCTTGATCAGCTTCGTTCTCGCCGTCGAAGGCAAGGCACCTACTGCTCGAGCTCTTCGCGCTCTAAATCTAGCAGCAGCTTTCCCTGCACCACTCCAGCATTGTTCACAATGATCGTAGGGTGTCCAACCTTCGCAGGTTGACGTGAGCCTCTTGACTTCGCGGACCTCGCCCAGCCGGAGAGTGCTCACCTCGGTCTGCACTCGTCTGATGACGGCTTCGATCTCCGCACTCTTCGTGAGGTCACACGAATAATGGTGCGTGCGGTCAACTGCACCAGTCGTGAGTTTCCTCGGACAGCCTCAGCAACGTCTGCGAGACGCACCCATCTCCGCCGGCCGCTCAACGACATCAATCGCCACGACCGCCGCACCCTTCTGTGCCAGCTTTTTCACCAAGACTCTCCCGACTCCCCCAGCGCCACCAGTGACTACGACGATCTGCCTCGACCAGTCGAGGGACCTCGGACAGCGGCAGGCGTCGAGCCACGAGCGGCCCGGCTTGTTGGTCCACGCCGACGAGCTGAGTCTGACTGACGCGACGAGGGTGACGAGAAGGAAGTAGGTCGAACTGAGGAGAACGGTCGGGGAGGTGGGCGGGTGTCCCTGAGAACCGACAGGGCGTGAGAGCGAGTGTGGAGCGGCGTGGACGGGGAGCGCACGATCAGAAGCAGCAGCAGGGGCGCGGGCAGCGCAACGATAGGGTTCAGCAGCGTTCGCTCCAGGACGCTGACGACGCCGTCAAGCGTCAGTCGAGGCTGCGAGCGCATCCACTGGTCGGGCGGCGGGAGCACTGGCCGGTGGGGTCGGACGCGGTGTTGTAGAAGAACTTCGCTTTTCAGTGAGAAGCAGCAGCAATACCTAGATTAAGAGTGGTCGAGTTGTTGAGAAGGTGGTGGTCCGAGAACAACCGCGCTGGCGAAGTGCGCCGCTTCTTGAACAGCGACCACACGCAGCCACTCGACCGCGCGACACGACGTCGCCCTCTCCCCGTCTTCGCCCACCCGAAACGCATTTCGTAGCTGCCTCAGGGCCAGTCTCACGTCATGCTGAGCGCGAGCGCGAACGCGGTCGCGTCGAGCTCGACCGCCGTGCAGCCGCCGGTGCTCGAGGACTCCGAGTTTGCACCGCTGGAACGAGCTGGCAAGGCTCTCAGCGAGCGTCACAATCGGGATGACCAGTGGACCGTCATCGGGGACCGCGTCGGAGGTCAGTCGAGCTGCTCAAACACCAGCGCCAGCCGCTTTTTCGGGGCTGGGCGTGAGGGAAGGCGGGACGGGACACGCCTATGAGCGTCGTGTGCATGCGTACTGCGCTTCTGGATGCACTGCCTCTATGAGGATGGGCAAGTGCAGCCCACGCGCGGGATGTGCTGGTCGCCAGCCAGGATGCCACTTCGGCCCAGCGCGCGGGGAACTCCGTGCATGAAGCACAAAACAGTATGAGCTTCGAACTGGGACGTATTGCTGACCATTCACTACATGTTATATTCATTCCAGGCGCGGTCACGAATACGGCATACGCGACAACGCGAAACAACGCCTGGCAGCCGTTCGAGCCCATCCGGTCCATCTCGCTTCCCGAAGAGCTCTTTGCTATGGACGGTTAGTACTACGGCGGCTTCGATTGGATGCTGGGTCGCGTGCTTAAACGACTTCCCGGCAGCGAACCACTCGCACCTTGACATGGGCCTCCTTCCCGAGATACGGCGAGCGTGGGCTTTGATCGACCATCGGCTCATATTGTGGGACTGGGAAGACAGGTGGGTGCGGTATAACGGCGTCGGGAGGCGGTCGCGCTAACGCTCCATCTCCGCACGCAGCTCGTCGTTCAGCGAGTACGCGCTGCCGGACACTGAAGTCATCATCGGAGTCGGCCTCGTGCGACCGCGAGCAGGCGTCTTTCTCGACAGCATCGTTCACCTCCTCGTCATCACCACCCTGCACCAAGTCATGATCGTCGGCGTCGGCTTCACGACCCCGACCGCGGGTGCGAAGCGCGAGCTCGTCTTCCACCAGACGGGCCTCTCGGTCCCGACGGACGGCATCCAGCTCAACAAGATCCGCGGCACGCCGAACGGGCAGATCTACCTCGCTTCGAACAAGGTCGACGAGGCGTCGGCGGACGGGTGCCTCTACAGCCTCGTGTACCAGAGCGACCCAGGCTGGTTCGGCAAGCAGTGCACGCTCTCGAACCTCACCTCGGGCGGGATCGGCAGGAGCGTGATGCCGTCCTTCTTCCGCTCCCTTTCCTCGGTCGCGGCCAAGGACTGGGTCGTCGGCCTCGAGATCGACCCCGAGCGCGGCCTGCTCTACACGCTCCACCACAACAGCACGATCCAGATGTACTCGCTCCCTCGCTCCGCGGCCGACTTCAGCTCACCGCCTACGTCTTTGACCAAGCTGCCGTTCCAGCTCGGTCTCGGGGTCGGCAAGGCGATCGTGGCGCTGCAGGTCATCAGCGTGTGTGAGCAGGGAAACGCGCGCGTCAATCTCGTCGCCATCACCGATGCTGGTACGCCTGTGTAAACTCTGATAGACTGGTACGAACACTGACTCTCGCCCCTGTTCAGGTCACCGGGTCTACTACTCGCACATGAGCACATCAGTCCTCGCCGCGTACCAGACGCGCGCACCTCCGTCGGCCGACCCGGCCTCGAGCAGAGGCCTCGCAAAGATGGCTGCGCACGGGCCGGGTGGTATCCTGGCCTTAGTCGCCAAGGCGTTGCAGGAGGCCGAGGCGGACGTGCTGCTCCTCACGGCGCCGAACGTGCCGACGGCGAACAACAGCGGCAGCAACGGCGCCGCGCTCGGGCTCGCCAACTCTTCCCTCGTCGAGAACACGACCGCGATCATGGTCGACGGCATCGTCTCCGCGCTCGCCGAGGTCACCCCGCCGAGCTCGATCCCGGCCGACGCGGGCCGGATCGCGCTCAACGAGCTCGCGACGCCCTGGTCCCAGCCGAGGCGCCAGTGGGCCGTCCTCACCAATCAGGCCACGCACCTTGTCGGCAGGCAGCGCCCGATTGACACGCTCTACGCGATCCTCGAGGCGGGTGGCATGAGCGGCGACATCACGAGGGACGACGCCAAAGCGTTCTATAACGAGTGCGTTTGCCGCCTCTTCACTCGTCTAGACTTATTAGCTTACTCTTGCACCCGCCATCTAGGTATGGCCGCAACGAGTTCTGCTCGGCGCTGCTCGCAATCGCGTCGTCCGGGTCGGTTGGCGTCAACATCGCGGACGCGGCCAAGATGTACCTCTGCGAAGCGGGCGAGGGCCCCGCCTCGAACAACCAGAACGTCTTTGGTCGTAAGTCTTCTGTGCCACTGAGGTGCTGCACCTGGTCAACGCTGACTGTTGCGGAACTCCCAGGCGAGCCGCAAAAGACGGGGCCGGACAGCGTCATCTTCAGCGGAAGGCACGAGGCCCTCGTCTACTGCTTTGCGCGTGTCATTCGACCGATCTGGAAGGCCAAGATAACTCGCCGTGCAGCGTGCGTGTCCCCAGTCCTTCCAGCGAGGTTCAACACTGACTAGGCAGACCAACCAGACCCACGCCTGAGAACCCGGAGCGTCAGGAATCAAACCTCTCCAAGGAGGTCCTGGACACGATCGGAAAGGAGCTCAAGCGCCTTCGCAACTTCGTCGAGAAGTGCGCCTCGCTGACCGACCGTTCGACCCTCCGCTGATATCTGACTTATCGCAGCGAGCAACACATATTCACGCTTGTCGGAGGTCCCAACGGCAAGGACGAGGCGTACGAGGTCGAGCAGGCGTCGCTCGCGAACCTGCAGCGGCTACTTGTGCGCTCCGACGAGGCCATCTCGTTCATTCTCCTCCTGGTCGACCACAACATCAGCGACATCATCTCGACGTGCCCGCCGAAGATTCAGGCGTCTCTCCAGACGCTCCCGTACCAGTCCCTCATCACGACCATGGACGGGCGCGACGTTGCGCGTGGGCTCGTCCGCGCGCTCATCAACCAGCAGATCAAGCGGCAGCTCAGCGTCAGTCTTCGCCACGGCTTTGTCTTTCACCTTGCGCTTACGATGATTTCCGGCAGGTCGATGCGATCAGCGACAACCTTCAGCAGAAGTGCGGATCGTTCTGCAGCGCCGACGACGTCCTGCTCTACAAGGTGCGAATAGCTCGTTGATAGCGGAAGGGAACGGCCCTGACGGATACCTCACGTGCTAGGCTATTCAAGCCATGGACAGGGCGCGGACCCCGGTCGACGACGCCGAGCGAGAAGCGAGTCTGCGAGAGTCGCTTCGGTCCGTCTTTCTTACTCTGCAGGCTCGCGGCCCACCCTGATTGGACTCCCACAACTCCAGGCTATTCATCAAGGCGGCCAAGCACCTCTCGCCTGACAGCTTGAAGAAGTACTGCGATGATTACAACGAAATGCTCTACCCAACCGGTTCGTTCGGCGGTCCCTCCCAGGCGTGCGCACGCCCACTGACACCGAGTCTTACCAGGCGCCATTGACCTCGCTCTCACCTGCTCTCGAGAGTGGGACATCCCCGAGCGTGCTCTCGCGTACTGGCTCGAAGGCTCACCAGCCAACGACCTGCGGGCGCCAGCGTACGCTCGCCGCGTCGAGTGCGGCAACCTCGTCCTCGAGGCGCTCGAGGCGACGGACAAGATCCTCGACACTGCTGCCCAGATCAATCCGCCCGCTGGCTCACTGTCATGTCCGTTCTCCGCCTTGCCTCGCCGCTTCGACCTTCGACTGACTTTGGGTGAGTGCGCAGATGCCGCGGCAGACGCACTTCGATCGGAGGCGTACAGCCGAGCATTGGCGTCCAGGGACGAGTTCTTCCACCACGTCCTCCTCTACGACTGGTACATCAGGCTCGGGCGATCGGACCAGCTGCTCCAGGTGCGCCTTCACACGCGCTCACGGCGCCGGCCGTTGCTGACCTCGCGCTGCCCAGATCCGGACGCCCTTCCTCGAGTTCTACCTCCAGCGCGAGGAAATGTCGGCCAACTCGATCAACAAGTGGGATCTCCTCTGGCGGTACTACGTTCTCACGTCCCGCTACCCCGAGGCGGCGAGCATCCTCCGAGACTTGGCCGACGCGCCAGGGTGCGTGGCGCTGCACTCCTGCTTCTGCCCAGGCTACTCACGCACATGCCTCTGCAGTCTCAACCTCGCGCAACGCGTGCAGTACCTGTCCTTCGCGGTCGGCCACGCCAAGTCGCAGTACCCTTCGAGCGGCTCGGACGTCATGCAGCAGTTCGTCCGCGACGTCGAGAACCGGCTCGACGTCGCGCAGATCCAGATCGAGATCCACGCCGTGCTCGAGGGCTCTACGTCGCTCGAGAACCGCGATGAGCTGCTCAAGCGCCTCGACGAGGACCTGTTCAGCGTCTCCGACGTGCGCGTTCCGTGCTCTTCCTCCGTACAGGTTCTGACTTCTGATGTTATTGCAGCTGTGGAACGACTTTGCGCAGCCGCTGAAGCTCCAAGAGGCGATGCTGCTCATCCTGCACGCGTCCGACCACCGGGATCCGGCGCTCGTCCTGCAGTTGTGGACCGAGGCCCTCACCAAAGGTGCGCTGTTCCCCTCCGACACGACTGATGACGACGACCAACTTCTATCTGGATGCAGCACGGGAAGACCCGATCGCGTCCAACTCGCAACTGCGCGACGTCGTGTCCGCGAAGGTGACGCACCTTGCGCGCCGGTTCCACTCGTCCGAGATCGCGTTCCCGCTCTGTGAGTTTCCTCGTGCTCAACTTCGACTACTGCATCTGACAGCTCTCTACAGTCGAACTCGTCGACATGCTCGAGAACTACAGCATCGAGAACGAGGCCGAGATGACCGTGCCCGGCTGGG
>ERZ1463038.263-NODE-263-length-16873-cov-11.489892_pt1 | contig 16873 bp, 28 predicted proteins | sample MGYA00564479_ERZ1463038 | MGnify/ENA primary metagenome ERZ1463038 (study PRJEB39244, sample SAMEA3635134) | Helicobacter pylori | study: EMG produced TPA metagenomics assembly of PRJEB11511 data set (Assembly of a 5300-year-old Helicobacter pylori...
ACGCGTCGCTCAGCGCGCCTTCTGCTCCGTCTCCTCGTCCTTCTCCAGCTTGAGGTCCACGACATAGTACACGGCGATGGCAAAGAGGGCCAGCGCCTGCTGGTTAGGCTTCAGCATCGGCTTGGAGAACGGCACGATCGGGTTCCCGAACGCCTGCGCGTAGAGATACGGCACGGCCGCGTCCTTGAGGCCGACGATGATGAAGACCGTCAAGGGATCGACGTGCTGATTTTGAACGCGAGTCAATGCTGGTTAAAGGAAGGAGGGCCAAGGAAAGGAGCGCACCTTGATGAGCGCCCAAAAGGCGCCGAGACTCGCCAGGCCGCACCAGGCCATGACGAGCTCTTGCAGCCAGAATCCGGCTTCGGTGAAGAAGCCAAAGTGTTCCGAGTCGTACGCGAGGTTTAGCTCCTCGGAAAGCAGCAGTGGGGGCACGAGGAGCGTGAGTGCGAGGGCGAGGTAGAGTGCGATGGTCGGCGACGGTCTTGCACCGGAATTGTCAGCTTCACGGACTTGAATCTGTCGGAAGACAGTGCTCACTTGGTCTCCCCGTCGTCTCCAAGCTCTTCGCCGTCCTTGAGCCCACCCTTGATGGACAGGACCCAGCCCACAACACAGAACGCGTAGACGAGGCCGCACATCCACCCTTCGGCGCTCGCCCCCCACGCGACCGCAGGGCCAGCGACGAGAACGAACCAGACGCACGTGGCGATCGCGACGGTGGTCGAGGTCACGTCGTCGAGGACGTGCGGCGCGGTCGGCAGCGCGGCCGCGACGGCGGTGATGGCGAGCGGGAGCAGGCGCGCGAGCGTCCAGAACGGCGGTTCCGTGATCCGGGCCGCGCGACTCTCGACGAGCGAGGCCAGCACGGCGGCCATCGAGGCCGAGAGGATGTACGGCGTGAGCGCGGCGGCGAGGTGCTGCGACGAGAGCGTGCGCGCGGAGGGTCGGTGCGACGCGAGCGCGGCGAGCACGTTCTGCAGCGTCGTGCTTGCGGCCACTGGGGCGTTCGGCCCGCTGCTCAGCTGCCGCCGCGCGGTGGAGAGACGAAGGACGGCGGACGCGGCGAACGCGAGCGCGATGAGCGTCGACAGCGAGATGGCCAGGTGCAGCGTCGTTGTCAGGAGCGGGTGCGGGAACCTGCGAGAGACTATCAGCTTCGTTCCGACTACAGCCGTTGCAACCAAGGCGCACCTGTACTCGCTCACGCTCCCAACGACGGTCGACAGCACGCTCGACGCCGGGACGCACGCGAGGTACGCCAGAATGGCTCGGGTGGCCGGGTTGGCGAGCACCCTGAGCCTCACAGCTCCCTCCTGCACGAGGGCCTGCATTGCGTCGAGCCAGATGTTGCGGTCGAGGCAGAGCGCGCGGCTTGGGTGGGGGCCGACTTCGGCTTACGTAATCCACTTCGCCTCGCGTGCGGCGGTCGAGCTTCGCCGACGAGCTCTCGCCACCCCGACAACGATGCTACGAACACTGCGACCAGCGCTCCTGGCGGCCCGATCCTCGCCAAGCTCGGCAGCACCCACTGTCGCCCGCTCAATACACTCGCGCGTCGAGCTGCCGTACTCGATCGACAACGGTCTCAACCCCTTCCTCTCCCAGGCCGCGCTCAAGACGATCGCAGTCGACTGGCAGCAGGGTGTGCTTGACCGCTTGAACGAGGTTGTCAGAGGTACGCGTCCCATCCCGAGCCGGTGCCCGACGTGCGCCCCCGCGTCTCTCCGAGTCCTAAAATTTGGCGCTCGCTAGGGACACAATACGCCGATCACAGCGTGCTCGAGACGGTCAAGCAGACCGCATCCGACCCGAGCCAGACGCTTGCGTTCAACTACGCGAGCGAGGCGCTCAACAACAGCTTCTTCCTTTCCACCCTCGTGAGCTCCTCCACGCGTGCTGGGACCTTCGGCGCGGCGACTGGCGCGGGTTCCGCCTGGAACTACAGCTAACGAGCAACTTTTGTCCCAAAACAGAGCCCCAACACCCCGACCGCGCACCCGGAACGCAACTCGGCATTCAGCAGCGCGATCGCACGCTCGTCGCTCGAGTCGTTCCCGGCCCTCATCTCCCACTTCTCCGCTCACGTCTCGGGCCTCCACCCTTCTTCCGGCGCGTACGTCTGGCTCGCGACCGACCAGTCCGGCAATGTCGGCGTGCTCGGCACCTACGCCGGCGGAACGCTCCTCGTGCACCAGCGGCGGCAGATGGGCGACCTCATGCACTCCGCCGGCGGCGGCAAGGTTCTCGGTGAGGCCTTGAACCCAACCGAGGCGGCCGCCGCGACCTCGGCGACCGACGCCGCCGCGCCCCCGGCCAAGGCGTCCGAGTGGACGACCGTGCAGCCCGACGCCGCGCGGAATACGAAGCAGAAGAAGACCGGCGCGTCGACGGGCCAGATCAGCAACCTCATCCAGCCGCTCAACGTCCTGTCCGGCTCGTCCGACCGCGACGTCGGGCGCAGCATCCTCCCCCTCGCGTGCATCTCGCTCCACCCGCACTGCTACCTCGCCGACTACGGCGTTTGGGGCCGCGAGGAGTACGTGCGCAGGTGGTTTGGTGCCGTGGACTGGAAGAAGGTCGAGGCAAGCTACGAGAAGTTCGTCAAGGGGCGCTAGAACGGGGGCTACGCACGCCTGACAGAAATATTTGGACACCCACGTCCTTCGATAGACTCCCGCACTGTCCGACTAACAGTGGCTTCGATTTCTCAAAAGCCTGGCAGTGAGGTCTTGCTCAGTGCTGGTCCCTTTACCTCGACAGAGGTGCAAGTGCGACCCGAGGGCAGGCTCCGGGGTTTGCTACAGACGACAAGTCCACAGCGGAGCAATAAGGTCCTCGTCATTTGACCAACACCAAGCAAATTTCACACCTCGCTCTCGGCCTCGCTCGTCGCCGGCTCCCGTGGCTCTTCCGTGACTGAAGGCTGGGTCGGTGGCTCCTTCACAACATCCGGGACGGACCCGTCCTCGGTGAGCCCTTCCATTGTGCAACAGCTGACGGAACCCACCTCCTATCGCCTGCCTCTTATTCTATGACATAGTGTAGTGCTGGCCGTGATGCGTTGAAAGTTCAGCGTCTTCAGCGCGTGCGCTCGAAGCCAATTTCAGCGGCGCGGCCCCTGTGACATCTGGCTGGAAATCCGCGGAGGCGTAATCCTGGGAGTCCGCCGTCCGCCACTCTCTTCTCCTTCTTCAGTCCTATAGAGTGTCGCACTTCAAGTCACCGGCCCTCCACCCTCCTGGGTAAGTGGCCAGATGTGCCTTTGCTGCGCCGTCGTCTTCGCACCGGCCTCAGCTCAGCGCTCGAACCCGACCATTGGAGGCCTCCACATGGACTATGCACAGGCTCGACCATTCCACGTTTCCGAACTGTCTTGGAGATCCAGGCATCAGACTGCAACTTTGGTAAGTCGGTCAGTGCTCCCGACGCGTCGCATTCCAGCACTGAAAGAAACCGTGACTTGCCCTGTGCCCACCCAGTGGATGGGAGCTGCGACTGCGGGACTGGATGCAGGCGTGTCAATTATGCTGATCAGAATACATTGGGGTGAGATCTTGCCCTTGTATACATCGGCTTGAAGCGAGCTGAGAAATGAGGCGACGCTCCCTCGCAGACCAACCGGTCCACATCTGGGCACTGGCGGCCCTCGCAAGTGCCATCGAATGCGTCTACATTATTGCAGCAAATATCGCAGTCGAGATTAGTTGCTGTCCGGCGTCACATCTCGACCTCGACGACACACTGCCATGGATCTGGGCCGCGACGGCCGGCGTGCAGGTCGTGTACTTTCTCGGCGTCTGGGTCACAGAAGATCTCACGAAGAATCAATGGCCAGTGGCTTGTGCCAGTGGGGTAATGTAGCTCCTGGCCGAGGTGGACTTGCGGCGCTGATGATTGGATGGCAGGTCTGGGTCGTTGACCAGCTCGCAGGCCTGGCGTACGTCCTGCTTGCGAAGCTCAAGCGCATGTTGATGCTGGGCGACGATGACGAGTCTGACCTTCCGGCCACACAAACTCGGCTACAGCCCGCCCTGGCCCCACCTCCCCAACCTCGAGCGTCGCAGCCGACTTCACGCGATGAGCTTGTGCCGGCCTCCAACTGGACGGGTCACTACAGAGACCAGACTTAGTGTGTGTGTAAAGACTGGTCACAGTTGGCTCACTGTGAGGCGCCCTGCCGTGAGGAATCTCCAGTCCAGGGCTCGTCGCCACGACCGCGAGAACCTCGAGCTGCAACAGTTGACAATCAGCTACGACTCCAGCCTCGAGAGAAGCCCATCGACATACCAAGGCAAGCCTCTCAGATGCCTTGCAGAAAGTCCTGCAGCCCCAATGTTGGCGTGGCGGCCTTTTCAGAGCGGCGCTTCGCCTCAAGCATCTCGGCGAGGCCCGACGGCTGCTTTGCTCGCTTGCGCTTCTGCGTCAAAGCCTTGACAGCGAGGTCGATGGTCGACTTTGACTTAGACGGGGCGGTCGCTGTGATGGGCGTGGGGACTGGTGCCGGTGCCGACTTTGAGAGTGGCGTCGGTGCCGGGATGGGGGACGGATGACGCGAGGCGATCGCGGCAGGTGTTGGTAGTGCAGTAGGACGCGACGCCTTGGAAGTGGATGCCGGTAAGGACGGTTTGGCCTTCTGGACGGAGGTGCTCTGCGGCGGAGGCAGCAAATCTGCTTTCACAGCGCGAGCTCCCGCTACCGCCAGCACTGGTGGCGGAGCTAGCTGTTCTCTAGCAGCAGCGTCCTTCCTGCGCCGCTTCACTGGTGCAAAGCGGGTCTTTGAGTCGCCGTCGCCCTCGCGTTTGGTCGCCCAGCCGCAGCCGTCGCACCTTGCCCACGCCGCTCCCTCCTCGAGCCAGAAGGTGCCGTTGAGCCCACCGACAACTTCTGCGCGGCACTTGACACAGCTCGAGGCCCGGGACGGCGTGGTGGGTGTGGGCTTCGGCGCGCTCAGTGCGGCCGCCGACGAGAACGGCGCGAGAGGAGCGAGCAATCGAGGAAGGGCGGCGCGGTATGCGATTGTGGCCGGATCGTCCATCAGATCGAAAGAGAACTCCAGTTGAGTGTCGACTTGCGAACGAGAAGAGCCCAGCAAGGCGCGGTCGATCCCCCGCCTCATGTTCATCGCCGGGCGCTTGCCCCTCTCCTTCCTTCTCACCGACCGTACACACGAAAGCATGGCAATGATAGATTCAATCCTCGATACAGACCTCTACAAGCTCACCAGTACGTCGATTCCGAGTCTGCGTCCGGTCAGCTCGCCAACGCGTGCTATCGCCCCGCCGCAGTGCAGAGCGCGGTCCTGCAGCACTACCCGGACCGCGTCGTCTCGTACAAGTTCACCAACCGAGGCCAGACGCCGTTCTCCCGCACGACCTTCACCGCAATCCAAGCCGCGGTCGCCCGTTCGTCTCTCCGGCGCCTCCCCCGGCTCGCGCGTACTGACTTGACTCGAGCCACCCGCTCAGACCTCGCAGCGGTCTCGTTGACACCGACCGAGCGCGCATGGCTCGAGAAACGCTGCCCGTTCTTCTCTTCGGCCTACCTCGACTACCTGGAGGCGTTCCGATTCCGCCCCACGGAGCAGGTCGCGCTCAAGTTCGTCCCGAGCTACACGGACGAGGCTGGGCTCGAGTGGGGCGCGCTGGAAGTTGAGATCAAGGGAAACTGGGCCGAGACAATTCCATACGAGGTGCGCACTTCTCTGACCGGGCGCCGTCGCGGTGGCGGCGTACTGATCGCGTTCGTCCGCGACGCTCCCAGGTCCCCGTTATGGCCATTATTTCCGAGGCGTACTTTGCCCACGACAACACCTCGTGGGACTACGCTGGCCAGATTGCCCTCGCAAAGCAGAAGGGCAAGGACCTCTTCGACGCCGGCTGCATCGTCTCCGAGTTTGGCACCAGGCGGCGGCGGAGCCACCGGTCGCACGACTTGGTCATGCAGGGCTTGCTGGCCGCGAACGAGGAGTACGGCAAGGGGGACGGCAAGGGACGGCTCGCCGGAACGTCGAACGTCCACTTTGCGCAGAAGTACGACGTGCCGGCGATTGGGACCATCGCGCACGGTACGTACGCCGCCCGAGGCTCCAAGTGACCCAGCTGACCTTCCCCTGGCCTTTCCGCAGAGTGGATCATGGGAATTGCCGCCATGGAGGGCTACGCTGGATCAAACGGCCGTGCGATGGACCTCTGGGACTCGGTTCGTCGCTCGACCCGAACCTTCGCAACCCGCAACTGACCGGTGCACTCCCAGGCCTACCCATCTGGAGCACTCTCGATTGCCCTCACAGACACCTTCACGACGAAGCCCTTCTTTGACGACTTCCTGTCGAACCCGGAGCGCGCACGAAAGTGGAAGGGCCTCCGCCAGGACTCGGGCGACCCCGTCAAGTTCATTGAGCTCGCGAAGGAGGCCTTCCTCAAGATCGGTGCCGACCCGAAAACGAGTACGTCTATTATCTCGAGCTACTCGTACAGACGGGTCCCTGATTCTGCTTGCGCTGGTAGAGATCATCGTCTTCTCCGACGGGCTCGACATCCCGCGCTGCGTCAACCTGCAGAAGCGCTGCGGCGAGGCGGGCGTCGGCTGCTCGTTTGGTGTTGGAACGTTCTTCACAAACGGCGAGTGCCTCACTCAAACACTTTTTCGACGCCTACTGACGGTTGTGCCCTCGGTCGCAGACTACAAGACGGTTCCGAACCCGGACAAGGCGAACCTGGATGGATCGGGCGAGCTCTCGCAGACTGGGACACCAAGCAAGGCCCTGAACATGGTGACTGATTTCTCCCAGTGACCCGTTATTGTTACTGATCCCTCTCGTCGACTCAGGTCATCAAGCTGTACCAGATCGACGGCAAGTACTGCGTTAAGATCTCCGACGAGCTCACCAAGGTGCGCACATTACCCCCAACTAATGAAGACTAATCGTTCCATACTCACATGTCTTCTCTGCGCAGAACACCGGGTTCGCGGACGAGGTCAAGCTCGTCAAGGAGGCGTTCGGACTCGGTTTGCCCATCGCCAAGGTCACCGTCGCTGCTGTGCAGCTGCCGTGAAACTTCTCCAACGTCCAGCATCAATTGTGTAGAACGCGATCCACTGCTTCAATTGTTTTCTTCCATCGTTGCGGGTGACCTCGGCTACATCGTAAACGGCCGCTCCCGAGTCCGTGTCGGGCACCGTCGAGCTTAAAGCTTGTGCTTCTTTGTCTTTGCGGCGATCCTTTTGAGCAGAGCACGGCTAGTTCGTCAGTGACTGGAGTTGAGCTCAAACCGAGCTCGCGCACCTGGCGAATTGCGCCTGGGGCTTCCCCGTAACGCTGCGTTCCGCGCCAGCGAATATTTCCCGAATGTTGCTGGGGTCGGGATCGGGCAGAGTTTGCTTGATGAGCTTCTTCGTGATCAGCATCTACAAGTATTGCGAGACGGGTGGGGTGAGTGAGAGGTGAAGATGAAGACCGGGTTGGCGCTTACGGCATCGCGATCAAGGTCTTCGAACTTGTCCTTGAGGTATGTGACGACGGATCGCAGAAACACCGTGTCGGTGGACTGAGGGAACAGCCGGTTGAAGAATCCGTTTTGCTGCAGCTCGGCCGCCCCAAGCTTCTTGCCCATGATTAAAGCTCTGCGACGATTCTTCATCAGCATCTGCCAATGTATCTAGTGGATACGCGCACTCGTTCGCCTTGCTGATGCCCATGCGCCTAGGGAAGGTGAGGGAGGCGCCACCTGGGAGCGCGCTTCGTCAGCGGGCCGCGAAGCTTGACGGAACAAGCTAGAGACGAGCTCACCCTCAGCGACCAAGGACAGAGTCGAGAAGGGGGTCATGATCCAGGCCGATTCGACGGCGTAGATGAAGTCGAAGTGGCCCAACATGGCGGCCGAAAGTCCAATCGCAGGCCCGTTCAGCGCGGCGACGAGGAGCTTCGAGTGCGTATAAAGCGCTCGCGACAATTCCATGTTCTGTTCCGCGAGACGGCGGATGGAGGTTGCCTAGAATTCATCACTGATTTAGCTCTTGAGCCTCGAAAGAGCTCGAGGGAACGCACCCGAACGTCGACGTCGTCGGCGTCTGGACGCCATCCCTTGACGTCGGCTCCGGCTTCACGAGCCAAACAAGGTCAGAAAATCCAGACAGTATCACTTCTAAATTGCCTCACCAGAGAAAAAGTCTCCCCGCCCAGTGACGATGGTCAGGAAGCAGTCGTCGCGCTTGTCCACGGCGAGGAGCGTCGCGGCGAGGCGTTTGTCTGCAGTCAGGTCAGCCTCTCGACCCCATTCCGAGGCAGTCAAACGGGACGCACAGAGGGTGAGATCGAGGGCGTTCTTCTTGTGCGGGACGTTTCTGGCGATGTCGTGCGACGGCGATCAGCGCTCCGGACGTCGAGCTCCCCGCCGGTCGGCGACCCAGCGGCTCACAGCGTGATGAAAGCATAGCCGTCCGTGACCTCGAGGATGATGGGCTCGTCAGACTGAAACATGGCGTTGCGGTTATCGAAGATGCCGGAGGACGAGGTCTGAGGGCAATGCGCCGTGTGGGGAGCTTCGATGGCGGACGAGTGCGGCTGGCGGACCCGAAGTGGACGTGAGGAGCAGAGATCGCCAGAAGAAGCTGCTGGGGTGAGTAGAGCTGGAAGTGATGGTGGAAAGGAGAAAGAGGCGGGGTCGTCACGAACGGTTCGGGAGCGTCGGCAAAGCGTGGGTCCGGGGCGAGGCCCGCAGCGAGTGGGGAAGTAGCACCGAACCGGCGCGGAAAGTAGCACACACTTCGCATAGATGGTGAATCCAACTCCTCTGCGACTTCCCCCACCTTCATCTTCGTCAACATGTCCGAGGTTGAGACCCCCGTCGTCGCCGCCGTCGTCGCAGACGAGCCCGCCGCCCCCGAGGCTGAGGCACCCGTCGCCGTCGCGGACTCGGAGCCCGCCACGGGAGACAAGCGGAAGGCGGAGGACGAGCCTGAGGCCGGCGAGACCGCTGCCCCAGCCGAGGAAGTTGCCGAAGTTGCTGCCGTTGAGGAGCCCAAGGCGAAGGTGAGCCACCCACTGGCGAGCGCGCGCGGCTGCATAGGCTGACCAGGCCCTCCGCCCGTCCCGCCCACCCGATCGAATGATCGCCCGATCTGGTTGTTGTTTCCCCCGCTGCAGCCGGCGTCCAAGTCCAAGCCGGCGTCCAAGTCGAAGAAGGAGAACGGTGCTGAGGCCACGGTGAGCTTCCTGCAAGGGCCGCGGAGTCGCGCCGGCACGCTGCGGACGCTGTTCGCTGACGTCCCGCACCGCAGAAGCCCGCGTCGAACGGCAAGGCGGTCAAGGAGGTCAAGGAGAAGCCCGCACCCAAGGAGAAGGCGGCACCGAAGCCAAAGGCCGCCAAAAAGGCAAAGGTTGAGACGGCGCTGCCTGCCCGCGCCCCCTCGTCGCGCTCGACCCGCAACACGGCCAGCCTCGCCGAGTAAAGGCGTCACGGCCACCTTCAAAACACGTACACACTTCATGTATCCATGAAGGTGCCGCGGAAAAATTGTTTTCCCTTTCAAACACGGAGGAGCGGAGACGAGGAGGGAAGGGACCACCGGAGCGGACGCAAGCTTGTCGCATTACCTGTTGCTTGTTGCTGCAAAATTTTACAGTGCGCTGTTTGTCTACAACATGCCTGGCTGCCTCCGCCAGCAATGTGTTTGGGACCGCTGATCTACCACGCCTCGCGCTGGCTGTCGCCGAACTCGGACATCTCGATGAGGGGACTGCTCTCCGAGGAAAGCAAGTCTGCGTCCGTCTCCTCGGGGTGCGATCCGTCCTTCGTCCTCCCACCTTTTGCTGTCGCGTCTTCCGGGAGGAACGCTGGCAACAAAGGGCGATGGAACGACGCGGTCGACCCGGACCGCTCGTGGTTGCGACTGATGGACGATGAGTTGGCGCGGTGTCGCCGCAGGTCAATCACACCTAATTCACGATTGCTGACCGTCAGCAAAAACCCACTGGAGGACTCGGAATGGAAGGCCACGCACCGTGCACGAAGGGCGCCCAAGCGAGCGCAGTTGCCGGGTGGCGTTGCCGCGAGACCGGGTCCCTCGAATGCACGTTGACGAAGACGTCCTGTACAATCGGGAGATGTCAGCTTGTTCTGGTGAACCATGCTTGACATGTGGGCAGGTCTGGGGCTCGGTCCACACGACGAGAGCCCCAAGCGCTCAAAGGACCGTACCGTTTCGTCAACGATTTCCTCTCCAATCAGCGCCTCAAATACCTATGCAGTTCCAGTCAGAATGTTTCGAGTGCGAATCAAAAGTGCCCACGTCTTCGAGCGACACGATGCCGACTCCTCCGCCTTTGACTCCCGGCGTCTGTTCAGTTGCGGGTCAGGAAGCAGGACGCGCGCTGGCGAGTAGGTTGCAAAGCACAACCTTCGAGATGAGTAGGAGGTGAGACCGACCCTCTTGGAAAAAGTTCAACACGTCAAAGATCGCCGCATGCGGCTCCGCTTCTGGGAAGGCCTGCAAGGGGAATGATCCCACGAGCCTGCACGCCAGCATGTTTGTAAGAGGTTGAAATTTTCTCGTCGTTTAGTTGATGCGTCGATACAGACCTGGCCTGCGATGGATCATACGCAATAAGCTGGCGAGCCGAAACGAGTCAGCGCTGGGAGTCGGCTTGCGAAGTGACCCTTGTGCATGTTCAGCGCACTTGTTTGGCCACTGCAGCAAAGTCAGAGAGTACCCTTGGTAACGGTGTGCGGTAAAAGCACTCACACAGCATCCCCACGAACTCGCGGTCACGCTCGCGCCCTCGCCACACGGGGACCCGACTGCGCGCACGACAGATTGTGAGTCAACCAGCGAGCGGCTCATGGGTCGAGCCGTTCTCCAAAAAAGAGAAGGTACCTGTATCCGTTTTTGACAATCTTGGAAACGGTAAGTCTTGAGCGTCGCAGTGGGGGGAAAGCCGCGGACCGACCTCGTCGACCTTTTCATGGTCCAGTGCGTCTGACCAAGACAACGAGTAGACGTCGAGGAGAGGAGTCATGATAGATGATATTGGCGTCTCGGCAAGTCTGGCCAAGAGGGGGTTGGATCAGCGACTGGCCAACCTGTACGTGCTGGGGGATCGGGCGCACGACAGCACGCTGGACACGATGGTCACCTCATCCGAGGTGAGAGTGTCCTCGGACGAGTGTCCATGTGCACCTGCGGTGGAACACATCATCATCCAAGAATAATGCCTGATATTCGAGACCCATGCGACTTGCCGCCGTGAAGCCCGACAAGGGTCGCGAGCTCCTTGCGTTTGTAGGATGTGCCGTGGGAGACGCCCAGGATCCGGTCCAGTAGGACCGCGATTGGCCATGCAACGGGTGCTTCGAGGCACATCTGCAGTCGCCGCCGTGTACGTGAGCGCGGGTCTTGCAGCGGATCCCCCGGCGGCGACTCACCAAGATCTTGACCATGGACGAACACAGTGCGCCGACGCGAAGGCCATATCGAGCGCAGACCGCTTGGGGGATGATCTCGCCGAAGATGACGATGAGGAATGAGCTGAGAAGGACCGCAAAGAGGCCTGAGCCTGGGAGGAGAGAATCGAGAAAGATGGCTGCGGGTTGCGGAGAGTGACTGAAAGTCAGCCGACTGGTGGCACGAGGGTAGGCGAGGAAGCTAACGAAGAGCTTCGTTGACAACCACGTTGCTCAACAGGAGGCAGACCAAGACCCAGTGTCGGCCGTGGTCGAGTAGCGCGAGTACGACGGTGGCGTCTGCGCGAGCCTGGAGATCTGGGGACGAGGTTGAGAGCACGCGCAAAGTCATGTGATCCAGACCTGGTAGAACTTCGGTCAGCGTTTCTGACTTTCTCTGGGGCCATGGCCGCCTGCCGCTGTCCGATCCATGCCAGCCGCGAGGTCCACGGACGCGCGGTCGCAAGACCCTTCACGGCGGTGAGGAGCGGACCGCACACCGAGCAGTGTTGTACCGAATACAAGAAAGCTCTTACCCATCAGTCCGACGCTGAGTCCCGAGAAGACGCCGCCGAGCAGAGTAAGGAACGCTGAGACGAGGATCTGAAAGATGAGCCCGCTGGTGGCACCACCAGCACCAGGTCCAGGTCCTGCGTACGAGCGACGAAGATGACTAGTTGGCCCACGGGTGCTTGCGATCGCGGTCTGGGATGAACGCACCTTCGGCCAAGGCGAGCTCCTGGCGCGCGACGAGAGGAGCCGCTCGCGCCGCGACGAGGTGCGCGCCGACGAGGACAGCGATCCGGCCGACGTGATCGCCCCGTCGAGCTGCCATTCAGACTCGGGAAGGAAGAAGTAGAGAGCGGAGGAGGAGGAGGGAGGGAGATGAGCTGAGCTGAGGGACGTCGCACTGGCCTCTGCTCTGCTCAAGCTGCGCGCGGTCCGTCCGTCGAGTCGAGTCCGAGGACTTTGGTTCAGTCTCGTCCTGCGCACATTCCTGTCCACCACTCAATCAGTCACAGTATATGAACAGCACATCCATAGTATGATCCGACCAAAGCTGGCGTTCTGTGGGGCCAAAAGAAGCTGGCATACGCTACTCGTGCGCAGTCCGGAGCTCGAGACCGCCGCCGTGCGTGCGCGCGCAAAACCTCGCTTCCCGCCAGCGCCAGCCCGCCGACGCAGGGCGCCATGTCGAGGCAGCACCTCAGCGCGGGCGGCAAGCCCTGGGACGCTGATGGTGCCTCGCAGGGGCAGGGTGCCATGCCCACCCGACCCAAGCTCCCGGCGCGGTCGCGCTCAGGCAGTCCGATGCTGTCCGCCATTGGCCTCGCCCAGCCGACACTGCACCTCGCCTTGACCGAGGAACTGCTCTACCTGCACCCAGCCCCAGAAGGTGCGCCCACCGAGGACCCCTGGGTCTCGGGGAACGTCACCCTCTGGCTACCGAAACCGCGCAACCTGCGCCACCTGACCGTCCGCCTCCTGTGAGCTCACGGCGCACGAACCCGCTCGGAAGAACGCTCATAGTCTCCAACAGCGGCAAGATGGACATTGGCTGGCCCGACAACCGGCCGTACGAGACGACCACCTCGCTCGACAAGGAGGTCCGCCTGTTTGAGCACGACAAGGACGTCCTGCTGCCAAAGGGCGAGCACACGTTCTCGTTCCAGATCATCGTACCCAGCACAACCGCGACGTACGAGAGGTGTCCGTTCGGTCGGGTGCGCCACACGGTCGTCGCAAAGGCAAAGGGGCTCGGGTCGATGGGCGGCGACATCGTCTCCAACGAGAAGACGCTCTTTCTGATCGTCAACGTGAGTCGAGTTGACCTTGAAAAAATCTGATCGGACTGGCTCGTACCGATGAACAAAGAGCTCAAGGCGTTCCCTTGCCAGCCGGGCGGAGCTGGAGCCAGTTCGCCACCGCCACCCTTGCATCACAAGATCGAGGGCATGGTCGACGAGGTCGGGGTGAGTTCTTTTTTACGGTACCTTCGTCCCAGCTACTGCATACTCATCGTGTTTTCTCCAGCCATAGTGCGTCTTCGTGCTCTCGTCCTGCCCCCGCCGTCTGACAAATCTGACTCGCGCTCCTCCAGCACGCTCTCCCTCCAGTCACAAAACATAATGGTACACTGACTTTATCAACCGCATGCTGAACTTGCTGACCACTCTCACATGCTTCAGATCGGCGGCCTCCTTCTCTTGCGCTTCAACCTCATCTCGCCGCCGACCGATGTCGAAATCTACGGCGTAAAGGTCAAGATCAACCAGCACTTCCACCTGCGCTCCGCCGTCGACCCCAAGCACACCTTCTCCCCCCCGGTCGACATCCGCACCGTCGCGGTGATCGACTCCGCACACCCCGCAAACTATGGCATCGTCGACGGGCCCGCGCCCGTCCGATCTGGGTCACACACGCCCCACCTCGCCCCGATCGCGGTCGTGCCCCGAGGCGAGGGCTTCAGGCTGCATCACCTCGCGCGGATCCCGAACGACAACCTGCTGCGCCCGACGACGCAGCCAGGGACCGAGACCGGCATCGTCGTTGAGCACTCGATCGCGGTCGAGGTCACCTACCGCAATCTGTCCGACGACGACGACCCCAAGGCAGGCAAGGGCAAAGAGCATGCTCGCGAGCGCCGCAAGCTCGTCGTCTCAAAGCCGCTCGACATTTTCAGCGTGCGTCTGTTCTCTGGCGACGGCCGCTCGGGCGCGCGATCCGACTGACTTTGGGGGCCCCTCACTTGCGCGCCGCGCAGTGCTGCTGCTTCCTCGACTCTCTGACGCTCCCCGTGTACGCGATCCTCGACCCTCACCCCGAGCCCGACATCTGGTCGCCGCCCTGCGTGTGCGGCATGAAGCTCGGCGAGGTCATCAAGCGGCAGGCCGACACGCTCCTGCGCGAGGACGGCGAGGACGGCATCACCTACGCCCCGCTCTACAAGGACGATTCAGGATCGACCACCCCGACCCGGCCAGGAGGGCCGACTCGCGGCCGCTCGGGAGGAGTCATGCGCGCGCCGTACCTGCGCACCGACTCGGCGGACGGGCTGGAGGGGACGTCGGTAAGTGCGGTGCGCTGTCCAGAATGTAACGTCTACGATTGCTCATGATCTCCTCGTTCGTTGCTTAGGGTTGAATGTTCAGGGAGGGAGGGGTTCCAAGGGTGGCGCAGAGGAGCGTCTCTGTAATCTGGTCGCAACGAGACAGACCTTATCTATTTGACGCGATCCGAGCTAGGAGGACAAATTCGTTGTGGCTTGCCCTGTAAATTTGCATGCTCGGGAGGAACGCCGAGGGGCGAGACGTCCTGCCGGCGCAACTGATGTGCTAGGCAATGTTCGTGTGTTTCATGCGAGCTACAGAAGTATGATGTGACAACATGGTACGTCGAGAATATGCACAGATGAAGGGACTGATGAGGGCGAGGATACGGCGGCCGTCGGCAAGCTTCACATGATCGGGAGACTGGAGCGCGCGCCGGTCAGCACTTCCCCCTTGGTTCCATACAACAAGCTTACGTTTGATCAAAGAAGAGATGTCCTCCGAGCTTGTCAAAGCTGGACGAGGCGAATCCGAACGCGCTGCAAGGTGCCCAGAAGGTTAGCGGGAGGCCTCGACTCGCGCGCCCTCGCATGACTCACCAGTCGCCCCCGCCCTCGAACGAAAACCGTCCAGTGTCGAAAACGAAGACGGAAAATACGACGTCGCCCTTGGCCGACGAGTAGTACACCCGCTCGAACTCGAGCGTGTCCTCCGCGTCGGGCGCGCTGCGAACGCCGTCGTAGCTCCGGCTCCCGTGCAGCTGTAGAGCGCCAGGGCGCGGCTGGTACCCAAGGACGAGAACGTGTACGTCTTCCGGATGCGCTTCCTTGACGAGCTGAGCCGTCCGCCAGGCGAATTCCGAGGCCGAGGGCGAGCGAGCTGGCGACGTCGACGCCGCGCGCTGGGGGAAGTACGACGCCGGCCGAGGCGAGTTGTGGTAGTCGATTGAGGAGGAGGTGGACGGAATCGGAGGCGTCGAGGGTGGGGACTCGTAGGAGGCCACCGACGAGCCCGAGGGCGTGTTCGGCTCGTCCTCCGCGACCGCGACCGAGTGGCGCTCTGTGAAGTACATGCGATGCGCGTCGGGTGGCGAGACAAGCGCGACGGCGTCGCCTTGCGAAAGGTGGACGGTGGCAAGGTCGAAGGGTAGAGGTTGCAGGCGCGAGCGAACACTTGAATCTTTCGTCAACGCACCCGGGAGACGAGGATCGCCGTCGGATCTCGAAGCTCCAACACGCTCTGGGCGCCTGCGCCCAAACGCCGCCCCGCTCTGGACGTCCGACGATCTACAGGATCTCCCAGTGGAGACATTCGACTGAACCGGTATTTGCCTTTCTTGGGAGGACTTTCGTGTCGCAGACCAGATCCGACGTCGATTTCGGGATCTACGCTGGCCGGTCGCCGTTGATCGACCCGCTGCAACTGGTCGCAGGTCGCAATCGTAGTCCCAAGCGTAATGAATCGGGCGAGTGAATCCGAGGTGCGATGGAGTTATCTCGATGGGAATGCGATGGACGACTTGGGGTGGGCCAGAGAGGCCATCGAACGCCACAACGCCTGCGATCGTCGGAAGGTCAGCGGCACCGGATCACTGTCTGCGATGGACTCGGGGCCACAAAATCGTTGCACCACTCTCGCGGATCAGAGGGTGATCATCCCGCACGCCGCCTCAGCTGCTCCCGCTCGAGCTCCCGGCCCTCGGCAGCCTCGACACGGACGTTTGCGCTCGCAAAGTGGTCGCTCATCGCCTGACGGGCGGCCTTGGCCTCGAAGCAGCGCTTCATCGACACCCACGCACGTTCGAGCTCCTCATCAGCGTCCAAGAGCGTCCTGGACGTGTCCTTGATGCGGCGCCAGGCCAAGTCCCACACGTCCGTCTGCTGAAAGCCCGGCGCGCCCAAGACCGAGTGACGGAGGCGGCGGACTTCGCTGAGCCGAAGGAAGTACTGTGCAAAGGGGAAGTGGGGCGAGGAGGGCGGAAGAGAGACGAGCCACTGGACGTTGGCTTTTGATGGCGCCGCACTGGTGTCGCCATAGAGGTACAGGAGCGTTTCTAGGCGTGTGAACTCTCGCATCCGAGCACTTCCGGGGCCCACGTCCGACGCATGATCGGCTGAGAAACATCGTTCGAGTCGGGGAAGGACCGAAGGCGGCGGCTTGAGGATGAGGTATTTGACGAGCCGCGATGGAGGGGCGCTGAGACGGTTCTGCCCTCGTTCAGCGCGGAATCGCGCACCACGGACTTGAAAACGCACCGAACGACGGGAAGTTCCAAGACGTTACTGCCCGGGCATGAGTGAGTGGCTGGGTATCCCAAGCGAAAGGGCGCGCTTACCCCAGAACCCTCAAGCACTCTTGGATAAATGCGACCTGTTTCGT
>ERZ1463038.264-NODE-264-length-16869-cov-12.978470_pt1 | contig 16869 bp, 21 predicted proteins | sample MGYA00564479_ERZ1463038 | MGnify/ENA primary metagenome ERZ1463038 (study PRJEB39244, sample SAMEA3635134) | Helicobacter pylori | study: EMG produced TPA metagenomics assembly of PRJEB11511 data set (Assembly of a 5300-year-old Helicobacter pylori...
GGCGGGCGGGGGATCGTGGGTATTGGCCGGCGGGCGACGAGGCAGCACGGAATGCTCGCTCTCGGGTGAGAGTGGGCTCCACATTCAATTCGATCATAGTCAGATGGAGTCACTCTACCGAAGCTCACCGAAGCAGGACGCGAGTCGACGATGCAAATCCATCTCCCGCTGGAGTGAATGACGTCTCGTGCCCCTCGCGGGGCTGCGATTGTCGTTCTGCAGTGGTCTGCGTGGAATATGGGGAACCTTGATTCAGAATTTTCTTCCAACTAGCCTGTCTGCGTTCAAAGTCTGCAACGGTTGGAGAGGTACATCAAGCGAGCGAGGGAGTCGCCATCTCGGAGATCCAAATCCTAAGCGTGGCCAGTCGGCGTAAGGATTAATTTCGTTTGAAGAGATATTCAAGCCTCAGTGTAGTTTTCGGTCGAGCTTGCAGCCTTGGACGGGTGGTGACGATGGCGACGCAATCGTCAGACAAACGTAAATCATACAACTTCTCTAACGGGCCAGAGGAATGTAGGTGGCCCGTGCCCACTCGCTCCCGCGTCTCTCGACGGCGACGACGCCACTGGCGCATCTCGGCTTGCCCTTGCCCCGGAGGCGCTGGTACGGCCAACCTCTTCGCCGCTCGAGATGTGTCTCTTTGGTTATCTCTGTCATGTCGACTCCCACGCCGCTCACCGCACACCAGCCGAAGCCGCCACCGTTCGGGACGGCGCATCGCTCTCCCGACGTCAGCCAGATTCCGTGGCGGCTACTCCCGCAGCGACGCGACAGTCTTCCCCTGAATCTTTCACCTTCACCAAAGTCCTCGCCTCCAATCTCCACCCACGAACGATCGTCTTCTCTGAACACGTCCTGGCCGTCACCGCGCCCCCGCGGGCAAGTGCGGTTCGACGACGAAGATGACGTCGCGCCAGCCATTCCAGCTCGACCTCTGTCGGGCCCGTCACGAGCATCAAATGGGAGCGGCTTCCCTGCGGGCCTGCACGAGTTTCTCCTCGCGCCGATGCCAGAGCCGCACCCGCGCCGCCGCACGGACATGCTCCCGTTCGGACCCCTCGATGCCCATTATGGGACACTCCGGCCGACCATGCCGATCAACTGGAAAACCCAGGCTTCCAGCTCGCTCAATGAGTCGCGACGCAGGAGGCGCGCGTCGGATGCCTTGTACGCGAAGGTGCGCTTGCGCTTGCTAGACTCCCCGTGCTCGTGCCAAGCTGATGCCCAACGCTGCAGCACGCATCCGAGAACCTTCGCTCAATTCTCGACCTCTGTACACGCACTCTCTCCTCCCGACTCGACCTCTCCCTCGTCTACATCCTCGCACTTCGCCTCCCCACTCCGGCTTCCCCGCTGCCCCCAAATGCGTGCGAGATCCTCGCGATCACGCAAAGCTCGCCGTACCCACCCGCATATCCCCTCGAGCTCCATTTGCGAGCATTGAGGATCGAGCAAGGCGGTCTCCTGTACCGACAGGCCCCCGGAAACGTCGAGAGCCCGTACGAGGCGGTCATCATTCTGCCGGTCTCTGAGGCTGATGGTGTGGGCGTACTTCTGGCGGGCTTTTCAGTGAAGAAAGGGCGGGTACTTGATGCGGAAGATTTGGATGTGTTTTTGGGCGTGGCGAGGATGGCGAGAGCTTGTGTGCTCAACGCGAGTGGCGAGAGCTTGGTGTAGACGAGGGCGAGATGCGCCTGCGGGGACACTTTGGGCACCTGACTATGGCACTGATTCCGCATCCGGAACTATGAGACCAGTGATACTGGCTACAACGATTCATCTTCTCAGTACTTGGATTTGCACGAGCTACAAGGGCCCCGCGTCCTCCGAGTATGCAGCGTGCAATGGGCCGGCCGCAAACCCTTTTGAAGCAGGAGCCTGAATAAGAAGAAACTGCTATGGGAACCCTAATTATGACTCATACCTGAAAAAGTGCTCCCCGGCGTCCCGAACGTCATCGACCCCTTCGCGACGACCATCGCCTCGAGGAACGGCAAGAGCAATCGGCCGAGCGGGACCCCGTCGGCCTTGTTGACCAGGTTGAGCATCCTGCCCACGCTGTCCACGCTACTTCCGTTGTTGAGACTGGAGGGGCGATCAAAGTCGGACAGGATGAAGGTGCAGGGGAAGGCCGCGAAGAAGGGCGCGAGGAGTGGGTCCGTCGTTGGAAGCCGCGAGTCGGTCGCGAGATACAGTGGGGTGTTGAAGGATCGGAGTGAGGGGGAAAGATGTAACTCTCCGCGACAGGACAGGTTGCTGAGTGGTGAGTCGAAGATTGAAAGGTTGAAAGTGGCTCGCTTCGTCCGGTGTCGCGACGTCGGGTCGAATCCGACTTCCGTCCACAACTCCTCAGCCGCCGAACGCGGAACACCCATTCCACGGGTCAGCTTCCACCAGAGCTCCTTCATATGTTCTTTTGCATAGACCGCGAACGGCCCGTCACCCACTCGCGCGTGGGCGCCGACGTACGCGCTGGCGCCGCCGAGTCGATCCCGAATCGCGTTGGCGGGCGTCTCCAGCCAGGAGTTTCGAAAGGCCATGGAGCGACTGATGGCTGATTTGAGCGCGAGAATTGCTGGTTCGTGCGAAGCTTGGATTCGACCGGATCCGAAGAGCGAGCCGACGAGGAGGACTCGATGAGGAAGGGCGGCCAACGCTGGGATCTGAACGTTTGACGCCCATCGCGTTCCCTTTCGATTCGGCACTATGATGGGAGAAGAGCTGGATCCGGAGTGGGTGTAGTGAAACTCGTGCGCGCCGTGATCTCGGAGGATGAACTGAGACATGAAGGACGATCAGCGTTGGACAGAGTGACGGTGACCGAAAGTTCCATGTGGGGTCTATGGGATAATGTTGTGTTATTAATATTGAGCTGAACTCACCATGTCCTCGGGCTGCACGCCGAGCAGCTCTTCCACGGTGCGCTCGCGCATGTCCCAGCGATCAACGAGCCCGACTTCCTGTTCAACCGCACCAAGGTTGACCAAGAAGTCCCAAGAGAGAAACGTATCGCGATAGATGCCTCGACACTCGGGCCTGTAGCTCTTGCACTCCGCCGCTGTGAGATTCGTGATCGGGAACCCGTCCGGACGCACAGCGTAGCCCTTCGCGGCCCACTTTGCGCGGCCAGCTGTCAGAGGATCACTCGTTCGAGAAGAGTACGGTGAATATGCCGAATAATCTCCTGGAGTGTTGGCACTTTGAGATGAATCGGATGGTGCCACACCGAATGATTGAGGCGTGGTCATCACGGTGGCCGTCCACGAGGCTTGCTGGAAGGTGTGCATCAGCAAGGCGGAGGTTAACTCGGAATAAGGATAGAGATTGATCCTACGAGGTCGTCATAGGAGCTGGCGCCTGCGGGCCATCCGGTCCACACTGGTGGAAGGAGACTTTTAGAAACTGGATCAGGATCAGCGCAGGGTACTGGCGGACAGGGGATCACGCACACAGTACGATTGAGAAGCTTTCCCAGTAACAGCGCATTCTCAAGGGCCATGCGCTGGTTGTGGAATCCCGAATGTGGGAGGAAGCCGAGGAATCTGACGTCGCTGGCAGGGTGCGTTCTTGGATGGGGATGGGTGTTGACCTCTGTCGGTCCCAAGTCACCCAAATTACTGTTGGTTTTTGGATCTGTCATGTTCAGTCCGCAGATCAGCTCCGTGCCTTCCCACTGACGCCGACCTCATGCCGCCCGGCTCCCGAGTTGACGTCGCACGCGGATCTCCCGGAACGGAGCTCACCTGGAGTGCCAAGTACCAGTCGCGTTGCGCCCGTGCCAACATAGTCTGTAGTACTGTCGGATGACATCGTTTGAACGCGACGGTGATGCGTTGGGTCCCCACCGAAATAGAACAGCGCGGCGTCGAGGAGCATCGCGAGGAGAGAGTAGCGTCTCTCACGGCGACCTGAACTGCATGCGGCCGTTCGGAGCGACTCCGCGCACGGCTCCGCTTCTGTGCCCCGAGACTGACAGCTGACAGCAGTCTCATAAAGAACAATATGTGAGTCTGATTCCGATGGGTCCCAGTGCTCGGGCTCTTGTTGGGGTGCTTCAGAGTCCACCTTTCTGTCGCGAGTCGAGCGCCAGCAGCGAGTACGGAGAGACCGCCGAGGAGCCGTCTGCGGGTGACCAGCCTAGGAGAGTTGCGCTTTAGCAAGAAACCTTTGATCACCTTCATGTATCTGGTGACCATACTGTCCGCTGATTTAAAGCATCAAGCCTCACCTTTAGTGTCGGGGCAAAGCGCGCTCACTCAGGGACTGGGTCGTCCCGTAGATCAATGTATTTAGTTCCAGATTTCTAGTCTGCTCAATATATCAACGCCGGTGCCTTGAGCGTGCTCCTGATGAGGCTGAGCTGCCGGACTCGGACGTCGATGAAATGGAGGAGCCCGAGTCCGAGGCACTCAAATCGCTGTCCGAGCCGCCGCGTAGTCGGTTTGAAGCGCCTCGAGATCATTAAACTACGTCAGTGCACAGGTATTCAGAGAGCCAAGCCAGGGCACACCTTCTTCATCGTCGACGCGCTTTGCAGTCCCTTTCCCACACAGCATGAGGCTTGCTGCTCCGGCAATCAGCAAGAACAAGAGAATTCCGATGCCGAGAATGATGGTGCTCTTCTCAGAGATCGAGCCAGACGCAGCCGTCGTTGTAGTTGAAGAAGTCGCGACGCCGCTCGTTTGGGTGGCGACGTCACTCGCGGCCGACGCCGAGCTTCCAGAAGCGCTCATCGAGTCGCTAGAGGACGATGACGAGTCTGAAGTTGGCTCCGACGATACATCTGACCCGTCAGGCTCCGCAGTCAGACTGGACCCTGATTCAGTCCCACTGCTCGTCACAAGATCAGTTTGTGGCCGCCCATTTAGACAAACACACCCACCTTGTTGTACCAGTAGTAGAACTTGGGATTCATGTTGATTCGGTCGAGTGCGTAAGTGAAGTTGTTCCTGTAGATGCCGATATATCCGTAGACTTGGTGGTTTGCTTCGCCGCGGTGGAGGTCGTGCTCGTGCTGCTGCTCGACGTCCCAGTCATTGAACCCGACGTGGAGTTGAGTCCGTCGGGACAGTACGGGATAGTATAGGAAGGCTCTTTGTAGCATCGCAAGCGAAAACTACGGCCGGGTTTGCGGCGTCGTCGTCAAACTGAGATCAAGGTCAGCGTCGGCCTCAATGCGAAAATGTGGCGGCGCTCACAGGGAAGGCGTCTGTGCAGCCAAATAATCAGGATGATTGTTTCGCGACTCATAGCTGTATACGTACATGCATGACTGCAGCCGTCCTTGAAGTAGGAGTACTTGTAGACGCCGGTCTGCAGGCACTTGTCGCGGTCGTCAAACGTACCCGAGCAGCAGTTGTTTGAATTTGTGCCCGCGTCAATGCCAGCCATACATGCGCTCAGGCATCCAACGATCACTCCGGCAGATGTCTTCCTGCATCCCCAAACACTTCAGTGCCAGCCGCGATGGTGCGCGGTGCGCGGACTCACTGCTGCATCCTAGAGTCGGGGCAATTTGGTGTGATGTCCTCCGAGCAGACAACCGCTGTACAAGAATTTTCTGGCTGTACTGTCACTGGGAGGTTGAACCCAGGGACGGCGCTGATGTCCCAATCTGCGACACGACACAGTCAGCGTGAGACGGCAGAATGCGCGACTAGCCCTGACAATCGAGCCCGCCGCCGTTGGAGTTCAAGTTGAACTCTCCAATCTTAATCAGAGCTAAATTAGCCAGACGCGATGCTGAATGCATTCGGGAACACTTACATTCACATTTCTGCGAGCCGGCGAGAGCAGGTCAGCGCTTCTCCTGCAGCAGCCACGTCCCCACTCATGTCACGCACCCGAATGTTCCTTCCTTCGGGAAGAATCCTTCCTGACGGTTTTTGGATGCTATAATACTGTCAAACCATTCACCTCGACGTTCCCCGAAACGCACGTCCCAGTCCCGCTGCTGTCAAATGTGCAAGCCCGCCTTGCCCCTGATTTCACGTTCACGAGGGAGATGAGTCTCTACACTTCTAAACTTAAGTAAGAACGGCCACACATGTGCGTCCATTCCACGTCCGCGGCACAGTCCGCGTCTGCGTGCTCTGCGCTGGCGCCACCCAGCCTCGAACGCCAGAGCTGTGTGCGGGAGCCGTAGCAGACGCAGGCCACGACCGTAGTTGACTTATATACTCACTAGGTATCTGTTCCTTCATATGTAGTGACCGCGGGCTTCATTCGTCGGACCGCATGAGTGCTCGCTCCCTCGCACTCCCTCCGAGGCAGGGCCCGGCTCACCCAGATGGTTTCCGGACACTTGTTAATGAAGATGAAGTCTCTATCGGCTCGGGAAAGAGTCGAGAGCGCAAGAGCTGCGAAGAGCGGGGCTCGGACGTGCGGCCGAGACCGCGCCCTCGTGGAGATGGTCGAGCAGGGCCGGTCGGGGACATCGGGCGACGACTGCGAGGAGATGTGGGCGATTTGCTCGGAGAGAGGTCAATAGCGATCAAGTCAGCGTTCATGCCATGCAGGTCTTGAAGGCGAGGAGAAGCGCCAAGTGCGCAGGGCTCCGGACTGATCCCCATCTCCGCTCGGACAGGAGGCGACGCAAGCGGTGATGCGGGGGAGTCCATGCTCAAGGGTGGAAAGGGATGATCTGTGTTGAAACATCACATACCTACCGAAAGTAGATGAAACAGTCGAGGCTTCAGCGTGAGGGCAAGCATTTCTCAGCTTCGACCCGGATTCCCGGATGCACGGAGCAGGCGCTCCGCTGGTGACCACGCAGCCTAGACTGACTCGGACAGAGATGTTGAGATCTAAAAGTCTGATCATATTTGATTCCGGCTCCCATAAGCTTTGCGTGTGTGGTTGTCACTCGTGAACTCACGAGAGCTCGCCGCCGCAAGACTCGAGAAGCTCACGCTGCAAGTCGCTTGCCATATCCTTCTGATTGGAGACAGCCTGAAGGCTGAAGACCTCGTTTACCCTTGTTCCTCAACCTTGGTCGTTGGCTGCGGTGTCGGAAGCAAGCCTCGCGGAACCGTGGCAGGGCAACTGTGCGCCTTGTCCATGTCAAGCCAATCATGGGTTCAACGAATGGCTGTAGCAGCAGCGGGGAACGTGATGGCTCTACATGAGAGAACAGCATATGGGCTTTGAAGCGTTTCATCCCCTAAGCGACGCTCCCTTCCTTTCCACCCACCCGTTGTCTGTCCTTGCTTGCCCGGGGTACACTCAGCATTTAGGTTCTCCTCAAGTAAACGAAAGTGCCTCGGCGCACCGAGCAGTCTGGCCGTGACCATCGTAGATGGTGACGACTCAAGCCACTCGTCGTCTCCCGCCTCACCACCCCGTCCCAGCGTAGCTCAGGCTCTTCTGGTACGAAAGCCAAGATGAGACGTCGGCGCAGTCAAAGAGACTCTGGTAAAGAGTAGCATCGGTGTATCGAGCCCCATCACGTCGTCTTGTGACGCTGCAACCTAAGTCCCGGTGGCGCCTGGCTTGCTCGTCTGCGACGTTGCCGTCTGCTTCTGCCCCATCCGGTGACCAAGCGACTAAGCTCTAGCTGGGACTCGAGTTCACAAGTAGTCATTAGAGATTACTCCTGTGACAGAGCGTTCACCAATCACAACCGTGAGTGCTCCCGGCGCCAGGACGCTGTGGACTGACTCATTTCTGCATCCATCCCCACAAGATAGCTCCGATTCATCCCCAAGTCCATGGTTTCAATCTCCAGCCCATGCATGTAAGGATCATCCTGGCTGACAGCACCTACGCGATCGTCACGGATCCCCCACACCGTGCCGAGGTCCTTGCTGTGAGCGAGGAGTTCGGCGCCGCCGGAGTAATCACATCCCCTGGATATAACAAAAAGAACGTTCACCCCAACGGATGGCGCTGTGTCTAAGCGAGGGGCGGGTCCGAGCGAGGGCAGCGCTGCCGGGCTCGAGAGCGTGTCCACGGGAGGTGCGCGTGCCGTATGTCAGAGGCGGCCGCGTGACATAATTGCGACGTAAAAAGATGAAATGAAAGGAGACCGGCCGTCAGCAGCAGCAGCGATCCCGCTCGGCTCTTCAGCCCAACGAGCTCCCCCGCATGGCCCTCTCCGCGCTTCACCCCCCGTTCTAGGCGAGCTTTCGCGCCCGGATGAGGAGAATTCGAAGATGAAGCGGAATAATAACGCACTATCACAGCGCACTATCGATCAAACACCACTTCCGTGTCGAAAGCACGGCTGCCATCTCCGTTCGTTCGCTCGCTGCCTCCTTGCGTCCCAGCGCCGCTTTTTGAGAACGGAGTAGATCAGCATTGAGCCGATTGATTGGAGCAAGAGTATGAAAGGAAAATGGATTGAATGGTCTGACCCCTTGACGTCGTAGACAAAGGGTTTTGAGGGCGGACTGTGAGAGGTCAACGCACTGCTGTCCCCGAACGAATATCTGTCGAACGCCCGCCGGTCGTGTGAGGCGCTGGGGGATTGAAGAGCCGCACGAAAGCCGGTAGGTAGACTAGGTATAGGAAAGTCACAGTTGCTGGCGGAAGAGCCGCGATGGCGGGTCAACCGGGTGACCTGTGACGCTTGCCCTGCTTGCCGCTCCTTAGCCCAATGAAAATGGTATCTGTCTCGCACGAGCTGCAACCAAAGGATATGCATCAAGAAAGACCCATTCTCCTTGGAGAACAAGCCCGACTCGCAGCCGATGTGACATTCAGCCCCGTCCCCGACACAGGACCCTCACTCGTCCTGCCCGCCTGCCCCGTCGCGTTCCTCAACACTCCGATCGCTAAAGTTGTACTACTCGTATGAGATCACGGTCGGTAGCATTACCGCGAGCTAGCGATGCACGCTCACTCTTTTGGAGAGCGAACTCACACCGCGACCGTACGCCAGGCTCCAACCCACGAACGACAAGAACGAGCAATTCGCAGATGCATTTGTTAAGATCCTCTTCTAGGAACCAGCTTACACACCGAGGACCCCGCCTGTTTACTTGGTGGTCACCTGTGCTTCGCTGGACTCGACCGAGATGGCATGGGACTGGCGAGACGTAGGCCGAGAGAGTCTGCGGGGCGGGGAGTGGCTCGTTGGTTGAGTGTAGAAGGATGGGTAGAGCGGCATCGCGGGAGACCGCTGGAGCGACTCAGCGATGAACCCCGCAGCCCTTCAGCCGAGGGAGCTCAAACGCAGGTCCCAAGGAAGGTCCTCCAGCGCCCCGCTCTGCAGCGTACACCCCTGTGTCGTAGGATAGGAATCACGAGCGAATCGGGGGTCGACGTTGACGGCGAGAGCCGAGTGACGAGGTGGGAGTGCGCGCACGCAGTCGAAATCGACACCTCGGTCTCGTTTCGTCCGCAACGCTCGACCGCGCGCGCCCGCCAAACTCGAAGCTTGACTTCGCCCGCTCGTCAACCACACGCATCTCTTTCCCGACATTTGGAGGCATTTTCCACTTCCGGCTTGCTCCGCTGTGCAGCCGATTTGGGCCGACGGGTGCTCGGCGACCCCCTCAGGTCGATCGACGCACGGCGTGCCCTGGGGACGCCGACTCCGCAGGCCGCTGCTTCTGGAGAGTGAGCTTTATCCTCTGAACTTCACTGCACCCCGGTCGCCGGTGCATAGCCCTACTGGTGTGGAGCCGAACCCCGTCCCATGCGCCCGACGCCGGAGAAGCGCCGGAGAACTGTGTTTTGGATGTGAGTGCAGGATTCAGACTGGTATCGTTGGATCAGGAAACTCGCTGGACTGAAGTTTGCATGGCGAGCTCGGGGCGGTGTGATCGAAGGGCAGAGGACTGACGCGAGCGAGATCCCGGCGGCTCAGCGGGCAGGGCGCCCTCCCTTAGGGGAGTGGAGACCTCCTCGATGCGCAGGTTACATGCGAAATCGCCTTTGAACCTAGATTTTCGGAAGTGGGGGCGGCTTGCAGAAGGAGGAAAGCGAAGTGGGGTTGAAGCGGCGAGCGACGACGACCTCTCGAGTGCTGCCTGTCAGGATCAGACTTTGAGCGGGGAGTGCATAACTTGACGCGTACTTAGTTCTCTCGGAGGTCCATTCATGTATAGGAGTCGCTTCGTGAGCTTGGGGGCGCCACCGAAGTGCTGAACAGCTCGGCAGCCAGACCGTCGGAGCGGTGGAGGTACAACAGATGCTCGCTCTAAGCACAGTGATTCATTGTTGGATCTTCTACCTAGAGATATTCGTTAGGCGCGGATCTAGCCACGCTCCAGCTATTCAGCTCCTAGCAACCTAAGCCCGAGTGAATCACCGAGCTCGAACGCCCTTGCTTGTTGAGTAAACCGTCAGGGTTGACCGATCAAGAGGCATACGTACGTCATCAAGTTTTGATACTCGGCTGGAAGCATGTTTTATGAGTGAAGCGGTGCGGTGGTCTCGACCGACCGGTGTTTTACGACTTGGGGTCGCTCGACGTTTGCGTGTTGGCTTGTGACCCTCACAATTTGCAAAGCAAGTCTACTTCATCTCAAGAGTGTATTTCAGTGAATACTAGACTGTGAGATTAAAAGCTTTTCTATTCGGGTAGAAGGGGATCCCGCGAGCGAGTTGTCGGTTCGTGGACGAAACAGCGGGCAGTGCTCGCTTCAGTTTGGGAGCGGCCTCTTCTTGGTTAGTCGTCCTCCAAGTTAATTTTCCAGGCTTAAACATGGCTGGAGGCTTAAACATGGCTCGAGGGTGACGTTGGTGAAAGGCTGACGAGTGGTGTCGAGCACTAGAGAGTTGCAACTGCTGCCTGATAGCCCAGGAGATACGCTGGAATGACTTCAAGATAAGTGTTACAACTGGTCTTCACATCCATTACCTCTTGAGCTATGTGAACGCTAGAGGAGTGCTACTGACTCAATCTGCACCCGACATCAGCGTTCGTGCTTACCGCCAGCACGGACGCCACTTCAAACCTGCCTAAGACTTGATACCCGGATCCGGCACCCGAGGCCCTTTCAAACAATGATGATCTGCGACTAAAAACCCAGGATCCCATGCCGGCTGTACCCGGCGGATAGAATCCCCAACACTCCTGCTGAATCTCCATCACCCTTGCTATGAACCATTATAGTCCCTGCTACAAGTTAAGAGCCCGTCCACTCGTAAGGATGAGGCCGGCATATGCGCGGGCGAGCTTGACCAGTGTCCGCTTCCGCACCCACCCCGTGATCCTGGCGAGCGACGGCAAGAGGATGCTCGTGCGAGCCGTTGTTCTGTCGCAGCGGAAAGTATAATTACCAGGCATAGAGCTATCACCACGAGGCGGCAGCGTTTCACCTACCTCTGCCCATCAACTAAGGCAGCTCACGCGCAGGACCGTGTTCAGCTGCCCTCCGCATTTGCTTTGCCCGGAGCGCACCCTCCACTGGAGATGTGTGCAGCACTTGTCTTTGATAAATATCGGGCATACCTGCTCCGGTTGCGTCCTGGCCCCGCCGCGGTGCACAGTCTGTTGTGCTGAGGATTATGCAAGGTGATCCCACCCAGCGCTATCGTGAGCAGATGCCCTGGAACGAATCTGTAGCAGAAAAAAGCTGTTCAACACCTTGCAGGAGTTGCAGCTCGAGCCTCGCGCGAGTCCCGTCCTGCTTGCGGGTCCCTTCTTCGCCGGGGCCTCCCGATTGCTGCAGCTCTGACCGGAATGACGGTCTTCTAGCAGTTCAGGCCCGCTATTGTTCAAGAGTGAGTTTGTCTCGCAGCCACCGCAGCAGCCATACGCCTCACAGCACCGAGCGGTGTTGCGAAGGAAGATTCGGCTCGTGCTTCCGTCCAGCTCGCTCAGCTCGACGCTACCGTCAGCTCCCCAGGACCGAAGTCACGCTAAAGGAACGCCTGGTGGACTTAGTCCAGTTTATTAGTAGAGTGTGCTCTCGTTCCAGTCACAAACACGCTCCGGGTTGCATGCCAACCAGGATTGTGCCTTCAACAGCGTCCGGCCCACCCTCTTCCCTTTTCAGATGCTCCGCTCGAAGTCCAGTAAGTCCAAAATCAGTAGCTCCAGCTCACACATTAGAAGCACAGCTTCGGCCTGACAATTTTGGATCCGAGGTCGGGAGTGAGGTAGCCGGCGCGGACTAGTCTGCCACTTGTGTACTCGCAGTAGACGTCACCAGGACCACAGGTGAACGCAATCAAGCCGTCAGTCCAGCGATGGAGCCCAGCACACCTTGAAGGTCGTGAAATCGTGTACGCAGAGCTGGGACAAGTGGCGCTCCTCCCCTCGCCATGTCTTGGCGGTACCGTTCGACAACTCACTGAATGGAGTTAATAGCAGGCCTCAGAGAAAGCACATGTAGTGAGAACAAGTGACCGATGAAAAAATATTAAAGTCAACAGGAACTTTCCTTCGCGAAGCAGGACGGCACCCTAACCTCCGGACGCGGGAGGCTGACGCTGGCACTGCGACGCGGGTGCCCCTCCTCGACTTCACTACATCCTTCTGCACTTCCCAGGTGCGAGTCAACGCCGACTTCCATCATAGGTTTTTCGACTGTCACCTCGTCGCGAGGCCTCTGCAGCGCGTGCGTTCTGCGCCTGTCCTTGTGTGCCAGCTGGCGTACGCTCGACCGTTCCAGACCACGCGGGAAGAAGAATGAGCGGCCCAACGTCGCATGACCAGTCTTGCGACGGCAGCCATTCATTTTTCACGCTGCTCTTGCCTCCCCTCCCAGTCGCTATTCACCGGAAAGCTCAATCTGCAACGCCGCGCCATCACACAAGGCGCCGAGTAAGCAGTGAGTACGCGGGGAAAGGCCAGAAAAGGTCCTTGCAGTTCCCCTTGGTGTTGCGACCGATCATCACTCGTTCCCCTGCAGGGCTCACTGCGCGAGTCACCGAAGTCGCCGTCCATCTCCAGCCTGAACCGGATTGCTTGAACTCGAGCTGGATGAAACAGGGTAGCTCCATCACGCCATTAAAGCTTGAACGGCCCCGGCAGAGGTCGCCCACCCCTCTGCTCGCTCGACTGGCCTTCCCGGCCCGCCGCCGCTCGCAGATCTACAGCGTCGGTCCACCCGCAGTCGCCTCGCTTAGCAGCAAGCAGAACAGTGTATTTATGACAATTCCGTTGCAGCACCCATTCGAGGCTGCAATCGAACCCCGATCATGGCCTGTCGTGCGCACTGCTCGAGTCACCGCTGTCTGCTCCCCGTCGCCAAGTCCGCGAATAAGCTTCAGGCCGAATCCAGGAAAGGATAAACAAGAATGAAGCTGAGCCCACCCCTCCGGAAGGGTGGAGACACCTAGTCGCCATACAGCGCGCCTGGCCTATGTAGCGCCGAACGGAAACATCTCCCCGGAGTCGGCACGCGCACCCCGCCCCTCGACTCCAGGACCCCGGTACCAGCACCATACTATGAAGGCAGAACCAGCCCTTGTAGACTTTGCTCACCTTCGCGTGGGCGTCTTGTGTGTCGACCCCCGCCGAGATGGGTGCTGCGCGCGAGGGCGTCGTTGCGGGCAAGCGCCGACCCAGGAGCCGACCATGGCGGGAAAGAGGTGTCCGCTGCTCAAGGCTCGCTGAGCGACAGGGGAGGTCAGCGCTATCGGGCTATGAAACCGCCCGAGCTGGACCACCGGGGGCGCGCGAGGGCGGATCGTCGGCAGCGTTCGTGGTACGAGGTACAATTGCAGCAGGTGTTGCGCATGGGAAACAGTGACTATGACCGAGCGAAGAGCCCCACCCAACTCGCGGCGGGGGGGAGCTCGAACGCACGCACGAGGTCAGCTGCTCCCTCGCCCCAATCCTGCATCCCGCCCAACCTGATCGGTGCAGAGGCCTTCACCGTAACCACAAGTGACTGTTGCGAGGCTATTCGTAGGGCGATGGTGTTGGCGGGAAGCAAGCGTGAAAGCGTGAAGCGAGCACGCGCAGTCAGAAGCGACACCTGGGTTTCGTTCCGTCCGCGTTGCTCGAACGAGCGCGCTGGCCGAGCTTGTCGCTTGACTCTGCTCAGTTTGACGAGCAACTTCTCTCTCTCCCGGGGTTATGTGCTAGACCTGTTATCTCCGGCCTCCAAGAAAGCTTCTGGTGCGGCCAGCTGGGCACCGACGGCCGCTCGGCGACCACCTCGCTCGACCGAAGGCCGCTGTGCCGTCACGACAGCCGCTCCGAGCATGCGGTTCAGAGAGGCATTCGAGCTTCCGTAACATGGTTTCGTTGTCCTGCCGGAGCAGTGCTCCATGGTACCACCACTGGAGTCCACCGCAGGGCCCACAGCCAACCAGCATGTTCTCGGAAGGAGCAAGTCTCTCAAGAATCCTGGGCACCTCACGAACGCTGACGAGCTGGAAGTAGTACCCCCTCTATCACATGGCTCGCACCATCGACGGGAAAGTCGCCTCGTCGCACACCGCCTCGGGCTCGATGGGCGCGCACTCGCACCACCGAGCAGGTGGGTCTTTGTTCTTTGTTTAGAGGGCGGGTCACACGAAATAATGGGATACTTTGAGATCCAGCAATGCCGCCTGACTTACAGCATGTGCTCCGAAGAAAGATGTAATTGCGTGAACTTGAGGTGCACGACCAGCCTGCGGAGACGAGCTCACTCTCGATCGAGGGTGAGCTGAGCGCGCTGTTCCACGACTCGCGTGACTTCAAGCTCATACAGTGAGCCAACAAATAGTGAATGAGGAGAAGACAGCAGCCAACACCTGGGGCAAGTGGATCAGCCCTACGTTGACGCTCTGTCTCAGCTCGTAAGACGGGGACTCTGTGATAAATTGTGGTTGTGCGAATATTGGTCATTTAAGTGCGAAAGTGACTGGATGAAAACATTCGTGAGCCCGGGTTTACAATTTTGGGCGCGACAGGGCGTCGGCGTACCCGAAACTCCCCTGTCACGAGCTGTCAGCAGGTCTGGTGTTTCCAAGAAGCTGACGACCTGCTTTCAGTGGATTGTGGGACTCGGCCGAGGAGAACTGACACTCCGGGGCCAGAATAGGCTTCGAGGCGGATGCCCATCGACCAGCTGCAGCGCTTAGGCAGTGCTTATACGGGCACATGAGTGGGGCTATTGATAATCTTCCCGACACACTTCTCTCCAGTCTGGCAGCGGGTCCAGTGGGCGGGACAGGATGACGAACGACGGGCTGTTTACTCGCACAAACGTCAATTGAGGCTCGAGTCGGCAGTCTGAGCTGAGTTCCCCTTACTGGTAGTAGTTACTGGATGAGTATGGAGTGCCGTTTCAGGACACAGATTCCCCTGGTGGACAAGGAGGCATTATTTTCGAAAGCGGATGAGCCTAACTCGATTTTTAAGGGGCTACACATTCGCGATATGGCTTCAGATAATGTGTTGAGCGGAAATATCTACTCCTATCTCTTCTTCAGACATGGCTGTACTTATCGTATTGGCCGAGCACAGAGTTGAATGTCCTTGGGAGACCGCTAGCCCACCACGTCCGTGAGATTGTGGCTTCTACCAGCTCAAATTCAACACCAGTCTTGATTAGGATAAGTTTCAGGACTCAGACAACTCTCTTTTCCAGAACAAAGCGGTACTGGATGGAGGTTGGCCCGCAGGCGCCCACGCGCTAAATGTCATCAGCAGGGTTCACTCTTGAACAAGAGGCAGCTTCCCGGTGTGACAGTATCCGACTTGCTTATGATATCATTCCAGGATGGTTCTATGGGCGAGCTGAGGGAGAGAGCTGTGAGGTCATGTGTCTCACAGGGCTGGCGCTGTACGATCGAGACAAGCAGGCTACCAGGAGACAACGGGCAATGAGTAGTGCAAGATCAAATTCTGCCGGTCAATGAAATTTCTTGGACAACTTGCACCTAGTCCCCACGCCACCCGCCGGCGGCGGGTGCCTCTAAGCAGGTCGGACATCTTGCTTGTGAAGTTGACTCACTAAAAGTGATTTTCAGACCCCGTGCTACATTTTTTAAATCCCAGTCACAGATGATCCGTACATTCTACCCATTACTGGAGCCTCGTACGCGTTTTCGCCCCAGACGTAGGCGAGGTGCTGGGAGGTGACTTCTCGCAGGCGGATCCGTGACCCTGGCGCGCGAACATGGTCCGGGTTCGCGAGGCACCCTCCGTCGGCGAGAGTAGTAGGGGCCGAGTTTTGTGACACGAGCATGACCGAGCTGAAGAGCTGGCATGTGAGATTGTGCCCGAGCCGTGTTGGGGGCACTCACATTGAGTTAAGGGGGTCGATCGAAGTGGGAGGGTTCCGCCTTGTGAGAACGAATGCAGTGAATGAGAGTATAAATGTGGCGACAAGGGGAGCTAAGTAGCCAGCGTTCGGGCCGGACGGCCCGATCGTGAGACACGACGCGGTGACGAACGTTTCAAGTTCGGTGGCGGCGACACCTTCAACGATGCCGGTGGTGGTGCTGCGATTTCACACATGTGAGCCAACTGGCGACTCACTCCGCGACATTCTCACGTACCTCTCGAGAAAAGAGACTGCATTGAACAGTTTCACGATTGCCAGCGAGAGAAGACCCCGAGTTAGGACCGCTAAGCCGTCTGAGATGCAATCAGTCAGCGATTATTTACTCTTCTTCGGATCTGCTTGCCAACCTGACATCTGGTCAACAGTGACGTTGGCCATCCCGGCGACACCCGTGTCGGGCGAAGCAAGGGTGAGCAGCATGGCTAGGGTTGGTGAGCCTCGAGGCCCGATATTCTGGATCCATTGGTAGTTCAGGATGTCAACGGCAAGCTTGGTGACATTCTGTATGTCACTGAGAGCTGTGCTGGCGTTCTTTGATAGCTTGTATGCTGGCTTTGTCGGGTCGAGCTGACTATCCGCTACATATGAACAGTAAGCGGAGATTGCGCAAGAAAAACAAAATGTCAGGGGTACTGACAGTATTTTGCGCTGGAAGTTATGAGATCGGAAGAGCGTCGTGTAGGGA
>ERZ1463038.266-NODE-266-length-16851-cov-13.114313_pt1 | contig 16851 bp, 14 predicted proteins | sample MGYA00564479_ERZ1463038 | MGnify/ENA primary metagenome ERZ1463038 (study PRJEB39244, sample SAMEA3635134) | Helicobacter pylori | study: EMG produced TPA metagenomics assembly of PRJEB11511 data set (Assembly of a 5300-year-old Helicobacter pylori...
AACGGGTGACTGGAGTTCAGACGTGTGCTCTTCCGATCTGTGGGGGGCCGCGAAGGCCACGCCGCGAAGCGCAACTGGCGCGAGAACATCAAGACTCGTCGTGAGCGCTCCTAATTCGCTGGCTTAAAACTGCTACTACCAGATCTGAAGCAGAGAACAGTCGATGCCCGACGTCTCCCGCCCGTCGCAAGCGACGCAGCTGTTCGCCGGCCCTCTCGACGCCAGCACCCAGCCGTATCGAACCCGTTCCCGACGTCAACAGTCAAGCTCAGCTTCAGAGTGGTAAATGAACGAGCTCGACCGTTTTGGAGGTACCGGAGCTGGCGGGGCGAGTCGCCCGCGAGGAAGAAGGCGCGGAAATTCGAAACTTCGGGCGAGTTTTGAGATGCGTAGAAACAGGAACTCGCAGGTTCTCGCAGCTGTAAGGTGTGAAAGACTGAACCCCCGATTTTTCGATGCGCGTGCTGCAGGGTCGCTTCTACACCGGACTTCGGACGAACCGTTTCCCACGCACGCGCCGTCTCCCAAAGTAACCCTACCTCGCACCACAACCTCCCTTTGCTCTTCGGATCAGATGGAGCCCACCCAACCGACACCTGTCCTGCCGTGGACAGCCGCTGAAGACGCGCGGCTGCTCGAGCTCGTCACTCCGCTGCGGTCCTCCCCGGCAGGCTCATTGACGTTCGCGCACTGGCTCATGCTCACACACTCGTTCCCTGGTCGGACGCCGGCCGCAATCCAGACGCACTGGTGGCTCCTCTCGCATCGTCTTTCTGGTGGGCTCTTCATTCACCCAAGCGCGGTGACATCAAACTGATTTGCAACCCTGACCTCTCCTATCTCATTTTAGGCCCGAAGCGCAAGCCCAATAAATCGCTCGCGTTCCACCAGCACTCTCCGAAACCAACCCCGTCCCTCTCGCCGTGGAAGAAGCTGAAGAACCCGGCTCGCCGCGGTGCAAACCTCGGCGCCGCACAGATCAAGTGGACTGGGGACGACGACCAGCGCTTGATCTCTCTCGCCGAAGCGCAGAAGAAGGAGCTCGGCGTGCACGACTGGGAGGCGCTTGTGGGCCACTTCAAGAGACGGACGGCGTGTGCGCTGTCGCAGAGGTGGCACAAGACGCTCAGGCCCAAGAGTGCGCACGAAGTCCCGATCCTCAAGAATGGAGAAAATTGCTGACATCGATCCTGAGCTTACAGGATTCGGGATGGAGCCGGACGGAATGGGCGACTCGGACGCGGTCGATGGGCAGGACGACGAGAGGGGACTCATGGAGGAGGCCCGTACGTCCACCCCGCTACTCGGAGTTCTGCGAGAGAGGATTGATGTGATTCGAAAATCGAGCAGATCCGGACCCAACGTACCACAACGCGCTTCCTGACATTCAACCGAGCCCTATCGCAACCGAAGCCGCGGAGTCACTCGCCTCAGCCCACACCCACTCGTCCTCCGCCCCGACACTTCAGAAAACGCGGAAGAGGAATTGGACAAAGGCAGAGCTCGCCACGCTCGAGAAGCTGGCGGTAACGAGCATGTCATGGGGTGCGGTAGGACTGCAGTGCGGGGGACGCGATGGCAAGGCCGCAGAGCGCAAGTGGCGCAAAATCTCGAGGATACGGCGTGAGCTCCTCCTTCGAATTTCGATTGTTCCCGAGCTCATGATTTGTTTGCTCGTGCAGAAGAGTTGATCACCGACTTCACGGGCTTCAATCCGTCGGAGGACACGTGGAATCGTTCCGCCGGCGCCGCCCCAGCAGCACCAGTTCCGCACATCACCCCGCCTGCAATCTTGGGACACACCAAGCCAGCCGTCATAGATGCTCCCGAGCTTGCAGGGCTCGACAAGGTTATGGCTGTGTTCGCGAGGCTGAAGGCGAGGCGGAGGCAGTGATTGAAGTGGACTCATACTCAGGGCGTGCGTTAACTTGAATTAAAATTCCAACTGCCCCCTCCCGCACCTAGTGATTTGAGCGCCCGTTGTCGGTGCTTCTCGCAGTGGCGACTGGCACGACTATCGCCGACGTCTCAGTAAGCACTCCAAAGCGTGCCCGGATGTTCACACAGTGAGACCAGCAGGCTTGAACTCAGCTGTCGTCACCGATCTGGGGCAACATCGCACACACGCGTCGGTGGGGACTCCAAAATGACCTCACCGCAACGCGCGCCTGGGAGTCGCAACGGACGACGCTCCTTCTGCGCCGTCCTCATCTCTTCCTCTACTACAGTGCAGCGAAGCATACAGAACACCTCAAAACCCCTTTCCCACTATCATGTCCCGCAAACTTGCCGCTCTCGCACTCGGTGGCATCGGCCTAGCACTCTACTCGACGCGATCCTCTGCAGTTGGGTCCCAGGCGCCACAGGGAGGTTCTCGAAGTGAGTTCTTCACTGGTAATCTCCTGAACTGCTTTACAAGTTGCTGACACCGTTCCAGCACCACACAATCCGACCGGCTCCTCCGCTGGTGGCGGCGCGCCCTCGTCTCTTACAAGCAACTCGTCAGCTCAGCCTGGACAGAAGCCGGGCGGAAGCACCAATGGAGGAGGATCGGAGGGAACGAGCTCCAGGGCTGATGCCAAAGGTGCGGGGGATAAGACCACTGGGAGCGCGGCCGCGAAAGCCAAGTTCGAGGAAGGGGTGGGTGCGACAAAGGAGGGCAAGGACGCCGTAGGAAGGAGAGGAGGCATGAGCTCATCGGGGTGATGCAGGAAAATCGAGCTGCTGATCAATCAATTCTGTGTATAAAGCGTCGTGGGGAGTCCGGATGGCTTGAAGCTTGAGGTGCGGTATACTTATTGTGGTGGCGTAGAATCGGCACCTAGTTGTTGCGAGGCACACCATGGTCCGTTAAAAGTGGAGTTTATCCAGTTATGGAGGCGTTGCACCCAACAGGTTGTGTGATGTGCAAAATACCTTAGGTGGCTTGCACGGTCGTGTTCCTTGCGTCTACATAGCCGCTACAACCGTCCAGCGCCACACAAAGTATCAGTAGCCCCCAAGGAGAAATATAGTATATGTTGAGACTGTTCGTGGGCTCGTCGGCGCGTTGCCCACTACCCCGTCGTCGTCGTGCGCGAACGGTCCTGCGGGACCAGGACGTGACTGGGTCGAATATCGGCTCCAGGAGTACCTCGGAGATACACTCCACACCCCAAAGAAACTCCAAATGCCTTCTTTTGGAGTGCCCAGCACCTGTTATGGCTGTGATTCGGGTCGTGACTTCGGCCCGGCCCGCCGCGCGGAGACTCGCGCTGTGGTCTGGGCTCTGGCCCATCGTGGCCTGCCGAGACATACATTTCCTCTATACAAATGATGGCCTTCGAGAGAGGAACGCTTTTCCAACGGGAAATGGGGTAGAAAGGGCTCGTATTGGCGCGAGCGCGACGTAAAAGTTCCGCGCGAGCGTCCTTTCCTTGCTCTCAAGCTGGTGCGTTTAGGTGCGCCCCTCATCCAGTATTCAAACTGCTTCGACGAAGATATTCACAGACGCGATCTGTCCACGCCCGCTATGCATGTTGATTCCGTGAAGGACTATTCACAACGTGCCAGCTGCCCAGAGGGCATTCTGTTCATTTTCGCCGCCCTCACTACCGCACACGGGTGAGATTCTAGACGTGCACAGATTCAACGGCAGTACGGAGGTCAATGTACGTGTATCGCAAAACGTGCTCGTACGCCAAGGGGAGGCACCGTGTGCGTCGCCAGTTGAGACCACCGTTTCCGTCTTTGGGCTTGCTGGCACAGGGTCAACGCGGCTGCGGGTGGGGCGCATGCTCCTTGGTCTTGCCTGCTCCATGGCTTGAATATTGCAAATGCAGATCATGTCTGTCCTGGTATCGATATTCGTCAGGCCGAGGAAGTCCTCGTTTCAAAGACAAAGAAGGGCTGAGGGTGCAAGTTCAACGCGTCACGCACGACCTTTGCGCGTGTGGGCTCCGAGGACAGAGCACTCTGACCGATCTGACCACTTACAGAGATCGCTGTTTATCAACACTTAACATCGTCAATTGATCGCTGATAATGAAACGTTGCGACCCAGGGCACGGCCTCGGCCGATCCACTCAACGCAGCTCCGCCCGGCCCCGGATCGGGCGCGCGACTGTTACGCGACCTTTGTCCCTCGTTTGTTTTGAGCGACACTCTTTCCGCGTTGAGCATATGCAACCATCACTTCAACGGCCGCTCCAATATCCAGACGTTCCGTTGAGCACCAGCGCGCTCACCCAGCTTTCGACGTCATCGCCACCTCAACAGCTTCGCACGCAGACGAGCTCCGCGGACCTTCGAATCCAGCGCCACGCGCGATGATCGCCCCAGAGTCGCCTCCGCCAACCCCGCCGCTCTTCGAGGTGTCCCAACAACCGAGCAAGCCTCTCACCAACCCCCGTCGCCTCGTTCGGGGAAGTCGCCGCGGGCCCAAGGCGGCTGCCGTTGCGGACCGGTACATCACCTTTGACCGCATCGCGTCGCCCAGCCCCGGCGCGAGCAGCGGTCCGTCTCTCCGCCCACTCCCAGCCATCCCACACACCACCGAGACGTCCCGACCTTCGCCCCCACGATCTCCGACTCCAACTGCTGGCCGCATCTCCACGCGCCCCCGCTCCCTCACCCTCCCGTCGTCTCTGGTTGCGCCCGATCCCGCGATTCGCAGGCGACGCGACCGCGACGCGCCTGTGAGCCCGCCAGGCTGGCGAGACCGACAGTCATGGAAGGGCCCGCCCCTCGTGCGCTCAGTCATCCCACTCCCGCCGTCCCCGCCGTCCGCGCCGCGACGAAGCCCGCACCTCGCGTCGCTCAGAGCGGACGGCGCGTCGCTCTGGAGCACGTCGCTTGCAACCGATGGTGCGTCCCACTGTGCTCCAACTCCAGTGTTTGATCGATTCCTGATTATCGCAACTCGGACGCAGTGTTCCCGTCCTCGCCACACTCGCCGGCGCTGTCAAGGCGCGGCCGATCGCGCGCGACGTTCAGCAGCGATCCCGTCCCACCCGTCCCCGCGCTCTTCACCACGCCGCAAAAATCCAGCCGGCCCGAGTGCATCGTTGTCCCCGCGACGAGCGACATTTTCCCGCCTCCGCCACCGCACACGGCGTCGCTTTCGGGCGGGTCATCGGCGTACACGCCCTCACTTGCGTCCTCGGACAGCAGCACGACAGTGACATCGCACCCGCTCAACTCACCGAAGGCACTCGTCTCTCCCGGACTCCCGTTGTGCTTCCCACCGCGCCCGAACGCCGTCTACGTCGTGCGCACACCGACGCCGAGCCCGCTGCTCACGCGCGACGCGTTCGACGCGCCCTAGGAGGACGTCGAGGAAGAAGAGGACGCCCTGGACCGCATGATCTTGGCCCAGTTGGCCCAGAGAATCTGTCGAGTCGACCGGGGCTGCGAAGAGGAGCAGGAGCGCCGCCGACTCGCAATCGCCGCCGCACTGGTCCCGTCGCCGTCATTCGTAGGCCCACTTTGCCTCGACCGCCGCTCAGGGCAGTACGCTCCGTCCCGGCCTAAGCAGACGCACAACTCGGCCGAGTTCTCCGTCAGGTCCGGCCTGTCCGTGTACGAGGACGCGCGCGCCGAGCTTCGATCGCGAGCGTCGGTGGACTCGGTGGCGTCGCTCGTAGACGAGCCCGCGCCGTGGGCGCCGCTGCGGACGTCGACGCGGCAAAAGACTCGCGATTGGGTCCTTGACACAATGGCGAAAGACGGGCCCGCTCAGGACGACCAGCGCCCGACGAGCCTGCTCGTCAAGCGACAATCGCCAACGAGCCGCATCGCTGCACGGCCGCTGAGTCGTATCTCTGAGCCGCCTCCGACCGCCCCGAAAATTTCGACCTCGCAAGCCCTCCCCGCCAGAAAACTCAGTCGCACGTACCGCCAGGCGAAGCGAAATTCGGTCAGCATCCCGCCGTCGTTCTCGTTCCTCGACGGGCCCCCACCCACCCCCTCGTTCCCCGACGAGCCAACGAGCCCGTACGCGGACTCACCCACGCTCTTCAACACCTCGACCCCCTCCTCCCCGCGTCTCGGGATCCGCCTCGCAAGCGTGTTCCGCAAGCCATCCACAAAGCCCGCGCGAGTCGCCGCCGCGTCGTTCCGCGCGCGGCACGCCGAGCTCGGCATCTCGTCGACGTCCGTCCAGGCCGACGTCGCGCTCGTGCGGCGCAAGAGCGTGTACCAGCGCGCGGGGTCGTTTGAAGCCGACCGTGCCGCGGAGCCAGCTGCGAAGGTGATGCCGTGGCGCCGCAACGCCGGAAGCATCTTGCTGGGTTACAACGGCCTGCCGGTCGGTGCGACGCCCGGAGGCACCGCGCTTGTGGGGAAGCTTGTGCGGTTCGTCGAGGAGGAGGAGGACCGCCTGAGATTCATCTCTTCGCGGTGGGGGGCGACGGGTGTTTGATCGGTGGAAGGACTGTGTGCTGGAGGGCGTGAGCTGTGTCGTAACATGTTGTTGTTGAAGTGGCAATTGGAACTACGAGGGTACTTGGTCGTAAACATGCCATTTTCCGGCCTGCATCGGTGAGCTAGGTGAACGGGTGGGTTGAAGGCCGCTTTGAGCGACTGCCGACTGCAGGCAGGCGTGAACACAGTCGATCTTGGAGATGAGAAATGCTGGTAGGGCCGGTAGAGAGTACAGGGACACAAAGCGCGCGCGGGCGTCGGGGCGAGCCCTTTCAGTCCTTCTCTCCCAGCCTCTGCAAGTACTCGTCGATCTCCGCCTCGGTCAACTGCAAGCCTCGACCTCGTCAGCGTCCATATCGCACGACAGACACGTCACGTTCACGCTCACCTTCCTGAACCCCGGTTCGCTCTTGCTGCAGATGCCCACCTCGACCTCGCCCTTCTTCAGGTCCGTGGCGAGGACGGTGCTCAAGCTCTGGAGAGCGAGCTCGACGACGTCCTCGGTCTTGTCGAGCTTCCAGCCCTTCTTGTACCCCTTCTCGAGGAGCGAGATGGCCTCCTGCTGCTTTGCGCCTGCCGCCGTCGCGTGGAAGCCGACAAAGTAGCCTGCCGGGTCGAGCTTGAAGATTTGTGGGCCGAGCGTAGCGTCGATGCCGGTGAGGATCATGGCTGTGCGGCGTAGAGTTAGCGGCGCGCTGGAGCGAGCGAGCGAGCGGGAGCGCACAAATGCCGAGTGGGCGCATGGCGGCGCGTTGAGTGTAGACCTGCGTGTGTGCATTCGTTCAGCTTTCCGGCTTCTGTGGGAACAGCGGGCGAGACGGGACGGGAGGAGAGCCGGGGCGTGCGAGCGTCGCACGGCGGAAGGGCAAGAGCTTACCTGGTTGATGTTGGCCATGCGCTTGGCAAGCATGTCGGGTGTGATCTCGTATCCGTACTTGTACCGGAACGAGGCGGCCTCACTCTGCGCGCGCTGGACCTGCGACCGCGCGTCCGCTGCGCCATCATTGCTCCTCGTCAGCGCCCCGCTCGTTCCTCCGGCAGCTCCACCTCGACTGACCGTGTCGGCCGGTCATGACGCAGCCAATGTTGGGAGTGATGTGGAAGATGTGCGAGATCGAGTCCGGGTCGAGCAGCTTGTCCTGTGGGCGTGACGCGGCCTGGGTCAGCCGGGGTCGCGGGGCGCGATGCGCCTGGCTGCAGCACAGGCTCGTGCAAGACTGTGCGAATGGGAAAACACGCACGGGCACCTTCTTCTGGGTGATGACCACGGACGCATCGTCGCCGCGGATGGCGATCGTCGTGTGGCCCGACGAGGTGATTGCCTTGAACGCGTACTCTGCGCACGATCGAGTCAGTGGGATGCCCCAGCAGCTGAGCAGTACGCCACGTACCGACTTGGTAGAGACGGCCCTCGGGGGAGAAGACGGTGAGGTACCTGTGGGGCGGCAAGGATCAGTCCGAGTCGCTGCGAGCTACTGCCTCGATGGCAGCTCGGGGGCGGCATGTACCGGTCGTACGAGCTTCGGCTCATAGTGACGGTCGGGTGGGAGGGGAAAGGCGGGTCGACGGGCGCGGGCGTGCAAGTTGTAGCGTCCAAGCGACGCGCAAGCTGGTCACCGTCGAGGCTGGCTACCCCTGAGTTCGTGGTGACCTCTTCTTTTTCTTCACGCGCACTCTCCCGCCTCGAATCATCCAGAGAGTGTTTCAATGGGGTATTTCAGCGAGGTCTAGCGGCCAGCGATAAAGCAGATGTCGTAGGGTCCGAGCCGGGGTTATCAGCGCCGTCGCCCGAGCTCGTCCCACCTGTCGCCTTCTCGCTTCCTCGCTCCGCCCACACGCACTCAGCCCGCCCCGTTCCGATGACGCAGATCCGCCCAGCCGAGCAGGTGGACCACCCGAGCGAGGTGAAGGACTACAAGTACCCTGCGCTGGACTCGCTGCCGGTGCTCAAGAACGACCTCTTGCTGCAATCGGCTCGCGGCGCCGACCCGCGCTCGCTGGCGCACCCGCCGATCTGGGTCATGCGGCAGGCGGGGCGGTACCTGCCCGAGTTCATGAAGATCCGCCAGGAGCACTCGTTCTTCACCGTCTGCCGCACGCCCGCGCTCGCCGCCGAGCTTACTATGCAGCCGATCCGGCGCTTCGACGGCCTCCTCGACGCGGCCATCATCTTCAGCGACATCCTCGTCGTGCCGCAGGCGCTCGGTATGGAGGTCCAGATGCTCGGCGGCGTCGGTCCGCACTTCCCCAGCCCGCTGCTCAGCCCCGCGGACGCCCAGACGCGCATCCTCGACCGCGAGACGGACACGTTCGCCGAGCTCAGCTACGTCTTTGCCGCCATCACCGAGACGCGCAAGCAGCTCGACGGTCGCGTGCCGCTGATTGGCTTCTGCGCCGGCGCGTGGACCCTGTTCGGGTACATGGTTGAGGGCGGCGGGAGCAAGACCTGGGAGAAGGCCAAGAAGTGGCTCTACCGCGACGAGGAGTCGGCCAAGGCCGTCCTCCAGCGCATCACGGACGTCTCGGCGCAGTACCTCGTCGGCCAGGTCCAGGCGGGCGCGCAGGTGCGTCTTTCTGGTCTCGTGCGAGCGCCCGATCCCGACTGACCCGCCTACATGCAGCTCCTGCAAGTGTTTGACACGAACGCCGATTGCCTCACCGACGCCGGGTTCAACACCTTCATCCTCCCCTACCTCGCCGCGCTCCCCAAGCTCGTCAAGGCGCAACTCGCCGCGCTGCCGACGCCGCTCGCGTGCCCGCCTATGACCGTCTTCGCCAAGGGCATCCACGCGCCGTCGCAGCTGCTCGCGCTCGCCTCGTGCGGGTACTCGACGGTCGGGATCGACTGGGGCATCACCCCTCGCGCGGCGCGCCTCGCGACGCAGGGCAAGGTCGCGCTCCAGGGCAACCTCGACCCGCCCGTGCTGCACGCCGGCCGTGACGCGATCCGCCGCGAGGTGCGCGAGCTCGTCTGGGGCAAGGACGGCTTCTTCACCTGTGCCGCGGAGGGCCTCGGCGGCGGCTGGATCGTCAACCTCGGCCACGGCATCACGCCCGGCGTCGACCCGGACGACCTCAAGTTCTTCCTCGAGCGCGTGCGGGCGGAGACGAGCAAGAAGACGGCCGACGAGCTCGAGCAGTAGGCTCTGTGAGGGTGTAGAGATATAAAATGTGCTCGGGTCACTCCCCCGCTTGCTGGTGAGCCCTGTTGACGGCTGAGCTTGCGTGCGCGCGGCGGCGCCAACGTCATGTCGTCGCCTTTTGAAGAGCGTCGCAAGTATGATCCACTTTGACCTGGGATTCAGATTCCTGTGTGACGTATCTTCGGAGTTGTGTTGGAAAAAGCGTGCGCCCGCCCCGCGGTGGTTTTGCTGAACCCCGACGCGACTTGCCGACGCGCTCAACGCGTCGACTCAGGTTCACTACTTGCAAATCACCGCCGCCGCCTTTCCCTTCTCCACACCTCGCACTGTCGCCAGTGCAGTCTCCCCTCGCCGAGATGCAGCTGGAGGACGAGTCATTCGCCGTGCCAGACTCCTACGAGGACGAGCCGAGTCAGCCTCAAACCCAGCTCAACACCCAGCCGCAGACGCAGCCGACCTCGCAGCCGGTCTCGCACTTCCCGGCGAACCTGTGGGGCCTGCTCGTGAGCACGTCCGCGAGCCCGACCGCAGCCGAGCTCGCGCGCAGGGAGCAGGAGAACGGCGGGCCGTCGGACGAGCCGTACGTCGAGCGCCCCGCCCGCGTCGAGATGGCCCACGGCCAGCCCGACTGCCGCGTCGGTAGGCACCCCACGGCGGACGTCGTGCTCAACGGCAAGAAGATCTCGAGCTGGCACGCCCGTATCTTCATCGACCCCAACAACCCGGACGAGGGCGTCCGCCTCGAGGACACGAGCACCAACGGGACGTTCGTGCGCGGCCAGAAGGTTCGTCTTTGCACTTGGATTCCAGGTTATTGTGCTCTGGGAGCGAGGCCGAGCGGGGCGAGCTCGGGCGGCAACGCCTGGCAGGTGCGCCGCCGCCGCCCGCTGGGATGTCCGAGCGCGTCCGCCGCAGGCGGTGCTCTTATCCGGCGCTCGCATCTTACGAGTCGGCTTCCGAGATGACCCTCCTGCCAACATCGTCGACAGCTTCCTGCAACCCCAGACCGCTCATTCGCGCCGGTCTCACTTCGCAGGTTGGCAAGGGCAAGGTGACGCTCCTCGAGCCAGGCGACGAGGTCATCTTCGGCGCCGCGACGTCGTCGTTCCTCAACGACTTCCGCTACATCTTTCAGGGCCCCTCGCGCGCCGGGCCGCGCCTGTGGGGCATCGCCGAGAGCTCCGGCGGCGGGATCCACGACAAGTACGACGTGCGCGAGCAGATCGGCAAGGGCAGCTTTGCGACCGTCCGCAAGGGCATCCAGCGCGCGACGGGCAACATGGTTGCGATCAAGATCATTCAGAAGGCTGTGAGTGCCGCGCGAGGGTCCGAGTGCGGAGGACGAAGCTAACGAACCCGCGTCGCAGCGATTCGCGGCGAACCCCAAGACGATGGAGATGATCTCGAGGGAGGTCGAGATCATGAAGAACCTTGACCACGTGCGTTGAGTGTCTCTCGGTGTTCGGAAGGCTCTGGCTCACTGCTCGCCATCTACAGACGTACTGCGTGCGGTACATCGACTACTTTGAGGACGAGCAGCGCATGTGGTGCGCCCCCGTTTCCCTTTGCGCATCAACTATCGACTAACGCTCCTCTACCTGCCCAAGGCTCGTAATGGAGTACGTCGACGGCGGCGACCTGCTCGACTACGTCATGAAGCGCAAGGGTCTCAGTGCGTTGCTCCGTGCGTCTGCTGTCGCCCCACGAGCTGAACCCTTGCCCGATAATAGCCGAAAGCGAGACTCGCGACATTGCGCTCATGGTCTGCGAGGCCGTCGCGTACCTCCACTCCAAGGGCGTCGCGCACCGCGACCTCAAGCCCGAGAACCTACTCCTCACCCGCGGCGCGCGCCCGCTCGCCAAGGTCACCGACTTTGGCCTCGCCAAGATGGTCGACACCAACGTGTGTTCTTTCTGCTTCGTTGCGGGCTCGTATGAGACGGTGCTGACGCCATTGACACGATGCAGACGATGTGAGACTGCCTTGACGCTGGGGACCGAGGGCGTGCATTGTTACTGATTCTCTCGATTGCTCTCACAGGCTCCGAACTGCCTGCGGAACTCCAAGCTACCTGGGTGCGTGCGCCCGCCGCCGCCGTCCCTGCGATTCGCTAAAACTCCGCCACCCCACAGCGCCAGAAGTAATCTTGAAGGAGGCGCACGCTGGCTACGGTGCCCAAGTCGACTCGTGGTCGATCGGCGTTGTGCTGTACAGCTGCATGACCAACTCGACTCCGTTCGACGAGAGCGAGAGCACGCCGCTGCCGCAGCGCATGGCCGAGCGCCGCGTCGACTTTGATGGGCTTGAGGAGTACGGAATCAGCGACACGGGTGCGTGTGATCACCTCTTCACGAAAGCGCTGCGGTTGGCATGGCGGAGCTGATGTCCCATCTACGTCGTGACAGGCATCGACTTCCTCCGCCAGCTACTCATCACGGACCCAAAGGACCGGATGTCCGTCAGTGCGTCTTCGCACTTGCTGTCGGCATCGCCCGAACCAAGCTGACTCCGTTCCGCGGCACCAGAGGACGCGCTGAAGCACCCGTGGCTCGCAATAGAAGTGCAGCCGGACGGCGCGCACAACGCGCTTCCGCTCCGCGTCCCAAACCTGCCGTACAACGACCCCAGCGCGGCCAACGCCGACGCTGGTCCCTCGCACAGCGCACCTTTCGGCCTTGACACGCCGTCGCTCACCTCGGCCGCTGTCTCCGCGGAGGATTCGTTTGGGTACTCGCAGCGGCTCGGTTCGTCCCCGTGCCCCGTCCTGTATTATCGAGCTACTTGCTGATCTACGGCTGGACTCTTAGATAACATGCGATTGGGCACCCCGGGAGTGTCGATGGCGAGCGCGAGCCAAACGACGCCGGACCGGCAGCTCGGGCCCGACGACGAGCATGGCTCGACGGATGCGGGCGACGCGACGACGGCCGGGCTACCGACGCCCTCGCTCAGCACGGGGAGCACGCCACCAGCACCGGCGGTCGAGTCGCCGCTGACGTCGATGAAGCGCAAAGAGCCTGCGTCGGCGTTCTCGTCTGCGTCCGACGTCGGCGGCAGCGCCATGTCGCTTGATCCGCCCGCCGTCGGCAAGGGCAAGGCGAGGAGCGCGAGCCCGATGGAGGACATCCAGGAGCTCGAGGACGAGGCGAGGAGCGCGAAGCGACGGAGCACGAACGCGCCGACGCCGCGTCGCAGGAGTGCAAGGGGTGGGACCCCCGCCACTGCACCCATGTCACCAGTCGAGCCACCGTCGTCGGGACCGACCACGCGCCACCGCGCCAAGGTCGCGCGACTCTCGTAGTCGCCAACTTGCGCGCGGTGCCGGACGACCCCCTCGCGTCATTCATTACGCTCCTAACTCTTCTCGTGTGCCCACCACGCTTTCATGTTTCCCGCCTCCTGCTCCCTCACATTGCTTTATTTTGTCACCCGCCCGTCGCGCTGTATACATCCCGCGACCCGGCTTCACGGCCCCACCTCCGCAACCTTACTCGCCTTTTGGATGAAAAGCTGTTTATTGGAAGGCACTGCTTGCAACTATCTAACCTTGGAACTATCTACTATAGACCAGCGGGGTGAGTCCGCCTTTTTGCAGGCCGCTCGCTGAAACCGCCGCCCCGTCGTCGCAGCAAGCAAGTCACGAGGACTCGAAGCCGCGAGCCCATCACACCGCTCCTCCCGTACCTTCCCGCGCAGCCGAGCTTTCTTGACACTTGATCTGAGTTTGGCCTGCGCGACACAGTCCTCGCCCACCCCTCACAACGGAAGAATCGTTTCAGAGGCAGCGGCCCAGCGGGACCCCCGGCGCCCGGACGAAGTGTCCGCTGGTATTCGGCGACCTCTCTCTTTCCTTCCATCACCTCACTTCCTCACACTTGTCCTGACAAGGATTAAAATCCTCAGCCTGGGCGCTGCGTTTCTCTTCACCTTCCTCCTTCGCGTGCATGCGAGCAACTTCGTGGGCACATCGGGAGCATCCTTCACTCTTTCCGGTTCCCCCTTCTACTTTTCTGGCACGTAAGTGAAAGTTCCAGCACGCTTCCTACATCGTTTACGCAGAGCAGACGCCGCTCGAAATCAATGGCTCGCTACTCGCGGACCTTGAAACTCGCGCTGATGCTGTTTCCAAATAGGAATGCTTACTGGCTTGCGCAACAAACCGATTCCGATATCGATTTGGCCTTTAAGGACATGGCCGCGCTGGGATTGACCGTGGTCCGCACCTGGGCCTTCAACGACGTCACGTCGGCGCAAGATTACGGAGCTTACTACACCCTCTGGACCGATGGCGTTCAAACATTCAACACCGGCACATACGGTGCGTCTTTGAAATTTCTGAATCTGTTTATCTGGCTCACTGGGCGTGATACAGGATTCCCGCGTCTCGACTATGTCATCGCGGCTGCCGAGAAAGTGGGGATCAAAGTCGTGCTTGTGCTCACAAACAACTGGAGCGACTACGGAGGCATGGAGACCTACATCTCGCAGCTGGACTCGGGAGGGTGAGCGAGATCTCCCGGAAACCGAGCGAAGCTGACCCCGCAACAGAACCCACGACGCCTTTTACACGAACACCAAGATCATCGCAGCGTACCAAAAATATGTCAAATTCGTGGTGGACCGCTACAAGTCGTCGACTTCCGTCCTCGGCTGGGAGCTCGCGAACGAGCCGCGCTGCTCGGGCACCCTCGCCGCGTCGTCCAGCTGCGACACCAGCATGCTGACGACCTGGATCAAGAGTCAGCTTCCATCCTTCGGGTTGGGTGGAGTATCTGCCAACTTACCTCTCCTCGATACTCTCAAGACCAATCGGCGTACATCAAGTCCCTCGACACTGACCACCTGGTTGCCGTGGGCGACGAGGGATTCATGAACGAGTCCGGATCAAGTGTCTACGTTGTGAGAACAAACTTTGATCCACGATTCGATGCTCTTGGAGCTGAACACTCACTCTTGGGGACCAAAGTACGACGGCGGCGCTGGCATGGACTTCTCAGCCAACCTGGCGCTCGACGACATCGACTTTGGCACCTTCCACCTCTACCCAATTGGTAACTAACTCAATGGTTGCTGAATTTGCCGAATTCACTTTCTCACCCTCCCCTTGAGCAGGCTGGGGCGAAACACCCGTGACGTCCTGGGGAGTGCAGTGGATCGAAGACCACGGAGCCGTACAGAAGAGCCTCAACAAGCCTGTCATCATGGAGGAGCTCGGGATTACTGGAACTGACGCAGTAAAGGCTGCAACTTACACGGTGCGAGGCTTTGGTCCGCGAATGTCCGTCGAAACCATACTCAGATTGCGGTTCCAGGAGTGGTACGCGGCCGCGGAGGACCAGGACTTGGCGGGGACTCTGTACTGGCAGGTCGGGCTTCGGCGAATCATATTGCTACAAGACGCTCACCGTTGGCTCCATCCAGTTCGGAGACGTGCTCAGCACTGGAGACTCTTCGGACAACGGTTTCACGATCTACGAGACCGACACCGCTTGTATCGGTAAGCACCACTTCTGTGAGAATGGACTACTACGTTACATACTAAGAATTGCAACTTCAGCATTGATCAAGGCGAACGTCGCATGGGCCGCGGCGAAAAACGGTGGCAGCTCGTCCACCTCGACGACGTAAGTTTTGGACCTCAACTCTAGGCTCTAAAGGGGTGTTGAATTACTTAAGACCATGACTAGCTCGTCCAAGAAGACGTCGTCTACCAAGACAAGCTCGAGCAGCACGAAGATGGTCACCTCAATCCGCGTAAGTCGAATTGATCCGCTTGCTTCCGCTGGGGCTGACGCGGGTATACAACAGACAACTTCAACGTCGAAAACTACAACCAGGGTCAAGAGCACGTCGACTACCTCAAAAGTGAGTACGGGGCACCTTGTTGCGTCCCCCTCGCCGCCGTTGCACTTTGCCTTTGGAGATCACCGCTGAGCTGAAACACGCGTTCGACCTGCAGAAGACCTCGACGAAGACTTAGTCCGCGTCCACTTCAACTTCCACTGCTTGCGCTGCCAAGTCCGCCCAATGTGGCGGGGCGAGCTTTTCGGGCGCGACTTGCTGTAAGCGCCACTGTGCCGTATATGGATCTATGGGTTGTGCTGAATACCAAACACTTAGGTCCATCTGGATGGACCTGCACGTTTTCGAACGACTGGTACTCTCAGTGCATCGAGGACTGAGTCCAGATCTTGACGCCAGCGATTGGCACGCCGGCGGTCGGTCGCAGACAACGTTCTGGTCGTCACCCGTCAGGAGTTCAGTCTTTCTTGCAAAGAAAATGAGGCTCGACGCCATTGCTTCATAGCTTGTACAGTATGTTCACACTTGCTCAAGGCGTGGACGTGCGCCGCGCCCGGCCACCCATGACACTTCGCGCATCGCCCCGAAGGACGGCTGGCTCAGCGTCGGAGAATGCCGGTGAAAAAGTGTAGCACACGTCGAGGTGCCGGCAAGTTTCGGGAACCGGATGAACAGCCAAGGGATCGAAAGCGAAGCGACGATCAGCTGGGTGAGGGACGAATAGATTTGAAGGCACAACGCTGTTCTCTTGGTGCTCTACTTCTTGCGTGCGGCATCATCAGCAACACCCTTCATGATCTGTGAAGCCAAGGTACCGGTGAGCTTTAAATCCGTCGCGTACACAGCGAAAGCGTACCCAAGCGCTGCCTTCCTTCGCAGTCTTGGCGGCAAGCTCGGGGTCCTTCTTCATGAGGGTGAGGTTGTCCTGCTCGGGGATCTTCAGGCCGGCGAGGACACCGGGGCGCGACTCGATCCTCTCGAGCCATGCCGCGATGTGCGGGAACTCGTCGAGCGACACTCCAGCCCACGCGTGCGAGCGGATCCTGCAGCGCTGAAGCTGTTAGTAACAGTGTTTGGATTCGTGCTAGAGTTAAAGATGACGTACCACGGGAACGTGCACATATCGGCGTACGAGTACTTACCCTTGCCGGCGCCAACGAGGAAGTCCTTGCCGGTGGCGAGCTGTTGCTCGTAGACGCCGTAGAGGCGGCGAGTCTCGTTCTGGTACCGGTCAATTCCGTACTGAATCTTTTCCGGCGCGTAGCGGACTATCAAGGGGAACGTAAGTTCCTTTGCGATCTCGATTGCGACGAAAGCACGCACAGAAATGGTTGGCCTGGCCTTGCATAGGCCCAACGCCTCCCTGGATGAACATCACCCAGTTGAGCATCTCGGTCTCATCATCCTCTTCCGCAAAGTTGAACGCGTGCTTCGTGTCGTAGGTCTTGCTGAGGTACAGCAGGATGGAGATCGGAAGAGCACACGTCTGAACTCCAGTCACCC
>ERZ1463038.268-NODE-268-length-16838-cov-27.804087_pt1 | contig 16838 bp, 11 predicted proteins | sample MGYA00564479_ERZ1463038 | MGnify/ENA primary metagenome ERZ1463038 (study PRJEB39244, sample SAMEA3635134) | Helicobacter pylori | study: EMG produced TPA metagenomics assembly of PRJEB11511 data set (Assembly of a 5300-year-old Helicobacter pylori...
TTACCTGTTTCGCGTGCAACTGAACAAAATCGTCAACGATGCGCGAACCCTCGCCGTGTCCACCGCCGACGTCGAGCGCCACGCCCGCTGGGCCTGGTGGGACAACCTGGAGCAGATGCTCGGCGACATCCTCAATGCCGCGTTGCTGGTGCTGACCCCGTTCGTGCCGGTGCTCGGCGAACTGATGCTGGTCTACAGCGCGTACCAGATCATGGACGAGGTGTTCGAAGGCCTCGTCGATTGGACCGAGGGCCGGCGCACCGAAGCCTGGGAACACGTGACGGGGGTGGCCGACAGCGTGATGCAGTTTGCCCTGTTTGCGGCGGGCGGCAGTCTTGGTCAATTGGCGCGGCTCAAACGCTCGCCCTTTATCGAAGGCCTGGTCCCGGTCGAGCGGGCCGACGGCACACGGCGGTTGTGGAACCCGGACATCCGCGCGTTCGCCCAGAAAAACCCGATCCCCGACGGCTCGGTGCCCTCGCCCTCGGGCCTGCATCAGCATGCTGGCAAAACCCTGCTGGCCCTCGGCGGCCAGCACCTGGAGGTGCAATACGACCCGCTCAGCGAAGCGCACCGCGTGGTCCACCCCGAACGCCCGGACGCCTACCGGCCACGCCTGCAATTGAACGGCGACGGCGCCGTGACCCATGAGGGCGAACGCCCGCGCACGTGGGAGCGCGCGCAATTGCTGCGCCGTCTTGGGCATCGGGTGCAACCGTTCAGCGACACGCAACTGGAGCAGCTAAGGGTTGCCAGCGCCACCGAAGACGGCGCGTTACGCCGCATGTACGAGCACAACGAACCCCTGCCGCCGCTGCTCGATGCCAGCCTCAAACGGCTCGAAGCGGACGAGTCCATCAGGGTCGCCAGTGAAAAAATCCGCGCAGGGCAAGCCTTGAGCGCCGACCCGAGCTCGGACTGGTTCGAGCAAATGGTCACCGAACTCGACGGCTGGCCCCAGGACAAAGCCCTGCAGGTGTTCCTCAAGCCCGACCTGAGCGGCACGTCGCACCGCTATGGCGCCGCGCACGCCAGCCCAGCCGACACCTTGCACATCAGCCTCGGCGAGGTGCTGTCCGGTCATTTGCCGGAACGGGTGCTGGGGTTTCTGGATGAAGCGGCGATCACCGCCCTGCTGGGCGTCGAGGTGCCCGAATCGCAGCGCGTACAAGCGTTGCGCGAGCAACTGGCCCGCTACGTACTGAGCCAGAGCCGCGATACCGCGCCGGCGGTCTACCGCGCCCGTGAAGCGAGCGACGACCCCGGCATCATCGGCCTGCGCCAGGACCACCCCGACCTCGACCTGAGCCTGGCCCGCCGCCTGCTGGAGACCGCCCGCCCGAGCGAACGCCAGGCCTTGGCCGACCAGCATCGCTGGCCGCTGCGCCTGCGCAACCTGGCCCATGAGCTGCACGTGGCCGCCGATTCGGTGCGCGCCTACGAAGGCTTCTATCCACCGGCGTCGCCCAGCCCGGCGACGGAAAGCCTGGTGCTCAAGACCCTGCTGTTTCATACCGATGCGCTCACCGATCTGCACATTCAAATCCGCCAAACCTCCATCACCGGCACCCTACGCAGCCAGGCCGGGCCGGACACCGCCAGCACGCGTCGAGTACTGGTGCGCAACAGCCTGGGTTACGCGGTCTACGACGCTGCAGGCCGGCAGTTGCACAGCCCGAGCAGTCTGTACGAGGCTGTGTTGCGGGTGCTGCCCGACGCGTCACGTAGCACGCTGGGTTACGACCCCGGCGACGGCGACGGCTTCCAAAACTGGTTGATGACCACCCTGGAACCCTTGGCCGAGCGCCGCAAGCTGCTGGCAGCGCCGGCAACCCACCGCGTCATGGAGCGACACACCCAACAATTGCTCGGCGGCCCACTGCTCAGTCGTTGCCGCGCAACCCCAGCCGATACCCACGCGACGTTTGCGCGCGAGGTGCTGCAGCGCTTGTTTCCGAGCCTGAGCGAGCAACGCTTGAACCGTTTTATCGACGAAATCCCGCCCGACCAACTGAGCACCACCCTGAATGAGCTGACCCTGCAAAAACACACCCTGTGCACCCAATTGCAGGCCTGGAAACAATCGCCCACCCATCACCCCAAAGGCAGCGCCCAGGAACGTCAACAACTGACCGCCCGCCGACGCCTGGCCCACCTGCTTGAACAGTGCTGGGGCGAGCGCTACGCCGAATACACCGACGATTGGGGCAGAACCCAGCCCGGCGCGCGAATCGATCTGGACGGCATGCCGTTACCCGAGTCGCTGCCTGCGCTGACCGTCAACTTTGAGCACGTGACGTTCCTGAACCTGAGCCAGAGCAGCGTCGGGCAAACCCATTGCGGCTTGCTCAAACACTTCCCGGCGCTGCGCTCCCTGGACCTGAGCCACAACAACCTGACGAGCTTGCCGGTCGAACTGGCGGCGATGCGGGTTCTGCGCAACCTGAACCTGTCGAACAACCGCATGGTGCTGTTCCCTGAAGACGTGACGCGCCTGCGCAATCTACGGCGCCTGCAAACCGTGATTCTGGACCACAACCCCCTCGCGGCCCCGCCGGACATCACGCGCATGCCCAACCTGCGCCGCCTCGACCTGAACCATACGCAAATCAGCCAATGGCCCCGCGGCCTGTTTGCCCACCCCAGGAACGACATGTTCGACCTCGACCTGAGCGGCAACCCGATCACCGCCCTGCCCGCGCTCACGCCGCAGCCCACCGCCGCACGCACCGTGGCGCGTACCCGCCTGGACCGCAACGCGCTGGACGACGATCAGCGCACCCTGTACGAGCGCTACCGCAGCGAGGCCGGGCTGGACCCGTATCGCACCTACGAACCCCAAGGCAGCAGCGACCCCTGGCTGGCTGGCGTCGACGCCAACACCCGGCGTATCCGCGAGCAATTGTGGGACGCGGTCGAAGACGAACACGGCTCCCAGGGCTTTTTCGAAGTGATCAAACTGCTTGAGCCTCCCGAGTTTTTTGAGAACCCCCAGGACCAGCAGCGCTATGCCCTCAACCAAGCGCAGCTGACGCAACGGGTGTGGCGCTTGATCAACGCCACCCACGCCGACAGCGCACTGCGCGAGCGGTTGTTCAAGCTGTCGAGCTTCCCCGGTTTGTGTGGCGATGGCGGCGCGCAGATTTTCAATGAGATGGGCATTGAGGTGATGGCCAGCGAAGCACGGCGCTTTTCGGTGACACTGCCTGAACTCGAAGGCCGACTGGTGACCCTGGCCAAAGGCGCGGCGCGCCTCAAACACCTGAACCAGGTGGCCCAGGCAGAAGTCGCCCGCCGCCTGCGGCCCAAAGCGGCCGGTGGCGAAGGCCTGCACCTGCGCTCAGAACGGGTGGATGGCGAAGCGGGCGAGGTGGACGAAGTGGATATCCACCTGGCCTACCAGACCGCGCTGGCCAACCTGCTGGACTTGCCCTGGCTGTCGGACCACATGCTGTACCGCGACACCGCCAATGTCAGCCCGCCCCAGATCCAACAGGCTTACACCACCGTTCAGGCACTGGGCCAGGGCGACGGCCTGGTCAACCAGATCTTACTGGAGCCGTACTGGGAGACCTTCCTGCAGCAAACCTACGACACCCTCTCTCAACAGAATGCCAGCGCGTACACCGAGAAGTTCTACCGCCTGGACGACCTGCAAACCCTGCAGGCGCAATGGCGCGAGGAACAGGAACCGCAGCAGAAAGACCGGCTCAAAAACAAGCTCAAGGCACTCGCGGACGAACTGGAAACCACCGAAAGCGTCGTACTGACCGACACACCGATCAGTGAAGCGCTGAACAACCGCCTGCTCAACGACCTGGGGTACAAGGAGAAGGAATGGATGCGCGGCCTGACCCGCGAGGCCCTGAAAAAGGCCCGCCAACGCCATAACCGCGAGCCCTTGCCCGAACAATGAGGCAATGGCCGGCGCGAGGGTGCTCGCGCCGGCCGCCGTTACACCTCCGAATCCCAGATCACCGTGACGCTCCCTTCATAGGCGGCGGCCTCACCGGGCTGCAACATCGTCGCGACGTCATCACGCGCCACTTCGAAATGCAGGGTGCCAGGTTTGCGGTTCACGAACATGGTCGAGAGCAGCAACTGCGTGCCCGTGCCATCCAGCCGCAGCGGGCGACGCTGGATCGGCTGGCCCTCGGGGTCGACGATGCCGTAGGGCATGGTCACGCCGACCTGCAACGGCACCGAGCGCCCCGACGCGGCCTCACGTATCCGGCAGGTGTTGTCCCCCGCCTCGACGTACTGGCACTGCAGGCCCATCTTGAAGCGCGAGGTGGAATAGAAGTTGAAGGTCTGATCCCTGAACAGCCGCGTCGGTTTACGCCCCTGGCTCACCCAACCCTGCCAGCCACCCTGGGGCAGCAGCTCGACACGATCACCGCCGGGTGGGATCTCGACCTTGAGGACGTGGTCGACCGTGAGAATGAAATTCAGGGTGATCTGGTCATCGTCGGGCAACAGCACGTCGCCCATGTCGAAGTCTTTGTAAGGCCCCACGCTGAACGTGATCTGCCCGCGATACGTACCGGCCCTCATGCCCAATGGGTTGGGCGTGATCAACTCGTAGGTGAACCCCAAACCCTCCATCCAAAACGTCCCCATAGGCACGGCAGTGGCCGCTCTTTGCGCACATCCCCTGCTGCCTTCCGGCAACCCCCAGGTAAATGCATAGAACGAGGGGCTGCCGACCCCAGTACCGATGTATTGGCACGGTGCCGGGGGGTAAACCCATGATGATTCCCAACCCACGCCGGGACCGGGGTTCGGCTCGATCCACTTAAGCATCATGCCGATGCCACTGATACGGAATTGAAGGGTTTCCGCCTCTCCGGTGCTTTCGTGCAAGACCGTTATATTGCGGCGCTCGGTCGGCGCATGAAACAGGATATGGTTGCGATCGTCCCCGCCCGGCGTAATCGCCGAGTTCATCCGAAAATCAATCGGAAAGCCGATGCTGTAGCGCGTCTCGTTGCAATACTGCGGCGCCCAGGTGCAATAGCTGTTACCCGGTGGCGTGTGGTTTTTGAACACGTTACGCGAAGGCTGGCTGGGGTCCGGCCGGAACGAGGCCAGGATATCCACGGTGGCCGCCGTTGCGTCAGCGGGCAGCCCCAGGAGCAGGCCGACCAGCCAAAGCCCCAACAGCGTGTGTTTGATTTGCATGGGTTCACTCGTCCTCGAACGATTCAAATACGGGGCGCCGCTCATGGGCGCAACGCGTCAAAGATGATCTGCACATTGCCGAAGTACTGGCCGGGGAGATAACCGTCGTCAGGCTTCTGCGCGGCGATTTCCAGCAGTACGCGTTTGCCGACGCGGGCCTCGTCTTCCGGCACCACGCGCACGGCGGCAAGCCCCAGCACCTGCTGGTTGAAGGTGACGTTCAAGGCAATGTTGTCGCTGCCGTTGAACAACACCGGCTCATAGGCGAGGTAGGCATCCACCGCGCCCAGCACGTTTTTCACGTCGAAATACTCACGCAGCGCGGTCAGGGTTTCAGTCACCGGGTTCCAGTTCAGCGTTTGCTCACGCTCCAAAAAACCGGGGTTGAGCGGCAACACATAAAAGTCACTGGTGGGCACCTTGACCGACACCTGGAACACCGCCTCTTCGCGGGCCGCCAGGGCGCTGAAGCTGAGCAGGCTCAATAGGCCCAGTACCGTCAGAACCCTGCACACTGGCCAACGGCTCATCCTTTCACCTCTAGATTTTTCTGGTTGTCGCCTTCCTGCAGCTTGAAGGTGTATTGGCGCCCGGCGTCCTTAGTGAAGGTAAAGGCGCGCCCCGGCAGCACGTGGTTTTTGGTGGTCGGATGGCAGTCGGTCGGTTTACCGGCCACGCAGTTCTTGAACTCGTCGACCACGATCACGCTGTTGCCGTTGTTGCGCAGCTCATAGCGGCCGGCACCGTCGTCGATGCGCGTGTCGTAGCGGGTGTCCTTGGGTCGCACGAAAAACACCGTGCCGTAGCCGGCCAATACGCTGACGCCGGCCTGCAAGGTTTTTTGATAGGCCTCGCGCTCTTCGTCGGACACGGCGAAGGCGTCCTCTTTTTCCGGCACCACCGGGATGTAGCGCACCCGGAAGTAACGCTCGCTGGCCCGCTCGCCCATGTACAACAAGCGCGTGCCCTGCATGCCGTTGGCCGGCACGATCAGCCGTGCGGGGCTGGCCATCAGGCCATCCCGTGCGGTGGCGTCAGCCTGGCTTTGCAGCGGTACTTCCTGGGGCACGCCGCTGGCGTCGTAGACGATTTCGAGGATCTCGACCTTGACGAAGGCGGTACTGGTGCCGCCGTTGAAGATGCGTTTCAGGTAACTGCTTTTGCTGCCGTCCAGGTAGTCGTAGACCACGCCGACGTTAATATTCGGGCCCGCCTGGACCCCAAAGGACACCATCCACACGCCCAGGATTGCGGCTAATACTTTCATTGTTTTACACCCTCATTAACGATTGGCCCGACGCCAACGCACTAGACTTGCGAATCCCAAATAGCCGTGACCGCGCCCGCGCAGGTGCCCCTGCCCTATACGTCGTGATGTGCATGACGTCAGTCCTGTAAGAATCAGCCCGACTTCTGCTGGGTGAGTGCGGCATCCGCCAAGGTGTCCGGCGTGCAGCGCAGGTCACCGATCATCAGCACATCGTTTTCAGTGCGGGCCAGGCTCGGGTCGAGACGGAACTGGCAGAGCAACTGGTTGCCCTGGCGCACTTGCAGGGTCGGCGAGCCGGCGTTCATTTCCATCGAGAAGAACCCGTCCACCTCGCTGACCCCACGGCTGGCGTGGTTGATCACGTGATGGCCCTTGAGCGGCCGGCCTTGTGGGTCGACCAGGCGACCGAGCACGGTGACGGTTTTCATCACGCTGATCTTGCGGTAGTCCACCCCGCCCTTGTTGATGTGGTAGGCGCTGCGCGGCGGCTGGATGTTCGCCGACGGCGGGTGGTTGCCTTCGAAGTCGAACGCCACCGAGCCGGTTCTGTACGCGGTGAGCGGTACAAAGTTACGCCCCGGCCGCAGCGCGGTGCTGCCACCGCTGAGGTCGTCGGCGCGCAAGGTGATGTCGTCCAGATCGGTTTCCACATCGACGATCATGCCGGCGCCGTTGCCGTGGTACTGGCTGGTCAGCGCCATCTTCTGGGCGCCGACGGCGAAGGTGCTGTGCAGGTTCAGGCCACCGGTGAGGTTGCCGTTGTAGGAGGAACGCTGGGCGAAAACATCGCCGCCGACGGTGTCACCGTGGAAGCTGGTCATGCCGGACAGGCCGACGCCGTAGGTGTCGGTCAGCACGGTGGCCGAGACGTTCTGCAAGACGTGATCGGGCATGCTTTTGCGGTACGTCAACGAGCCATTGTTGTCGCGCTTGCCGTCGCGGGAAGTGCGCGAGCCGATGCTGCCCGACCACTGTTCGCCCGGCCCGCCGAGGGCCAGGTTAAGGGTCAGGTCGACGCCACGGTTGCGCTGGTCGCCGGTGCTGCGGCTGGCGGGGCGGTCGAACAGCGACAGGCGCCAGTTGGCATCGCTGCCAAACAACACATCGTGTTTGCTCCAGCCCAGGTCCAGGCCAACCCCCTCGACATTGCCTTGGCTGTGGGACAGGCGGGCATTGAGCGAATGTTGGTTGAGCAGACGATGATTGATCGACAGCGACGAGGTGCTGGTCTGGCCGACAAAGGTTTGTCGGGAGCGCAGCCGTGTACCGTCGGGCAGGGTGTCGTAGGTGTTGCGCGTGTCCAGCCAACTGCGGTTGTGGCTGGCAATCACGCTGCCGGCGCCATAACTGTAGAGGCCTTGCACGTCCATGCCGGTGCCGTGGTCCTGGGTCTGGTAGACGTTGGCGTAGACGCTCGCCTGGGTCGCCAGCGTCCAGTCGATGGAGCTGCCGTATTGCATGCGGTCCTGCACCTGGCGAGCGGACAGGCCGAGGATCACGCGCGGGTGCAGCAGGTAATTGACCGAGGCGCCGGCGGTCATGTCGCCTTTGTCGCGCTGATCCCAGTTGTTGAGCAGGGTGCTTTCGCGGCCGGCGAACAGGTTGTAGCGCCAGCGCTCGTCGTGGTTGCGCCAGTTATTGGGCTTGTACACCAGCTCCTGGGTGGTGGCCGTGACCTGGCCGTCTTCGACCAGGCGCACTTCCACTTCATAAATGCCACCGGGCAGCGCGCGCGTGTCGATGCTTTGCAAACCGGCCGCCACTGGCTGGGTGTTGATCAGCAGGCCGTTGCGATAAATCTCTACCGAGCCTTGGCGGTTGGAGGTGACGTAGATCGGGTACACGCTGGGCTTGGGGTTGCTGATCGCGAGGCTGTCGGAACTGCCGAGCATCACACCCACGGCCACATCCGGCGCCGCCCCAAAGGAGCGCGGCTGGCGATTAAGCCCTTCGGAAGTGGGCGTGAAATAGCCCAGGCGCAGGAACTGGCCTTCGAATTCGCGCTGGGCATACAGCGAATACAAGGCGTGATACAGCTGCGTGTCCGGCCCGCCGAGGCGTGCCAGTTGCAGGTTGAGCGCGTGGCTCCAGTTCCCCAGGCTGCTGCTGGCTTCAACCCCGAAACGTCCGCCGAGTGCCTGGTCTTGCCCGCCGTTGAGGTTCAACTGGTTGCTGACAATCAAGCCCGTGCTGCCGTCTTTGGGTTGGTGGTAATAACGCTGATGATCGGTGTCGTGCTCGGCGTTCTGCGTGAGGATCGAGACCAGCGAGTTTTCCAGGTTGTAATGCACCGCCAACATCTTCTCCGGGCAGTGTTGCGTGCAACTGCCTAGCGCGACGCCTTGTTGCAAGTAACTGCTCCAGGTATCGCGCTCAGCGGGTTTGATCGGGCTGTCGCTGGTATCGGTAAAGTCCAGCAGCGTGAGGCGATCATCGCGCGAAAGCACCACCATTGCCTCGCCCATGAACACTTCGTCGCGTTCTATGCGCACGGCCAGCGGCACATCAAAAAAATGCTCTTCGAATTCGCTCGGCAAACCTTTCGCCTGAGCCAGCAAACTGCGCGGCGTGTAACTGTTGTCAGCCGCGGCCAATGCAGCCGAACAGGCAAGCAGGGCCAGCGCCGCCGCGATGGGTTTCATCGGGAACATGAACTTAATACTCTAGGGCGAACAGCAAACCATCGGAGCACCGACCCCAGGCGAACACCGCCTGCGGTCGGTGGGTGTGATCAATAAGGCAAACCCTTATCGATTGCCGGGCGCTTAAAACGTGGTGCGCGGCACGTTGTCGAAGATCACGGTGGCCGTGGTGGTGTATTGACCGTTCTGAGTGTCCGCTGGCTTGGCGGCCTTGATGGTCATCAGCTTTTGCAGACCCGGGTTGGACTCTGCGTCGGCAGCCACTTCCAAAGGGGCGCCGGTCAGGACGACGTCGCCCAGGCTGATGGTCAGCGCGATAGCGTCTGTACCGTTGGTGAGCGATGCCGGGCCGTCCTGCAGGTAAGCGTCGATCGAGCCACCGGTGTTTTTCAGGGTGAACATGGAAGACAGCGTGCTCAACTCACCGGTCACGGTGTTGTAGGACATGATTTCGTCACGACCGAAGTTGGGGTCCAGGGGTTGAGCGTGGAACTGCTTGGTAGGGATATCGGCCTTGATGTTGATCGTGGTGCTTGCATCGTTGGCGGCCATCGCAACCGAAGAGCCCAGTACGGCAACAGCCAGAGGGAGCAGAACAGTAAACTTCTTGATCATGCTTGAATACCTGTAGTCATTTAAAGGAAGGCGGTTAACTCAAAAGCAAGCCAGGACTCACTTCCAACTAACACACTGGCATTGAGGTTCAGTGTTTTGGTGAACGTTCAACGCCAGGGCATATTCGATCAAATCAACTTTAAGATATGCAGGCACGCTCCGAGAAACATGCAAGCCACTAGGCCATTACGCAGGAGGAAGAAATACAATAAATACGACTTTTAAAAAAATGACTGTAAGAATTGAATGACGCACAGATATATCGACAAAAGCAGTACAGCTATAAAAACCAACTTAGCCGATAAGGCCGCGACTGTAGTATTGAAACTACATGCGGGCATTACTCTATACGTTCAAACTGTGCGGCACCGGTTGACCACGGTGTTATTGACGTAGGAGATGGACGTTTCGCGCCTCTCCCTTGTTAAGCCCAACCTGACGGCACGCTTGACGACGCATAGCTATTCACTATGATTGACTTTAAATCGAACCGACGAATATTAGTGTAGAATCAATCACCAAGGATCGACCGATGTGGACACCCGTGAGTGGGTGGCTACATCCGCCAAACTGTCAGTGGCAGGCTGCGGCGATATCAAATTCAATCAGGAGTCCCCCTCAGCATGGCAATCACCGCGAAAACCCGATCTGTCACGGCTCACGTCCCTGAGCAACTGGCCCAAAAGATCGATTTGATGGCAGAGCGTCTGGAGCGTTCCAAAAACTGGATCGTCAAGCAGGCTCTGTCCGCTTGGATAGAGCAGGAAGAAGAGCGTAGTCGCCTGACCCGTGAGGCCTTGGCCGATGTTGACGCTGGCCGCGTTATTGACCACCAAGCTGTCCAGGCCTGGGCTGATAGCCTCAGCACCGACACTCCGTTGACGGTGCCGCGCTGATGGAGTTGAAGTGGACAAGCAAGGCGTTTTCCGACATTACCCGGCTGTACGAGTTTCTGGCGTCGGTGAATCAGCCTGCCGCCGCACGAACAGTGCAGCAACTCACGGCGGCCCCTATCACACTGCTGACCAACCCACGCATTGGTGAACGCCTGGAAGAGTTCGAGCCAAGGGATGTGCGTCGAATTCAGATCGGCCATTACGAGATGCGTTACGAGATAGTGGATTCGACTATCTACCTGCTGCGCCTGTGGCACACCCGTGAAGACCGATAGCCAGGCTGGACTGGGGCCCGGACCGGCCGCTGTCATTTGCAGGTAGCGATGGCCCGTGGCATTGACACAGCGACGGCCTTCCAAAACGCCCTCCTGAACGCATCAACGCTAAAAAAATCGCGCCCCCCTGAGCTGGTCGGTAATCCGCGTTGGGACCGGGGAACCCAGCCCAACACCTGCCCCAGCCAGCCAAATCCCCGTCACGTCTTGACCAACATCTGTGACCACGCCCGGCGACCCACGCACATTGAGCGAGATATAGACCGGCAGGATTCACGGCGGCGGCTATTTTGTAGTCGAGCGATCCGTATCGGATGTCGAACGAATGAACGCCGGGGGCGGCGGTGTACGGGGTTTGCAGGGACAGCTTGGAGCCCTCAGGGTCAGCCCCCTATTCCCCTCAGAACACACTTCGTATAACTACGCTCCATCAGTTGCAATCTGTCCCACCTCTTTTCTGCGGAAGGCCATCTGTTATCTCATAGTAGCTGCCCTTTTGTGCCACACAGATGTGCTCTATCAGTTTCAGCCCTGCTGGCTCGTTGAACGTGCCAGCTGCAATCGAGGTATACCCCTCATCTCGATTTTTCGAAAATATCTGTGCTCCACACCGAGAACAAAAACCACGGTGCGTGGTTGGCGATGAGCGGTACCAACGCAGCTTGCCGACGCTTATTAGTTCAAGGTCTGCCTTATCACAGGCGGCGTAGGCGGCAAAGTGGCTATGCAAGCGGCGGCAGAATACGCAGTGACAGGCAACGACATTGCGCAATTCGCCCCGAACGATATAGCGCACCGAACCGCATAGACATCCGCCGGTCGCTCGGATCTGTTTTACCTCCACCTCTGACATTACGCGCTCCCCTTGTAATTATGGATTTTAGGACTACAATTCTGGAACTATAGTTCTTTTGAGTAACGATCATGTTCAACGGAATTGTGCAATTTTTTGATACTCTGTCCACAACGCGTCGGCGTCGTGCCAATTTGCGGTTCACCAACAGCCTCAGCGACGAGGTCCTACGTGATACTGGCGTGGAGCGAATTGAGCTTGTGGCGAGCTTTGTCTCACCGCAGCCTGGATGCCGGGAGCAGTCTGAGGAGAATCGCGCTGGAAAATGTCTTCCCCATGGTTGAAATCATAGAATGCTAAATACTTTGAATGACATAGCCTTCGATGACGCGGCGCGGTGCATGGCTGAACTCGGCCACCCTCATCGTCTACAGATATTTCAACTTTTAATCCGGGTCGGGGATGCCGGGCTCGCCGTGGGGGAGATTCAACAACAACTTGGCATTCCCAAATCGACTCTTGCCCACCATCTTGCTCAGCTTGTTGCTGCGGGCTTGATGACTCAAGAGCGACAAGGCAGGGTGCAGCGTTGCCGAATCGACGCCGGACGTGCAAGGGCCCTGGTAGCATTTTTTGTCACGGACTGCTGCGAAGGCCTACCGGGAGTTGAAGGGTTGTTTCATAAGTAAGACAGGCCCGTTATAAAAAACAATATTCTAATTATGCATTCTCAGCGTCTTGGTCGGTAATGCGACGAAATGAAATGACTGTTGCTTTTAAGTTTTAGCGTAAGGCTGTGAGCAATAAGATATCGAAATCGTATTTTGAGTAATGGCGAAGAATATATGATGGTGATTTTATTTTGGGGTTATCTTCGGAGCTACATGGAGAATTTTATCTTCGGTGGTGTCTCCGGTGTCTCTGGCAAGATTGTCGGAAAGTTGCCTTGATATGACCGAACAAGATGGTCGGCAAACTGCCTATAAATATCTCCGCTCGAGTTGACTGCTATAATAAGTTTGGAGTTTGGCAAAGTAGGGAAGTCATGTTCCTCACCTAAAATTACTTCATCCTTGCTAATGGCATTGTAAGGGAGTATTGCTATACCCAATCCGGCAGAAACCGCTTTTTTTATGTTTTCGTATGACGATCCAGTATATGCGATTTTTACCTGTTTATTCTCCTTCCTAAGTACTTCGAGCGCAGCCCTACGGTACGAACAACCTTCTGGAAATAAAATGAGAGGTAATTCGTGGCTTTTGTTAAAGTTAGTATTTTCCCTTCCAACCCAATGGAGTGATTCTGTTTTAAGTGGACGGTAGTGGGAAAATCCATTTTCTTCGAAGTCTGTCGTTCTTTTAAAGAGAGCGACATCAAGCTCGTTAGCTCTAACCAAAGTCAAGATTTTATCCGAGAGCGTAGCGTGCACCTCGACTTTCAATTGAGGATTTACAGCAAAATAACTCGATAAAGCGCTGTATATATAAGCGATACTGAAGTCGTCAGGTACCCCTAGCCGAACAAGGCCGCGCACAGGCGATTTTTGGAGCGTTCCAATTGCAACTGAGACTGTATTAAGTATCTCATTTACCTGAGGTAGAAAGTGCTTTCCTTCGTCAGTTAGACCAATAACTCGCCCTTGACGCCGTTCGAGCAGCTTACAGCCTACTATCTGTTCAAGCTTTTTAAGATTTTGCGTAATGGCGGACTGCGATCTGTGCAGTTTTTTGCTGGCACTTATGAAGCCGCCATCCAAAGCGATTGTAGCGAACGTCCTCAGGTGCTCTAACGTTGCACGGCGGTCGCCCAGATGTGACCAAATTTCCTTCTCCATTGCCCCATGCTCCAGCATTATTCAACGGCGCTTGTAAGATCTTTGGCAGCAATCACTGCGACCTGCAAGCCTTCCCCAAATCCCCTTCGAACCAATCTTGCCATCTTCTTTGAATCTATCAGTAATTATAGGATGAGTCATTGCGTGTTGGATCCAATCCGTCGCATTTTGTTTCAGTTCGACGAGTATGCCTTCGCAAATATGAAAATTTTGAAGCCGCAATCCCGCAGAGCGATAGCCCACGCCTGGTCAGCCGCCGACCGATGCGTAACGAGGTAGCAAAATTTCTTATTATGAATAGAGGATTATTAATTTTCCAAACACCGCTCGGCCTGCCATCGTTCTACCTAACGGACAAGTATCAGATGCTTAGGTATTGGACTCTTGTCGACCGGCTTGAGAGCTAGGATCACCCCTCGATCGACAGAAAAATGCTCTCTCTCGAGAGATATCAGTTTGCGCTCAACCCAGTCACCTGAGGCTATATAGAAGTTATAACTTTTATGAAACAGTAGGGAGCACCCAATATGAATACGCTAACTAACGGGAAAATTGAATCGTTTCATATCGACGTAAAAACAGCTAATTTCTTCGGGCTCCACCACGCCGAACGCCTCAAGGAGGTGCTTGAGATCCACCTCAGCGACCGCTCTTACCGTCCGAAGGACGACGATTTACTGAGTGATTGGGTTGCTAGCGTCACTGCGCCGGCGTTCCACATTTTGGCTAAGGAAGGTTTTCGTGCTCGCGACTTTTGCACGATCGGTACCGGTGCGGGTCTTGATGCCCTGGCGGCGATAGAAATTCTTGAATCCAAAAATATTTTTATAACGGATTTACATGAGGATGTCGTATCACTCGCAGCTAAAAACATTGTAGGAAATATAAGGGAGAGTGACATATTGGTCGCCACGGGCACTGGCGACATGATAAGTCCAGTGGTAGACGCTAACTTTAGAGCGGACCTTCTCTACGAGAATTTGCCGAACATTCCGATTGAGGTTGAGAGCGATCTTCATAGTGGACAGAATAGTTCGACTTTTGTCGCTAGGCGCAAGGAGAATCTCCCGAAATTTGTTTCGCAACACCTACTTTCTCTACACTTTCTTATGCTGAAAAATGCACGTTCTATACTCCGACCAGGCGGTAGGATTCTATCCTCGATTGGTGGACGAGTGCCTCTTGAAGTCATACTTAAACTTGCATCGGCAACTAACTACAGCGGCAGAATTCTCGCTTATACTTGGAAGGTGCAATCTGAGCCTGAGGACGTTATTGGTGGGTATGCTCATTGGGAACAAGCTGGCTTTGGCCCCTTTAAATTTTATCCAGTAGATATTCTGAAAGTTATCTTTAACAAGCCAACGTTCGTAGTCGAAAGTAGCGATGCACTTGAGTTTGAGCAAGCTCTGGCGGGTTATGAGTTGAGTGCTGTTCAAGCGCTACAAGGGTTTCAGGACGGAATTCAAATAGGCCATACGGTTGCGGTGCTGGAATCAACTGATTGGTAAACTGTTAACAATCTGCAGATCGATCTCATGCCAAAGCACATACTACAGCTAATTGGTTCCACACCTGTCGTTGAACTCACAAAATTGGGCATTCCAGAAGGTGTGCGGATTTTCGCGAAACTAGAGTTTTTGAATCCAGGTGGAAGTATTAAGGATCGCATGGTCTTTCATATTCTCCGTGATGCGGAGTCAAGGGGCAAGCTTAAGCCAGGCTCAGTTATAGTTGAGAATACATCCGGCAATACCGGTGCTGCTATTGCAATGTTTGCTGCGACTTTCGGTTATCACGCCATTCTGACTATGCCCGATAAAGTCAGCAAGGAAAAACAGAATGCCCTAAAAGCGATGGGGGCCGAGATCATAGTTTGTCCAACCAGTGTTCCTCCAGAATCGGAAAATCATTACGTTTCTGTTGCTCGGCGAATCCACGCTGAGACTCCGGATTCGTTCATGCTAAATCAATATGATAACCCTTTAAATGCGGAAGCCCACTATCTCACGACAGGCCCAGAGATATTTAAGGTCTTTGGAAAAACTATTTCAGCATTCGTCGCTTCTGGAAGTACTGGTGGGACGATTTGTGGGGTAGGCCGTTTTCTAAAAGAAAAAATTCCTGATATTAGTGTGGTTTTGCTAGATCCGATCGGTTCTATATATCATCATTATTTTCATCATGGGTTGGTAGATACTGACCTGATACGACCCTATTATGTAGAGGGCGTCGGCGAGGATCATCTAGCCAAATGTATGAACTTTAATGTGTTGACCGACGTGATTCAATTTGACGACCAATCAGCATTTCAAACCTGCCAAAAACTGGCGCGTAAAGAAGGATTGTTTTGTGGGGGAAGTTCTGGGGCCAATGTCTGGGGCTGTCTTGAACTCGCTAAAACAATACCGAAACCAGCAGTAATAGTGACTGTCTTGCCTGATAGCGGCACTAAGTATCTCTCCAAAATATACGACGATGAATGGCTAGCTTATCACGGTTTCGCAACTCAGGATGTTAGCGAGATTTGATCTTAGTATAAGTAGCGTTTATAAATTTTGGTTGCGTATCATTTTTCTGGCATCAAGGTGATTCAGGGGATATAGCCTGTTGCATTTGGATCTGTAAGACGGATTACGGTTATTCTGGCCAGGGGGTAAAATGCTTGATTTCTCGCGGGGCGATATAATAGCTGCGCTGGTAGCTTCGTTTTTGTGGAGCTTTGCATATATAGGTCCAACGGCTGTACAGCCAGCAGGGGAATTACTATTGGTTGCTGGACGGTACATTGTATTTGGGCTTTGTGGTATTTTTGTGCTGTATGTCGATCGTGAAGAGATGAAAAAAGTTTCGTTGCGGCGAATATTATTCGCTTTGCATCTGGGTGTAATTGGATACTTAGTCTTCTATATTGCTGTTTCATATGCGGTCACCTTCAGTGGCGGATTTGTCACCGCTATTATTGCGGGTTCTGCGCCAATCGGTATTGCCGCTGTGGGAAACATCTTGGAACGTCGTACCCCTTGGGGCGTGCTATTGTCCTCTGTCACTTTAATTTTTATTGGGATATATAGTATTAGTCTTACGCAGTCTGCTGGGGAGTCGCCTCATTACACGGCCCTATCAATATTTGGTATTAGCTTGGCGCTTCTCGCCAGTGCGACGTGGACTTATTTTGTAGTGTTGAATGCTCATGCCCAGCGCACCTGGGTTGGTTTGCCAACGACCAGATATTGGACTGCATTAGTTGCGGTCGGAGCCGGAGCCGGATCCGGATCCGGATCTCTTCTACTTCTGCCAATGGCATTAATTTCGACTCCTGCGGCGACGTT
>ERZ1463038.269-NODE-269-length-16819-cov-21.682594_pt1 | contig 16819 bp, 17 predicted proteins | sample MGYA00564479_ERZ1463038 | MGnify/ENA primary metagenome ERZ1463038 (study PRJEB39244, sample SAMEA3635134) | Helicobacter pylori | study: EMG produced TPA metagenomics assembly of PRJEB11511 data set (Assembly of a 5300-year-old Helicobacter pylori...
CTCTTCCGATCTGTGTATTCGCTCATCCTCGAGTCTCCACGCGCATGCCATCACGGCACAGGGTCTGGCAGGCTAGGCGGCGACGCCCATCAATGATCACTCGGCATTCCTGACAAACACCCATGCCACACAGTGGCGCGCGGCGCTGACCGTTGACCGAAGTGCGGCTGCTGCCGTCCCCGCCCAAGGCCAGTGCGGCGGCGACACTGGTGCCCTCGGCTACCCATAGGGCGCGGCCGTCCAGGGTCAATTCAGGCATAGACGGGCTCTCCGAGAAAACGTTGTGGCAGATAAGGTTGCGGGGCTAAAGGCGGCGGTTCATCGAACAACTGCGCAACCAACAGATCCGCAGTGCCGGGCGCAGTGGTGACGCCCAGCCCCTCGTGACCGACCGCCAGCCACAAGCCTTTGTGTTGTGGGTGTTGGCCCACCAACGGCATGCCATCGGGGCTGGCAGCGCGGAATCCGGTCCAGGCGCGGATGGCGTTGAGCTGGGCCAGCCCCGGCATGTATTCGGTGGCACGTTTGAGCATTTTGGCCAGCATCCAGCCTTCGACCTGTGGGTCAGTGGTGCCAAATTGCCTTGAGGCGCCAATGAATAATTGCCCGGTGGGGCGCGGTTGGATATTGCAAGCGGTCGACGGCCCGCTGGCATTGTGGGCGCTGGTGACGTATCCGAGTTCGACCAAGGTGTGGGTGACCGTGCCAGGGTAGCGGTCGGTGATCAGCAAGTGACCTTTCTTCGGTTCGATGGGCAGCTCAGGGCACAGCTCGTTTGCCTGAATGCCGTTGGCCAGCACCACCGCTTCGGCGCTTAGCCAGTGACCATCGTCGAGGCGTACACGGCTGCCGTCCACTTCCACAACCCGCGCCTGACGCTGACGGATACTCGGGTTTTCAAGCATCCAGCGGGCGGTGGCGGGGGCATAGAGAATGCCGTCGCCATTGATCAACAATCCACCCTCCAGACCTTCGCGCAACGCCGGTTCACGCGTGCGCAGTTCGGCTCTGCCGATCAATTCGCAAGGCACGCCCTGTGCTTGCAGATTGAGGTATTTGCTGTGGGCGATGGCCATTTCTTCGGCATTGGCGGCCAGCCATAGGGTCCCGTTGCGGCGATAGGCGCAGTCTTCAGGCATGGCCGGTGCCGTTTCACGCCAGCGTTGCAGGGAGTATTGGCTCAAGGCCAGTTCGGCCGGGTTATCGTCCAGCACCAGCAAATGGCCCATGCCAGCGGCTGTGGCGCCGGGCAGGCCCGCGTCGAGCACTAGCACCCGCAAACCGCGACGGGCTAGCGCCTGAGCACAGGCAGCACCGATGATCCCGGCGCCGATCACGATCACATCGGCCACTGGGTCCTCGCTCACGGGCGTATGCCCCAGGCGAATGGGTCGTCCTGATCGATCAGCAGGGTGGCTTCGGCGCTGATATAGGCACGGCCACGAATGGTCGGCACGATGCACTCACCCAGGGTTTCGTAAGAGCCTTCGAATTCGCTGCCGATCACGCTGGCCTGGCGCCATATCTGGCCCGGTTGTAGCTTGCCGTCGGCGGCCAGGCACGCCAGTTTGGCGCTGGTGCCGGTGCCGCACGGTGAGCGGTCGTAGGCCTTGCCGGGGCACAGCACGAAGTTGCGGCTGTCGGCTTGCGGGTCGTCGGCAAACAGTTCGATGTGGTCGATCAGACCACCATCTTCACCGCGAACGCCTTGGGCTTCCAGAGCTTGTTGCACGGCATAGGTGTAGGCGGTCAAGGCATCGAGATTGCTCCCCGTGACTTCCAGGCCATGGTCAGAAATCAGAAAAAACCAGTTGCCGCCCCAAGCGACGTCACCCACCACTTCACCGATGCCGGGCACGTGCAGCGCCAGGGCTTTGCGATAACGGTAGGCCGGGACGTTACGCACGCTCACCGAGCGGTCGAGGTGCAGCGTTGCTTCAACCGTGCCCACCGGGGTTTCGATACGGTGTACGCCAGCGCCGATCTTGCCCGCATGTGCCAGTGAGGCCACCAGGCCAATGGTGCCGTGGCCGCACATGCCCAGATAGCCGGCGTTGTTGAAGAAAATCACCCCGGCACAGGCCGTAGGGTCGACCGGCTCGCACAACAACGCCCCCACCAGTACGTCGCTGCCCCGTGGCTCGAGCATACAGGCGGCGCGCCACTGGTCATGCTCCTCGGCCAGCCGTTGCCGGCGCTCGGCCATGCTGCCGTTGCCCAGGTCAGGAAAGCCGTCGGTCACCAGGCGGGTCGGTTCGCCGCCGGTGTGGGAGTCGATCACAGTGATGCGCTTCATGGGGGCCACGTCCGTTCAGATGAGTGAGCGAAAGAGTGGCCCATGCGGGGGCTGGGCGGCTTGATGGATTTACCAAGACTCGATGACGAAATCAGCACAGTGGGGCTGGCGGCTATTTAGCGCAGGGTAGATGTTCCAGCAAGGTTTTGCAGACACCGGCAATGTGCTCGTCAAGCAGCACCACGGCGCGATCCACATCACCGGCGCGGCAGGCTTCAAGGATTTCCCGGTGCTCATGGTCGGCCCGCTCCTTGCCCGCCGAGAGGCTCATCTGCATGCGCAAGTAACGCTCCAGTTTGTCGTTGACCGAACGGATCATGCTTACCAGGAACGGGCGTTGCGCCGGTTCATACAGGCAGGCGTGCAACTCCCAGTTGAGCTCGGCCCAGCGGCCCACATCGTTTTCGCCGATGAACTCCTGGCAGATACGTTCAGCCCGGGTGAAGGTTTCCTCGGTCATATTCGGAATAGCCAGGCGCAGCACCTTGTCTTCGAGCAGCATGCGCACTTCAAACATTTGCGCCAGCTCCGGCTCGGAGATACGCGTGACCATGGCCCCGCGATTGCGCTGAAATATCACCAGCCCTTCTGCTTCCAGGCGTTTAAGGGCTTCGCGCACCGGAATCTTGCTGACGTTGAACTGGCGGGCGATGTCGTCCTGGCGAATCGGCTCGTCCTCGGCGAAATGTCCGGCGACGATGGCGTCACGTAAATGACGGGTGATGATCTCTGAAGTCGACGGCGTATTGCCAAGGTCTGGAGCATTGAGCATTGGTAGGGTCACGGTGGCGATCGTTTGGAATGAATTTTAGATAGGGTATACGAATTTACCTTGGTATTCCCCACCGCCCTGTTGCCTTTTCGCCGCTTGCTGGAAACCCATTAGTTGGTGCAGGTACTGTGCAAGGTGACAAGGGCATGCCTCTGGTCCCGGAACTGTTGAACCGCAGGCGGCATGCGTCGTGCCGGAGTTCCCCGTGCAGATCTGCCGCATACCGCGAGGGTATATGCGGTGATTGATACGATTGTCGAGGTGTTTTCAGGCGTCGGCGAGTGAAGCCTGGGGCTCTAAGGCCCCAAGGCAACTTATGCTCACGGCATTTCCGGCAGCTCTTACTGTCGCAGGTCTAACATCAGCACTTCTGCAACCTAAATCTTGGCCGAATTACGGCGGTAAGTGCATCTGAAGACGCCGTCCTCCCAAGGCTGGATCGAGACGTAGATTGGCACAGGATAGTTGCAGTGCGTCTGGTGCCACACAGGGATCTGTCGGCCGAGCAGGCCCGTATGGTCCGTGAGGAATACATGGGGGGTACTGCAGCAACGGTTTTTAACGTCCGCGCCCCCATCGCCAAGTATTTAATCCAATCCTTCCGAGCGGCCATCTATCCTGAGCGGGAGAGGGCTCCAGAACATCTGCTCATGGTCTACCAGCCCGAAGAGTTGCCTGCGGTGGTCGATATTCGTCGGTTGTGAGTTGCCTGGTGAGCGGGGGAGGTTGGGACGTCTTTTCGGGGGGGACTCATACCTGTTGATCCTGTGAAAATGACACTGCCAGCTTGATGATCGTTCGTCCATTGGCTTTGGGTAGAACCCAATAGCCTTGCTTAGAATCACCCCTTTTTTCGCTCTTGAAACACCCCAAAAACAAGTCCAGAATTGAGTCTTTTCCTGCTTCGGCAAGAAAAGAAACCCCTTAGATTTCAAAGGGTCGGACGCCAGATGCGAGTCTCATTTCCCGCTCCAAATATAGCGCTGCAGAATTCCATTGGATTCTGTGACGATTGAAATAAGGACCTTCGGGTCCTTTTTTCGTTCCGGCGGGAACCACTGGAATCCAGCACCATCCGGTGCGTTTAAGTCCAGGATTTTGATGCGTACTAAATCGGTTTGTTGCTGGAGCAGTTTGCGTACCGAGATGAGCATCTGGCCCTGACTCTGTTCAGGAGCTTGCGATGGCACTCTCAGAAATGTCTATTAGGCACGCCCGAATCACTGGTATTAACTACACGCTCGATGACAGTGACGGCCTCACGCTCAATGTGACGGCCAGCGGTGGAAAGATCTGGCTTTTCCGTTACTACTGGACGGGCAAGCAGAAGCGCATGTCCTTGGGTTGTTACCCGCAAATTAGCCTCAAAGAAGCGCGTACCTTGGTTGCCCAAGGCATCAATCCCTATGAGCGCCGTAAAACAGCAGCGCCGTGCTGGGGGGGGTGCGGCAAAAAACTTGGACTGGTTATGCCGCGAGGCCCAGGCTCTCACGATACTCAACAGGACTGAGAGCGCCGAGAGAAATCTTGATTCGTTTCTCGTTGTACCAGCGAATATATAAATCCAGGGCCTGAATAAACTGCTCGATGCTCGTTGACTGCCAGTTGCGAGGATAGAACCGCTCCGTTTTCAGCCGGCCGAAGAAGCCTTCACAAGCCGCGTTGTCAGGCGAGCATCCCTTGCGCGACATCGAACGAATCAGCTTTGCATTCAAGCGCTGCACCACCTTCTCTGACAGACGCACACGCTGCCTGCTCAGCGAAACCCGCATCCGGCGGTAGCCATAGCAGCGATGATTGCGCTCGAAGATGTCCGCCATGGCACGACGCACTTCGGTGTATTTTTCCGCGACCTGCATTCGGGCTCGATGATAGACATAGGAGCTTCGGGCCAAGCCCAGCGCTTCAAGCAGCTCTGACAAGGAGTATGTCGGCCTCAGGGCATCAGCCAGCAATGTCTTCTCCCTATTGGTCAGGACTTGCCGGTCGATGCCCGTATCTTTTTTATGAGTTCATTCGCCTTCATCAACAGGTCGTGCTCAAGTTGCAGACGGCGCACGTCTAGCCGAAGAGATTCAAGTTGCCGCTGCAACTCTTCTCGCTCCGGTGACGATGGAGTTTTTTGTCGGCGTTTCATGGATGCGGATGCCTCTGGGCCGAGTAGCTGATTTTTCCAGTTGTACAAAGTTGGCCTGCACACGCCCAGCTTTTGAGCCACGGCGTTCGTACTTTCTTGTCGCGTGCACAGCGCGATGACCCCAGCCTGCTTCATCGCTGGAGGCCATGCTAGTCCATCAGATCGACCAATGACGCGCGTGTGCAGTTCGGGGTGCAACTGGTGAATCCAGGCACGCAATGAATCCCGTGCCGGGTAGCCCAACTGACGAATAGTTGCCCCGGTGTGCTTCCCCAGTTTGATGTAGAGCTTGATCGCTCGGATGCGGTCTTCGTATGAATACATGAACTACCTCCAGGTAGTCCAAGATTTCTACCGCACCCCGATTTCAGAGGCTGCATACGGGTCAGTAAAAATCAGTAGCCTAGGTCAAAATCGCATCAGCGCCAACAGTGCCGAGAAACTGGCTCGGAGCCACCCCATGCCAACGCTTGAACGCTTGGGAAAAACTCGACAGATCACTGAAGCCCAGTCGCTCGGCGATCTCGGTCAGGCTCAGGCGGGAGTCGTTGAGCATTTCGATGGCGCTGCGGCTGCGGGCTTCGGCTAAGAGTGTCCGGAAGGTGGTGCCCTCGTTGTGCAATCGGCGCTTGAGGGTGCGTGCGCTGATGTGTGTCAGACGGGCCATGGAGGTGAGGTCCGGTGGCGCATTGTCGATACTGGTCAGGTAGTGCTGCACCAAAGCAGTCATGCCCGAGCGGGCGATTCGGCGTTGCATCAACTGCGTGCACATCTGCTCGCACATTGTCACCGTGACGGCGTTGGCCTGGGGTAATGGGCGAGACAGGAACGCGCGATTGAACGCCAAGCTATTGCAGTTGGCCGAGTAGGCGGGAGGGATGCCCAGCACGTGATCGTTGCCAGGCTGCGTTGGCGCAGTGGCTTTGAGGGTGAAACGGGATAGCGAGAAGTGTTCGCCCCCCAACTCGTTGAGCAGCACCGCCGCCGCAGCCATGTCCCGAGCCAGTAGAAAATCTTGCAAGTCCGGCGGCAGCCCAGGCACAGCAAAGGTCAACACACCATCACTGCCTTGCTCTTCATAGGAAATAACCGTGAACGCGTAGGTGAGCGGCAGAAACCGCAGAGCCAGGGCCAGTGCATCACCGGTGGTAGCACTGCTGATCAGACCGTAGCCGAACAGGCCATAGATGGAGAAGTGGTAGCGCGATCCCACTTCATAACCTAACCCCGGCGGCTGCCCGAGCAATTGCAGTAGATTGCCGGTCACGCCTAGCTCCTGGTCGGCGGTCAGCTCTACGTTAGGATCGGCCAGTTGCGCCTGCGTCAGCCCCGAGCCGGCCAGCACTGCGGTGGCCGACAGGCCCTTTTCGCGGCCGAACTCCACCAGTAGCAAAGCGCTGGCCGGGCCGCGCCTAAAATCCCGAAAGCTCATGCCTGTGTGCCTGTCGCGAAAGATTGGCCCGAATAATAAAACAGTTGTCCCTTTCCAGCATGGGTCTCTTTACTGATGGGCCTCACCATCATCCATGCACGGTTCGCCGTTTTAATAACAATAAAAGGCTGTCGCGGCACTTGGGTGAGTCAGAAGGCCCGATTGAATGTTCCTGAGCAGATGCTTGGGCATTTTGTACTGCCTTGCGCATGGGGAAATAACAATGAAAATGACCTTCGATTACATCGTCGTGGGCGGTGGTTCTGCTGGGTGTTTGGTCGCCGGGCGGCTGGCCGAAAATCCGGATGTCAGCGTTTGTATTTTGGAGGCGGGCGGTGGCGGCCAATCCAGTCTGATCAATATCCCGGCCGCCATGGTGACCATGGTGGCGACCTCGGTGAACAATTGGGCTCAAAGAGGTCTGTCGTTTCCGCCGGGAGCGCCGGGGCATGCTGACCTCGAATTTTGCCGAGGGCGGGGCGTTTCTCAAAACCCGCGAGGATCTGGATAAACCGGATATTCAATTGCATTTCGTCGTCGCCCCAGTCGAGGACCATGCCCGCAAATTTCGCCTTGGTCATGGGCTTTCCTGCCATGTCTGTCTGCTGCGTCCACGCAGTCGCGGCGCGGTGTCGCTGGCGAGTAAAGACCCGCAGGATGCACCCTGGATTGATCCGGCTTTTCTTCAACCCACAAGATCTGGAGGACAGGGTCGCGGCATTCAAATTTGAAGACTCGACCACTGCCAATAACAAGAACGAGGCACCTTATGTCGTTGCATGATTTTGATGTCCACCTTGAGTCGGCAACGCCGCTGACTGCGATCATCATCGGTACCGGCTTCGCTGGCATCGGCATGGCCGTTGCGCTGCAAAAGGCCGGCGTGAAAGACTTCGTGATTCTGGAGAAAAAGCACGACGTCGGCGGTGTCTGGCGGGATAATAGCTACCCCGGCGCAGCGTGTGACGTGCCTTCGCACTTGTATTCGTTTTCGTTTGAACTGAATCCGGACTGGAGCCGAGTCTTTGCACCCCAGGGTGAGATTCATGCCTACCTGCGGCGCTGTGCTGACAAGTATGGACTGGGTAAATACATTCGTTTTGGCGCCGAAGTCGCGTCCGCTGAATTCGACGAAGTCACTTCACTGTGGCAGGTCACCCAGAAAAACGGGAGCGTACTGAGCGCGTCCTTGTTGATCAGTGGCACCGGACAGCTCAGCCGCCCGGCGTTTCCTAAACTGGCGGGCATGGATACTTTCAAAGGTCATGTTTTTCACTCGGCCACTTGGGATCACAGTTACTCGCTGGCGGGTAAACGGGTGGCGGTGGTGGGTACCGGCGCTTCAGCGATCCAGTTCGTGCCGGCCATTGCCGAACAGGTCGAGCACCTGAAGGTGTTCCAGCGCTCGCCCGCGCACATGATACCGCGTCCAGACCGCGCCTACTCCGAGCGGGAAAAATCACTGCTACGCAATATCCCCTGGACGATGACGGCGTACCGAGCTTCGATCTACATGCGGTATGAATCAAGGGCGCTGGCGTTTACCCGGTTCAAGGGGTTGATGAAGTGGGCGGTGGGTATTCCGTTTCGCAAGCTGCTGACCGAGCAAGTGATTGACCCCGTGCTGCGGGAGAAGCTGACCCCGGATTATCCTTTCGGCTGCAAGCGCATCCTGCTGTCCAGCGAATACCTCAAGATCATGAACCGGCCCAACGTGGAATTGATCACCGACGGTATTGTGCTGGTCACCGAGAACGGGATTGAAACCGCTGATGGTGAGCAGCATGAGGTTGATGCGATCATCTACGGCACCGGGTTCGCGGCCACCGAGTTTCTGTCACCGATGCGCATTGTCGGGCGCGGCGGTGTGGACCTTAACCACGCCTGGCGCGACGGCACCCGTGCTTATCTGGGGCTGACGGTTCCAAACTTCCCCAATTTCTTCATGCTCTACGGCCCGAATACCAACTTGGGCCACAATTCCATCGTGTACATGCTGGAAAGCCAGATCGCTCACGTCATGCGCTGCTGGCGCACGCTGAACGCAACGGGGGCGAACACGGTTGAAGTCGATCAAGGCGTTTATGACCGTTTCCACGGGCAGACCCAGAAACGCCTGGCTAACACCGTGTGGAACGGTTGCAAGAGCTGGTACGTCGATGATGCTGGCAACAACAGTACCAATTGGCCGGGTTTCACTTTGAGCTATCGCTGGTTGACGCGATTCTCGGGCTTGCACGCGTATCGCTTTTCCCGTCAGTTCGAAGGCGGCACCACGATTGCCGAATCTCGCGATTGGCCGGAAGTGCTGAATGCCTTTATTTTGCGGGGCTTTTTACGTGCCACGTTTCGGTCGTTGATCGGGCCTGGATTGGGCGTCGTCGCACAGAGAAGGGTGGTCCGCGCGCTTTCCGGGCTGATGCTTGGCATCGCGGGTGTTAGCCGTTATCGCCAGCAGGTCAATGGCGTCCCCGTGCAGGTGGTTGCCCCCAAACAAGGCGAAAATGACGGCGTCATTTTGTACCTGCACGGTGGGGCGTTTTGCCTGGGCTCGCCGGACACACATTGGAGCGTCACCAGTCGTCTGGCCAGGGCGTCCGGGATGTCGGTGTGGGTAGCGGATTACCGATTGGCGCCGGAACATCCTTACCCTGCGGCGCTGGACGATGCGTTGGCCTGTTATGAGGCGTTGCGTGCCCAAGGCTATGCGGCCAACCGGATTTTTCTGGCAGGCGATTCGGCGGGGGCTGCGTTGGTGTTGGCCTTGGCCCTCAAGCTCCGGGACCGTTACGAGCGTTTTGCCGCAGGGCTGCTGCTAATGTCGCCGGTCACCGACGAACACTTTGCCGGCGCCTCAATGACCTCGCGACTCAAGGATGACCCGATGATTCGTCGCGGTTGGCTTGAGCAGGGATTGGGTTGGTATGCCTCCAACGAGGCGATGCACAGTCCGTTGCAGGTGGATCTGTATGGGCTACCTCCAATGCTGGTTCAGGTTGGCGACCATGAGCTGCTGTTATCCGATTCCACACGTTTGGCCGAACACGCAGTCAACAGCGGGGTGGATTGCCGTCTGGAGGTGTACGCCGGACGTTGGCACGTCTTTCAACTGCAAGCCTTTTACCTGCGTTCGGCGGCCAAGGCACTGAACGCTTTGGGCGCGTTTGCCCGTGAACAGCTGGCGAGCGCGAAGCCCGAAGCATCGTAAAGCCAGAAACAGAAAAGCTCGCTATCCCCTTGAAGGATTGCGGGCTTTTTATTGCTCGGCGTTCTAGTGGGTGCACCTGTTGAACATCAGTATCGACACCCGTGCCAGCATCAACTGCAATGCGCCAACCATGCTCCAGAAGAGCAGCACCATTACTGCTAGCAGGCTCACTTTGACCTAGTGGCCTGAGCAGTTAATCCACTCACGAGATGGGCATCATGTATGACCACGACGAGATGATGGCAACTGCATTCAGCATTCCGGGGGTGGAGACTCCGATCTTTTCTGCCGCGTGCAGTGTGGCCAACACGTGGGGGCTTTTCACTTACTGGTGAACGTCATGAGGAACATCCGCACAAAGCTCCCTACAACACGTTGGTAGTAATCGATAATCAAGGCGAAATCGTCCAGAAATACCGCAAATGTATTCCTTGGTCCCCATAGAGGGCTGGTATCCAAGAGACCGTACTTATGTTTGCGATGGTCCAAAGGGCATGAAGATCAGCCTGATTATCTGTGATGACGGCAACTACCCGGAGATCTGGTGCAACTACGCAATGAAAGGGGCCGAGTTGATTGTTCGGTGCCAAGGCTATATGTACCCGGCCAAAGCAGGTGATGATGTCCAAGAGTATGGCCTGGGCAAATAACTGTTATGTAGCAGTCGCGAATGCTGCCGGCTTCGGCCGGCCTGCTGACGTCGCGCTTTGTCTTCGATCCAGCTCAGGTCATGGCTCTGCTGAGTGAAGCGGAATCAGGCCACATCCACCAGAATAACTTCACTGTCCTCAATGGCCGTAACGCGCAGCAAATGCTCATCCTCTACCGCAACGCCATCACGTGCTGCTGCACGCAAACCGTTGACCTCGATGATCCCTGTAGCCGGAACCAGATAGGCTCGGCGACCCGCGTCCAGGCGGTACTCAACGGTTTCACCGGCCTTCAAGTTGGCGGCTACCAAACGTGCGTTAGCACGAATGCGCAGGTTTTGGTCATCGCCGTCCTTTCCGCTGGCCAGCGTGACGAAACCTTCACGCTGACCTTTAGGGAATGGTTTGGCACCCCATGAAGGCGCTGAGCCGGTCTCATCAGGCACAATCCATATCTGGAAGATCTTGGTCGCAGTCGATTCCATGTTGTATTCGCTGTGGGCTATACCGGTTCCGGCGCTCATGACCTGAACATCACCCGCCTCCGTGCGGCCCTTGTTGCCCAGATTGTCTTCGTGGGTGATCGCACCTTCACGGACGTATGTGATGATTTCCATGTCGCGGTGCGGGTGTTTCGGGAAGCCGGTCTGCGGGGCGATGACATCATCGTTCCATACCCGCAGCTGGCCCCAATTCATGCGCTTAGGGTCGTAATACTCCGCGAAAGAGAAGTGATGATGTGCGTTCAGCCAGCCATGGTTTGCGCCGCCCAACGTGTTAAAGGGTCTTAATTCGAGCATGATTGTGGCCTCCAAAGCAGAGCCGGGCTGTTCGCACCAGTACTGCTGAACGATAAATCAATGGGTGATGGCGAGCATCATCTATCAATTATTCATCGAAAATAAGCGGAAAAATCGCGCCAAAACAATCTACTTATTCGATTTGTCGGGTCTGCGTATTATTGGTCTCTCGATCGACTGCACCTGCAGTTGATCGGCTAACGCGCTGATGGCAAAGCATTTCGCTAGAACTGGTCGACAATTCCAGCCACCATAGACCCTTCTTCGCTCACAAGCTGACATCTGGAGCCTGCGTGCCGCATCAATTGCCTGCCGATCTGTCCCCGCCTGAACAATTGCCCTTTTTCAAACGCCTGCTGGCACGACTCGTCGGCCATAGCCTGACGGGCTTGCGCTCGCAGCATGTGCCGTCCTGGTTGCAAGGGCATGCCGATGGCTACCTCAACGGCCACGCTGAAGGCATGAACGAAGGTTACGCAGAAGGTCGGCTCGACGCGGTAGAGGACAGCCAGCACGTGTTGCTGATCCGCGACACCCGCCCCGCCGAACACCGTGGCCCGCGCATCGACGATCACCTGTTCGATGACTGGCGCCTGGCGCTCACTGCAGACCTTAAAAAACGCATCAAAGCCGATGTCGCGCTAAAGCTGCCCAGTCATGCCCAGCCCAGTGCCGCACAATGGAAGATGATTTTCAGCGACACACCGTCTACCTATGTCATTGCCGGTGCCGGTGCGGGTAAGTCCACATCGCTGGTGCTGCGTATTCTCCTGTTGAGCCATTACCTCGGCTTTGAACTCGGTTCCATGACCGTGGTGACGTTCACGCGCGAGTCGCGTAAGGACTTCATCAATAAGCTCATCCAGATTATGGCGCTGTGGGGGCGTAGCTTGAGCCTCAAAGAAGGTCGCGACCTGGTGCGCACCTTTCATTCGCGGATCCTGCCATGGGTACGCAGCCTGCCGGGTTTCAGCCAGTTACGCGCCTTCGAGAACCTGACTAATCAGGCTGCACTCAGCGGGGAAGAGGGTGCCGACAGTAACCCGTTCGATTTGCGGATAAACGACGCGCAACGTCAGCAACTGAATCTCTGCTATCGGGATCTGTACGCAAGCAGCGAGCGGTTTCGCGAGGTCATGGCCCCCTTGTATCGCCATGCGTTGCAGCTCAAGGAGCTGGACCGCGATCATCCGGACGTACAGAAACGTATCACGGTGACCGAGTTGTCGGCCAAGCGTGATGAGGAGCTGTGCGACACTATTGAGGACCTGTGGTTTCGTGCCAAGGCGTGGCCGATAAAAGGCATTGAGCCTATGCGGCAAACCGTTGAAATCAATGGGTTTTCATTTCATTTTCATGGCTACATTGCCGAGTTGGATGCTTGGGTGGTGCTGGGTTTCGATCCCTCTGAAAACCAGCAGATGAAACGATCAACAGCCAAGTTGCCGATCTGGGCCGAGTGGGTAATAAAGCGCACCCTGTTTCAAGCTTTCTGCCGCAAGCCTGTGATTTGGCTAGAAAACTATGATGCCGCCAAACGAGTTTTACAGTCGCTGGCAGGATCAGCCGTCGCGGGTCCGGGCTTCGATTACAAGGTGAAGGGCGAGCTGAGCGCCGCGCCTGTGCTGGATGCCTTTGTCACGGCTGCCAGCTTCATCGAGAACCTGGGGCTGGACGTTCCTGCCGCTGTCGCTCAGATGAGCTTCGCCGAAAATGACCCTGATCGGTTTTTCTTCGAAGCCCTGAGTTTGTTCTGGAAAGCGTTCGAAGCGCATCTACTCACCCAGACCCCGCCGGTGATGACTTACAACAGAATGTTTGCGCTGTTTGGGGAGACTTCGCCCGAGAACTTGAAACGGATCAATGATGAGCTGCTAAGGCCACTGTCGCACCTGATGATCGATGAATTTCAGGACGTTTCTCCGCAAATTGTTTCTTGGATTCGCGCCAGCCTGCGGGAGATTCGCAGCCGTGGCCCCTCAATGCACATTGGGCGTGCTGCGCAGCGCTCTTCCTTGATGTGTGTCGGTGATGATTGGCAGTCCATCTATGGGTGGCGCGGCAGTTCACCAAAATACTTCATGGAGTTCGCTAAAGAGTTCTCATCGCCTGCCACCACCAAGGTGATGCTCAGCGACAACTTCCGCAGCCACCAGCACATTATTGACGCGGCCGAGCATATCGTCCGCGCCGCACCGTCGATTGCCGGCAAGAAGGCCAAAGCGGCCGGCGGTGTTCAAGAGCTGCTGCCGGTGACCGTGCAGGATCGCGACGACGATGAACTGACCGAGCGTTTGATTCAGCACTACAACGATGGCGATTCGATCCTGTTGCTGTACCGCAAGAGCAGTGAAAAAGCCCGGTTTTCCGAGCAATTACAGGCACTGGTTAATGAAGACTCTGGATTGCCACCCGAATCGAGACGCTTCAAGCAACTGACCTATCACAGCTCAAAGGGCTTGCAGGCCGACGCGGTGTTTCTGCTCGGGGATTGCCAACATTTGACCCTGTCGCCCTACAAAAACCAGGTCTATCGAATGGCTGGATTAGGCAAGGACGGTGATGCGGACCCGTTCGACACCGCACAAAAAGACGAAGTCCTGCGCCTGGCGTATGTTGCCATTACCCGGGCGGTGCGTCATTGCTACTGGTACATCGACAGCAGTGGCAGCGAAAACGCGGCTGTCCCCAAAGCTTCCGACAGGATCGCAGGAGACAAGCCGTTTTTCGACGATAGACGCGGGCAGGGTGTTACAAAAAACCCGACACTTGCGGTGGAATGAACGACTCCAGCTCAGCCTCGATGGCCTCAATGATTCGCTCGACGTCTGTCGCATTCATCACTGTCGAGCAAGGGATACCGGCGATAGCGATGACCGTTTCGCCACTGGCGCGATCAAACAGACGGGCGATCATGCTGCTGGGCGCGTCCATAGTAGCCTCGAAACCGACCGGATGAAAATGCCAGCGCATCAGCTGGCATGCATTGGGAAACGTGACTTGATTCATGCGGCCCACCTTATTCAATCGAGCACTTCCATTGGCTCCAATGCGCAGGGGACGGGTCAGTTGCATTGACCCTTCGAGAAATAAAGTAGCACCCGTAGCGATCAGCAGGAACGATTTTCTACTTACCTGACAAAACGTTTACGTTTTCTTGATGCAGGTCACGTCTCTTGTTGTGTGGTTTGCCCACCGGATAGCCGTATTTTGGAAAGCACCCATAGGGTGGCATTCGGCTATATTTTTTTTGCCGCAGACTCTAGTGAATAGCTGGCAAGTTACGGTGTGGACGCGTGAGAGACTTGTCTACCTCACTTCCTTCAAGGGCCTATTAAACGGATACTTTATTAAGTGCGGAGCGCTCAAATTTATGCACTTTAAATAGCAAGCTAAGTGTTACTTGTTGGATCCAATATGTACGCATATTGTCATCCCTAAAATATATTTTTCTTCAGGGCGAATAAAAACTAAAGTCTGGCCGATATACATATTGAGTGCGCTGACCTGGCAGTGGGTCACACTCCAGTTTTGAACGAACCTGTACACTTTTATTCAAAATACCCGATGGCATGGATGCTTTTAGTCATACTTTTAAGAGAGGCACTCCATGTCGCTACGAAACATGAATATCGCGCCGCGCGCTTTTCTTGGCTTCGCGTTTATTGCCTTGTTGGTGATTGCACTGGGCTTTTTCGCGCTGAATCGCATGAGCGTGATTCGGCAGGCCACGGTCGAGATGGAAACCAACATGCTCCCCAGCATAGGGTTTCTGGGGGAGACGGCTGAATGCGTTCTGCGCCTGCGTATCACGTCTTTCCGGATACTGGTCAATCGCGAACCCGCACTGTTGCAGGAAACCGAAGTCCGAATCCGTGATCTGGTCAGCAAGTTACAGTTAGCCAAGGCCAGCTACGCTGCGTTGCCCGCCGAAGCTGAAGAGCGTGCGGTATATAAAGAGTTTGATGCCACCCTTGATAAATACTTGAACGCGCAAGGCGAAGCGCTGGATCTGTCGCGACAAAACAAGGTCGACGACATGCGGAACGTGATCAACTCCCGTATGAAAGACGCCTCTGACTTGATGGGTGAACAAATCAGGAAGTTGGTTGACATCAATAAAAATGGCGCAAAGGAATCATCCAGCATTGCCGCTCAACAATACGATGGGGCGAAAGTCGCCATCCTGGGTGTCGCGGTATTTGCCGCTTTACTTACTGTGTTGCTGGCCTTGTTGTTGACACGCAGCATTGTCAACCCTCTGACGAGAGCCGTCCGTGCCGCAGAAGATATTGCGGGTGGCAATCTGACTAAACACATTGAAGTCGACGGCAAAGACGAACCGGCGCGCCTGCTCGAAGCACTGGTGGCCATGCAGCAGAACCTGCGCAAGACAATCGAACAGATTTCCGGGTCGGCTACACAGCTCGCGTCTGCCGCCGAAGAGCTGAGCGCGGTCACCGAGGAAGCGTCTCGTGGCGTGCAACAACAGAATAATGAGATCGAACAAGCGGCTACTGCGGTTAATGAAATGACCGCTGCCGTAGAAGAGGTCGCGCGTAACGCGGTGTCCACGTCCCAAGCGTCGCAACAGTCCACCCAAGCCGCGCGTGAAGGGCGTGATCGGGTGGTCGAGACCGTTTCAGCGATTCAGGCCATGACTCAGGATGTGCAGACCACATCGGATCTGGTAGAAGGCCTGGCGGAGCAGGGACGTGATATCGGTAAGGTATTGGATGTTATTCGCTCCATCGCCGAACAGACCAACTTGCTGGCTTTGAACGCGGCCATCGAGGCCGCACGTGCCGGCGAGGCGGGCAGGGGCTTTGCTGTGGTTGCCGATGAAGTACGCGCGCTGGCTCATCGCACCGCGCAGTCGACCCGGGAGATCGAACAAATGGTCGCGGGCATTCAAAACGGTACAGGTGAAGCCGTGCAGTCGATGCAACTGAGCACCAACCGCACGCAAACCACCTTGGAACTCGCCCGCTCAGCCGGTGTGGCGCTGGAGCAGATCACCGCAGCCATCTCGCAAATCAACGAGCGCAACCTGGTCATTGCCAGTGCCTCTGAAGAGCAGGCCCAGGTGTCTCGCGAAGTGGATCGTAATCTGGTCAATATTCGCGATCTGGCGACCCAATCCGCTGCTGGCGCTAATCAGACCAGCGTTGCCAGCCATGAACTGTCACGCCTGGCCATAGACCTTAACGGCATGGTGGCGCGGTTTGTGATTTAAGAGCCAGGTGGTGTGTCAGGCCCCGTCACACAGCTTGTGTGTTAAGGGGCCAACGCGGTCAACCTGACACCCGCATTTCCCACGCACTTGGATTAACCAGATTCAGCGGTCGCTCTCCCGCCAAGGCACTGAGTAGATTGTCTACCGCGCATTGCGCCATGGCTTCACGGGTTTCGTGGGTCGCCGAGCCTATGTGGGGCGTGGCGACCACGTTGTTCATTTGCAGCAATGGCGAGTCATGGGGCAGCGGCTCGCGCTCAAACACGTCAAGACCCGCTGCTCGAATCT
>ERZ1463038.271-NODE-271-length-16800-cov-15.777546_pt1 | contig 16800 bp, 28 predicted proteins | sample MGYA00564479_ERZ1463038 | MGnify/ENA primary metagenome ERZ1463038 (study PRJEB39244, sample SAMEA3635134) | Helicobacter pylori | study: EMG produced TPA metagenomics assembly of PRJEB11511 data set (Assembly of a 5300-year-old Helicobacter pylori...
GTCAGTCGCTGGGGAACTGGATCACTCCTTGGGCGACGCACTGTCTTGACTCATCCGTATTGCCATTCCTGATCAGGTGATGTCAGGGGTACTCAAAAAAGGCTCTTCAACACCTCTACAAACCGAGGTACAGCCACGCTTGCCGGTCATCACCAGCAGCATTTACTGCGTGAGAAGTCGCGGCGAGTCAGTTTCAGTCAAGGAGTAAGTTAGAGCGCAATATACTCACACACACCTGCCAATACAAGGGCTGCTCGTATTGTAGCCAACGTAGGAGATTCGAATTCGTGTGTGCAGAGGCGGATCTTCGCCGCGTCTGCGAACGCAGCTCGGGCTCGGCTGAGTTCGCCTTCGTCGATGTTAGGAACCTGACTCCCTCGGAACTTCTCACAAATCAAGTCAGAGCTAGCCATCTTCCGCAGCGCGAAAACACAACGTACACGATGACCCATCGAGAGCACGGCGAGATGGAGCGCCGGCGACCAGTTCGACGTTGACGGACTGTGTGGTAGTACGGCGTCGCGCAAGAACAGATCCGCCTCCACCAGACTACAGTAGTTGAGTCCAAATCGCAGCGCGGTGACGGAGATGAGGATGTGCTGGTCGGGCGCGAGGGGATAGGGCAGGAAGAAGTCGGGGAGGCGGAAGTCCAAAGAGGGAGTTGCGGCGATGAAAGGGGCATGGAGGGCGCGAATATTGCTGGTAGGGCTCTTCGGTAGGTCCTCAAAGCCTGCAAAAGGAGACGTCGCCCCAAATATTCGAGTGCGTCCCGACTCGTCAATGTGGAGCCGTGTGGCAACTGAATGTGCAACATCATCCGGCCCTTCGTGGTGTAAATTTGGGATATCGGTATCCGGAATGGACGTCCTGGAGGACGGTGGATTTGTAGCTTGCTTCAAAGCGGCTTCGAGCAACAGGATCCTTTCCCGCAAGGCCCGGACGTAAGCTTTGGAGAACGGTCTGAGGTCGGTGATGTGAGCGACGAAAGCTTGGAGGTTCAGGAATAACCCCACTTTCGACCGTCATCATCGAGTTTGTACGCGCACTCGACGCCCTTGGAGACGCAACGGTGACAGGTCGGCTTTACCGCGTCGCACTGGGCACGTCGAGTCATTTCAGTAGTGCTCGAGTATCTACAAAAGTGTCGATTCACCTTCACACGATGCCTTCGACACCGTTCGCAAGCTGTAGAAACCCGCTGGTGCTTCGGTTCTGCGCGATAAGAGCGAGCGGGTCAGCCAGAACAGCTCGGCCGAGCTTGCAGCGGCAGGACCGGCCCACTCTTCTCGCTCGAGCCCTGGGTTTGACCTTCCCACTCTTGGTCACCGTCATCCATGTCGTCGGCGGATAGGTGTCGAGGGGCCGAGGGCGCTATCAGGAGCAAAGAGGCGACCCCGCAATGCGGCCGAGTTCCGCGCCAGCTGGACCTTCACCGCCCTTTCCTGGTCGAGCAGACAATGGGCAATTGCTTCAGTCTGAGGAGCTACCTCCAGTGCATTCTGCCGTCGAAATTACTGCAGCTTCAGACACCTCAACCCATTCCGTCATCCGATCAACCCCAAAGCACAAATACGGACTGAATCTAAGCACAGACATCTCCCTCCCACAAACAGAGCTCAGAGGCTCTCCTTCTCCGCCCGCCCATCGACCTCGACCCGCTCGACCCCGTCCTCCCGCTCGGCCGCACGCTGGTCGCGGCGCTGGAGCGCGTAAGCTGCGCAAGTCAAGATGACCATCTGTGGAGGGGGTCAGCGGGGCTAATGGATATGAGTATAAAATTGAGTACAATAGGAGCGAGGACAATGAGCGAGATCCTGGAGCAATTCCAGCGTCAGCCCGTCAGCCGCCGACCGCCGTCGAACGCTCTCGTCGCTCTCACATTCCGCGGCGCCAGCGAGGTGCGTCGCTCGCTTTGAAAAAGATGAGGGGCCACCAAGAATTAAACGCGTTTGAGGCCATGTTCACTGCAGACGCGGTCAGCTTCCAAGTTGCTCGCGCGTCTGCACTGTCCCACGCACTAGAGGCCAGTACAATAGATCGTTCCTGAGGGAGGGTCAGGTAATCTCAGCAGGTTCACAATGGTATCGTTTGAAAGCCGCCTACCTGATCGTCGCCGCGGCAGATGTCATTCGCCCAGGCAAAGTTCGAGGCCTGGCCCGCAACGGAAACGCCTGACAGGTAGAAAGCGAAGAACATCGCCCCCGTGGACGCAGGGTATGCGAGAATGATCGCAGCGGAGACCAGCAGGCACTGAAGAGCGAGTGTCAGTAAAGTTGCCACAGTGGCGCCGGTTTGGCTAATTTCTGGCGCACGGCTGCAATGAGAAGGTTGACTTGGTATCTGTGGGGGAGGGGAATTCAGAGTTCATTCATCAATGTGAATACCCTATGCATGCCGTACCGCTTCCGCGTGTAGTCGGTCCACATAGCAGTTCCCGCCAGCGCGGCAATGGCAAGGCACGTTGTTCCTTGCGGATAATACTGCAACGGAGGTCAAGTTAGCGTGAGTCGAGTATACTGAATGACTGGTCACACGTTGTAGTTCGAGACGGTCCACCTTGCGACGCCGTTGATCTTGGGCTGAGCCTTCATCCACAGCGCCATCAGCGAGTTCGAACCGACCGACTCGAGCTCGCCGCCAACGATCCTGGATCGCGCACGTGAGATTGCTGTTACACGAATGACTCGACATCACTCACCAGATGAGGCACATCAAGTACCAGCGCCACCGCCCGAGGACTCGCTTGAACACGGACAAGTCGAGGTGCGTCTTTTCCTTCGGCGGCAGGCGGCTAATGGCCAACGCTCGCTCCTAGAGGTGAGACAGGAGTCAGATCCTTCGGTCACACAAAGTGCTGCTTGTGGGAGCACCTCATTGTTGAGGAATCGAGCGGTCGTCGTTTGAGGAGTGTCCGGGAAGAACAGCACTCCAAAAATGGCAATTGGGATGGTGCTGCGGGAGGCCAGGAGCTCAGTTCGACTGAGGTAGCACCATGCGTTCAGCCAGGACACACATGAGTCCACCTTTGATTGAACAGGTCAGTTGAGGCAGCGGAGACAGCGGTGGCGTTCGCTCGCACAGATGATAAACAACCACTGAAACCCGGCCAACCCCGCGTGTCCATTCAGATTCTTGTAGATTGATGCTTGAAGAACCCCCGAAAAAATCGTTGCAATCTGGGCCGAGATTGAAAAGATGGCTCCCCGTTTACCAAGCTCGTTTTCGCGGTACCAGCATCCAAGGAGGTAGCTGATGAAGCACCAAGTCAGCCACAATATACTCACAGCCTGTCCGATAAGTGCCACTGACTGAGTGCCGACGAATGTGGACGACTCGGCGATGCCTGTGTGGACACCGAGTGAGAAAGCGAGCGCTTGATTCGGGTAGAGGCGACGTATTGAAAAAAGCGGATCACCATAAGATGAGTTGTACTCTTGGCCGCAGCGGTGCACATCGTGAGCATTCCCCAGATGACTGAGGGCTCGCGCGTCAGTCGACGCCCGAGGCGGATTCGACGTCAAAGACTCACCGCAGTTTGCCGCCATAAGGTAGCGAGGGGGAAGGACATGGAGCAAAAGATTTTGTGGCAGCATGCCGACAGTGTAGCCCACGGTGAAAAGCGAGCTGGAACGAGGATTGCTGGTGAGCTCGTGTTTTGCGCGGCTGCTGCAGCGAACGAATCACTTGACGTCGTTGAGATCCTTGCCTCCCATGTGCAGCGCTTCTTTCATACCAGACACGTAGGCATCTAAAAGTGAACCATCAGCTCAGGGAAAGTATCAGCTCACGCAGTAGTCCTCACTGGCCAGGTTGGCTCGGTCCACTGTGTGCGCAGCTTTCAGTAAGCCGGCGTCTCTCCAGAATACTCATGATTCAACGCACGAATGTTGCTGAAATACATCAGACAGACGAATGTCATCACGACAACGTCTGGAAAAGGTCGGACGTAAGACTCGGGCGCCGGCGACTCGAGGTCGGTCTGGAGGCAGCTCACCGATTTTGACGATCAAGTTCCGCTCCGCCTTGGTCTCGGCAGGCGGCCCCCATACGATTGTACGGATCTTGAGTAGAAGACCCATGGTTGCTCGAGTGCGCGCCGGCGAGCGAGTGGCGGGGAAGAGTCAAACGAGCGAGGTGGGGGTCGGGAGGAAGAGAGGGAGAGGTCAGAAGACGGGGGATTAGCGCCAGATCAGGCGCAGTCCCCGATAAGGGTGGGTGTCGGGCTGGCGTCGGGCGAGGACACGGCTGGCTGGAGGCTCGGATGGCAAGATGCGAGCGGCAAACTTCCGGCAAGGGCGCGCGACTGCGGACGCTCGGATGAGATACGCGGCGACGCGATCACCCCCGCGACCCGCTCCTGGCCCCCGTCTCTTCGCCCACACCACATTCTTACAGTATGGCGCTCTCGGAATCCCAGCTCGCGTCGCTCAAGCAGGCGTCCCACGAGGTCCTCGCGGAGGCGACGACGTTCCTGCAGGAGCTCATCCGCATCGACACCACCAACCCACCGGGCCTCAACTACCGCAAGATTGCCACCCTGATCTCGGACCACCTCAAGGGCCTCAACTACGAGACGCAGCTGCTCGCCGTCGATGCTGCCGGTGCGCCGGTCTCGCCGCAATCGCGGAGCTTGGACCTGTGCTCACGCCCGCTCTTCAGATCTCGCGGCTTTGGCTCCGCACGATGACGAGCAGCACGAGCGTGTCAATGTGTTGGGTCGACTGAAGTCTTCGAGCAAAACTCCGACAATGGTTGGGAACCGTGAGAAGTGCATTCACTTCAACGGTGCGTGTGAATGAGCTCTCGCTGCTTGCTGTTTGTTGACATTCGTGCGGGATCAGGTCACACCGACGTCGTCCCTGCTGGGGATCCTACGACTTGGTCCCACGATCCGTTCGGTGCCGAAATCGTCGACGGCATCATTTACGGGCGCGGCGTTTCCGACATGAAGGGCGGCATCGCAGCTGGGGTGCGCTCACCGGTCACAGCTACCGTAAAAGTGATCCGACTTATATACATTTCGATAGATCTGGGCCGCTGAGTGCGTCAAGCGCGCTGGCCTTGTCCTGCAGGGCACCGTCGAGCAGAGCGGCTGCGTGGACGAGGAATCAACTGGAGTACGCAACGCTGGAGCTGGTTGGCTGGTTGAGCAAAAGTACATCTCACCGGATACGGTGGATGCGGTGGTAATCACCGAGCCCCTCAACGTCGACGTGCGTCCCTTCCACCTGCGCCACTCGCGACGTCGACTGACTCTGCCACCCTTGTAGAATGTCTGCCTTGGGCATCGCGGCGCTCTGTGGGGCGAGATCACTTTCCACGGACGCGCGTCTCATGGCGCAACTCCTCAACGCGGAATCAATGCGCTGGTGCACGCCGCCACGTTCGTCGTGCGCGCGATGGAGACGATTCAGAAGGAGCTCGTCGGCCTCGAGGACGACCGGGTCATCCCCGAGGAAGCTCGCGGCCCGTCTCTCACGTTTTCGGTAGTTTGATTCCTTATTTCATCCTGCGTGTAGTCGCTCACTCCTCATCGCTCGCAGGTGCTCCAATCGGGTGCCAACACCAACTCGGTTCCCGACCTGGCGACCCTTCGCTTCGACCGCCGACTCGTCCCATCCGAATCTCTCGAGGTCGCACGGGCGCAAATCCAAGGTGTTCTCGACGACGTCTGCAAGGAGTTCCCCGAGGTCGTGTACAAGGTCAAGGAGACCTACCACACCGAGCCGATCTGGGTCGACGAGAACCTCGAGGTGTGCAAGATCTGGACCGGCGCTGTCCAGACCGCCCTTGGAGTCAAAGCTGGAATCGTGTGCAGTCCCGGGAGTGATGATCAGAGGTGCGGCACGCTTCTCGTTGTCTTCGCGAGCGCGGGGCTTACGTCGTTCGCAGGTTCTTTGTGCGCGGTGGGATCCCGCAGACGATTGTGTATGGCCCGGGTGATATCAAGAATGGTGAGCCCCCCCACCTCGCTTGCGTCTGCTCGCACTAACGTCTCCAATAGTCCACAACAAGGACGAGGCATTGAGCTTGGAGGACCTGCGCAAGAGCATCGAGGTCATGGCGATCGGGATGAGCGAGTTCTTGGGCGTCGACTAGATCATGCTGGTGAAATCATGGAACCTGTCTAGCTTTCATGTGTCTTCCTTGTCATGACACGGCTTGTTTAATGATGGCCGCCAGCTTGACGCCGCGGTGCGAAGGCTGGTCACGCCTGCGCTCACGCCCCGCTGATGCACCCTGGCAGCACTTATGTACCTACGTCCACCAGGCCATGTAAAAGAGACTGACTCAACAGCCGACAAGCCAGCGATCCACGCAAAAAGAAGAAGAGTGCCCGGCTGCCCCTGACTGGTTGCCAAACCGGTCACCCAAGCTCCTTCCACTGGCTCAGAGCGCTTTGGGTTGGACGCGACCACACTCAGCCGCCCCACCCGCGAGACGCCTACTGACCTACCCACAGACTACCTACATCTACAGAGCACGGCATGGCATCCTCCAGCTGGCCCCCAGCTCTCAAGTAGGTCCCACGGTGTGCCCACGCGCAGAGGCAGCCACTCACTCTTCGCCCGCAGGACCTACGTCAACGAGACCTTCGCCAAGTGCACAGATGCGAACCGGGCTGCTGTCGAGACTGAGCTCAAGGAACTCGTGTTTAAGGCGTTCGAAGCAGACAAGCTCTGGACGATCGACTGGGCGAGCGTCAAACTCGTAGCGTGCGCTCCCGCCCTGCTTCGGCCCTCGCGACGGCGCGGCGAGCACCCTGGGCTGACCCATCCCTTTGATTCTCACAGGCTGAACCCACCCAAGAAGCGGAAGTGAGTCGGCCTCCTGTCGTGTGACTTGGTGCGCTCCAGCTGACCCAGGCACCGCGCCGCAGAGCGTTCGTCCCCTCCACCCCTGCCTCGTATGGAGTCACCCACCACGGCGTGACCGAGGAGTCTGATCGGCGCGACAAGCGCGCCCGGCGGTTCGAGAACGCCCCGCCGCCACCGACGGGTCCCAGCGCCGGTGGAGCAGCAGCATTGGGCATGGCGGACAGGATGGCAGGGCGGGTCGTGCAGGGCGGCCTCGGGAACATGTACGGCTCGTCTACGCCAGAGCCGGAGGGCATCTACGATCCTGTGAGTGGAGACGCGTAAAGGCGCGCGGCCGTCGGCTGACGCGCGCCCGTTTGCAGAACGTGATTGACTGGGACCGCGAGACGGTCGTCGGCACGAGCATGAAAATTGAGAAGTCGTTCTTGCGACTGACCACTGTGAGTCGATCCCCCTTGCCCGGTCGCGTTGCTGGCCGCTGACTGCGTCCCTCAGCTTCCTGACCCGACCACCATCCGGCCGCTGCCGATCCTGCAACAAACGCTCGAGCTCCTCAAGGTCAAGTGGAGGGACGAGAGTAATTATGCCTGGGTCTGCGACCAGTTCAAGAGCATGCGTCAAGATCTCACAGTGCGCCTCGCCTCAGCTTCCCCACTCGCGCACACCGAACTGACTGCGCCTCGGTCCGCGTCGCGCAGGTCCAGCGAATCAAAAATGACTTCACGTGCTCCGTCTACGAAATCCACGCTCGTATCGCACTCGAGAAGGTGAGCGTCCTCCGTCCGATCGTGCTAGGTCCGCAGCTGACTCGTTCTGCGCAGGGCGACCTCGGCGAGTTCAATCAATGCCAGGGCCAGCTTCGTGAGCTGTACAAGCACGGCCTGGATGGTCACAAGATGGAGTTCCTCGGCTACCGAATCCTGTACTTGCTCTTCTCCCGCAACCGAGCCGGTTCGTCTCCCCCTCCGCGCCTCGAAGGTGTCCCCGAGCTCACCCGTTTCCGTACGCAGAGCTCAACTCGACCATGGCAGCTCTCACCCCACAAGAGACTCGCGACGCGTCTGTCGTGCACGCGCTCAGCGTCCGGCAAGCGCTTGGCACGGGCAACTACACCAAGTTCTTCCGACTGTGGAACTCGGCGCCGAAGATGGGCGCGTACCTCATGGATCACTTCGTGCCACGAGAACGCGTGAGCGCTCTCTTGACCATGGCCAAGGCGTGCGTTCACTTGTCTGCGCCTCGACTCCTCCCTTGTTGACGCCGGACCATGTGCAGGTACAAGACGGGCTTCCCGCTCTCGCTCGTCATCTCCCAGCTCTCGTTCATCTCTCCTCAAGAAGCCGAGCAGTTCCTCACCGAGTACGACATCGCCGTTTTCAAGCCCTTGCCACCCGCCGCTGTGTCCATCTCTGCGCCCGCCGTCGACAAGACGCTCCAGGCAGACGTCATCGCCCCGCGGCTCGTCGAGGCGCTCGCCAAATTCACGAGGGCAGACGCCAAGGGCCAGGTGTAACTCCCCCGTCAGCCGTCGCACTCGCCGCCCGCCACACCCCGTCGCTCGTCCTCGTTGGCTGTAGCCCGGCCGCCAGCCCCTTCTCCAGTTTCCTTTTCTTTTTTTTCCTTTGCAGCAGTATCTATCTTCGTCCCTCCTCAAGCTTTCCGTCCTCTCCCGCCGTTCACCATCTTTGGCGGTCGACTTCGTCATCGTTCCTGTCCCAACGACTGCCCCCTTCCCTTTACAACTCAGCAGCGTCGATAAACTCAGTAGGGTCAGCACGTGGAGGAGTGGGAGTACAGGGTGGCAGGTTGTGTAACCATACTGTCTTGGATCACGCTCCTGAACCAGTTGGTCGCTCGCGCTCGAGGAGTCGACGAGTTGGCCCCGTTGGCTCGCGTTGCGGTCGCGGGGCAGAAGAGACTGGGTCTTGTGGTTGTAGTGCTAGTAACAAGCGTATACGGTTTGCTTTGCGAGTAAGAGAAACTCGGAGAGGCATAGACTCATACGATAGAGCGAATGCTTTGTGTAGCAGCAGCGCCCTCAACTCGGGATTTGGCACGCAGCGCTCAAGCCAGGCGTACACAGATTTCACGACATCAATCAAAACAGTGCATCCCCAAGCTGGCGCCGGTCCCGCACCGCCCTCGTCCACTCCCGCGCCGTGACCTGCAAGACGAACCCAGCGCGTCGATACGCCGCGACCACGTCGTCGAGTCGTCCCTCCAGCAAACGGGCCCAGGCTTGGGCGCAGGAGGTATTCGACCTGTAGCCCCGAGTTTTCCTCCGCGAGCCACTCGAGGAGGTGCTCGAGGTGGGCCAGGACTGCACTGAGGCGGCGCTCCGACTCTGCGAGAGCGAGTGCGGTGCGCGACGCCTCGGCGTCGCTGTCCGACTTGCGCCGGGGCAGAGATTCGCCGAATTTGACGGGTTGGATGTCTTCGAGGAGTTGCAGGGTCCTGAGGGAGGCGGGGAGGCGCCGGACGACGTCTACGTTGACACGGTTGGAGGTGAATTCGAAGATGTTGTTGCAGTAAAGCTTCAGGGTCTCGAGGTGCGATTGTTCGAGGTGGTTGGAGTGGGACCTCAATTTGACCGTCGGGACTTCAGAAAGCTAGCTGAGATGTGCGAGATGGCGACCTGTCTTGGGCCCCGCGCCGAGCTGCTGGTTGACTCCGAACGCCTCACTTGCAGCCAAACTTCGCTCGCCTCCGCCTCTTTCGCCGAGGAGTCGAACTTCTCTGTTGTTGTCTGACCAACACCCACCCGGCCCCATCCCCGCCTTCAGCGATGCCACGACACTCGCGCAACAAGTGAGCCACTCGCCGCGCACAGCTCGCATTACAGGTCAAGCTAACCATCCGAAACCTTTCCTCAGCACCAATGCTGCGTCATTCTCCCACGCTGAACGGGCGATGCTGGGCTCTGGCACGAAGAAGGTCCGTCCGGCCTCAGCGATCAACACCCCCGCGCCGCGCTGACTCGCCACGCCGCCGCAGGAACGCCTGGGTCGGGATGCGATGAAGAACTACAACAGCTGCTCGCTGTGCCTCGACCGGGCGCGTGACCCGCGCGTCTGCACCGACGGCCACATCTTCTGCCAGGTGCGCTTCCTGCCGCTCCGCTCCGCCCCCGGTCGACGGCCATGCTTAAAAGTACACGCGCCAGGAATGCATCCTCACCTCGCTTCTGTCGCAAAAAGCCGACATCAAGCGGCAGACGGCGCTGCTCGCCCGGATGCGCGAGACGGAGGAGCAGGAGCGCGTGCTCGCGCGGGCCGCTGCGCGCGAGCGGGTCCTGAAGGAATTCGAGATGGCGCAGAGCGGACTCGGCAGCAAGGCGACCGTCGGCAAGACGCTCGCGACGACGGCGCCCGGCGGCGAGCGCGGCACGAAGCGCAAGTTCGACCTCGACCAGGACGAGATCGAGCGCCTCGCGAAGGAGGGCGAGCAGGAAGCGATGGAGAGGACCGCGGTCGAGCAGGCGGAGGCCAGGAGGGCCAAGCTGCCCAACTTTTGGCTCGTGAGTCCGTCTTCCTGGCGTCGTGCGCGGCGGGCGCCAGCTGCTGCGGGCCAGGAGGGGAGAAGGGACGCTGACCGAGACCTGTTCACTATCACAGCCATCCCTTACACCGAGTGCGACTCCGGCAGCAATGTCCGAGGTCAAGCTGCAGACGCTCTGCAACGCCGCCAAGCCCGCCCACCCGATCAGGTGCGTCTCCCACCGTCGTTCGCCTTCCAGCTCTCCCTAATTCCATGTTCCACAGTCTCAAGACGCTCACCGCCGCCAAATTCGAGGAGGACGCGACGCAATCGTCCGAAAAGGCTGGCGAGCGGCCGTGCATCTGCCCAGTTTGCCGCAAGGGGCTCACGAACAACGTCAAGGCGTTCGGTACGTCTCCCGTCAAACCTCAACTATATCATTCGCACGCTCACACTGCCCTTGCTCAGTCTTGAAAGCCTGCGGCGATGTCGTCTGGTCCGCGCTCCCCACCTTTGTACCGCGGGCACCCAACTCACACACTACTTGACCCCACAGCGCAACCTGCGTCGACACGCTCTGCAAGCCCGAAAAGGCCTGCGCGCACTGCGCCACCGCGTTCCCGACAAAGGGCGTGGCGGTCATCGAGCTGAAGCGCGAGGGGACGGGCTTCGCGGCCGGCGGGCAGGCCGAGGCGAGCAGGTTCGACCTCTCGTTCCAGGGTTAAAGGTGTAGACGGGGAAGAGAGTAACGGTATACAGTGCGTGTTGATCTTGCTTGGTCCGAGATGGACTCGGAGGTTAGGGGCCTACCCCGCAGCGGCGCGTCGTCGGCCTCCGCCTTTGTTGGTCCGCGGAAAGTGCCTTCGGGCTTCTTCGTCTTACACATGTCGGACCTGGGCAAGCTTGGGCTCTCTGGCTCGTCCTTCCATCTCAACCACCACCACAAGTGCTCCGCCCCCACGCTACGCCCTTCAGGACGAGATGCGCGCCGTTCATAAACCAACGTACACCGTTCAGCAGCAATACTACCTCGACTGGGTGCGCAGCCGTTTCATTCAACCTTCCCCTTTGGATTGCACTATAGCAGCTGACACGCTCGCATCTCGCCACCTATCGTCCACACTCCCACTTCGTTTGCTCCGTTCCGAACCCGCCGCCTTAGTACAACACGCGAGTCCCAGCCTGGCTCTACATCGGCCTCATCCTCCTCGTACTCATTCTCGGGGCGTACAACCTCGCTTCCCGCGCGTTCGCCCTCTGGTCCATCAACCGGTGGCACTCGCTGCACCGCCCACCGACGGCGCCGATGGGCCGCCAGGCGCTCGAGTTCCTCCCGTCCGCCACGCTCGCGTACTGGCGAAAGATGGCGTACCAGCGGAATCGGATTGCGGGCTGGTTCGGGATGGGGAGTGCGAGCCAGCTCGTCGTCGTGGTGCTGTACGCACTGCTCAACTTTCTAATCGCGGGGCTTGGAGGTTCGTCCTGCCGCTGTTGCGAAAGCGAGTGCTTAGCTGAGGACATCTGTTGATAAAGCGCGGAATGAGATTGACTACCAAGGTGCCTCTAACCTGAAACAGTCACTGCTGCTGTTCTGACCCGACGAACTCGATGGGCCGGCTCCTCCAGCACACCACTGCGCACGACTCTTCAACTCAAACTTGCCCCTACTTGCTGGCCTCGCCGCAAAGGAACTCTCGTTCATCGGGTGGATTGTACGTGTTCCCATCCGCGCGCTCTTGACTCGTCGCTGAACCCAGCTTCGCAGACGGGCTTCTCGTACGAGACGCTGAACTGCTTCCACCGCTGGGTCGCCCGGATCATCTTCATCCTCATGTTTGTGCACATCGGAGGTCGCACTTATGTGAATGATCCGCCCGTGAACCCGACTCTGCTTTACTCGCGGTACCAGGTGAGTGGCGACTATCCACGGCGGGAGCAAGCGCTGACCCGGTCGTTGCTGAAGGCGTGGGGAATCGCAGCCACGGTGTTCTTCTGCATCATGACTCTGGGATCTGCTCGCTTCATTCGAATTCGATGGTACAAGTGAGTTCGGCGTCCTGAGCTGGTCGGCGAGCGGTCACTCACCAGTGCATCTCGCAGCGCGTTCATTTTCAGCCACGTCTCGATGTTCCTCCTGGCCTGCATATGGTACGGGATGCAAGCAGTAGGATATCAACCTGAGCTGACCGCAAGCTGTAGTCTCTCCTTCCACCGTCCTCAAGTGCGCTGTTTGCCACTCAGCCGCGTCCGTGCATCGACTGAGTCCGCTTCACAGGTGGCCCCTTTCACGGTAGTCGCGCTTCTTATGTATGCTTCGGATCGAATAGTGCGCGGGCTTTCGATGGTGTACTACTCGCTCTTCAAGCCGTCAGTCGTTCCGCTTCCTCGGGTCGACGCATTCCGGGAAGCGCTGACCCCTCACTTGTGCCTTCCAATTACTCTCAACCCGACTGGTACACTTTGATTCTCGGAATCGTCGCGATTCAACTCAGTGTTGCACGAGGATACGGCCCTTCCGCTGTCGTCGAGATACTTTCGCCCGATACCCTCCGGCTTTCGTTTCGCACGGCGAAAAAGTGGGCTCCGGGTACGTACCGAAGAGCTGCATGGATTAAAAAAAGGCGTCTCCCATTGATCTCCGACTCAAACGTACAGGCCAACACACCTTCTTCCACGCCCCGCTCCTCGGCGCGGGCGGTCACCCCTTCAGCATTGCTTCGACGCAGCTGCCCGTCACACACTTCCGCTCTTCGGCGGCGCCCGAATCGTCGACGCAGGTCTTCATCATCCGCGTACGGGGTGGCTTTACTCGAAAGCTGTACGACTACGCGCGCGGGCACGTGGAGGACCAGGCGAGCCAGCCGCTCAACCACTCACCGTTCCCCTCCGCGCCCGTCTGGCCCTGCTGGACTGAGGGCGCGTACGGCCATAACCTCAAACTTCATCGATTTGAGCGTGTGCTTTTGGTCACGGGCGGAAGCGGGGTGAGCTTTGCGCTGCCGCTGTTGCTAGACCTGGTCCGCCGAATCAAGAACGACCGGGAGGGCGGAAAGCGGATTGCGACCCAGCGATTGACGTGGGTCTGGATAATCAAAGATGCCTGTAAGTACTTTTTGAATCTATCTTAACCTTTCTTAATACTGATGATTTCCACAGCGCACGTGAACTGGATCGAGGAGACGCTCCGCGACGCACTGTCGTACGCGCCCATCGACTGGCTCGACGTGAGGATCTTTGTTACCCAAGGAGAGAAGACATCTTCAACGCCAGATCTCGTCGAAGAGCTCCTCGGGCGCTGGGATCGACAGCCGGCATCGGCAGACATCCTCCACATTCAACTCGACCGTCGCGAAACCCGGTCTCCCGCCGCATCCCTGTCACGATCCTCCACCACCGGCGCCGGCGAGAACCTCAGTCTTCACACCACCAATTCAAATCTCTCCGCCACGAGCGGCACCGTCACTCGCTCCCAGACACGGACGACGGTCGCGTCAGGCGAAGGCGCGTTGTCATTCGCAACGGCCCTCTCGGCGCACGAGGCCCTCTCAGAGTTCTCTACGCTGCAGGCGGGCCAGAGTACTACTTCACTCTTCGAAGGTGGATCGTGCGGAGCCAGCACGGGGACCTCGTGGTCGACTCTGAGCCACGACGGGAAGCAGGTCACGCTGCCGCTGCACGCGGGCCGGCCCGACGTGCGCCAGATTTTGCAGGAGATCATCGGTGACAGTGATTACTCGGATTCGGTCACAGTGGGGACTTGTGGGCCGGTGGGTCTGACGAGGGACGTCGCGGACGCGGTCTCGCAGGCGATCGACCCGAAGAAGGTGTACAAGGGCGAGCACCGCCGCAATATTGTAAGTCCCTTGGCGTGTCTGAGAACTTTTCCTGATGTTCTATTCTCCGAAGGCTCTGCATGTAGAAACATTTGGGTGGTGATGCAGCTGTTTTGCGCGCAGAGCACACGGATCCTTGACGGTGGTGGATGCAGGGCTTGAAATGCTCATGTAAAATTCAATGGGACACAGATCGACCCCTCCGAGCTGTCGCTGGAGTCGATCTTGCTGGCGCTCGCGCTCGCGCTCGCGCCCGGCTTCAGGTGACTTGAGAAAGGCGAATGACCGAAGAGCTCGTCGGTCCTGAAGCATTTGTCTATATACTCTGCGCTTCTAGATACTGGAACTCGCGGCTAGGACTGGAAGGACTGTAGGCGTGAGGCCGAAGGTGCGAGGCTCGCCCCAACCGGTTCCTCCGCCCGGACGGCGAAGTGGTCGCGCATCTTGACAACCAAATGCGTGTCACCTTCCATCCACCTTTCGGCGCTATAGAGGCCGCTCTGACTAAGCCATGGTGCGTCCCTGACTGTCGGTGCGACTCTTGCAGGCGTCTCTCCACTGACTGAGACTAGCCGAAAGAGGGTGACCGCAAATGTTGCCAGTCCGAAACAAGACGCTTTCCTATAGACTCACGCCACCGCTCCTGGGAACCCCCTCACCCGCGCCTCCTCCCCCAAAACGAACTCGAGCGCGAGCGGGTCCGCGTAGATGAGCTTGGCCGAGCGGATGCACGCTTCCTTCTCGCTCTTGAACGCCTGATCGCTGATTTTACTGTCGAGGTGACTCTGCGTCGTGCGTTCTACCCGGTGCTGGATTGCGGTGGCGTCGCGGCGCCAGGACTCGACGAACCTACAAGGCGAGCCTGGCAAAGGTCAGCGGGTAGACCACATTGGGATGGAACGGGGCGGACCCGAAGAAGACGAATCCGTGGAGAGTGACTGTTTGTGGTTCACAAATTAGGGTTGGCTCTTGCTTCGGGGGCACAGCGAGTGACTGACCTGCGCATGCGACGCGGCCGCATCCGAACACACCCTGCACAAACACCTGCTCCCAGTCGTGCATCGAGACCGAGAGTCCCGTAATCCAATTCCATGAGCGCTCGCGTACGAGAGGAGCCGATTTTGAGGCGCACCGGCGATGCAAAGGACGATCTTCGCGGCCCGGATGACGAACGCCTTCGCCCCGCCGGGCAGCGGGCGGTCGTGCTCGCGGTACGACTCGAAGAGGTAGCTGACGCAGGTGCTCATCCACATCTGCAGCGAGATGACAGCTTGGGCGAGGTCGCGCGTTCGGCCTTGGGGCTTGCCCAAGAACAGGGTGGCCAGCGCGCTGGAGAGGAGAGGTCGATCAGCCCCGCGGACACGCTGGGGGGGACAGGACGCGCATGAAGGTGCTGAGGAGTAGGAGCGAGGTGAAGGCGAGCGAGATTGGCATTTGCGTGGCGGATGGCAAGTGGCGGAGGACGTCGGACGAAATCAGTTTGGCTCGGGTTCGTCGACTCGGAGAGCTCCGCGGACATGTGAGAACTCGACCAATCCAGCGGAGCACGTGCAGTAGAGTCCACGTAGCGTCTTATCGCTTTTTGCAAAGAACTAAGATCTCGAAGGGCGTAGGTACTGTAAGAAAACGAATGGTGCAAGGGAGCGCGTGCGAGATGCGGGGGGTGCGAGTGAACTAAAGGCCGGTAAGGATCAAGACGCTACGACGTGCGGTGGCTCGCCGTCGTGCGCACAATCGTCGCGACGCCGCCCTCGTACCCTTCCTCGTCGTCCTCGTCCGTGATGGCGTACTTGCCCCGCCGGCGGCCCTCCTCCCCACGCGCCGGCGCGAAGCCCGGCTCATCAAACGCGCCCTCCTCGATGCCCTCTGGCAAGTCAAAGCTGCTCCGGGGGCTGACGCGGCCGACGCCGGGCATGTTGGGCGAGATGGGGACGGGCACGGTCGGCGAGTCGGGCATGTAGTCGTCGAGGTCGTACCCGACGCCGCCGTCTTCGTCGGACGAGTAGACGTCGTCCGGGATGAGCGTGGTCGGGTGCTGGACGAACGAGTCGAGCTTGGATGCGAAGCGCGAGTTGTTCGAGGACGAGGAGCCGCTGCGCGCGAGTGGGGTCGAGGTCGGGATCGTGATCGAGTGCGCTGAGCTCGGGCGCGAGGTTGAGGGCGAGGGGCGCGAAAAGGATGACGAAGGCGAGGTGCGGAACGGGACTGGCTGGTACGCCGCGGGTGGTGGCGAGGCTGGTGGGGGCGTCCGGGAGCGGTGGAGCGAGATGACGGGCGAGGCGGGGCTGTGCATGACTGGCGACGAAAGCGCCGGGGGCGAGTTGGACGGCGCGCACGCGTGGTCCGCGAGCTCCATGAGGTCGATCAGGTGCCCGCAATCGCTGCACTTGACCTGCGGCATCCCACTTGGACCCATCGGCGACGCGGGCTCGGGCTCGAACGCCTTGTCAAGGTAGGGCAGTTCCGTCGTCGGGACCGGCGTGATCTCGGCCGACGCTGGCTCCTTGGGCGACGCCGGAGCGTCTTGCACGGGGGCTTGAGCGTCCAGTTCGGGACTCTCGAGCGGCGACGGCGTCGGCACTGGTTCCTCGATGAGCGGCACCGCGGCGAGCGGGAGCACGACGGGCGCGACGACGGGGGTCGACGATCCAGCGGCGGTGACGTCCGTCTCC
>ERZ1463038.272-NODE-272-length-16767-cov-15.023277_pt1 | contig 16767 bp, 20 predicted proteins | sample MGYA00564479_ERZ1463038 | MGnify/ENA primary metagenome ERZ1463038 (study PRJEB39244, sample SAMEA3635134) | Helicobacter pylori | study: EMG produced TPA metagenomics assembly of PRJEB11511 data set (Assembly of a 5300-year-old Helicobacter pylori...
GATATCCCTGAGATCTACACAGATCTTCCGGGCAGACTAGCGTCGAGCGCCACCGCGAACAGCCCGCGTGGGCCGCATCGCTTTCCCTCATTGCTCTGGCAACCGGCGCGGGCCACACGGGTCTTCAAGGTGTCATTCAGAGACGATGTATATAACAATGTTAGATGCGAGCAACAACCGATATCGCTCGTGAGGACGACGGTCCGACTCCCATAGTCATGGAAGGGTTTCAGAGTCGGCGCGACTCGTGAGATCTCGGAGACCAGTAGATATATCCTAGGTACTTTGACCAACTCCGACCGACCCCGGGCGGCCGTCGTTCATCTCGCTCCCGCTGGGCCGTAGGCTGGATAGGCCCGGCACGCCGGAAAGTACCGACGTCCCCCCAAGGCAGCACTCTCCTCACAAGGATTGCAGCCAGCGGACAAGACACCCCGATATTCGGTCCTAACATTTTATTTGGAGCTGGTGAAAACGAGCAGCTGAGCGCTGACCCTCCCTTCAAATGCGACTGGGACGTCGCGAAGCTGTTGCAAGCCCATTGGGTCTTCCTCGGCCAGCCCGCTGCTGAGGTTCTGATATTTGACCTTTGCCCGCTGCTGAGGTTCTGATATTAGACCGTTGCACTTCTTTCCTTATTATAAGCTCATTGTAGTATTGTAGCTTACCCTGTTTTGAGCGGGACGTGAGGAGCGGCTTCGATCACTCAGACTCCCTCACTCAGCGTCGCTGTATCACGACACTGACCGATATTTAGATTGGTTTACAGACCTCATGATGTAGCCAAAAATGGGTTTTCCAGGAAAACCGGAAATGCGCCTGGAGACGGTTCAAACGTTCGGGGTCGAGCTCGAGCTCGAGAGCTCCAAGGTCGTCGTCTGTCCCGCGGGCGCTGGCCCATCAGTCGGCACACTCTAAAACAAGGAGTCTCAATGGAGGTGCAAAGTAGATTAGTTTCTAGCTAGTAGTTTCTGGCTAGCTTCTGAAGTGGCGGCGAGCTGCACGAGGGAGTGGGCCGTGTCCGAATTATAGCGGAGGGGTCGAGGCGCACGCAGGAGCCGATGCGCGAGTCGCGATGGGCAGTCTCGATTCGATCAGCGCCATTCAAGGTACAAGTACGTAGCTGGCCAGGAGTCGTTCCCTCCGCGCAGAGGAGTGCGCTACAGGGGGAGCATCACCCTGGTCCCTGGTCGGACTCAATCCGTCGACGCAGCGCCTACATTGGCGGACGTGCAGCACGGCTTGTCCACGCAAGATCGATGGGAAGAAGTATCGGAGCATACTCAGAAGGACCCACTGCACTCCTGCCGGAGTCTGCGACTTCAGGTGGTCGGCTCGTCGCTCTGAAGATCTCACCCCGAAGCCCCCATTCGCCACCGGGAAGGCTCTCGTTTCCAGGATTTATCTGACCCACCGGAGATAGGTACTATCTAAGGTTTAGCACACGTCCTAATGCATTGATGAACTTTCGCTTGCACCCCCCAGCCTGTCTCTGCTCGGCCCCCCCTCCCGCTTTGCGTCGGCAAACCAGAGGCCCGTACACTCGCGGATCCGACCAGGTCAGGACACCGGCACGTGCGCATTCTCTTACTCAGATTTGAGAGGTAAGACTCCGGATTTACGGTGCAGCTGCCTCCCCAGCGCTCGGGACCAAGCTTCGACTCGCTCGAAGGCCCGAGGTCTGAGGGTCGGTTCATCTGGTCCGACGCGGATCAGGTCCAATCTATCGCGATGAAGTGCGAATAACTTATTTCCTGACGTGGGGTTGGAAAGGCCGTTGCTGAAAGAGTCCACGAAGCGGCGCAGAGGCGGCGACCACTGGCCCGGTCGAAGCGCGGCTGCGACAGGTTGCGATGGCGGGTGCTTCGCAGCGGCTGGTTTCATCACTCCTAGTTCAAATCATGAGAAACGAGTTCAGCGTGGTAGTCTGAACCCGTTGTGAGGTGGGGACTCCCCGGGAGCGGTGCCGGGGGAGAACTGGTGAAGCGCAAGGCGGCCGGTCGCTGTCGCGGCAACAAGTCCGTTGGTCGTTCCAGAGTACCAGTTGAAGGCAAAATGTACAAGTCTCAATGGTGCGGACCCCCCGTTGGGATTGTTGGAATCTAGTGCGATGGGCGGGAGCGGTGTCGGAGGCCAATCGCACCGGTCTTCCTTCCTCGGGGCCGTCGCGTTTGCGTCTCGCATCATCTGCATACCTAACAAATTCAACAGCGAGAATGGAGCTCCATCCCGTGTGTCACATGAGACAGCATGTCCGTCCAAGCCTCGAGTGGTGTGCGACGTGCAAGCGAATCACGGCGCCGGCCAAGGATCCACGATAGGTAAGTAGCCATCAGCTGGGCAGTCTATCGGACAGAACAGAGCGAAAAGATACTCGACGAAAGCGTCTCTGCACACCACGGTTTTTGGGGGCACTTGCGCGCGCACGCGGTGCCCCGCCTCGCGGCCGTCGCGCCTTCCACGCCGCTTCCTCTTTGAGCGACACCGCCCAGTCCACAGCCTGCGAGCACCTCCACGGATGCTCTTCTGTCTCCGTCTAGTGCGCGCAATCTGCCGAAGCCGCGCGCGTGTACAACGTCGACCTTCGAACGCGGCTGTCTCAGCGCCGACCTTCCCCCGGTGGTGGCAGGTCCTCGGATTGGATTCACGCTTTCGGCTTGAAGCCCGGCTCCGACAGTGCCGGGCAATGACACTGCTGGTGCGGTGTAATCTACAATTCGCTAACTGCCTTGAATGGAAGGTAATGATGGGGGGGCTGGCTGGGATGACTCGGTGCCCGCTGGGTGAGGAAGCGAGGACAAACAGCTCGCAGTGCTGCTCTGGAATACTGCTGCTGGTCCTGAGTTATTCCAGGGAAGGGTCGCCGGGGCAGGGAAGCGCATTGCGAGCGGGTGCCGAGCGCGAAGCGTGAAGCTGATGGGCCGCCGGACTTTTCCTGCACCTCTCGAGAGGGCGCACTTATTGTAGAGGCCTCTAAAGCGACGGGCCGGACTCTCGGTGAGGGGTTCTTGGAGCAGCACTTAGCCAGGTGATCAGGCAGGAGATCCCCTCCAGCGCTGGATTTTCATGCGCGGCTGGTCTGCGACATCATCCTGAACGGGGCGAGGCTGCCGGGTTTTCGGGCGTTCCACAGTCGCCTCCCCCTGTGCGCTCACTGTGAAAATCAAGCTCCTCCAGAGCACTGAAACGGGGGAGTGTGCGGCCTGGGGAGGAGAGCGCACGCCGGGCCGACGATGTACCGGACATCTCGCAACTGCGAAACAACAGCGGCGGGCCTTCCATGGGGGCGTTGCGACGGGTGTGCGAGTACAAGCAGCCGGTGTGCGGCAGATGACCCGCGAAATTTGAGTTTCAGGGCCGCGTAGTGATTGGGCGGCCCTGCGCTGATAGAGGCGACGGAACCCGCGGTCAATGCACCCCCGCGTTCTGCGCCTACACCGCGTCCTGGTTGCCTTTCCGACCGCCTTTTGTCGTCCGTCCCTCTTCTTCCGCATCACCGACCTTCCACCTCTCTTGTCCTGCATCCTCCTTGATCCTCAGACTCACCCACCGCAAGCGCTCCATGGTGCGCGGTCCTCGGCGTTCTGTCTCCGAGCTGCGAGCTGATGCTCCGTCTATGCAGTCGTCCACCGCCTTCGTCGCGTCGTCCCCGTCCGCGACCCCATTCCCCACGACCCCATTAAACACGACGTTCCCCTCGCCGCCGTCGTTCGCACCGCGCAAGCGCCCCTCTCTATCCGAGTCCGAGTCGTCCGGCTCACGCACCGACTCGCGACTGCGTCGCCGCGCACCGTCGACCTCGACCATCACCTGGACACTTTCCACTTCCCCTACGCTCCCGCTCCCGCAATCTCCGCCTCTCGCCCCTCCGCCCATGCTGCTGCCCTCGGCGCAGTTCTTCCCCGGCCCGTCGTCGCGCATGAGCCCACCGACGGCGTCGTCCTCGCCCATGTCCCGCAGCCCGGGCATGCACACCCTAAACACCTTCACCCGGCTCGCCTTTCTCTCCTCGCCAGACGCGCGCGAGCCGATCCACCTTGCGCCGCCGCCCCACAAGACGCCTTCGCGGTCCGGCGCGACGACGCCGACCTCACCGTACGCTGCTGCAGCCGACGAGTGCTCGAGCCCCGAGCTGCCCGACTCGCCCGATGCGTGGGACTCGGACTCGGACGACGAGATGGCGATGGACTGGAGCCCGTGCGCGCGCAGGGGCACCGTCACCGCCGGCGCGGGCTTCCTTGTACCACTCCCGAGCGTCGAGCGAGTCAGCAAGGCGCCCACCGAGTGGGCTGGAGCGAGATGGGGCGCCGGTCGCCTCGAGGGACTCGGGCTGAGCGTTTGAGCGGCGCGCGGGGAAGGGAACGCGGTGGATGTTGTAGGACGATCGTAGCTTGTTGTCAAAAGGCCCTGGAGGCACCTCGTGTGTTCTTACATCTACCGCGCGCTGCCCACCGTCCGTCAGAGCCTCTTTGAGATGCGCGCGCCGTCCCTTCGACTTGAGTTTGAACGCCGGGCGAGGCGAATGGGCGATGGGATGCGGGGTGTCGAGCTGCTGAGAGTGGCGGGGGCGTACCGCGATGCCTAAACGCTGCCGACGCTGACTCGTCGCGTGTGGCGGGAGTCGAAAGCCGCACACCCAGCTCGCGCGCACGTCGACCTCGTCCCTTGGTCACCTCCCTCAACCTCACCTGCACCATCACAGTCACACGACCAGTACTCGAGGCCCCACACGGTCGTCCTCACGAAAGCTGCACTACCACCCGACTCACCCGCCGCTCAACGTCCGCCCAGGTCCGCACCACCGGCGGCCTTCGAACCTCGCCCGGCAGGGGTCTCACCTCGTCGCTCGCCGTGTCCACTACTGCTCGCACTTCGACCAGACTGCCCTTGCAGATCCTGTTGAGCTCTTGCAGATCCTGCCGCTGCTGCGCGTCCAGATCGGCCAAGAGGGACACCGGATGCAGCCGGCTGTTCTCGGCAAGCCCTGACTCGTCCAGACGAAGGCTGCCGGGCACGATACAAAACCTTTCTCACTTTCTGCTTCGTCCAGCCCATCCAAATGATCCCCACCACCCGCTTCCACTCCTCGAGACTCGTGTACCGCGCGTTCGACGACCTGACGGACGTCGAGACGCTCAGGTGCATCTTCGATGACCCGGCCAGCATGGTTGGGTACACCTGCAGCCTCCCGACGTATATCTCCTCCTACTCAAGCATTGTCGCGAACGCTGACCACTCTCAAGAGCAGTCCGATGACAGCGTCCCGTGCCGCCGAGCTCGCCTGGGTCGGCCGTCCGTGTCTTGCGAAGTGCGCACTCAGTCTCGGCGTCCGGGGCTTGCCAGCATGCTCACAATGATGGCCGTCAAAGAATCATCTTCTGCCTTCCACTCTCAACATCTCAGCCGACCGTCGCAGGCTTGCCGATCGGCTGGCTGTATCTTCAAGCTCCTGGCCCAGCGTTCCAGCAGCACCATCGCGCCGAGTTTGGGATCGCGATGAGCAAGGACTTTCAAGTTTGCTTTAATCTCCCTCTTTCAATCTCATCTCAAGCTCATCAGGCGGGGATAGGGAAAAGGCTATGGTTCTGAAGCACTCTCCTGGCTGCTGGACCTCGCGTTCGACGGAATGAACCTGCACAAAGTCACGGGCGACGTCTGGGGCTGGAACACTGGTGCTCGGGCACTGTACCAGAAAATGTGTGTCCCCCCCTCCGAATCCGACTTCTGCTCGGCTCCGCTGACGCCCTTTCCCTCCAGCGGATTCACAGAAGAGGGTGTGCGGCGCGAGAACGTGTGGCAGGGTGCGCTTGCTCCCTCCTGTCTCCACACTACTGCACTACGCGACGCTAACTATGAATTTGTAGACGGCGAGTGGCGAGACGAGATTACACTGTGAGACCTTGCCATTCTGAGACGGGTACGAACCTTGTCCAGAGGCCTGAGCTGACGCGCGAGAGCGCAGAGGGATCCTCGATCGGGAGTGGCGCGCGAAGCGGACTGGGGCCGCTTCTTCATGAGGTTTCAAGAATGTGGTGTGGAATCAACAGGAACCCTAGACGACGCCGTGCTCGCGCCGCCCGCTGCGAGGGCTCTGCGCGCCGTACGGGTCCTCCTCGACGCCCGTCGCCCGAGCCCACTCCTCGACCCTTCGCCGTTCGTCCAACTCGCGCTCGACGTCCCTTCCGCCCTCCGCCCGACTGCTTTGCGACGCTCTGGAGCGCACCGCGAGCTCCTGCCGTTCGCCGATGTCGACTTCCCACCTCGGTTCCCCCTCGAACGCTCGCCGCACATGCTCCAACTGGGCTCGATCGTACATCCGTTTCCGGTACGCAAGCTTGACCAAACTCATCGCTTCGTCCCGCATCGTCCGACCGAGCGGCTCGAGGTGGTCGACGAGCGCGCGCCAATCGACCTCGCGGCGGCGGAGCGCGAGCGCGTCGTGCGGCGAGATTGCGGCCCATTTCGCAGGAGAGTCTAGAGCGATGAGCGACGGGAGCTCGTGGAGGAGTGCTTCGAGGATCGAGAGCGCTGTCGAGAGTTGCGTGAGGAGCGGGTGGTACGTGCTGGATTCGCCTGTGGGGCTTTTCGTGTCGGGGAACTGGTCTGCGAATCGATCGGATCGGCAATGACTCACCAGCGATACCGTCGAGAATGCTCGATGTCCCTGCATCAACTTCCGTCACGAGCCTGACGACCGCCTCGTCCACGCTCACAAACCGCCCTTGCCACTCCTTCTTCTTCCCAAAGTACACCCTTCCAGCATTCTCCGCCTCCACTGCCCGTCCAGACTTTACGGCTTTCGCGAGCTCCCAGCCGGCCTTTGCGACCACTGTGCCTTCGTCGAGCATCCAGCTGAGCCTGAGCCCAACGTCGCCGACGTCGCCCAAGATTGCGATGAGGGCAAGGCCGGGGTCGTATTCTCTGATTCCGACTCCGTGGTGCTCGGTCAGAAGCTCAATGATTGAACCAACAGTGAGGCACAGCGATAGGTGGGTGCGGTCGAGGTGCGTCAGGAGTGGGGGTAGCGCGAGCGCGAGCGGGCGCGAGTGGGAGAGCTGAAGCTCTTCCTGTGGATCCCAAATCGTAAGTATTATGCTGAGCCATGTGAAGATCGACGACGGACGTTGAGAGTGAGCGTGCGTTGCGCCTGGAAAGTCCGCGGAGAGAACCGGTCAGCGAACGCCGACTGGGGAGCGTCTGAGGCCACGTACGTAGGGCCTTGAGAAGCTGATCGAGGGCTGGGGGCCCGCATAACTGGACGCGTAAGCTGGAGAACCCGGGATCGCGCGAGAGGCGGCACCGAGGGCGGAACGAGGCTGCGCCCGGGGATGAAGCGTGGCGTGTAGGGCGTGCTGCCGAACATGGTTCGGTCACAGAAGGCTCGTGTACCGTTGGTTAGTGGCTCAGATGAGCGGTTGCGAGTCATGGCCTAGCAGACGAGTCGGTTAGAAGTGGGCCGGCGGGGCGCCGGCTCGCACGGACACCCCCCTATTATATCTGTGTTGCCGCGACCTGATTGCCCACTACGTGCCTATAAAGATTCCGATGCAAGATATTGGTGAAGCCTGGATGTTCTACACCGTCTAAACCACATCATTAAAACTAGAAAGGAGTTGGACAAAGGGCGCGTGGACATCAGAGTCCTACGAGTTGAGCCTTGATTCTCTCCACTCCACATCTCTTGATCTCGGTCAGAGGTTGAATCTGGAAATGTAATCACCTCAATTCTCGGACCCTTCGGACGTACGGCAATCTCTCTTACGGTCACAGTTAGATGGATGGCATTGCGGAAGCCTCACTGACCGCAGACCGTGGTCTATCCATGGGCCACCCTTCCTTCATTCCCCTTTCCCGAGGATTTCGAGAGCATGTACTCCAAGATGCTCACAATTGATTGCTCGACCACCGCTCTCGCACTACTCATCAAAGCTGGACGCCACCATTCGGCCGACGATCAAGGTTCGCGACACCGTCCGCGTCGTGCGGACCCGAACCGCAGACTGGGCGAGTCGGTTCGGAAGCGTCATGCTGTGCGTTCCAAAGTTTGTCTCTGGCTGGCTCTCGCCTCTGCCAACGCTGCTTACAGCGATCGGCTCGGGTGAAGCCACCAACATCGCCAACATCGCGGCCATCTGTCTTTACCGCTTGAGCGAGACAGGGGGGAAGTTATGTACACTCGAGAATGAGATCGAGATGAACTCAACCCAATGTCGAGGGCGAACGCAGTGGGTCCTTCGCCAGTACCAGCGAGAACTGCCCCGGGGACAGCTTGACGTACAGTCGGTCCTGCTTATGCAATCGGGGGAAGAAAGCGAGCTGCGTCAAGAGCTTCACGACTGTAGAACAAGACTCGGCTGCGCACTCTGCTTCACGAGCCAGAAGCGCTCCTGCCTCCCCCGGACCCATTCCCACCTTCCAGTCTCGTCGCACCAGGCGACGTCTTCCTCTTGCTGAAAGTTCTGCGTCCGGCTATCGAGAAAATATCAGTGCTCGCCTGTGGCGGAAGGGGGACGCGACGCACTTCCACTCTGGGATCTAGTGCGAGGCGGAAAGCTCAATCGAGTACCACGAGTGCTTGAGGAGCGGGAAGCTGCCCACCCCCGGGACACTCTTCTAGAGGTTCGTCATACCTACGCAGAGCATGAGCCTGACACACAAGCAACGGAGGAGGGAATCGCGCACCGATGAGTGTGCCGGCCGAATGACCCCAGTCGCCGATCGGGTGGCCTGGTTCGGGAGTTGATCAGGTTCAAGAGCTTCCCAGCAGGAAGGGAGACGCACTGTACACGAGGCCTTCGATCTTCTCCCTGCTCATCTTGCCGAGCGTCTCCTTGAGAACCTGATCACCCGACTTGCCGGGCACCATGGAATCGCGAACAAGATCCTGCATCCTGTTCGATTTGGCGAGTCCTATCGGAAGTGTCAGCGCACCGAAAAGGTTCAAATAAGGGCAAGATGTACCTTCACGCAGAGATGTCGGAGCCTCGGTCTCATTTGCGCGCAGGACGTCTGAGGGACAGCACGATGAGATCCGGGGCGACGGGAGCTTGACGGCACGAAGGCTTACAGGCCTGCAAACTAAAGTCAGGGTCAAGTAGAAGAATGAGAAGGTCTTGTAATCACTAGATGCTGAGTGTCTGTAGCCATTCCCATGGCGAAGATGCCCATGCTGGGTCACGTCAGTCAGCTGCAGGGCGCCCACCAAAACATCGTCGTGCTCACTCCGTGTGAAGCATGTCGCCTAGACCATTTTCAGTACATTTCTTACTTGGGACGATTAGAACAGATGGGAGCACACCTTCGCGAATGATGGAGGGATCGTCGTCGGGGCTCGGGAACGGCTGACCTGGTTGCGTCTCAAAACTGGCATTGAACCTTGAGACTGACGGGTGGAACCAGGTTGAAACTTTGAGCTGCGCCTCAAAAGGTCAGCTTCGTAGCATTGACGATGAAGAGGCGCCTTACGTCCTCCATCTTGTCCCGGAACCACCAGACGACGTCCTGCGTCGTCGTCTCCCCCGGCACAACCTGCCTCTCCGAAAACGCCTCCTCAATCATCGCCCACACGAGCTCCTGAAGCACCTTGTACCACTCCAACTGGCCCCCGTTCTGCACACGCGTCGAGACGTACTCGATCGCGAGCAGCGGCTTTCGCACAAACTTTTGCGCCCAGTCCTCGCCCAAATTCGCGGTGAGCGTCTCGTACTCTCCAGCGTGAAGTCCGTCAGCGAACTTCTCGGTTGGCGAGATGTTGAGCGCGCTGGAATGCAACAGGTCAGCAGAGTGGCGCCGGGCCTGCATCTCGGACACACATGGAGCGCGGGGCGAGGAGCGCGAGCGTCTCGTTGAGCTCGGTCCAGAGACGGGGCGTGTTGTCGATCCAGATGCGAGGATTGGGGATCGAAGAGTTGGGCTGGGTGTGGAAGAGGTAGAGAGTGCGGCGGCGGGCCGAGAAGTCGATCGCATCCTTCATCGAGAAGAACACTGGGAAGCGACCTGTCAGCTTACGACGTCCCTTTCGGGCCATAGACGTACCAGTGTCTTCCGAGTATTCCAGCATGCTCATGATCCACGCGTCGACGCCGTGCTTTGCCAGCAGAACCGGCGCCATCGTGAACCGCTCGTCTCTCCACGCATCCTGCAGCTTCGCCTGCTGCCTCAGCTTCGGTAATTTGAGGTAGCGGGCGGGAGTCGAAGGCTGCTGAGCGAGCGGGCCGGTCGGGACAGCGAGCGCGGGGAGCGAGAGCAGTGCCGCTGCGGCGAGACCCAGGCGGGCGACAGCCGATCGCATTCGGACTGGTGACCTGCTGTAGCGCATTTGATGGGCGTGTTGTCGAGTCGATGGTAAGGGAAGAGCGCGCTCGGCCAGGTGGCCGGACGAAGCACGCGGTCAGCGGGGCTCGAGGCGGATCACCGCGTGGGAGCTGTCGCGCGCAAAGATGCCCTCGAGTTGCGGAGGGTTACTCTAGAGCAATATTGACGGATTCGAAGAGCTTTGAACGTGCGTGAATGACTTGCAAGCTGCAAAGGGACGAACGGGCTTCGGGAGAGGGAGTGCGCAGTCGTTAGGGGCTTCGGCCGCAAACGCCGTGAGCGTCGGGGCGTCGGCGGAGTTTGGCTGCACTCTTCAATGCGCGCCGGTTGGCCCGCCCTCTCTCCTCAAACTCAATGGCCGCAGCCGACAGCAAGTCTGACCCAGACATCAAGATGGACGCGGAAAAAGGCGACGCGCCTCCGCCGCGCACTCGCTACTCGCGGTCAGTGGCACGCGGACGCGACGGATTCCTATCGCGCTCGCTGACAGCGCGCCCATCACCCAGGAACCTGTTTGATCCTATGGGATCGCACCCACCACTACCTCCTCCTGGCGAAAAGGTCGAGATACCGCTGGCGAAGGCGTCGCTGGTGTCCAAGCTCGGTGCGCATGTTTGAGTGGGCCGTCGGGACTGGACGGCGCTGACCCCGACTTCTTCCCCCAGGGTTCTTCTGGATACAGCCTCTTCTTTCTCTCGGATACAAAAGGACGCTCGTTGCCGATGACCTATGGGCCATGGACGAGACGCGCCAGTCGAGAGTCATGGCCAGCCGATTCGAAGAGCACTTCGAGCGGCGGCGAAAGGCCGTTGAGGAATGGAACAGAAGACTCGACGATGGAACTATGAATCCGAGCTGGGCGCGAAAGGCCTGGTGGAAAACCTGGCATTGGACGACGGGTTTCGGCAGTGCGGACGGCCGGCGGGCGTGAGTCGCTTTGCCTCTCCTTGTGACTGAATGGACCGATGGGATACTGATGTCAAACTTTGAAGGGTTGGAATGTCTATGGCACTCTCCGACACCTTCTTTCGCCAGTTCTGGGGCGCGGGGATCTACAAAGTGATCGGAGACCTCGCGCAAGTCTGCTCGCCGCTGCTCACTCGCCAGGTCTGTCAAATCCGGTGGCTTATGGGCGTCACATACTGATGAATCACCTTCTCAGCTCATTTACTCCGTGCAAGACTCGCACAATGCGGCGCAAGGCGTCGCTGGGGTCGTCGCACCCAACATCGGATCGGGCGTCGGCTACGCCGTAGGCATCTTCCTCCTCCAGGGTATCTTCTCGTGCGTAATTGGGGCAGTAATTTCGATTTTCCACAAATAAGTGCTGATACTTTTCCCCCAGTATCTGCCAGGCGCAGACACTGTCAGCAGCGGGCCAGGTCGGCGTCCTCGCGCGGTCGACCCTGATTGCTTCGGTCTACCGAAGAGCGATGGTGCTCAGCGGCAAGAGTCGAGTAACCATCTCCAATTCGCGCCTGGTAAACCACATTTCAACCGACATCGTGCGTCCACCCGCTGCCTCAGAGGGAGTGGTTGCTTACTTGACGTCGTCACTGGCAGAGCCGGATCGACTTGTGCGCTCAAATTGCTCCTAGTCAGTCGCCATATCTGTCTGACCAACTGATAAATTAGTGCGAGTTCGTTTTTCCACTTCAGCTGGGCCGGCGTGGTTCAGCTCATCGAGATCATTGTGATCCTTTTGACGGAGATTGGCGTCTCGAGTCTCTCGGGCATCGCGCTTGTCCTTGTGATGCTGTGCGTCGAATCCTGTGCCTTTCCAAACGATAAATCTCTGACATATGCATCACACCCAGCCCGATCCAAATCATTGTACTCGGCCGCATGTACCGCCTCCGCACATCGAGCATGTTCTTCACGGACGCGCGAATCAAGCTGATCAGCGAGCTCCTCCTGGGTACGCACTATGAGCTGCACGTCTACTGCTCCATACACTGATGATACTGACTGCAGGAATTCGGGTCATCAAGCTGTTCAGCTGGGAGTCCCCGTTCCTCGCCAAAGTCCATCAACTTCGCAAGCGCGAGCTCGTGTTCGTTGTCCTTGCAAGTGCGGCACCACCTCCAGGCTGAATACTTTTGGCGCAGTGGAACCCGCAGGCTGCTCACCATTCGAGCTGGAACTCAGGCATTGGCACTGTCGATGCCGATTCCCGCTTCAATCCTCGTTTTTGTGACGTTCTCGTTGACCGGCCACGCGCAATCCCCTGCCAAGATCTGGACGGCTGTGTCGCTGCTGAACCTCCTCCGAATGTGAGTTCTAACTGGACCACTTTGTAGCGGTACACTGACCTCGCCGTCCCAGGCCTCTGATGATGCTGCCGACGTCCCTGTCAGCCATAACCGACGCGCACAACGCTACGCAGCGCCTCATCACTGCGAGTCCTATTGTCTCACTCTATGAACGCTGTCTGAATCTACCTCTCTAGGTCTTTACATCCGAGACTCTGGACGAGACCTTCCTCATCGACGCCGCTGCTGACGAGGCCGTGTCCGTCTCCCACGCGAGCTTTCAGTGGGAGTCTTCTGCACCGCTCGTCTCCTCCTCAGAGAAGAAATCGAAAGTCAAGGATCCACCGCCAGATATTGAGCAAGGGGAGCCAAGTTCGCTCCACGACATCGACCTTCACGTTCCGCGAGGCGAGCTCTGGATTGTCTGTGGCGCGATCGGATCCGGCAAGAGCTCGCTCCTTCAAGGGCTGATCGGAGAGATGAGGCGTACAGAAGGAGAGGTTACATTTGGTAGGTCTTCACCTTTTTTCCCTGCACCGTGGGGAGACGATCTGACCCTCGTCATGCAGGCGGAACCGTTTCGTACGCGGCGCAGACGCCCTGGATACAAAACGCTACAGTCCGGGACAACATTGTGAGCGATACCTTCCAGAGCTCAGAAAGATGTGTTTACATCATCGTGCCAGCTTTTTGGCCGACCATTCGACGACAAGCGGTATTGGGCGTGTGTGCGTGACAGTTGTCTCCTTCGGGACTTTGAGATGCTCCCGCATGGCGACCAGACTCAGATTGGCGAGAAGGTGAGTCAACCTCGAGCTGGGAGTTTCTGGAGTTTGAGCTGACTGTTATCTGACTGTTATCACCTAGGGAATCGCACTCTCGGGTTAGTCCTCGAGTACTTAGCCCGACTTCGAGTCGCTCACTGAAGCGATTGGTGCAGGTGGCCAACGCCAGCGCGTCTCAATCTGCAGTTTGCGGTCCTAGAGTATCACGATGTTGACTCGGCGCTGACTCCTCGAACCTGCAGGAACGCTCTACTACTCGGCCGATGTGTGCCTCCTCGACGACATCCTCTCCGCCCTGGACGCCCATGTCGGACGCTCGATCATGGAGAACGTCATCCTCGGTTCACTTTCTTCGAAAACTCGCATTGTGAGCACTTGTTTCTTTCTGCGTTCTTGGGATGTGCACCATTGACCAAGACTCTCCCCTCAGCTCGCCACACATGCGATTCATTTCATGCCTTCCGCCGACCGGATCATCTGTCTCGAGGAAGGAAGAATCTCTGAGCAGGGCACATACGACGAGCTCATGGAGGCCAACGGGACCTTCGCTCGTCTCGCACTCGAGTTCGGTGGCGCTCAAGAGGACAAGCCGCTCGAGGACGACGCCGAGGAGCTTGACATCTCGCCCTCAGCCTCGGAGTCGAAAGCGGAGACTCTCAATGGCGATGATGACCTCACCGCGCGGGAGAAGTCGTCGACGCGAGTCGATGGGACGATGATGCAGGCCGAGGAACTCGCAACTGGCGCGACGTCGGGGTCAGGTACGCGCTCTTCTCCATCTTTGCTACTCAGAAGCTGAGGTTATATCGAATAGTCTACAAGCAGTACTTCATCGCCGCCAAGGGGTGGATCACGCTCCCACTTCTCATCTTCACCTTCACCATCATGCAAGGGTCGCAGAGCCTCTCGCAGTTTGCGCTCACCTGGTGGCAGGTCGACAAGTGGCATCAGAGCTCGGGATCCTATGTGAGGCTTAATCTTGAGGCCGTTCACAACCACCCAGGGCTGAGACTTGACGCCGCAGATGGGTCTCTACGCCGCGCTCGGCATCCTTTCGTGCATCTTCACCTTCCTTGCTGTGAGTCCGAGCCGTGCTCGAGTGCCTCTTTTGCTGAAGATGTTTGAGATGACTAGGGTACCGTAACCGTCACTGCCGGTACGATTGCGTCCCGCACCCTGCACCGGCAGGCAATCAACGCTGTCCTCGCCGCCCCAATGTCCATGTTTGATACCACGGTATGCCCTCGTACTTCATTTACCTTGAGTGTACTAATATTCCCTCTTCAGCCGATGGGAAGGATCCTAAACCGTATGAGCAAGGATGTGGACTCCCTGGACAACCGGCTGAACGACTCGGCGCGCATGACGCTCCTGACCTTCGTCCAGATCTTTGGCGCCTTCATCGTGAGTTTCCCAGCTTTCAAGAATCTGAAAAGCTGACAGCATCATTGCTAGGTCATCGCAATCGTCGAGGTGTGTGCTCCGGTCTTGTGATCCCCGGAGCTCGGTGCCGTCGCTCACACCGCTTATTTGTTGCAGCCATACTTTGTGATTGCAAGTGCGCCCTTTAATGTACTAAGGAACTGCAGTCACAACCTACTGACTCAAATCACAGTCGCTGGCGCTTTTGTGATCTATGTCACTCTCTGGGTCTTCTACAAGCAGTCTGCCCAGGAGATCAAACGGATCGGTGAGTCCCGCTGGGTCGAGTGCGAATCGAATCAATTACTCAATCCTCATCAACAGACAATGGTGCGTCTGCGTGCATCTGGCTCCATGCCGCGCGCTTTGCGGTGACTGATCTCGCTTTCTAGTCCTCCGATCGAGCATGTATGCGCAGTTCAGCGAGTCTCTAGCGGGGTACGTTCTAGGATTCTAAGATTCAGCTTGTAATGTGCCTGCTGACTCACGGAACCCAGCCTTGCGACCATTCGAGCATTCTCGGAGACGAGCCGGTTCAAGCAGATGAACGAGCAGTTGCTCGACAGTGAAAACTCGGCGTACTTCCTGACTGTGCGTTTTGCGCTCTCTCAAATAATATTTACACATACTGATATCAATCCGGAACAGGTCGTAAATCAACGGTGGCTCGGAGTGCGCCTCGACCTCATGGGCTCTGTCTGTACGTCACTTCAATGTCCCCGCTTTCGAAACCTTCTGAATTTCTGATTTGTAGTGACCCTCGTGATCGCTCTGATCGCTGTCGGCAAGCGAACGTCAATCAGCGCCTCCAACATCGGCCTCATCCTCTCGTCCATCCTGTCGATCCAGCAGCAGTGGAGCAGTACGTCCTTGTGCCATCATCCTTGCGGTTATTCCGTTCTCACACCTTCGCATTCCCGCAGCTGGACTTCGACAGTGTATGGACTCCGTTGTTTCAGAGCTCTCGCTCTTGCTGAGCTTCTCCCCTTCGCAGACGCAGAAGTGTCCAACAACCTCTCCTCCGTCGAGCGGCTTCAATACTACGCGACCTCACTTGAGAGGGAAGAGCCGGCCGACGTCTTCCACCCCGCAGCACCACCCGAGTGGCCAGGTCGGGGCGCCATCGAGTTCAAGGACGCGTACATGCGATACCGTCCCAACCTTCCGCTCGTCCTCCACGGCGTGTCGATCACGATTGGCGCCGGCGAGAAAGTTGGGGTCGTCGGAAGGTGCTTAGGGATACTCTTCACGCCACCCTCGAAAATCGCGCTGACTCGGCTTGTTTGACAGAACGGGCGCGGGCAAGTCGACCATCGCCCAGCTCCTCTTCCGCATCGTCGAGCTCAGCTCGGGGTCCATCACAATCGACGGCGTGGATATCTCGAAGCTGCCCCTGAGCGACTTGCGAACCAAGCTCGCCATCATCCCGTGCGGTTTCCCCTCCTGCAAGACTCCCGGCACTCGAGGCTGACCGCGCTCGCTGACGCAGGCAAGACGCGCTGCTCTTTGGGGGTAGGTGCAAAGCCTTGCGAGAGGATTGATAGGTACTGAACTTTCTCCATGCAGGTACCATTCGCTCGAATCTCGACCCGTTCATGCTCTACGAGGACGCGGTGCTGTGGTCGGCGCTCAAGCGGTCGGGGCTCGTCGAGCACGACGGTGGCGCCGGCACCCCCACCGGCGAGAAAGCTAGCCGTTTCAATCTCGACACGACGATTGAGGACGAGGGTCTCAATCTGGTTTGTCTGACTCCCTACTCGTGATCATCAACCGCTGACCCCGCGGCGATTCCAGAGCGTCGGTGAGCGGTCGCTGGTCAGTCTGGCGCGCGCGCTCGTCAAGGATTCCAAGATTGTGCTCCTCGAGTAAGCTCCCAACTGAGTTTTAGCTACTCTCGGCTGACCTTGTGATTCACTTCAGCGAGGCGACCGCGAACGTCGACTTTGAGAGATCGGAAGAGCGTCGTGTAGGGAAAGAGTGTCCTAGGTGTGTAG